>Ga0206829_10105_pt1 | contig 31453 bp, 29 predicted proteins | sample Alteio_BWOrgCont_75_FD_152862 | JGI IMG/M metagenome (GOLD analysis project Ga0206829, IMG submission 152862) | Enriched cells from forest soil in Barre Woods Harvard Forest LTER site, Petersham, Massachusetts, United States -... | ecosystem: Environmental > Terrestrial > Soil > Temperate forest >... | reverse complement strand
AATATCCGATCCGAAAATAAGACTAGAGACGATTTTTATGTATTGGGGCGGTTACCAGAAGGCAATAAGAACAGCTTTGGGTTCTCAAAAACTAAAAGCAATCGAAGAATGGCTCTCTTTGAATTTAAGTGGGCCCATAAATCAGGATATCTTTTCTCAATTCAGGCCTACTTCGGGACAGTATTTTTCAAGTAGCTCGAGTGCCCTTTTCTTTCCTACAGCGTTTCATCCTTATACGACAGGAAACTTCCCACAGAGGGCCGAATACGTGACGCGCCCTAAAATGGATGGAGTACTGAAATTGCCAACTGGAGTTGGAGCTTCATTGAAGGAAATGGACCACTATTATTTTGAGGATCTACTTCTACCGGAAGAGCTTCAGACGCACCAACTACCCTGGGTGGATAAGGTTAGATAGCTCATGCGTTTTTGCAGTCACAATTAGTACGGCCCAATTACATTAATAATATGGACGCTGTCAGTATCGGTATCGTCAATTCCGCCGATGCCGTTTCTCCAGATCATCGTCAACTCAGACCAGACCTTCTTCATTTCAGGCTGTCCAGAAGCAGCATTATCGAGCTCTAGGCTGGCAATGGTAAGACCTTTAGGAGTCTTACCGATGAATCGAGTCGTACTCCCGAGGAGCATTCCGTCCCTGACCGCTTCGTCGTAAGGGCTGTCAGGCTGCACGGAAGGAGACAGGGAGTAGGTTTTAAGGCGGACCCCGCCGTTTAGAGATAGATATTCCAAGTGTGGCGTTAGCGGTTCTCTCATTTTATCAACAAGCCTAGGAGCGCCTACGACAACGAGGTCTTTTCCAGTTCGGGAATCATCTGGATCTTCTTCATCCTCGATTGCCGGGATCCATTGCTCGACCTTGCGGCGCGGAATAGGAAAGATCGCTACCTTGTTATCCATCTGGGCTGGGAAAATTCGGTATTGAAAGACTACGTTCGGAATATTTGGGTTTCTGTACCTGATATAGAACGGATAATTTCCAAAGGTCACTACGTTTGGAATCGAGAAATCATGGGCGCGTTCATCGCCCAAGTCAATTCTAGCCGACTGTTCACATACTTCGATTGAACCTTTCAAGTGCCCGTGAAAAAACCATCCGTTGAGAGTTCTTTTGGCAATTTGAGTAAGATCCATATGAGAGCCGCCGCCCGCAAATACCGCCACAGGCACTGCGCCTTCTCCTTCATTCCATCTGGAACGGACCCGAACCCAGTGAGCTCCGGGTGGAACGTTCAGAATTGCATAGTACCTTTCTTGATCAATGGATTTCTCTAAGTGACCATCATCGATGACGGCACCTTCGATTTGGGCAATGTTACCGCTACTATCACGAACAAAATTACCATTGATGTCCTTCAATGAAGATGCGTACATATATACAGGTTTTTCAGCTCGACCAGAAACCCATACATCCCAGCCTCTAGCCACTTTGCCGAACACGAAACCAGCATGGGCGACCTGGCGTCCAACCTTCCCCTGGTCTGCGATCATATTTAAAGTGTTGTTATGCACCAAAGGAATGGAATAAGGAGCATTGAATGATGGATCGTACCAGTCATAAGTAGTGTAGTGATCGACCAATTCTTCTGCGATTCCTAAACCACGATCTAACCCTTCCCCCAAAAGCTCAGAAGTGAGCATCCGAGATCGCACGCCCTCCACTGAACGTCGCTCAGCATCAAATGCTTCAACAAAACGTGGCATGCTATTCTTGCTCACATCATCATTTGAAGGTTCGCTAGTGGAAGGATTTGCAGTGACGTTATTTATATTTGAATTTGGCGCTGGCCTCACCAATTCTTTTACAGCATGATTCGTCTCATCAATATTCGGTGAGTATTCAGTGTTCGGTGAATACTCATTAGAAGCTACGATGGGGCCCAGAAGAGGGGCGGATGGGATCGCGCCTCTATTCGCTGATTGAGGCCCTGCCTGACTATAGGTCAGTGCTTGAAGTTTAAACGGCTGAGTATTCACTACTGGTCCGCTCAGACTTTGAGTAATCAAATTTTGAGTAGCCAACTGAGGGGAGACTCCTAAAGCAACACCTGTCGAGGCCGCCGTTCCGACTGTAGTTCCTGCTGGGGTCATTGCGGGGGCACTTGACTCAGACATTGCGACTTCGGAAGGAGCTGCTACTACCGAGGGAATTCCTGCGACTTGATTCAGATGACTTTGGCTTGAATCAAACGCTAACTGAGACAAAGCCATATGGGTCGCCGCCAGTTCAGAGGCGTTGCCAGCCGCTGGTGCAGTGTTTTCAGCTTGACTACTCATCGCAAGAACTTGAGCTTGCTGATTTAAAGCTTCTATATTTGGATAGTCAGTAGTCTCGGGACTCTTTTTAATCCGACTAATATTCTCTTTGTTCTGTTGGAAATTAGATAGAGTAACTTGACGTTCGACTGCTGCTAGACTTTTTGGATTTTCTCTTTTGCCGACACTTTCGCTAGTCTGAATGCTTTCAGCCGCGACCGTTGTAGCTGCACTCGCTGCGAGATTGGGTGCTGTCGCTTTGCTCCACTCCAGCTTCTTTTCAAGTTGCGCCGCAAGCGTTTCGAGACTTCCTACCTGGTCTGCTGCAATGGTCTCATGAATTGCGTAATTCACATCGGCAGGCTTCTGTTCGTCTCCCATTGCCACTTGAGACGTCGCCAGAACAGCTGTTGAGTTGAGCGCTATCATAAAGCGCAGAGTAATAAAGCGATGCATCAGTTCTAACTTTCTCAGTTCACTTAGACCTTCAGGCAATCCTTCAGGGCCAAATTTACTCGTGTTTTCATCCACTTGTAAGTTTACGGCCTCTTTTGGCGAAGCTATTGCCGGAGCCGCGACTGACAAATGAATCTCGTCTACACGACGGACCTTACCTAAAACTTGTTTTTTGGGAAAGAATTTTGAAGCGATGCGTTTGTTCAGCTTTATATGGGTATGAGCTGTTCGCTTCAGAGCCCGCTTGGCCAGAATCTGTTGCTTCAAAACCTGTTTAGGAACTTCAGCAGTTGGAGTCACCGCCTTCGGAACTTCAATTCCCAGATCAATTTGAGCTAACCAACTCAGCGGAGCAAGATTCACATAGAGGGGTTGGACACTGATAAATGACCCGACAATTGCCTTTGTCATCAGACCAGACGCTAGAAACACAGATGCGACACACAGCATCGCGTAACTGCTGTAGGAGGAACCACCCAACTGAAATGCGGAACTGCTTCCTTGCTTTCCGAGCACGATCTTCTTGCTTTATCGTCCTTCCTGGACTCAAGCTTTATTTTAAACTAAAAATATTTAGCAAACAAGTACTGCTTAAAACGGGTGGTTTTGACTGGCTAACTGCTGCCGGATTATAGCCCGCTGCAGCTTCAACTGATACTTCTTGAACTGGTGCTCATCTAAATCAGCAGCCTTCAGAGTTTCTTCCGCCATTTGTTGGGCCTTTTTGGCTCGATTGACATCAATCTCGCCCTGAAGTTCGAGGGTCTCAGCCATAACGTAGACTTCATTACCCTGCACTTCAAAAAACCCGGCAGATAATACCCCGGTCACAGGCTCTTTGCTTTCCGTGCGGTAGCGAAAAAACCCAGCCTGTAAAACGCCAATAAAAGGTGCGTGGCCTCCTAGGATCTGAATCTGTCCTTCGCTCCCAGGCAAAAGGACCTCATCAACCACTGCACCTTCTACAAGACGTCTTTCAGGCGAAAGAATACTTAGTTTTAGTCCTTCACTCATATGCCGTAACCGCAATCCTCTCTAAGTTAAACCAACGCCACTTAGTTCAGAGTCTTTGCCTTCTCCAAAGCATCTTCAATGGTACCTACCAAATAGAATGCTTGTTCAGGTAAATCATCATATTTGCCATCCATAATTTCACGGAAACCACGGATGGTGTCTTCGATTTTCACGAATTTACCCTTCATACCGGTAAACTGTTCAGCAACGGTGAATGGCTGGGATAGGAATCGCTGAATCTTTCGGGCGCGGGACACAGTCAGTTTGTCTTCTTCCGAAAGTTCGTCCATACCCAAAATTGCGATAATATCTTGCAATTCTTTGTACCGCTGCAACACAGCCTGAACGGATCGAGCAACATTGTAGTGCTCATCACCTACGATTCGAGGATCGAGAACGCGTGAAGTGGACGCCAATGGATCCACAGCTGGATAAATGCCCAACTCTGCAATTTGACGAGACAAGTTAGTTGTCGCATCCAAATGTGCAAAGGTTGTAGCAGGCGCCGGATCGGTGTAGTCGTCGGCAGGAACATAAATGGCTTGAATAGAAGTAATCGAGCCTTTATTTGTGGAAGTAATACGCTCCTGAAGTTCACCCATTTCAGTAGCCAAATTGGGCTGATAACCCACGGCAGAAGGAATACGGCCTAACAAGGCAGAAACTTCCGAGCCGGCCTGTGTGAATCGGAAAATATTATCCACGAATAAAAGAACATCTTGGTTCTCTTCGTCACGGAAATATTCAGCAACTGTAAGAGCAGATAGAGCGACTCGAGCACGGGCTCCTGGTGGTTCATTCATCTGGCCATAAACGAGCGCGGTCTTGGTTAAAACGCCGGACTCCTTCATTTCCATCCACAAGTCGTTCCCTTCTCGAGTACGCTCTCCAACGCCGGCAAATACGGAAAATCCGCCGTGCTGAGTTGCGATGTTATTGATCAATTCCATAATCAAAACGGTTTTACCAACGCCGGCACCGCCGAATAGGCCGATTTTTCCGCCTCTGGCGTAGGGCGCTAGTAAGTCAACCACCTTAATCCCTGTAAAGAAGGGCTGCACTGTAACGGATTGATCGCGAAATGCTGGGGCTGGACGATGAATAGGATATGTTTTCTTCGCTGTGACAGGTCCACCTTCATCGACAGGTTCGCCCACCACATTGAGAATACGTCCCAATGTTTCACGCCCTACAGGCATTTGAATCTGATTTCCAGTATCCACTGCTGCTTGACCACGAACAAGACCGTCTGTGCTATCCATGGAAACACAGCGCACAGTGTTTTCACCTAAGTGCTGGGCTACTTCCAAAACAAGATTCCATTCAGAATCACCTACAGAGGGGTTGGTCACTTTCACCGCATGATAAATTGCGGGTAACGAGCCTGACTCAAATTCCACGTCTACAATTGGCCCGATGACTTGCTTCACTCGGCCGAGATTTTGTGACTTAGCTGTTGCTGACATACTCCATTCTCCTTTGAACGAAAATCCTTCGATTTAACCTTTTTGGGATTCACTTCCCGAAATAATTTCTAGCAATTCTTTAGTAATACCGGCCTGACGCTGTTTGTTATATTGAAGCGTCAATTTTCGAATCATTTCCCCGGCGTTTTTGGTAGCGTTTTCCATCGCGGACATTCGGGCACCGTGCTCACCCGCTTGGGATTCCAAAAGAACTCGGAAACTTTGAATCGCAAAATTCTTCGCCAATAATTCCGTAAGTACTTCTACTTTGCTCGGCCTAACAATGTAGTCGGTTACCTTTGGTCGGTCCTTTTCACCTTCCTGCCCAACTTCACTTGGATCAAGCACATAGGGCAAAAAATCCTCGACTACAACCTGCTGAGTGACCGCATTTTTAAATTCGCTATACACGAACTTAATTTCGTCGACTTCGCCCTTCACAAAGCGATCGACTAAAGCATCTGCAAGCTTTGTGGCCTGAGCAAAAGTGACCTTGCCGCTGATTTCATGGTAATAAGGGCCAAGTTTAACTTTTTTAGTTTTGAAAAAGTCATGCCCTTTACGCCCAACAAATCCGATTTCAACAGAAGCACATTGATTTCCGTGCTTTTGAATCCATCGCAGACAGTTCTTAATCGCATTTCCGTTAAACCCGCCGCACAACCCACGATCCGAAGTAAAGACCACTAACATGACCCGTTTTGGGGCTGTAGCTTCATTACCTTTGACTCGCAGGAGCGGAAATTGGTTTTCGGTGGTGAAGGTCATACCGGAAGCCAAGTGGCGAATTAAACCTAAAACTCTCTTAGCGTAAGGCCTGTGATTCGAAATGGCTTCTTGAGCCCTCCGAAGTTTTGCCGCAGAAACCATCTTCATTGCCCGAGTGGTTTGCTGCGTATTTTTCACAGTTCCTATACGCTTTTTAAGATCTTTTGTACTGGCCATATTCGACTTTCTTTCTAGGCAACAAAAGCGGCGTCAAATTCCTTTAATGCTTGTTCGAGCTTAGCTTTGAGTGCATCTTCGAGCTTTCCAGTGCTGACAATATCCTTAAAGATTTCAGGATATTTCTTCACAATAAAAGCTTCCAATTGTCGCTCATATTCGCCCAATTTATTCACAGGATGTTTGTCGAGATATCCATGCGTTCCTGCATAAATCAAAACAATTTGCCGCTCTACCGAAAGGGGAGAGTATTGGCCTTGTTTCAGAATTTCGGTAAGTCTTTGTCCTCGCGCCAACTGCTTCTGTGTTGCAGGATCAAGATCGCTTCCAAATTGGGCAAATGCTGCCTTTTCACGGTATTGAGCTAATTCCAAACGCAGAGTACCGGCAACTTGTCTCATAGCTTTGATCTGAGCGCTACCACCCACACGGGAGACTGACAGTCCGACGTTCACAGCAGGACGTACGCCTGAATAGAATAAGTCTGTTTCCAAGAAAATCTGACCGTCAGTGATTGAAATCACGTTAGTGGGAATATAGGCAGAAACGTCGCCTGCTTGAGTCTCAATAATCGGCAGAGCCGTCAAAGATCCTCCACCTAACTTGTCGGATAATTTAGCAGCACGCTCCAAAAGGCGAGAGTGAAGATAAAAAACGTCTCCCGGATAAGCTTCTCGGCCTGGAGGACGACGGAGCAGCAATGACAACTGACGATAAGCCTGAGCTTGTTTAGTCAAATCGTCATAGATAATCAAAGCGTGTTTTCCGTTATCACGGAACCACTCTCCCATCGTCACGCCTGTGTAGGCAGACAGGAACTGGAGAGGGGCCTGCTCGGAAGCGGTAGCAGCCACAATGATGGTGTGTTCCAATGCTCCATGAGCCCGTAGCTTGTCGACAACTTGGGCCACGGTGGATTGCTTTTGACCAATAGCGACGTAAATACAATAAACGCCGCGTCCTTTTTGATTAATAATCGTGTCGAGCGCAACTGCAGTCTTTCCAGTTTGGCGGTCGCCAATGATCAATTCTCGTTGACCACGGCCAATTGGAATCATGGCATCAATTGCCTTAAGACCTGTTTGGAGAGGCTCCTTAACAGACTGTCTGGCTACGATTCCAGGCGCTTTAACTTCAACTCGCCTAAAATGTTTGGCATTCAATTCGCCTTTGCCATCAATTGGCAGACCGAGGGCATTCACCACTCTTCCGAGTAGCTCTTCACCAACTGGCACTTGAACAATTTTATTCGTTCGCTTGACGGTTGAGCCTTCTTTAACTTGGGTGTCATCACCTAGAATGGCGATACCGACACTTTCTTCTTCCAAATTGAGGATCATTCCTCGTACACCACCACCAAAATCAACGAGCTCACCAGCCATCGCTTTCTCGAGGCCGTAAACCTTAGCGACACCGTCTCCAACCGAGACAACCGTGCCGGTCTCAGAGACATCTAAACGCTTTTCAAAGCTAGATAGCTGGGATTTTAAAATCTGTGTAATTTCTTCGGGACGAATCTGCATACCTTCCTCGAAACAATAGAACTTGATAAATCAATTCTGCTCGCCGGGCATCCCAGCGACAAATTGATCACGAAGTTTTTGAATTTGAGAACGAAGTGACCCATCGTAAGTTACTCCGTTCACGGTGACCTTCATTCCTGCCAAAAGCGAAGGATCAGTAGTCATTCGAAAAGCCACCTTTTTTCCGAATTTTTGACTAAATGCCTTCGTTAAAATACCAATATCCGACTCACTCATAGGTTCTGCGGCGACCAGTCGGCCCGCCACACCGCCTTCTTGAGTTAAGCGAACTGAATTAAACGCGTCACGGATTTCTCCCAAAAGCGCTAATCGACCTTTCCGAGCCAACAGTGCGAAAAACTGACTCAGCAAAGGATTGAAATTTAATTGTTTAGTAATATTTTCTATTAAACTCAGCTTCTCACGTGTCGAAGTTAGGGGCCCGAAAAGCGCAACCCTTCCCTCTTTTGAGCTATCTAGGAAAGCATGAAAGCTGTCCATCTGGCTTTCAATGGTGCCCACGACTTCAGCTGAAAGTTGATTCTCTTTCGCGGCTTGAAAAAGAGCTTTTGCATATGAAATGGCTACGCTCATCGAAGACTCTCCAATTGTTGCGAGAATTCGCGCTGAATTCGAACGCGGTCATCGCCTGTGACTCGGTCTTTCAACAGTGATTCCGCACGGTCTAGAACCCGAATACATAATTCTGAATAGAGCTGGCCTTTGAGTTCTGAGTAAAGACCGGAGGCAGATCTCTTTGCATCTGCTTCCACAACCCCAGCCATACGCGAGGCTTCAGAAACCACTTTATCTTTCATCGCAGCTGAATCTTGTCGAACTTGTTCGCGCATGGCGGCAATTTCTGAATCCACCGCTTTCAATTTATCGGAAAACTCCACAAATTGAGCTTGAGCCTTGCGAAGCTGTTCTCGGACTGCCTGTATTTCACTTGCAATGCTTTCGTGGCGTTGTGAAACGAAATCCCTCAATGGCGCTCTAAGCTTGACAACGAGGATGCCAACCAACAAGACCAAGTTAAAACAGGGAGCAAATAGACTTTCCATTGCTTATACTTTCCTTGAGAGCAGTCTTTCAGAAATATTCTGGGCGACTGACTCGACATCGGTTTCGAGCTGCTTCTTAAGTTGTTCACGTTGACTGTTCACAGAGTCAGCAGCTTCTTGCGTGATCTTTTTTGCCTTATCCCTAGCATGTCCCAAAATCTCCGCCTCTTGCTTCCGCGCTTCAGCTAAGGCTAGTTCATACTCCTTTTTCGCTACCGTTCTCTCTTCTGCAAGTAGCCGACGGTATTCTTCAAATTTTCCATTTGCCTGAAGAATGAGACGCTCTGCAGCTTCTTTGTCTTCAACCGTTCGCTTATGTCTCATTTCAAATAATTTGAGGAAAGGCCTAAAGAATAGCTGCGAAAGAGTAATAAAAAGGAATGCCAAAATAGCAAATTCTGCAAAGAACGAATTATTTAATTCAAGCTGATTAAGAAGTGCGTCCACGTCACGCTCCAGACGAAAATAGGCCTCATTGTTTAGGAAACTAAAAATGGGCTAACACACAGCCCAAGGTCGGGTCAAGCTAGGATTTGCATTCCGCTCATTTATTTGTAGTCAGGAAGGAACGGGCGGGACTCATCGGCGAGTGCACCATTTTGCTACTGCCTTCGAAAATAACTCCTTCATCAACGCTTAGACTTGGAGTTAAGATATCGCCCCGAAAAATTGCAGGGCGATGAATTTCAATTCGATGCTTAGCACGCAGGCTCCCGTTGACTTCGCCGCTGATAATGATGGTACCGGCCTCTATTTGGGCGTCAACCCGCGCTCCCTCACCAATAATGAGAGTATCAGGAGTGTAAATCTCTCCTCGAAACGTGCCCCCAATCCTCACCGTACCGTGAAAACAGAGCTTGCCTTCAAACTCACAGCCGTGATCGATTACGGCGGTTACTAATGGTTGGGTCACAGGAACATTCAAATTGGATGAGCGGGTCATACTCTATCAGTTTGCATGTCTTCGAGGATTCGATCAAGTTCTTGTCTTGAAGAATAATGGATAACGATTTTTCCCTTGTTTTGATTCCCTTTGATTTCGACTTTGGCCGACCAGCGGCGAATCAAATCCTGCGATAAATGACCAAATCGGTCCAAAATCGGATCCTTTTCTTTGTCTTCTGCGCCCGTGCCATCGCCCTTAGCAACTTCAGAAGATCTCTTCATACTATCTACAAGCGCTTCTGTTTCGCGGACACTCATGCGTTTATCTATAATTTGTGTACGTGCTCGGAGCCGCATTTCAGCATCATCAAGCCCTAACAGCGCCTTTCCGTGACCAAAACTCAGAACTTGGTTTTTGAGATCTTCAATAATCTCCTCAGGCAACCGAAGCAGCCTAAGGTAGTTTGCCACCGTTGCACGGTCTTTTCCAACACGCTCAGAAACCTCTTCCTGCGTGAGTGAGAAATCTTGGATTAATTGGAAATACGCAAGAGCTTCATCGACACAATTTAAATTCTGCCGCTGAATGTTCTCTATCAAAGCCAATTCCAGAGATTCCCGATCCGTTGACTTGCGAATAACGATCGGGACTTGCTTGAGCCCGGCAATTTTTGCCGCCCTCAGGCGCCGTTCCCCGGCAATCAATTCAAAGCCATTTTTTGAGCTGCTGCGTCTCACAACTAAAGGCTGGATAATCCCACTAGATTGAATGGATTGCGCGAGTTCGTCCAACGCTCTGTCATCAAAATCTCTTCTGGGCTGAAAAGTATTTGCGTGAATTTCATCAATCAACGCCATACTAATTCCCAAGTGACGTTCTCGGCCTTCCCCTGCCCGACTTTCTCCTGTTGTCTCAGAAGTGGGCAAATGAGAAGCCGGCTCGGCGGGCTTTGTGGACCCAAAGGAACTCGATGTGGCCCCCCCCTCCCGCCCCGGATACCGCCGCTGCAGCGGACCCTGAAACAGAAGATGCCGAGCCCGGAAGCCCGGGAAACAACGACGCTAGCCCTTTTCCAAGTACTGGTTTTTGTGCCATTTTTTTCTCCGCTATTTTCTTGATAAGATCAGTGGGTTGGAATGCGGGTTTCACGCCCGACACCCAGTCGGGCTGCATTCCTCTGTTCCTGGGATATCGCAATTTGATTTTGATTCTTAGCTAGGACTTCCTTGGCGAGATTGAGGTATGCAAGACAGCCTTTAGAATCAATATCGTAAAGCAAAATTGGTTTTCCAAAGCTGGAACACTCGCTCAGTCTCACATTTCGGGGAATGACCGAAACAAATACTTGGTCCCCAAAGTGGGTTCTAACTTCTTTGACCACCTCATTTGCCAGGTTATTTCTGCTGTCATACATAGTTAAAACTATGCCCTCTTCTGTCAGCGCGGGATTCAAGCTTTGCCGTATGAGAGAAACGGTATGTAGAAGCTGGCTGAGGCCTTCTAACGCAAAATACTCACACTGGAGAGGCACCAGAAACGAATTGGCTGCGGTCAGAGCGTTCACTGTTAACAAGCCCAAAGAGGGTGGGCAATCGATTAATATGAAGTCATACTGGTCTTTAATTTCCATTATCGCTGATTTCAATTTGCCTTCTCGAGCAAAAGCGCCGACCAGTTCAATTTCTGCTCCGGCAAGGTCACCTGTCGCCGGAGCGACAAAAAGACACTCCATTTCGGTGGGCTGTATGACCTTCGAAAGCGGGAGCTGGCCAATCAGAGCTTGATAAACGCTTCCACGCTCATGAACTGTCGGACGGTCTATACCAAACGCTGAAGTCGCGTTGCCTTGAGGATCAAAATCCAAGACCAACGTTCTTTGTTCCGCTACTGCAAGGGACGCAGCTAAGTTCACTGTGGTAGTTGTTTTTCCAACTCCACCCTTTTGGTTTGCGATTGCAATGACTTTACCCATCGAAACTCCTTAGCAGTCGGCATCAACGCGTTTCTAGGAGCGCCTGAATAGCGCTCCTAGAAGAATGCAGTTGTGGTTGGTGTGGATAATCAAGGTTATTTAAACTTTTGGTACGCATTTGCGACTACTTAAGTTTAGGCTAGCCGTGAATAGTCAAAGTCGCAAGCAGAAATTTTTGACTGCGCGTTCAAACTTGAGCTGAACTGGCCGAAAATGTTCCACGTGGAACACACGCGAGTACTCAGTGCTCTAACGCGAAAGAATGACTATTCGCCTACTCTTCTCTCCTACTTCGTAGGATTTTTCGGAATCCAATTTGAGCTCACCATTGAATTTGCCGGCTTGAAATGCTTTCCACTCATCATTCCAACCGGGTCCTTTGAATAATACTAACTTGTTCCACGTGGAACATTTTCGAATCCACGCGTAGATCTTTTCTACTGAACCGACCGCCCGAGCGACAACTGTACGAATTTCAGCCGCATCTTTTCGCTTGAGGTAGTCCTCAACCCTTCCGGACTCGACTTGTACGTGACTATTTAATCCCATAGCTTCTACAGTTCGCTTTAAATAGTCCGCCTTCCGCCATTCTGAATCGATGAGTACCCACTTCTCAGGCCGAATAATCGCCGACAGTGCCCCGGGAACTCCAACTCCTGAACCTAAATCGAGAGCAGGAAACTCAATAGTCTGTAGCGCCTGAAGCGAATGAAATGCCAAAACATCGCAGACGTGCCCTTCAAAGAAATCACGACCGGATATTAATCGAGTCAAATTCTGTAGCTCATTCTCTTTGCAGACCCATTTATAAAACTCTAGGATCCGTTTTTGAGCTTGATGGGAAATTTGGTCAGTGACCCCAGCTAAAAGCGCCTCCAACATGGCTTCTGATTCAGGTACTTGCATCGTGGGCCTCACCTTGAGACTGGTTTCTTGTAGCACTGCCGGAGCTGGGTCGATTGTTCTGCATTTTTAGGTAAATCATGAGATTTGCAACCGCGGCAGGGGTGATTCCGCTTAAGCGAGATGCCTGGCCAATGGTTTCGGGCCTGCAATGCTTAAGTCTTCCTTTGATTTCATTAGATAGGCCGGGAACCTGGTCAAAATCCATAATTTCAGGAATTTTCACAAGTTCACTCTTCCTAACGCCCTCAAGGATATCAAGATCCCTTTGGATATACCCTTCGTATTTAACCTGGATTTCCACTTGTTCCCGCACGTCTTCCGGAACATCGGCACCTGGAAAACCCAATTCGCAAAGGCTCTCCCAATTAATTTCTGGGCGCCTGAGAAAGACTTCCCCCGACACACGGTCCTTCAACGGTCCAATCCCCTTTTCAGAAAGCCAATGATTCACAGGTTCATGGGGCATTATGGAGTAATCTGCTACTTCCTTTCGCCATTTCACGATCGAATCACGCCGCTTTTCAAAAATCGCATACTGATCGTCGTTTAAAAGACCCAGCTTTCTGCCTGCCTCGCTTAATCTTATATCTGCATTGTCTTCACGAAGCAAAAGTCGATACTCGGCCCTCGATGTAAACATTCGATAGGGCTCGTCAGCGCCTTTTAAGATCAAATCGTCGGCAAGGACCCCAATATAACCCTCGGTGCGAGAAATTGTAAAAGGCTCGCGTCCCTGTACCTTTAATGCAGCATTGATCCCCGCAATTAGACCCTGCGCACCCGCTTCTTCATATCCCGATGTTCCATTAATTTGGCCCGCGCAAAACAAGCCTGGGACGTCCTTTGACTCGAAAGTAGCTCGAAGCTGCCTTGCATCGATGCAATCATACTCAACCGCATACCCGTATCGAATGAATTCCGCGTTCTCCAGGCCCACAATAGAGCGAATAAACTGCTCTTGCACATCTTTGGGCAAACTTGTCGAAACTCCATTGACATAGATTTCGTTCGTATTCAACCCTTCAGGCTCCAAAAAGATCTGATGCCGCTCTCTTTCTCTAAATCGCTTCACTTTATCTTCGATGGATGGACAGTACCTCGGCCCCACACCTTGGATCAGCCCAGTAAACATCGGAGAGCGAGAAAAATTCTGTTCGATGATCTCGTGTGTCTGCCCATTCGTGTAGGTGATAAAGCAATTCACTTGTGGAAGAAGCGGAAATACTTTGGGTCGGTAGTAAAACGAAAATGGAATCGGTCTTTCGTCCCCCGGCTGGGGCTGGGTCTTTGAAAAATCAATCGTGCGACCGTCCAGTCGAGGGGGAGTCCCTGTTTTTAGACGACTCAAACGAAATCCAAGATTCTCCAAGCTTCCGCTCAGGCCTAGGGAGGACTTGTCGCCTACCCTGCCCCCTTCGGTGCGGTCAAATCCGGTGTACATCATACCCCTAAGGAACGTTCCTGACGTAATCACCACGGTCGAACATCGGATCTGACTCCCATCGGCCAAGCGAACGCCTTCAATTTTACATTCGCCCACGCCTTGGGCGACAATCAGATCTATTGCTTCTCCCGGAATAATTGACAAGCCCTGTACCTGACTAAGACACTCTTGCATTCGCAAAGCATACAGAGCTTTATCGCACTGAGCGCGAGACGAGCGGACCGCCGGGCCCTTACTAGAATTCAATCTTCGGTATTGGATAGCAGTTTTGTCGGTGTTCATCCCCATCACCCCGCCGAGAGCATCGATCTCGCGCACCAGCTGGCCCTTCGCGAGACCACCCATCGCTGGATTGCACGACATAAACCCTATCCGCTTTACATCCAAGGCAATCAGCGCGGTTGAACACCCCATTCGAGCCGCAGCATGCGCCGCTTCGCTTCCCGCATGACCACCGCCAATAACTACAACATCAAAATCTTTCACAATAAAGGAGTAATAACATTGGGTATTAGGAAATACAATGCTATTAGAATTACCCCTGGAGGTCCAACCATGAATGTCTTCATCACAGGTGCAACGAGCGGGATTGGCGAAGCCTGCGCAATTACCTTTGCGGCAGCGGGACATAACTTAATTCTCCTAGCTCGCCGAAGGGAACGCCTTCACACCATTGGCAAGCAACTCACCGAAAAGTATGGCGTACAAGTCAATTGCCTCGAACTCGACGTTCGAGATCGTTCAGGATTGGCAGCTGCCATTCAGAACCACCCTCATTGGTTCCAAAACATCGATGTCTTAATTAACAACGCTGGACTGGCCAGAGGGCTGTCTCCTATCCAGGATGGTAGCCCTGAAGACTGGGACACCATGATCGACACGAATGTCAAAGGCCTTCTCTATGCCACGCGAGCGATACTCCCTATCATGATTAAAAACTCGAGCGGACATATCATCAATATTGGCTCTGTGGCAGGTCACTGGGTTTATGAAAAAGGGAATGTCTATTGCGCTTCCAAGTATGCGGTCCGCGCCCTGAATGAAAGTCTCCGACTTGACCTTGCCGGTACCCCTATTCGAATCACTGAAATTTCTCCTGGAATGGTTGAAACAGAATTTAGTGAAGTACGTTATGGCGACAAAGAAAAAGGCAAAGCGGTCTACGCAGGGAAAAAGCCGCTACAGCCCAGCGACATTGCCGAAACTGTCCTGTGGTGCACAAGCCGCCCAGCCCATGTCAATATTCAGGAAGTCGTTATTTTCCCTACTGAGCAACCCGGCGTTCAAAGGTCTCCCTCTTCTCGATGAAAGCTCGAAAAAACGGCGTTGGAGGGGTGAAGCCCCCCGACCTGGACGCTTAATGCAGCATTTGACGGCGTGTTTGGCCCCGAGCACACTAGTCCGTCATCTGTTTTTTCAACAAATGATAGACTGAAAAATACAACGCAGTGCCCTGAACCGCCCTAAGAGTGGACCAAGGATAACCCGCATAGAATCGCATGAGTCCACCCTCAGCATAGAGTTTCGTGACGATGTCAGAGTAACTCATTCCATCCTTTTGGCGAAGGACCCTAACCGTTTCAATTGGAAATGAAACGCCCGACACCACAACTCGCGCCGATCCAGCCGCCAATCCATGCCGAAGAAATTCGGAGGCAGTGCCAGGTTCTCCGGGGATATAGTCCTTCAATCCTCCATTAATACGCTCATACGTTTCGTAATACGCAGATTGAGGTATAAGACCAATCATATTCATCGCATTGCCGCGGTAAGCAATACTTGGCTTTGCCTTCACTACTCGAAGGTGCTCTCGCCAAGTATAAGGTTGACCGATCGGGGCTAAAGATTTTTGGACTCTTGTTACGAAAAGGGGTGTTCCAACCACGTTTGCACTCATCGTTCCCACCGCCCCTGCCAACAGCGGCGACCAGCCTCTTTCGTCTTTGAAGTAGTCGTACATGACCATCCCAATTCCGGACGTTATACCACTTGCCATGAGTTGCGCCGACAACCCCCGTAACCACCTTTTTGGTTCGAGCCAATAATTCGAGGTATCTGCTCCGTATTGATGCAGCGTTCTAAGCTGATCAAATGGATAAGTGCCTAAAGTAGAAAAAAAGGCCGCCATTGAGGCGGCGGCAACCCGCGTTAAATGACGACTAAATAATCCTGATTTACTGCCATCATTACCATCGATGCCATTATTGATCGTACGCTCGGGCTCGTCCTCGCCATCCTCATTCTCTTCAATAATAATGTCATCGATAAAAACAACATTCACTCCAGACCTTGATTTTACACTCTGACTTTGCCCCTGCGCGTTACTCAACGCATCATCATAATTTACCGTCTCACGGTATCGAGCCTGCCCAAATGCTAAGCCCTCACAAAGAAATAAAAATACTACCAAAAAAGTAGATTTTGAAACCACTCTATTGCCCCCAATTCCTAATAATGGAAACCCCTAAACAAATTACTTCCCCAAGTAATCCCGACAGGTTCCATACCCAGAGCCACTCTTATTAGCAACTTAAGAATTCGCTTTTGCACATCCGACGGCTACTAAAGTGAAGAGTCACGCCATCCGAAAACAAGGAATGGGTAAATTATTCCGCTCTACATTTTTCCTTCTATTTACAGTGGGCCTTCTTTGCTTCAGTAATCAAAATACTTATGCCACATGCGTCAAACTCACATACAAAGTTAAGTCCCACGATATTCTGTCCAAAATAGTTCTGAGACAAAAACATAAGCTTCACCTGCATGCACACTTATATGGAGCCAACGGACTTTTGGATTTAACTCTTAAAGAAAATCCGGAAATAAAGCAGCCTGGAAACCTGATCTACTCAGGCACTAAAGTCACCTTTCCCATGGAGCTATCTGTTCCCAAAAATGAAATAGAAGGATGTGGAGAGGCAGTCCCTTTGGCTCGAACAGTCAAACACGGTAAGCACAAAAGACATATCGCCTCCGTCCTTTCCGAACCACCTCAAATCATGCCTTCGCCCACACCACAACCATCGCCAACGGTAAAACCAATCTCGGTACCCAGTCCTGAACCCACACTTACTTCGGTGGCAACCCCTGCGCCCACTTCCGCGCCTACGCCGGAACCTTCTCTGTCTCCAGTACCACAACCTTCTCCGGAACCAAGCTCTGCACCGACAGCAGAACCGACTGCAATGCCATCAGTCACGGCGACGGAAGTTCCATCACCTGCTCCTGAAAATGATTCAAAACCCCAAGAGACTCCAAAGTCCGAAATTCTCGCCAGCAAAGCGGACGTAGACATCGGACTAGGTGCAATGGTCGTCGACACTGCTGCATCGCTTTCATTTCCTCAATTCTATTTGAAATCACAAATCCCGCTTTCAAAGAAACTCGTTCTCCTCCCAATGGTTGACGGATTCATGCCTACTTATACAAATGCCACAGCGAACACTCTAGAACTGGAAGCTCGAATAGCAGCGGGATATAAACTATTAAACGATAATCTAACCCTAGGTTTGGGTGCTCGCTATTTTTCCTTTGGTTATAACTCCCCGTCGTCGGGGGCCGGCACCGCCGCGAGCAGTCTTGACGTAGTTGCGCTTGCTAGCTACCTATTTAAGATGAACGAAACAATGTCCCTTGAAGCATTGGCGAGCTTCTGGTTGCCTATGACAATATCTGGCGCTAGCGCCGATGCCGTTACAAGTTCATTCCAGTTTGGCGGCTTTGGATTACTTTTGAAGGGTGGATACACCCTAAATCCCACACTATCAATCGGGCCCTATTTATATTTTAGCAATTTAAGCCTCAATTGGACCGAAAACGGAAGTACCCCTGATTCCCTTAGCTCAACTGAGTTTGGACTTGGGGCGAATTTAAATATCAAATTTTGAATTATATTTGGATTTGACTTAAATCCTAACTATCTTTCGTAATTAAAGCATAAAATATCAGACTTGTAAATATTAGAAAACCAGGCATTTTCAACATCCACCCAAGGAGAAAATATGCTGGTCTATGCAATTGATTTCGGAACTACTAATTCACTTTTATCCGCAGCCGATCCGGACCGCACCTATGCGCCAATTCCGCTCGACCCGACGGCCCCTGATCCCACGATTTTGAGAAGCGTCTTGTTCTTTCCAAGCATGAAACAATGCTTCTACGGTTCCCAGGCCATAAAGGAATTTGTTCAACACGATATGCACGGCCGGCTGATTCGCTCAATTAAGAAGTTCCTTCCCACTCGAAGCTTTGTGGGGACCTGGATTGAAAATCGACCGATGAATCTCGAAGATTTAATTGGCGTATTCCTCAAGGAACTTCGAATGCGCGCAAACAAGCACTTTGATCAGGACGTCGACACAGTAGTGCTGGGCCGCCCCGCCAAGTTTTCTCCTAATCCAGAAGAGGACCAATTCGCCCAATATAGACTGGAGAAGGCCGCTAAAATTGCAGGATTCAAGAATATAGAATTTTGCCCCGAACCAATTGCCGCAGCTCGGGAATTCCGGGCGCAAATTACCGAACCCAAAACCGTCCTAATCGCCGACTTTGGGGGCGGAACCTCGGACTACACCATTCTGAAAATGAGCCGGGAGCCCTACCAAACTTCGGACGTGCTTTCTATCGGAGGTATCTCCCTAGCCGGAGATTCGCTCGACGGTGCCGTCATGCGCGAACGGATCTCACCCCATTTCGGCTCTAAAGTCCAATATCAGGTGCCCTTCGGCAAGAACACACTTCAAATGCCCGTCCAGCTTTCAGAGCGCATTTGTAGCCCCGCTGAGATCTCCGTTTTACGCGAACGCGACACCCTCGAGTTTTTTAATAATATTAAAAAATGGTCTCTCAACGGCGAAGACCGCAAAAGAATCGACAACCTCTTTATGCTCATCCATGAACAGCTCGGGTTTAGCGTATTCGAAGAGATAGAGAAAACCAAGCGTGCGCTCTCAAAACAGGATTCCACTCAGTTTCTTTTTGAATATCCTGGATTGAAAATCGAAGAAGAGATCACTCGGAAGGACTTTGACCTTTATATCGCGGATCGAGCAGAACGCATTCTAAACTCGTTAGACGAGACCGTGAAATCGGCCCAAATTCAATATTCAGACATCGACATCGTCTGCTGCACCGGGGGCACCGCCAAAGTTCCCCTTCTCCAAGAAGGACTCTTCAAACGCTTTGGGCAAGAGAAAATTCTTCAACACAATCACTTTCATTCTATTGTTCAGGGTCTCAGTGAAAGAGCTAAGGAAATGGCGTGCGCCGGCTGATATTGCTCGGCCTAGTCGTTATTACTGGAGTAACGGTTCTTAAATTATTTTAATCGAATTACGCTTATGGCCGAGTCGTCGGGTTTTCTGTTATTTTCAGAAGCTGCCTTTAAGAATGCTGAGGCCAGCTCACCTGTGCTCTTTTTACTTTCCTTATCAAATATAAGGCGTATTTCACTTTCCGTGAGGTTGTCCCAGAGACCGTCGGATGCAATAATCAAAAGATCACCTTTTATAAGCTCATAACTATAACAAGATCCCAGGTCTAACAATTCTCCATTGTTATAAATTTCACGAAGATGAGTGTCTTTATGATCATTTGAAATTTTTCCGACCTGAAGCGGTGCGCCGGAATATTCTGCAAGATACTGTGGTATGCTTCTTTTAATTTGACCACCTCGTATAATCATATATCCGCTGTCACCCACGTGACAAACACTTAGCCTGTATTTTTTTGCTTTGTCCTTTTCTAACATTGCTACACAAGCGGTGGCGCTTCCCGAGATATTTAAGTCTTCGGTGGTACCATTCAAGAGCCTCACATGTGAGTTCTGCAGGAGATCCAAAGAGGTTTGATTTGAACAATTCTGATTTGAGGGTTCAGTCGATTTTAGGGCAATTTGGACTCCGTTCAAAAGTTCTAAGGCGATCTTGTCAGCTGTCTGTATACCACGTTCCTTCCAACTACCGACACCATCAGCGCATCCGAAGACGTATTTTCCGTTATGAGACGAAGCCATATAAGCATCTTCTCCGCTGTTGGCTAAATAATTGGGTGTCACCTGCACCGTTTGGTTAGCGTGATTATTGAACCTTTCAGTTTTTGGTTTTGCTGCGACTGCGTACTCTAGCCATTTTCCATTAAAATAGTGTTTTAAATGAAATTGGTAGCTAGGGTTAGGTTGAGAATAAGTCGAATTTTTCGTATTGACGGACTTTGAGAGGAACTTTTTTACTGAACTCAATAAACCAGCAGATGCATTTGACGAAGAGATCGAGACTGATAGAGTGAGAAGCAATTGTATTAATTGAAACTTAGAGATTCTATTTACTAATTTCGATTCTTCACTCCAATACGGATTTTTCATATAAATGATAGATTAAGCAATCCTTGTTCCATGGATCATTGAAGGATCGGATTCAGGTTTCCGATGTAAGATCAATATATTACATTTGAGCTATATACTTCATGAGCCAAATACGCAAGAAAACCCATGCCCAAACATTTCACAACTGAGCAGTCATCGAAGACAGGAGTGTCCGAATTGACGGTCTTAGATAGTCGCTGCACGCTTACCGCTTGACTCATAGCAGCAATCTGCTAGAAATCCACAAACCTCTTACTGGAGCGAAGTTCTTATGGCCCTCAAGGTGACGAGACGCAACTTCTTCAATCGCGTTTCTGCGGTTACACTATCTTTGTCAATTGGCCAACTATTTGGCCAAAGCTTTAGTTATACATTTTCTAGTGACAATCCCACTTCGAATAAACCATTCTCATCTCAAATCGAAAAAGACTTTTACGCTCTCAGCTGTTTTCTGACTGGATTTGAGACGTTAGATCTCAAAATGAATGCTGCGGTCCTCAATGAAATATTAATCGACTTTCCAAAAGAGAAGGCCGCTGCGATTTTGCGGCACTTTCGCGAAGGAGATAAAAAGGCTTTTGCCAATTCCGCAGATCCCGAATTGCGAAGCTTTCGAAAGAAAATACTAACCACATGGTTTACCGGCCAATTCACCCCGCGAAAACAGTCCAAAGCAGATCTCGTTACTTTGGGTTATTTGGGCAATCTGACTTGGGCGAGCTACACCGTCCCTGCACCAGGAATTCCTTTTCCAAACTGGGATAAACCCCTTTTGAACTTCGAGAGCAGCACATGACTTATGATGTTGCCATTGTTGGATCAGGAGTCGCAGGAGTCAATCTCGCGGATGTTCTTATACAAAACGGATTCAAAGTCTTAATTCTAGAGGCCGGGCCCGATCACCTTCCGCGGTGGCAATACCATCAGAATTATCTTGCAGCCCCAAACAAAACACCCGAAAGCCCCTATATCCAGAATCCCGAAGCCCCCTTCCCTCTCACCAGTGACTTATTCCTCTACTACGATCAAAAAAAGGAAAGCAAATTCGACTGCACTTATTTAAAAGTTGCGGGCGGAACTACTTGGCACTGGCTCGGAACCACTCTTCGGTTTCTGCCGCAGGATTTTCAACTCAAGTCACTTTACGGAAAAGGAGTCGACTGGCCCATCACCTATGATGACCTCGAACCTTGGTATGAAAAAGCTGAGTCAGCTTTGAATGTCTCCGGCGATGATCGCTTTGATTTAGGATCACCTAGGAAAAACGGCTATCCGAAAAGACCCATTCCATTGAACTATTTGGAACAAAAGATTGCTCCTCACATTCAAACCTTAACCCATTGGGGTAAAAACCTGCGTCTGACCGTTAATCCCCAAGCCCGCGATCCAGACATCTGTGTGGGCAGCCGCTCTTGCATTCCCATTTGCCCAACAGGCGCTAAATACGAAGCCGCACAGCACCTCGCGAAGGTGGTGAAAAATGGGGCAGAATTAAGAACACGTTCCGTAGCCGCCTATTTAACTCCCAATAACGACCAAAATATTGAATCTCTCACCTACCTTTCTTGGGATGGTCAAAAGCATCAAATTCAAGCAAAAGTCTTCGTCATTGCCGCGAACGCGATCGAAACAGCTAAGTTGCTTTTACAATCCAGGGACCCAAAAAGCTCAAAAACACTTGCAAACTCAAGCGACCTAGTGGGACGCAATCTCATGGACCACCCCGCTCAGATCAGCTGGGCCCTCTTAAAAGAGCCCTTATTTCCCTACCGAGGCCCCTTTTGTAATTCCGGTATTGATGCACTCCGAGACGGAAATTTCCGCAAAGACCACGCGGCATTCCGCGTACAAGTCAATAGTGACGGGTGGTATTGGCCGAAGGGCGAACCCAGTGGTGTTGCAAAGGATTTCATCGATCAAGGTATTTGGGGCAAAGACCTGAAAGAGAAACTGAAAAATCACATGGCCCGCCACATCACCGTGGTCTCAATGATTGAACAACTACCCGATCCAGACAATCGAATTACGCTTTCTAACTTAAAAGACGCCCTAGGCCTGCCTCGACCCAAGATTCACTACCGGCTCATGTCATACGAAAAAGACGCAATGACCGAAGCCAAAAAAGTTCACGAACTGGTTTTCAATAAAATAGGTACAACAGAAATGCATCATAACGATTTCAGCGAGTGCTCCTCCCACATTATGGGTACAGTTCGCATGGGTGACGATGCAAAAAAAGCAGTAGTAGACAAGAATTTAAGAACCTTTGAAAATAGGAACCTATTCTTGCTCGGATCGGGAGTCTTTCCAACAAGTGCCACTGCCAATCCAACGTTAACAATTGCCGCACTTGCAATCCGTCTTGGAAATTATTTAAAAACTAATATGAGTACGATCCAATGAGAACCGAACTGGCCCTAGGACTACAGAACTACGCCGCTTCAATTGCCGAACTTCAAGAAAGCTACTTGGAAGTCGCGAATTATGCCAATGCCTTTGCCTCCAAAACCGTCCGCATTGAAGATGCAGCACTTTTCCGTAAAGCCATTTCCTGCTTCGGACCTCAACTCAAAATTAAAAACGATCAACTTTCTTTGCAGAAACTCTACGAAATTGGCTTTCACAAAAACACGGGCGCAGTTGTAGTCGCCAGTCAAGGAGTCAATCTCTATTCCAAAACCTATCGCTATACCACTCCCTATACCATTCGATATATTACCGCCGCTGTTTACATGCCTCAGCTAGGTGTTGAGATTGCGAACATTGGAATTGTTGGCGACGTCTATCATCGCCCCTTTGTTTTGAGAAGCGAATCAGCCTGTTCCCCATCTTTTTTATTCGGCTCGCAAAGCTGCAATTGTGCCTTCCAGTGGCGCTGCACGCATGAATTGGCCGGCGCACTTAACCCCGTGGTAGCCCCAAACGAAAACTTTGAAAAATGGTTAGCTTCCGCATTTACTTTTAACAATGGAAAACACATTCCTACCACTCCTGGAATTGGTTTTCTGATGATCCATCTTGACACTCAAAACGGAATGGGCTGTGGCTATACTCCAAATGTTTTTTCCATGGATCTTTCAACACGATCTATTTTGAGACACGGAGGTGGACTAGTGGCCGGCCAAGCCATGAACCTTTCAATCAAGGAAACATTTGAAGGAATGGAATTGCCACTGGATCCCCGAAGAGCTGAAAATCACGTGGGCTATAAAATCGGTCCCATCATTATGGATTTTTTAGGTGTAAATTCACAGCCGGTGATGCTAAGTAACAACCCACAAAAGATCCAGGCACTTGAATCTTTCGGCTACACCCCCCAGCGATTGAAGGCACTCGGAGAAACCAATCTCGCTGGCCTGAAAGAAGCGAAACAGCGGAATCAAGATTTAGGTCATCTCGATATTGGGTCTGAGCTCTCTTCATTCCACCAGGAATTTAGCCGACTCAAGACTCAAATCGAAAGAACTTTTAACATCGCAGAAACAGTTGAAGCTCGGCTTCAAGATATTGGAGAAGTACAATGCTAGTTAAAATTTGCGGAGTCAGTAATATTCTAGATGCCCACCACGCCATCGAAGCAGGAGCAAGCGCGATTGGATTTGTCATGGGCGGCAAATGCCTACCAGTCGAAGTTGAGCCTCACGCTCAAACAGTCCGAGATATTATCAAGACTTTTCCTTCGCATGTCGACAGCTTCATTGTAACTCACCTCCTCACTGCTGACGATATTTTGGACCTTTCGAATTACGTGAATTCAACAGGAATTCAAATTTCAGAAGAAATTGATGTCTCCATTGTGAAGGAAGTTCGAGAACGCACTCGCAAGAAGATTATAAAAACAGTAGTAGTACGCGATGAAAGCAGTTTTGACATGCTCAAAAAAGTCGAGCCCTATGCTGACTATATTCTTCTGGATACCCAGAGTGCAGGATATGTCGGTGGAACTGGAAAAACCAGCGACTGGAACCTTTGCCGGAAATTGGTCGCCGCTGCGAATAAACCTGTCTATCTTGCTGGCGGACTCACCCCTGAAAATGTTGAACGCGGAATTCTTACCGTTTATCCTGCAGGCGTCGACGTTGCCACCGGAGTAAGCACCTACTCAGATGATTACCTACGTAAAGACCGAAAATGCCCACAGAAAATTAAGCTTTTCATTGATCGAGCACGGGCAATTCGAAATAATTAAAGAATCCTTTTAAATCTCAAAGAAGTACCTATGTCACAGTCCAATCATTCTTCTGACCGATATTCCAAGTCTTTAGAGCTTTTAGAGAAGTCGAAATCCTTTCTTATACCCGGAAGCTCTACCATCAGCAAACGCGCGGATCTCTATCCCCTGGGAGCTTTCCCCATTTACTTATCGTCAGCTGAAGGTGGGTCTGTTACCGACGTCGACGGCAATACCTATATTGATTTCCAGTCTGCACTCGGCGCAATTCTATTAGGAACAAACCACCCCCATGTCAACCAAGCTGTCGAAAATCAACTGAAAAAAGGCAATTTATTCTCACTCTCCCACGCCTCTCTCATTGAACTCGCCGAGAAGATCTCCAAACACATCCCAAGCGCCGAACGGGTGAGAATATTGAAAAATGGTTCGGATGCGACCACGGGTGCTGCTCGAATTGCGCGAGCCTATACCGGGAAAGAAATTATTCTCACTGGCCATTACCATGGGTGGCACGATTGGTATTACGTTTCTACTCATCTCAACTCTGGCATTCCCGCTTCATTGAAAAACGATATTATTCCTTTTGAATACGGCAGCATTGAAAAGCTCGAAGCTCATTTCAAAGAGAATTCTGGCAAAATTGCGGCAGTCATGATGGAAGTGACCCACCTCCACGAACCGCCCAAAGAGTATTTGAGTCAAGTTAAATCACTGGCTCACGACCATGGAGCGATTTTGATCTTCGATGAAGTCGTAACCGGATTTAGATTTGGCTTAGGCGGAGCCCAGTCCTATTATGGTGTAACCCCCGACGTCTCCTGTTTTGCGAAAGCTTTAGGCAATGGCTTTCCAATCGCTTTGATTGCAGGTAGTGCCAAAGTCATGGATGCTACTTCGCAAGTGGTTACAACTCAGACGTACGGGGAAGACTGCCTAGCTCTTGCAGCTGCGATTGCGACGCTAGAAGTGATGGAGCGAGAGCCCGTAGTAGAGCACGTTTGGAAGCTTGGGAAAAAGTTACAAGACGGTTACAATGCATTGGCCAAACAATTCGAAATTGATTCCCAATGCGTGGGTCACGCCCCTCGGCTTCAAGTGGAATTCGGACCACGTGGTGATCTCAGCAGCAAATTCCTCAGAAGTTACCTGCTCCAAGAAACGGCAAAAGACGGTTTCTTAATCGCTCATATGATTTTCATGAACTACGGCCACACCGAAAAGAACGTGGATGACCTCCTGATGAGTATCGAGAAGGTCTTTCGAAATATCGCTCAATTGTCTCCTAAAGATATTATTATGGAAGGAAAGATCGCGGTCGATCTTTGGTAATCCCAAGTGCATAAGCAGTACCCTTCTCCACTAGTTTTAGATATCTTTCCAGAACTGGATAACTTAAGCCCATTTGTCCATCCTAGAACGCGCTTAAGTTATCGCTGGCTTAATTCTAGTCAAATAATAGAACTAGCGGAAAAAAGCCTGAATCAACTCGTTCAGCTCGATATCGATCAAGTCATTGTCGCCGAAAGTGGCGCGATGCCCTTTGCAAAAGTCTGTCAATGGCTTTCGAAAAAGAAAGGTTTAAACCTTCACTGGTATTCCATAAAAGTACCCCGAGACATTCATGATTTCTTAGAACCCACTATTCAATACGGACTCAAACAAACGGTCAACGAATGGAAAATATCTGAAAACTTCGATCAAACTCCTGTCGGATTTGGAGCTCGGGCGGAAATCAACCCCGGAATGATGGGCGAAGTTTGCCTCCCCCCGCTGAGTTCCGAATTGAACGCGCTCTTAGAATCAAAGTACTTTGAGACACCGTCTCTGAGTCTGATGGAAGCACTTCGAACAGCGCCAAAGAATCCCAGCCACGAGCGCCTCAGCTCTTTAACCCGGGAAAGTGATTTATCCAAGATACTCGCTAAACCCTTTATCTATTTCGACGAGTACATCGATTCAGGGAAAACGCTCTTTCAAACGATCCGCTTTCTTAACCTTTTTGCGGAGAAGCTCGACTTTAAATTGTTTTCCTATATGACCAAGCTCCCGAAAAGTCAGGTCAGTGACTATTCAACGAGCTTATTTACTGCGGAAACCGAATTTGACGCTTACAAGATCGGAGTCTATCCGTTTGAAAATCGTGTGGATTGGATTGGGTACTTTTATTTCACCCAACCTGGACTCTATAAGCGTATTTCTGTATCTGAATTGGCCCTGGAAATCGCTAGCATCGGTGGCAACTGCGATAGCTCCCTGCTGAAAAACCAGTCTGGGAAGTATATTGAAATTGTGAATTGGCCCGATTTGACTAGTACCGTAAAATCCAATTGCACTATTCCCGTCGTGGCTGATTATATCTCCCAGCATCACGTCCAGCAGTATGGATTTTTTCTTTTAGAGAAAATAAGCCGAGGATCGACTCCAACCAGCGAATTCTTCTTTCAACTCTTCGACATGTATGGCCCTGTTTGGTCTCCCATGCCGGATGATTACCACTTCAACTATTGGGAGACCTTTGAGAAATCGCGCCCCCAACTTGAATCCGCCCTCTCTAACCCCACGGTTCAGGAACTTTATGAAAGAATACGTCGCGCATTAGTCTGTGAAGTGGCAGCGCTTTGCGAAAGCAGACGAGCAGACCTGAACCATTCTTTAACTCTCGAACTGGAGAAAAAATATATGAACGTGAATTTTGAAAAATTTGTCGATATTTCTATGGAGTTGAATGCCAAAACCCTGGTTTGGGTAGAAGACAAATCGCCTGAATTGATCCCTGTTGCCAGACAACCTCAAGCCCCCGTGAATTTCACCTGGCTGAGTTTTGGCGCTCACGCAGGAACCCACGTCGATGCCCCTTATTATCTTTACAATGAAAAATGGACTTCAGATCAAATCCCGTTATCTCGAATGATGGGAAAATGCCAAGTCCTGGATTTGACTCATGTCGACAGAGTGATCGAAGTAGAAGATCTTAAGAAACTCGATATCCGCCAAAAAAAGATTTTTCTTAAAACCAAAAACTCCTACGATCCCTTAGTCGAATTCCATCATAAACATGTCGTGCTTTCCGTTCCTGCTGCAGAGTACCTGGTCAATTTAGGGATGGAAACCGTCGGTTATGATTATCAAACTTTTGAACAGGGCGGCAGCAACGACGTTCATCGCGCATTTCTTAAGGAAAGCGTCACCCTTTTGGATAACCTCCGACTTGCAGACGCTGAAGCTAAGGAGTATTTTCTGATGTGCCTTCCAGTGAAAGTCACTGGTATTGACGCTGCTCCCGCAAGAGCCGTTCTATTCGAGATGATGTAAGATGAATTTCAAAGAATTTATTCGATCTTATCAGAACTTTCCAAAGCCCGACGTGATGTTTTGGGATTTCTCCCCACTACTCGCGTCACCAACGGCCTTTTCTTCTGCGGTGAAGGAAATTTCAAATTACTATCAGCTGGAAAATCAGGGAGCGGAAATCACAAAAATTGCTGCCATTGAAGCCAAAGGTTTTACAATGGGATCAGCTTTAGCTTTTTCCATGGGCCTACCCCTTCAATTGATTCGAAAGCCTGGACTCATTCCTGGTGCAGTGAATTCCCAGACTTTCGTCAAGGAATATGGTTTTGGTGAATACCAGATCAAAGCCAATAGCTACACGTCAGAAGATCGAGTCCTGATCGTCTATGACATCATGGCAGGCTCTGGCGCAACACGGGCAGCAATTCAACTGATTGAATCCCAGGGCGCAAAAGTCATTGGCTGCTGCTATGTGGTAGAACTCGAATATCTCAAGGGCCGAGAACAACTTCAAGGATATCAACTCTGCTCACTGGTTAAAATTAAAGAGGCACCAAAACTTACGGAAGAATTCAATGAAACAAAAAAAGCTCATTAGCTTCGACTTACAAGGGACTTTGTCCAACAGTTCTTTCTCAGATGAATTTTGGCTCGAGCTTCTGCCAACTCTCTATGCAGAGAAAAATGGCATAACCTTTCTAGAAGCAAGCGAAAGGCTAGAAAGCGCTTACCAAAAAACAGGTAAGTATCACGAAGCATTTTACAATCACCGAATTCGATTGAATGAGATTCTAGGAAATTGGGAATTTCAAGATGTGATCAAAAGAATTGAAAGCCCGGCAGAAATTTACGCCGACCGGATGCAGCTTCTTGATGAAATACCTGGGGACATCCCTGTGATTATTGTCTCTGCCACAACTCGGGACTTCATCGACCATGAATTGGGCGAGCACAAATCCAAATTCTTTGATACTTTTTCCGCGATCGATGATTTTTCTACCCCAGGCAAGCCTCCCCATATCTTTGAAAAAGTAGCCTCCATGATGGAAGTTGCACCTCAAAACTGCCTGCACCTCGGGGACTGCCGTGAAATGGACTACCAAAACTCGACGGCGGCTGGCTGGATAAGCTACCACCTCGATAAAAAGAAATCGCCCGAACTGGTGGTCCAGGAGATGAGACACGTCATCGCAGAATTCCTGAACAATACTCCTGAGCAATAGTAAGGCGAGTTAGTTCGGAGACAAGGCCGCAGGGAGGCGAATCGACTAAAGCCTTAGTATTTAAGCATTTCACAAGGATAGCTTGCGATAAAGTCTACATTAGCCTGTTTGTAGCCAGTCGGGTTCACTACATCATAAGCGGTGTGGCATTTATATCGTTCGATTATATTATCCATTGGAACAAAGTTATAGCACTTCTGCATAATCTCAAAGATCAGGCCAGTTTTATGTTCCCCGCCCAAACAGTGAATCAGAACGTTGCCAGGCTTTCCTTCTATCAAGTGAATGATATCAGCCACTTTTTTTCTAACTTTCAGTAGCTCTTCCGAATCTTCAAAAGCGTTCTTGTAACTAAAACCCATAATGTGATGGTAATTTTCGTCAACTCCACCGAATTCTCTGAATAGACTCTTTTCCTTCTCGGTCCATGCCACTTGATCGACGATATCCGTATTGGAAAGATGAAATATCGAAGACACGCCTCTCTCCTTCATCAATTCCTTAATCGTATCTGGGCTGTAAGCAAGCATTGCGGACCGATAAACATGCTTTTCGCCTTTGGGAAAGTGAATCACAGAACCGCTGATATTATTAAATTTTTGAACGTGTTCGGCAAAGAGCTCTTCGAACAATTTGCGGTCATTTACAAAGGCATCATCCATAACAGTTTCATAGATAGTATAATCAACCCCAGAACGCACTTTTGGAAGCCGCAGTTCCTCTGGGATGGTATCATTACATTTAGCAAAACCTTCGCCCTCAAAAACCATCCCAATCCAAGCTAACGCAAGAAAAGTACCCAAAAAAAGCCGTATCTTCATTGCCATTTCACGGTTCTCCATAGTAAACAGATACTGTAGTATTTTATGGAAAATTTCAAGCCACATACTTTGCCCCGTTTTGAAAAACTTGCGCCCTTTTGGAAATCCTACTTCCAAGAAATGGACGATACAATTCACGAAGACTTCTGGGGAAACTTACCTACCTTCAAACTAGCCGAAAAGCTCAACGATCCCTATATTCGGCAACTCAAGGAAATGGGCTACTGCTACTTAGACAACCAGGAAGTTCCCGCTACCTACTATCAATCGCTCGAATGGGTTTTCAAAAATCTAAACTGGCTCCTCTTTCAGGGAATCTTAAATCCGGAGGACATTCTCTGGCCCGCAAAAGTCTTTGAACAATTAGATTCCACTTTACAGGAAGGCCAAGACAAATATTCTTTTGTTTCTATTGGAAGCGAAATCCCGGACAATTCGCAAGAAGTCAGCATTGTCAAACCTGCCACTTTTGTCGAAATGGTATCGAAGGGATTTTTTCCGCTCGGCAGCACCTTCCGCGCTCATACGAACCAATCTAGCGCAGAACATGATCTGGCCCATTTTGCCGGCTTTATCAGCGAACCTGAATATATGAAATCGATTCGGGAAGCTTTTAGGCGCATCGATTCCAAAATGCGAAACAACTCAAAAACAAAGACTGCTCTGGAAAGTATGAACTCCCTCTACTCGATTCGAATTTACTATATGATCGAGGTCTTCACTATTATTCCTGAAAATCGAAAAGAGAAGCTGCAAGAACTGGTCGAAATCCCGCTCACTGAACCTCTCAATTTCAAGTATATCGTTGCTTTTCTAACGGAAAAGGCAAAGAAACCGACTCAGCTCTATCAATATCTCTACCGGCTTTATAATGCCTTTCCGTCGCTTGTAAATCCAGTCGGCGGAGAGAGCAGGGACATTCTCAATCGGAATCGAAAGTTTAGCCGCGGGAGTCGCCTTGGGACATTTTTTTCAAGCAAATCTGATAATTTAGAATCCAAATTTGATGGTTGTTCCATCTACTCACTTTTCCAAAACGGCTTAGCTGCGCTTGAAAACAAAAGAAGTTCACACCCAGACTTTCTAGAGAGCCTCAAGCAAATTCATGCGCCATTTATTGGAACTCTGATCGGGACCAGCCAACTCACCATTGAAGATTGGGTGTTGCAGTCGGTCGAGGAAATTCCAAATCCCAATTCGAAGCTTTATCAATACCTCTGTATGAGTGGAATGTGGAATAAACTACACATGCTTTATTGGGCATACGGAGAATCAGATTATTCTAAGATTCTTTACGAATCTGAGATGCATGACTAAACATAGCCTATTAACGCCTCAGTCGCTTAGGACACAAACTTTGAGGTGACGTACCAAGTTAATGACGAAATCCCAGCCACCACGGGTAGAGTCACTACCCAAGCAAAGACAATACGTTGAGTCTGACCCCAGCGAACTGAATTGATAGTATTTGCAGTCCCCACTCCAATAATAGACCCAGTAATAGTATGGGTAGTCGACACAGGGACTCCTAAACTTGTCGCAAGAAAGATCGTCAGTGCTCCCGAAGTTTCAGCACAAAATCCACCAATCGGCTTTAATTTTGTTAACTTTGCGCCCATTGTTTCCACTA
>Ga0206829_10104_pt1 | contig 31687 bp, 26 predicted proteins | sample Alteio_BWOrgCont_75_FD_152862 | JGI IMG/M metagenome (GOLD analysis project Ga0206829, IMG submission 152862) | Enriched cells from forest soil in Barre Woods Harvard Forest LTER site, Petersham, Massachusetts, United States -... | ecosystem: Environmental > Terrestrial > Soil > Temperate forest >... | reverse complement strand
GGCGCTAAGCAGCCGTGGGATTGAGAAGACCATCGGCGATTTTGTTAAGTGCGCTGATCTCGCGAAGAAATCAGGCTATGACGGCGTTGAGGTCATGGGCTCCGAGGGCTATTTGATCAATCAGTTTATCGTGAAGAGGACCAATCGTCGGACTGATGAATGGGGCGGTAGCTATTCTAACCGAATTCGGTTTCCCATCGAAATCGTAAGGCGCATCCGCGAAAAAGTGGGGCCTGACTTTATCATTATTTATCGCTTATCGATGTTAGATCTGGTGAAAGAGGGAAGCCACTGGGAAGAAATTGTTGAGCTAGCAAAACAGATCGAGGCTGCCGGCGCGACTATTATTAATACTGGAATAGGATGGCACGAGGCTAGAATTCCGACTATTTCCACCGCTGTACCCCGCGGGGCGTTTTCTTCCCTGACTCAAAGGATGAAACAGGAGGTTCGGATTCCTTTGATCACGACGAACCGAATTAATACTCCTGAAGTCGCAGAAGGGATTCTAGATCGCGGTGAGGCGGACATGGTTTCGATGGCGCGACCCTTCCTGGCAGATCCTGAGTTCGTCAAGAAGGCAGAAACCGGAAGGGCTGCCGAGATTAATACCTGCATCGGCTGTAATCAGGCGTGTTTGGACCATATTTTTAAAGGACAAAGAGCTTCCTGTCTCGTGAATCCCAGAGCCTGCTTTGAGACCGAGCTAAATTATCAGCCGACCCGCCAAAAGAAAAAAATAGCGGTGGTAGGGGCAGGTCCTGCTGGGCTTTCTTATGCAACGGTTGCCGCACAACGAGGTCATGAGGTGACGCTCTTTGAGGGGGCTTCTCAAATCGGGGGTCAGTTCAATTTAGCCAAGAAGATTCCCGGCAAAGAAGAGTTCAAAGAGACTTTGCGCTACTATCAGAAGCAGCTTGAGCTTCATTGTGTCAGAGTCCTCCTCAATCAAAGAGCTACAGTGGAGTCCCTGGCCGAAGGACAATTTGATGAGGTCATCCTGGCCACAGGAGTGACCCCTCGCCGGATTCAAATCCCAGGCTCTGACCATCCCAAGGTGGTCTCCTATGCGGATGTCATTCAAGGTCATGTGAAGGTAGGTACCTCCGCGGCAATCATCGGAGCAGGCGGAATTGGTTTTGACGTTGCTGAGTTTCTGACTGAATCAGACCACACTCTCAGTTCAGATCCCTTGGCATTCTCAAGGTATTGGGGAATTGATAGGTCCGTCTCGGCTCGGGGCGGTATCGAAGGTCAGAGAAGAGAAATTGCTCCTTCTCCGGTTCATGTCTACTTACTCCAAAGAACCCACGGGAAGCCGGGTAAAACTTTGGGCAAGACCACTGGTTGGATTCATCGCGCAATTCTAAAAGACAAGAAAGTTAAAATGATGGATTCAGTGATCTACGAGAAAATTGATGATGAAGGCCTCCACGTGGAGGTTCGGGGAGTGAAGCAAGTTCTAGCCGTCGATCATATTGTCGTTTGTGCAGGTCAAGAACCTTTGCGAGAACTCTATGATGGATTGATTCAAAAAGGAATTAAGGTTCGTTTAATTGGGGGCGCCGATGTGGCGGCAGAGTTGGACGCGAAGCGGGCCATTCGTCAGGGTGCTCTGCTTGCGTCGGCTGATTGATTGGAACTTTTACTGTAAATACCGATCCTTTTCCAAATTCACTTTCAACAGAAATGGTTCCACCGTGGGCATGGACTATTTCCCGAGTGATAAAAAGCCCAAGCCCCAACCCTTCTGTTTTTTCGTGGGTGAGGACGCGTTCAAAGCATTCGAAAACCAATGTAAGTTTTTCGGGCGGGATGCCTACACCTGAATCCTGGACCCGAATACGTGCCACCTGTGTTTCTTCAGTGAGGTCTACCGTAACTTCAATCGGTTTTTGAGATCCATATTTGACCGCATTTGAAAGCAGGTTCAAAATGACCTGTTCCATCCGTGTTTTGTCCCATGTTCCAATGACGGGGGAACCCATTTTGAAGATCAAAAGCCCTTGGGAATGGAGATGAGAGAAGGTCGATGAAATAAGATATTGCGTTAACTCTTGCAGGTCAAATCGCTGAAAGCTCAGAGTCATGCGGCTGTTTTGAATGCGGGATAGGTCCAAGAGCTCATTTAGAATCCGGATCAGGCGTCGAGTTTGTGCTTCACATTTCTGGATCAGCTCTATGGCAGAGAACGTTTGCGGTAGATGACCCTTCGCATTCTGAAGAAGAAGCTGGTGAATTAAGTGAATCGAAGTCAGAGGAGTTTTGATCTCGTGAGAAGCAATCGTCAGGAATTGATCCCTAAGGTGAATTCCCTCTACGTTCTCTCTGCTCAGATTCTCATGGCAAATAAAGAGGGCAATCCGATCAGCCAGTTCGAGAGCGAACTGTAGGTCTTGGGCTGTAAACTTCCAGTGCGTTCCCATGCGAGCAAATAGGATGGCCCCCAGGGTACCCCCTCTAATTCGGATGGGTACTCTCATTGAGGAGTAGGTAAAAGGTGTGTTGAGTTCTATGAGTTCTGGAAACCCTGAATTGAAGGCACTGTTTTCGGGAGGGAGGGCATGGCTGGAGAGGGGGGGCAGTAGAGGATGAGTGGACGAAAAAGCAATCCGATGGGATGGGTTCCCCTGTTCTTCACCCTCTTTGAACAAATCAACTGCAACACCGTCTGCCACAACCGGGACTAACAGGTGAACTAGTTTGCCAATGGATTTTTCTCCATCCATGGATTCCGCTAGTATTGCGGTTGCTTCTCTCAGAATGAGAATAAGAGATTGTGTTCGTGTGCATTCTGTCACGGAATCCTCGTTCAGCGTCGAGTAAAGACGGATTAGGAGAACCTTTTGGACTGACAGCCTTTAGCATTAATCTGTCCGGAATTTCTAGCTAAATCGGTGTTGTATTTTGCACTGTGCAAAACACAAAAACTTTACCTATCCGACTTCTTTATAGTCCGCATCGATGACGTCATCCGGCTTCTTTCCTTCTTTAGACTCTTCTTGCGGTCCTTTCTCCGGCCCCGGCCCTGCCCCTGATCCAGGCTCCTGGGTGCCACCCGGTGTAGCCCGATAGAGTTGTTCTGCAACACGTTGAGAGGCTTGAGTCAATTGTTCTGTAGCCTGCTGAATTTCGGAAAGGTTATGACTTTCTAAGTGTTTTCTTGCTTCCAGGACCGCAGCTTCTGCAGATTGTTTAACGGATGGATCCAGCTTGGCTGAGTTTTCTTTAAGGGTTCGCTCAACGGAATAGGTCAGACCATCCAGGTGATTTCGGGCTTCGACCCGCTTTCTTCTTTCCTCATCTTCGCCACGATGTACTTCTGCCTCTTTCTGCATCTTCTTGATTTCGTTTTCGGAGAGTCCGCTGGAGGGCGTAATCTGAACAGATTGTTCTTTTCCTGTACCTCGATCTTTGGCGGACACATGCACAATTCCGTTAGCATCGATATCAAAAGTGACCTCGATTTGCGGAAGTCCACGGGGTGCAGGAGGAATTCCCACAAGATCGAATCGAGCCAAAGATTTGTTGAACTCTGCAAATTCTCTTTCTCCCTGGAGAACGTGGATGGTAACGGCAGGTTGATTATCCTGAGCAGTTGAGAAGACCTGGGATTTCTTGGTGGGGATGGTGGTATTTTTCTCGATCAACTTAGTAAATACTCCTCCCAAAGTTTCAATCCCAAGGGAGAGCGGAGTGACATCTAGAAGAAGCACATCCTTGACTTCTCCGCGCAGCACTCCTCCTTGGATTGCGGCACCCTCGGCTACCACCTCGTCGGGATTCACTCCCTTGTGAGGTTCTTTTCCGAAAATTTCTTTCACCTTCTGTTGGACCCTGGGCATTCGGGTCATACCTCCGACCAGAATGATCTCGTCAATCTTGTCTTTGGTGATTCCGGCGTCCTTGATGCAGGTTTCACAGGGCGCAACCATTCTTTCGATCAAATCCTCGACCATGGCTTCAAACTTAGAGCGGGTCAGCTTGAGGCTGAGGTGTTTTGGCCCTGAGGCATCCGCCGTAACGAAGGGCAGATTGATATCGGTCTCAGTGGTGCTCGAGAGCTCATGCTTAGCTTTTTCTGCAGCTTCCTTGAGGCGCTGGAGAGCCATGCGATCTTTTCGCAAATCAATACCGGATTCCTTTTTGAATTCATCTGCGATCCAGTCAATGATCCGTTGGTCAAAATTTCCGCCCCCGAGGAAGGTGTCACCGTTGGTGGCCTTGACTTCAAAGACGCCCTTTCCAAGTTCCAAGATCGAGATGTCAAAGGTACCACCACCTAAGTCGAAAACGGCGACGGTTTCGTCTCTTCCCTTTTTATCGATCCCATAGGCCAAGGAGGCTGCCGTCGGCTCGTTTACGATTCTTTTGACATCCAGCCCCGCGATCCTTCCAGCGTCTTTGGTGGCTTGCCTTTGAGCATCATTGAAATAGGCAGGGACGGTGATCACGGCTTCTGTGATCGTTTGACCCAAGTAATCTTCTGCAGTTTTTTTCATTTTTTGCAGAATGAAGGCCGAAATCTCCTGAGGCGAATAGTCCCGGTCGCCCACTCGAATCCATGCGTCTCCATTTTGGGCTTCAATAATTTTAAAAGGAGCGACCTTGATAAACTCTTGGACTTCCTTAGAACTGAATTTTCGCCCAATCAGGCGTTTGACTTCGTAGACGGTTTTCTGCGGGTTGGTGATCGCCTGCCTTTTCGCGGCCTGGCCCACGAGTTTTTCGCCCCGCTCCGTAAAGGCAACGACCGAAGGGGTCGTGTTAGATCCTTCGGCGTTAGGGATGACCTTTGGGTCACCTCCCTCTAAAATTGCTACGCAGCTATTGGTCGTCCCCAGGTCAATTCCGATGATTTTCGCCATAATTCACGGAATAATTGCAAAGTACTGGCCAAAAAGATTATCTTCAGCAGCGAGGAAAGGATATCTTTTATGTGTGGCATCATCGGAGTGTTTTCTGCCCAGCGTCCCATCTCTAGAGAAGTTTTGACGCGTTCGACCCAAGTGCTCCACCACCGTGGGCCTGACCAGCAAAATGTCTGGATCTCAGCAAACCAAAAAGTAGGTTTAGGTCACGCTCGGCTCAGTATTATCGATTTGAAAACAGGAGAGCAGCCGCTCAGTAACAAGGACGGCTCTATTCGATGCGTCGTGAATGGTGAGCTTTATGGATTTCAAAAGATCCGAAAGGATTTGGAGAAGCTGGGGCATTCATTTAAGACTGAATCGGATAGCGAGATTCTGCTCCATCTCTACGAGGAGTATGGCACGCAATGCCTCCATCACTTACGGGGTGAATTCGCCTTTATTCTCTGGGATGAAAACTCCAGGACTCTTTTTGCGGCTCGCGATCGTTTTGGCATTAAACCATTGTTCTATGCCTTCCAAGACCGCAAACTCTACCTGGCTTCTGAGATCAAGGCCCTGCTAGCGATGGGCGTTCAGGCTGAGTGGGATCATGAGGCATTTCATCAATTCAATCATCTCCTCACGACTCACCAGGACCGAACCTTGTTTAAGGGGGTATTTCAAATTCCCCCTGGGCATTTCCTTTTATCTTCGGAAAATCAAAATCAGCTCTTAAAATATTGGGATTTTGATTATGCAGTGAATCCTACAGAAAAAGCGGATCCGCGGGAGTACCAGGTAGAGTTTGCACGACTCCTCAATGAGTCCATCCAACTTCGCCTCCACGCGGACGTCCCAGTCGCTTGCTATCTGAGCGGAGGATTGGATTCCTGTTCCGTTTTAGGCCTAGCTGCCCAAAAGTCCCGAGAGAAGATCACTGCCTTTACCCTGGGCTTTGATCATCGGGAATACGATGAATCTGAAATCGCAAAGGAAATGGCAGAAAAGGCGGGGGCGCAATTCAATCTGATCCCGATTCGCTATGATGACCTGGCCGAGAACTTTTCGGATGCGATCTGGCATAGCGAAACGATCGCTTTCAACGCCCATGGTGTTTCGAAGTTCTTACTGAGCCGGGCTGTGCGTGAGGCAGGTTTTAAGGTCGTCCTGACAGGCGAAGGTTCGGATGAGGTTCTGGCGGGATATCCGCACTTCAGAAAAGATTTATTCTTATATCAGGCTTCTCAGATCGGTCCGGATCGAACCGAGGAACTGCTCAAGGCTTTGGCAGAAAAGAACAAGGTCTCCTCCGGTATCCTGCTGGCTCATGGTGAGGTTAACATTAATTCCGGCATTCGAAAGTTAGTGGGTCATTTCCCATCTTGGATGGAATCTTTCTCTTCGGCTCTCTCCAAGTTCCAAACTCTGTTCAAGCCTAGTTTTCGAGAACACTTCAAAAATCAGGACGGGTACCTGGAATTTCTGAATCGGCTGGACATCAAGAATCAGCTGCTGGATCGGCATCCGGTGAATCAATCGATGTACCTGTGGTCGAAGTCCGCTCTACCCAACTATATTCTGTCCGTCCTCGGAGACCGGATGGAAATGTCCCACTCAATCGAAGGACGGGTGCCTTTTTTGGATCATCACCTTGTGGAATTTGTAAGAAACATTCCGGTTTCGCAGAAAATCTCAGGAACAACAGAGAAGTATCTTCTGAGAGAAGTCGCCCGTCCTGTGCTTACACAAACCGTATATGAACGGCAGAAGCATCCTTTCTTTTCTCCACCTTTGATTTTCGATTCAAAGAGTCGTTTCTATCACCTTCTGCAAGACACACTGCGCAGTCCCATGATGCGAGATCTCCCCTTTTATGAGCAGGGCAAGGTTCTGGACTTGCTTGAAAAGGTAAAAGAAATGAGTCCTGAAAGTAAGGGCGCCTACGACATTATTTTCACAGGCATCCTGAGTGCGTGCTTGCTGCAGGAGCGGTTTAAAATGGCTACTGGGTGACCATTTTGCTGATGGTGGCGAAGTCTTTGTCACCAGGAGGCGCAGTAGTTAAGTAGACCTTCAACGCCGCCTTCATCGGGGCGATGTAAAGAGGGTTGACGCTGGACAGTCGCTGATAGATGAGCCCCAACGCTTTGTAGAGCTCAGAGCATTCAGAAGGGAGCTGCTTAGCCAAAAACGGCTCTAAGAATGCGGCCATCGAGGCTAGCTGATTTGGGTCGTTTCCGTTTGCTTGAAGGTAGTCTAAGGCCTTGCCAGTTCTCCTGAGCAAGGATTGAAGGTATTCGTGGTAAATGTAAAATTCCCAACTCCCAGTTGGTAGATTTTTCAGATCGGAGAAGTCGAAATCCAAATAGAGTCGATCAGTCTCTTTCAGATAAGATTCAAGAGAAAACGGGGAGCCTTTAGGAATAATACGAAGTAGAAAGCCATGAGGCCAGATCTCAAAAGTATCCTCCCACGAAAGATCTTCTGCGGGATGAAATTCTGTAAAGAATACTGGAAAGCGAGAGATATTGGCTGCAATGAGCTGCCGAAGTCCATAACCGTTGGGCAGATCCGGGTGATAGATATCTCCGGGCAGATGGACTTCTGGGTAATGAAGCTGTACCAGAGGCTTCATCCAGGTCTGGGTGAGGAGTTCGCGATCAACGAGATGGACATCGGGCCGTGCTTTCTCACAGCCTTGAAGGTACCAGACAGTGCCGCTATAGATATCCCCTCGTGAGAATAAAATGGCATCCTGGGGAAGAGCTGCCAGTATGGCCTCGGCAAAACGATGGAATGCGGTCGTTTTTGCTTCCAATCGGGTGGGCAGGTTAAGGGCGATCTGGCCTGAGATTAAAACAAGAGCGGCAGCGGGAGAGAAGCGGAATCCTCTCTTAGCGGTGAGAAAATCAAAGCCGAGTCCAATCCAAGTTGCGAAGATCAGGTAGGGAAGCTGCCAAAACCGGGTCAGGATTTCAAGATCCCTGGACTGTAAGTTGGAGCGGGCGTGAAAGAAAGAGAGGTAAAGGAGCAGGATGCAAGCCAATAGTCCCGACAATCCTTTGATCCCTTCTTTTCGAATCATGAAATAGAGGCCAAGGACTCCCACGAGGACTCCTAGAAGGGTGAATTGAGAGCTGAGATTCTTTACAAAGTGGAAGTTGATTTCCCAAAAACTCATGATCCCCGGCCCAGCCGAAGAGGCCAACTGGAAGGTTCCATAGTCTGCTCTCAGGAGGTGCCGGATAAATCCCTCGAACGTTGCGGCATTCCCCCAGGAATTCCAGGGCTTTCTAAGCGCCGCAAGGGGTAAATAAAGGTAGGGGAGGAGTCCAAAAAGGAAGTAGGGTAGTCCCTTCTTGATCAACAAGACTTTCTTCATCTCTCGAAATGGAATAAGCCAAAGCCAAATCAAAATTGGAATTCCCACAAAGAGTAATGTGTGATGATTGGTTAACCCTAGGCCAAATGCGAAACAGGCTGCATAGAAAAGGTTCTTGGATGGTTGAGGTACCCCAACGGTTCGGGCTGCTAAGTAGAACAGGAGTGCCACAAAAAAATTATTGAGTGCAAAGACTTCAGCGCTGACTGCATATCCCCAAATGAGGGGACAGAAGGCCGCAAGGGCCCCTGAAAGGAGTCCGGCCCAGAGATTTCTGGACCATCGGCTTACTGCCAAGAAAAGAAGAACTGCTGCGCCAGTATCCGCAAGAGCTGATAAGGTGTTGACGCGTAAGGCTATGGAACCGATCGGAATAAGGGTCAGTATTTTTCCAAGAATCGTGAAGAGAGGATAGCCCGGCGGATGGGCGACTCCCCAGGTATAGGCAACGGTGATGAGTTCTCCACTGTCTCCCCCGTTAAGGGTTGGGTTGAGCGTGATTCCGTACAGGATTGCACAAAGGAGCGTCAATCCAATCGAGAGGTAAAGCACGAGTCGAGATTCTGAGTGAGCGGTGAAATCCGTTTTAATTGTTTTTGATGACATGGCGATGTCCCCGTTACACAAGTTTAGCAGGGGTGCCAGATATTACACTTCAAATTTTCTTCGTCAAAATATAAAGATAAGCAATCCCAGTTTGGAAAGGAACGTACTTCTGATCCGAGTACATCCCCGTCGATTCAGCGACCTGTAAAAATTCCTTTCCGCATGGAAAGGCAGCCGAAGAAGTTTGCAAATACCGGTAAGCTTTGGGTTGTCCGCTGATCCATCCCCCAATTCGAGGGAGAATCCAGCTAGAATAAAATCCAAAAAGGCTACCCATGATCTTGGATTGAGGTTGTCCAAATTCCAACACCATCAGACGTCCTCCCTTTTTGAGGACTCGGCCGAGTTCTGAAAGTGCTTTCTGGGTGTCTTTGACATTTCGGATGCCAAAGGAAATGCTCGCGATATCAAAGCTCTGGTCGGCATAAGGAAGCTTCATTACGTCAGCCACTTCAAACCGAACTTTCGAGCCCTTTTCTTTTGCCTTAGCTTGGGCGACTTCAAGCATCGGTTCGCAGAAATCACTTCCTACGACTTCGCCGGTACTTTGGAGGGCAGCTTCGAATAAAAATGCCAAATCTCCTGTTCCAGTAGCGCAGTCCAGCACTTTTGCCCCTGGTTTGAGACCACTTGCACGGATGAGGCGCTTCTTCCATCGGTGATGAATGCCAAAGGAGAGGACAGAGTTTGCAAGATCGTACTTCTTAGAAATCACTCCGAACATCGATTGGATGGAAGATGGATTTTGTGCCGTTAATTCATCCATTGAGAGGTTTCTTTCGGAGAATAATGGGGTTCTCTGAGAGCGGGACCGTTGACTGCGTGGAGCACGCGGGAGAGCTTGGGCACCATTTCCTTAAAGTCTTCGATCGTCAAGGCTTGGTCTCCATCCGAAAGAGCCTCACTCGGATTTGGGTGGACTTCCACCATTAGCCCATCAGCGCCTGCCGCCGCCGCTGCCCAGCACATAGCAGGAATTAAACTTCTCACTCCTGTGCCATGACTTGGATCGACGATCACGGGCAGATGGGTTCGTTGTTGAAGGTATGGAACCGCAGATAAATCTAAAGTATTTCGGGTCGAACGTTCAAAAGAACGGATCCCTCTTTCGCAGAGGATGACCTGGGTATTTCCGGCCTTGAGTAAATATTCGGATGCTGCAAGGAACTCATCTAGGTAAGCCGCAAGTCCGCGCTTCAGGAGAACTGGCTTTTGAAGTTTTCCGAGTTCTTTGAGGAGCTCGTAATTGTGCATGTTGCGTGCACCCACTTGAAATACGTCAACGACCTCGGCCAAAAGAGTAATTTGCCTGGGGTCAGTAATCTCGCTGACAAATGGGAGATTAACTTCGCGTTTCACTTGTTTGACGATCTCGATAGCCTCGCCCCCGAGGCCCTGAAACGCAGCCGAATGCGTGCGCATTTTAAAGATGCCGCCTCTCAAGGCTGTGGCTCCGTGTTTCTTGACTTCCTGTGCGATCTTCAAAAAGAGCTCATAGGATTCAATAGAACAGGGACCAGCGATTAAGGAAAATCGATGGGATGCGGTGTTTCGAGAGTTTTGATCAAACAAACCTGAAAAAAGCATAAGAGATTAGGGAACCGTAGCCTCTTTTGCCATTTCAGGCAATTGTAAACTGGTGCTTTGTGATATGAGTGCTCCACGAAAGGATTATTTGGATATCTCTATGTCGATCCAAAAGTACGCACCTGAGTTCTTGAGGTCAGGGTGTTTGCTCACTCCAAGCCAGGAAAATTTTATTTTAGGATGGGGGGATATCTTACGTACAGATCGGCCCGTGGTTGGCAAGTTATCGATCTATGCTCCTGATTTTTTTCTGAAAGACGCACGCCCATGGTGGGTGTATTCAAATCAGCTCACGGTTTCTCGATCGGAGTTGAGTCGGAGTCTCCGAGTATTTTTGGCGGATTCTAAAGATTTTTTTTCTGAACTGAAGTGGGAACTCCCGAAGTTCGAAAATTTTGAGGCGGCATTTCTTGACCTGCAAAGTTTATTTAAAGCGGGGACTCTCAAAAAGGCAGTGCCTGTGATTTTCGAAAGGGCAAAATTTGAAATCGGGATCGCCGAGAAGGCGGCCTTGCTGACTTCGCTGATCGATAGAACGGCAAATCTTCCTTTGAATCCCTACGGCGTTTGGAATCAACCCGGGCCTGAAGGCTCAGGTGAGGGAATTTTGGGAGCCACCCCGGAACTCCTTTTTCAAAAGGACTCACACGGATTTTCTACCGTCGCGCTGGCAGGTACACGCTTAAAAGGAAGTCCTCATCCTCCTATCTTGCAAGATCCGAAAGAGCTTTCTGAACATCAATGGGTCATCGATGGGATATGTTCGTCTTTGACCCCGCTGGGTTCAGTTCGCGTCGGGAAGACAGAGGAGATGGAATTGCCGACCTTTTCTCACCTCATCACTCCCATTCGGTTTGAAACCGAAGCTGACTTCGAAAAAATCGTGCAATGCCTCCACCCGACCCCTGCACTGGGGGCCTTCCCGAAAGCGGAGGGACTTCGTTGGTTGGAATCGTACTCGCAAGGTTTGGATCGCTGGAGATTTGGAGCCCCGTTCGGAGCGATTGATCGCTCGGGTCAAACGCAGTGTTGGGTCGCTATTCGAAATTTGATGTGGAAAGAGGCGGGCCTGTCGCTCGGCGCTGGGTGTGGTGTCATTCCTGCGAGTGAGCTCAACCGTGAGTGGAAAGAGCTTCAGGCCAAAATTCAATCCGTGAAAAGTTGGTTTATCTCAGATGCTAAAAAATGAAATTTTAAATACTCGGCTGGCGATTCAGGTGATGCATGAGCTCCTTTCCTTTGGGATCGAAGAGTTTTGTGTTTGTCCTGGGGCTAGAAATGCTCCTTTGATTGCAGTTCTGAGCGCAAATCCTGAGAAATTCAAATCCTATTATTTTTTTGAAGAACGTTCGGCGGCCTTTTTTGCTTTAGGAAGAATTCGAAACACGGGCAAGTCGGTGGCAGTGATTACCACCTCGGGAACCGCCGTAGGTGAGCTTCTTCCGGCAACGATGGAAGCTCAGTACGCGGGCCTGCCTTTGGTTCTGGTGACAGCCGACCGGCCTAGGCACTATCGAGGTTCAGGGGCTCCTCAAACGGCAGAGCAAGTCGGCCTATTTGGGGTCTATGTTTCTCAGACCTTTGATCTTGAGGCCTCTGAAAAATTGAACTTGGGTGAGGTTTCTCGATCTCGCCCGTTCCACGTAAATGTTTGTTTTGACGAGCCACTCCTTGAAAAAACGGATCAACCTGGGCCAGAAGGCTCACCTTATTTTCTGCAAAATCTGCCGGCGAAAAAATCGCTACAGGGTCTCTCGGTTCAAGAGGATTTCTCGAGAGAGACAAGTCTCTCTTCCGTGCGATCTTTCTTTCATAAGGCACAAAAGCCTGTGGTGGTAGTTGGCTTACTTCATCCCTCCGAGAGAGAAGTCGTGGCGAGGCTGCTCCTTCAGTGGAACCTACCCGTTTATTTCGAGGCTATTTCTGGATTGCGAGAAGACCCGAGGCTTCAATCGATTCGCCTCCACATTTCGGATCAGGTTTTGGAGCGGGCCTTGCGCGCGGGCCATGCCGTGGATTCAGTGATTCGGATAGGTGGAGTTCCTACACTTCGACTCTGGAGAGACTTGGAGCTCAAAGCTTCGTCATTAGAAGTCCTGTCTTTGAGCTCTGTTCCCTATTCTGGATTGGGACGTGGCTCCCATTTCGTTCACCAAAGTTTAGAGCTCATTGCAGGGTGGATTTTGGAAGACTCACTTTGTGGAAAGAGTTTTCCATCCGCTCCACAATGGCTGGCTTTGGACAGAGCGACCGTGGAGCAGTTGAGGGATTTGTTGGAAGATGAACCTCGTTCTGAGCCGGGAATGATCGCCGCCTTATCCAAGTCCATTTCCAAGGGAGCGCGAATTTACTTAGGCAATAGTTTACCCATTCGAGAATGGGATTTAGCTTCGACTTGGGAGAATCAAGAATTCGAAGTCTGGGCTTCTCGGGGTTTGAACGGCATTGATGGACAGGTCTCCACTTTTCTGGGCTTTGCCCAGGCGGGGATGGCGAACTGGGGCGTGATCGGGGATTTAACGGCCCTATATGATCTTCCTGGTCCGTGGATTCTTTCTCAGCTCCAAGGCGTGCAGGCCAATCTCGTAGTGGTAAATAATGAAGGCGGAAAAATATTTTCCAGGATCTTCGGTCCGAAGGAATTTCAAAATCAACATCAGCTCAGATTCAAGGCTTGGGCAGACCTTTGGGGATTGAAGTATGAGCAGTGGATGGAAATTCCGCACGTAATTCCAGACGCTGTTGAAAATCGATTGATTGAGGTTCTGCCGAGCGAAGAGGCGACCTCACGGTTTTGGAGAAAGTATGAGGCACTAGTGTGCCTTTAGGGTCAGTTCACTTCTTACATGGATTTCTAGGCCAATCGACTGATTGGGACGGGCTGATTCCTCCCGGAATTCCGTCGCTTTGCTACGACTTTTTTACGCCTGAGGCAGAACAAGATGCTATTCCATTAGGATTGGAATCCCTTGCTGGCTGGATTAATCAAAAAGCAAGATCAGCACCCGGGCCTCGCATCCTTCTCGGTTATTCTTTGGGAGGGAGAGTGGCACTCCATGCCCTCCTTCAAGCTCCCGAGGTTTGGGAGGGGGCGGTTCTAGTCTCAGCGCACCCTGGCCTCAGATCTCCCGATGATCGGGATTTACGTTTGAAAAGCGATCAGGCTTGGGCTAGAAAGTTTGAAACTGAATCTTGGGATCCACTCATTCACGAGTGGAACGCTCAGGCCGTGTTTAAAGGAGGGAGGCACCCTCTCTTGCGGCCCGAAGCTGATTTTTCTAGGAAAAACTTAGCGAGGTCTCTCGAGCAGAGCTCCTTGGGGCGCCAGGAAGATTTGAGAGAGCGATTGAAGGGGCTTCAGCTGCCCGTGCTTTGGGTTTGTGGCGAGCTGGATGTGAAATTTCGCGGTCTTGCGGAAGGGATGGCCGCCTTAAATCCACGGTTTTGTGTAGAGACTGTTTTGGGTGCCGGACATCGTGTTCCGTGGGACCAGCCTCAAGTATTTAAAGGTTTACTCGATCGAGCGTTATTTTGAGAATTGTTTCAAAGGAAAGGAAAGTTGATTCATGAGCAAAATTGAAGCTGAAAAGTGGAGTCAAGTTCGGAACTTCGAAGATATTAAGTTGGAGCGTACCGAGGATGGGATCGCAAAGGTCACCATCAATCGTCCCCACGTCCGCAATGCCTTTCGCCCAGAAACCGTGAAAGAGCTCTTGGAAGCCTTTGATTGGTGTCGGGATGAAAGTTCTATTGGAGTCGTGATTTTGACAGGAGAAGGCAAAGAAGCATTCTGTTCAGGTGGAGATCAGAAGGTCAGAGGCCACGCCGGCTATGTCGGCAAAGATGGAGTGGCCCGACTCAACGTTCTCGATCTTCAGAAAAAAATTCGTGGGCTTCCAAAACCGGTAGTGGCCATGGTGGCTGGATACGCAGTCGGAGGAGGCCATGTCCTTCACGTGGTCTGCGACTTAACGATCGCAGGGGATAACGCTCGCTTTGGTCAAACCGGTCCTAAAGTGGGATCTTTTGACGGTGGTTTGGGAAGTAGTTACTTGGCTCGAATCGTTGGCCAAAAAAAGGCTCGGGAAATCTGGTACCTTTGCCGCCAATACACCGCTCAGCAAGCCATGGATATGGGTTTAGTCAACCACGTGGTTCCAGTGGATGAGCTGGAAAAAGTCACCGTGGAATGGTGCCGTGAAATGCTCCAGCACTCGCCTTTGGCCATACGCTGCCTCAAGACCGCGCTCAATGCGGACTGCGACGGACAGATGGGACTTTTGGACATGGCCGGAAACGCAACGCTTCTTTACTACATGTCTGAAGAAGCTAAAGAAGGCCGCAACGCTTATATTGAAAAACGTAAGCCAAACTTTAAACAGTTCCCAAGACTTCCCTAAGGACAAACGATGCAATTGCGATCCTGGATTTTGGCGGCACGACCCAAGACACTCACTGCAGCTCTGATACCCGTTTTGGTTGGAACTGCTCTAGCCTTTGGGCTTCAGGGAGGAGTGAGACCGGAGCTCAGTTTATTAGCTCTTCTCAGTGCGGTCTTGATTCAGATTGGAACCAACTTGATCAATGATGCGCTGGATTTCAAAAAAGGGGCTGATACCGCAGAGCGGATTGGCCCCAAGCGCGTGACTCAGAGTGGGATTTTCAAGCCTGACCAAGTTTGGTGGGCTGGAATTTTTTGTTTCGTAGGTGCAGCGCTTCTGGGGCTACCGTTGGTGATGGCGGGAGGATGGCCGATCGTGGCTATCGGGATATTTTCTTTGCTGGCGGGTTATGCTTACACTGGTGGACCCTATCCCTTGGCCTACTTAGGACTAGGCGACCTTTTCGTTCTCGTCTTTTTTGGGTGGGTGGCGGTGGGCGGCGTTTACTACCTGAACACCGGAGCCATGGATCTGGCCGGATTTGTGGCTGGAACTCAGGTGGGCCTTTTGGCCACTGTATTGATTGCAATCAATAACCTGAGGGATGCAAAAACGGATATCAAGGCGGCTAAGAAAACCCTGCCCGTGAGATTCGGTTCTCGTTTTGCGAGGATGGAAATTACGCTTCTTTGTCTGATTCCGTTTTTTTCTGGAATCTATTGGATGCAGACCGGTTTGAAGTGGGCGTTTGCACTTCCGTTCTTTGTTTTGCCAGTCGCAATTCAGCTGGTGCGAAAGGTCTTTTCGACGGAGCCGAGTGAAGTTTACAATCGCTATTTAGCCCAAGCCGCGGCCATCCAGCTCTGTTTTGGGGTGTTGCTCAGTTTAGGGTTTTATCTTCGGTAAGGTGGGAGGGAATCTATGATCAACCCGGGCCTGAAGGGCGGGGTCTCCCTCTACTCGATGAGGGTGGATCCTTCCTTTTATGAATTGCATCCCGTGGGCTTTTTGGGTCGAGCGAATCCGGGGAGGCCTCGCCGTGGGGCAATTCTTAGGGTTCGTTTTTCGGATGCACTCGTGGGATATTCAGATTGTCATCCTTGGCCTGAATTAGGGGATCTCATTCTCGAGGACCAATTACGCCTTTTGAAGGCGGGGCAGTTGACTCCGCTCACTCAGCAGTCGGTTGAGTTTGCCCGGGCAGATGCGGAGGCTCGCGCGGCAGGGGTGAGTCTTTGGGAGGGAATTCAGATTCCTCCAAGTCATGCTTTGATTTCTGATTTGAAGAGTCTTTCTCCGGAACGCTTAGCAGTCTTGGCTGGGGCGGGTGTTCGGGCGATTAAGCTTAAGTCCGGTGGATCCCTGGAGGATGCTGTGTTTTTGCATGGCCTCTTTGATCATTTGCGGGAGCATGGGCTCAAAGTCCGTCTAGATTTTAACGCTGGCCTTTCTGTTGGACAGCTGGACCAGTTTTTAGGTTCTTTGGGGGACGACCTAGCCTCTATCGACTTTATTGAAGATCCGGTTCCTTTTGATTCCTCGGTTTGGGCCGGGATTCAACGGCGCTGGGGCCTTCGCTTGGCATTGGATCGTGCCTATTTCGATGGGGAGTTAGATCCGGAAGCATTCTCTGTTCTCGTCTTTAAGCCCGCTGTTCAATCCCTGGCCTGGGCTTTAGACTTTGTTCGTAGGTTTCAGGTCCCAGTGGTGGTCACGAGTTATCTGGATCATCCTTTGGGGCAGTTGGGGGCGGCTTGGATGGCGGGAAGGTTGGCTCGAGAAGGGATTCCTGTTTTGGACTGCGGGTTGCTTTCTCATTTTGCCTATCAGCAAAGGGGCGTTGGGTCATCGGATCCAGTAGTTCCTTTTTTCCAAGCCTTACAGATCAATGGGGCAAAGCTTATCCCTCCTCACGGACTGGGGTTGGGATGGGATCATTTGTTGGAAGGATTGTATGCTGAATTGGGTTTCTAATCAGAATGATTCCTTCTTGAATCCTCGCTTTTCTGCTGAGCAGTACAAAAGCTTGATGGAGATCCTGTCTGAGTTTGAAGGGGAGTTTCGAAGCCATATTTTTATTTTGACCTCTGGAACTACTGCTCAATCCATTCAGGATTTGAAGTGGGTAGCTTTAGGTAAAGAGGCCTTTCTCGTTTCTGCCGAGGCCGTGAACGCCCACTTGGAGAGCCACCGCTCGGACGTTTGGATTCACACCTTGCCGGACTTTCATGTGGGTGGGCTTGGAATTTGGGCCCGAAGTTTTTTGACTGGGGCTCGGGTGGTAAAGTTAGCCGGGTGGGAGCCTGCGGGGTTTTGTAAAATGATCTCGGAAGAGTCGGGAAGTTTAACCTCCTTGGTACCGGCTCAGGTTTTTGATTTAGTGAGTGGTGAATTTCAGGCCCCTTCTTCGGTTCGAGCGGTTTTGGTAGGCGGGGGGGCTCTTTCGCCTGCCCTCTATGAGAAGGGGCGTGAGCTAGGTTGGCCCTTACTGCCCACCTATGGGATGAGTGAAACTTGCTCACAGGTAGCTACCGCTCGTTTGAAAGGGGATGGACGCTTGGAAGTCCTCCCTCATCTCCAGCTAGTAGAAATGCAAGATGGAATCCTCGGGATTCAGGGGAGATCTTTGTTGACCGCCTATCTCTATCGGGAGAAGGGGCAAGCTGTCTGCATGGACCCAAAAGTGGACGGGATTTTTGTTTCTTCAGACCGAGGGCGATTGGATGGGAAGTACCTCAGCATTCTGGGGCGGAGCGGCGATTTTATTAAGATTGGTGGAGAGAGTGTTGAGCTGGGACGTTTGAAGGATATTCTGGACGGACTTAGGATTCAACTGCAGTTAGAGGCAGATGTGGCTATTTTGGCGTTTCCGGATGAGCGCTTGGGTCATGTCATACACCTGGTTTCTGATCGTAAGCTGAACTCCGATGGAGCCTCGGCTTTGATCGCCCGGTTTAATTCTCAGGTGCTAGCTTTCGAGAGAATTCGGCGACACCACTCTTTGGATTCTCTGCCTCGGAATGCTCTCGGAAAGTTGAATTCTGCGAAGTGTTTGGAAGACGTGGGTCAATCCGGGCCTGGAGGGCGAGGCTCTGTTCGGTGACTAGTCGCCTGAACTTTGCGGTTTCTGACAGACACATCGGAAGGCAGAGAGGTGTCTTATGTCCTTTTGAAGGTACCTAGCTGACCAAGCTAACGTGGCTTCCCCATATTTCAGGTCACCCAATAGCCAAGTGGCAGCCGTACTTAAATGAGGCAAGTATTGAGGAATAAACGCCCCTCCCAGCCCGGATAGGTCGTGTCTAAGAATTTCCCATTCTACGGTTGAGAGCAGAAAACATCCAGGGATTGGATTTTTAGCAAGAAAATCTACGTTTTGCCGTTGGTATTCTCCGCGATACTCCCGGCTTGAAAAATTTGTAGGAGGTTTCATGGACCGAGTCCGCAAGAGGTGGGCTCTTCGCTCTACCGCATCAGTAACCGCTTTTTGTGTACTTTCTGGATTTAGGCCGATGCAAGTTTTGATCGCTGTTTCATAGTCGGCCTCCCTGGGGCGCCCGGAATCTATTTGAAAAAGATCTCCGAAGATCACGGAGTGGCCATTCTCCGGAAAATTCCGTTCCCAACTCTTTCCCATGCTTTTTGCCACCGTCGGTCCAAATATCCGGATCATCTCTTCGGAAGGTATTCGGCGATACATTGCATTCGGCCTTCCCAAAGCATGAGGGGGGGGCTCTCCAATCGGATAATCATAAGCGACAAGAAACATGTGGAGTTTTCGTTGGGTGTCAGAGTCGTTTGCGGGGAGTCTCATCTGGAGGCGCCGGGCTAGATCTTTCATCTCCTTGGCCTGAGGATGTGCGACAACGAGTTGGAAAGCGTGAATCTTTCCATCATGGGTTCCCAGTGGTAGCGAATAGAGAAGGTTTTCAAAGTAGATCGGATTTTCTTCGGCGGAGTTTGCTTCTTCATCAACCAGAAGGGAACTCTCGGATACAAAGCCAGTCAGAATGGCGGTGTGCGCAAGTTCGTGATTCTCAGGTGCAAGTTTTCTCAGTAATGGGGCCACACGGTCTTTCCAGCTCTTCTTGGACTCGGGTAGGGCTTTTACTGCAAAGTGCCTCTGTCTGAACTCCCAAGAGAAGAGAGGCTTTGAATTGATCGAAAAAACGAGCTCGATACCGGTATTCTTCTCATTGACCGAAGAACGATCCATTCCGATCGGGGACCATTGCAAATTGAAGTCGGCACCAGAGACTACCTTACAAAGCTCATCGAGTTTAGACTCCCGATCCCGAGCACTTACGATGGGACCACGATGCTGATCCGACTCGTTGAACAGAAGGCGATCGATGATGCTTAGCGCATTGTCTATTCCAGCATTTATCTCGCACTGGCCATTGCCCTTAAGGTACTCAACCCCAGCATGTCCTGAGACTACTTCACTCCATTCATGCCGAACTTCATCTTTCATGGCCAGCGATGGGTCGCTATTTCTCCGATAAAATTCGATGAGCTTAGGGTAAACGTTTGGGAGATGTTTAATGCGATCCAGCTCAAATCGACCTTCTCCTCCCTTGTTGCTATAGAGAATTATGTTGAAAAAATTTCGAACGGAGGTCTCTCCGCAGTCGGGATATTGTACATTTCCGAGACTTGAGTGATTGGCGTTACCGAATGAAATGAGACGAGGAAGGAAGTGATCAGAGGATAGATATTCTTGTTGAATAAAAAACGCTAATTTTTCCGGATATTGAATTAAATATTTTGACTCTGTAGCAGGATCTTCTGAGAGGGCCTCTACGATGTAGTCTGGAGATGAATAACGATCGTGAAGAAACCTCTCCTGCAATTCTGGATCGGTGAGGATACTGGAATTCTTCAAGAGCTTCGGGTTGATCTTGTAAAGACCTTGATAGTAGCTGATGAGATCTGCTTTGGTTCCCCTTTTCCAGAGGAAGGCGAGAAAGGATTGCTCAACGAAGTAACGAGGGTACTTGACGGGTGCAATTCGCGCTTCTTTTAAAGAATGGATGATGAGCTCTGCAAAGGATCCAAAATCCTTCGGCTTTCCTCGCTTGGAAAGCTCACCGGGCGTTTGTTCAGATACCTCAGGTGCTTTGGATGCTTGAGGTGCATCCGGTGCTTCAAGTTCCTTAAGAATTCTCTCAATCACATCCAATTGTGTTCTTACATTTGTGCGGTCCTCAATACTGACTGTGGTGGTATTGAGTCTTTGATAGAGCTCTTTTCTGGAGACCTTAAGGTACTGTCTTTCATCGAAACTGCCCATGAAAAGTTTCATCAGGCTCAGCTTCAGTCGTTCTTCCTGAACGGGATCTTCCAAATCTCTGTCTTGTACCTCGGTGAGCTTCGCTAGAACACTACCGATGGTCCCGGGTTTCAGATGCGACACGGGATCCGACTCCACTTGATTTGCCACAAAATTGGCCCCATCTTGAGAAGGGAAAAGTCTCTGAATCAGTTCCGCAGTGTAATCTTGTGGGCAATCATCCCGTTCGACCAGAATCTGGTGAATGCGACTGGCATTCTCCATACAATCGAATCCACTTTTTTTGGGTCCATAGTTTCCATAGAATCGTCGGTGAGCTAGGGTATCTGTACCGATAAGCAAGCTTCCATTTATGGGCGACAAAAAGGAGTACTCAGGGTTGATCCATTCGTGGACACCCTTGAGCTCGAGGTGGGAGAGCTCAGCAAAAGTCACCTCTATTTGCGAAAGAAACACCCAGAGGCAGAAGTAAACGAGTCTTCGTGTAAACTGGATCATCTCTTGATTTTACGCAAGCTGGGTAGAAATGGAAACGTAAAATCAACCCAGGCCTGAAGGCCCGGGTGAGAGATTTTGCGGAATGAATTGAATAAAGCGGAAATTGAGTCGCAGTTCCATATTTTCTAACTTTATTTTAGGCTTTAACTTTGCATAGCAGCTTAAAACCATGTCCTCGCGCGATCCTTATCAGCTTCTCGGCGTCAAGCGCAGTGCTTCTCAAGATGAAATTAAAGATGCATATCGGAATCTTGCCAAGAAGTTCCATCCTGACTTGAATCCAGGAAGCAAGGAAGCTGAAAACAGATTCAAAGACATCAGCTACGCATATGAGCGGATTGGGAATCCCGAGGAGCGCGCAAAGTACGATCGCGGTGAAACAGAGGAAGCACCTGCGCAAGAAGGAGCTCAGGCGGGCTTTGGGGGAGGGCGTCGGTCCTGGCGCGGGCCATTTTACCGGCAAACACAGGAATCCGAAGCCGGGCCAGGCAGATATACTTTTTCATTTGGCGAAGGCATGGGTGAAGATGTTTTTGAATCCATCTTGGGAGGGATGCGGGGTCGAGGAAAGTCGCGCTATGAAAGCCAAAAAGGAGAAGACCATCTCTATAAAATGGATGTGGAGCTGCGAGATACCGTCCTAGGCACCGAGAAAGAGATCACCCTTCCATCCGGGGTCAGGCTAGCAGTTAAAATTCCCCCGGGCATTAGTGAAGGAACTCGGCTTCGATTTGCGGGCCAGGGAGGACCTGGGACTCATGGCGGAGCCCATGGGGACGCCTATGTAGAACTTCATGTCCGCGAAGACTCGCGCTTTAGACGAGACGGAGACAATTTAATCTTGGAGTTACCCATCTCGATCTCAGAAGCAGTATTGGGAGGTGAAGTGAGAACTCCAACCATCGATGGTTTTGTGATGCTAAAGATCCCGCCGCATTCCAATACCGACAGAAAGCTCAAACTTTCCAACAAAGGCCTTTATAGTCGCCAGAAGAAGCACCGTGGAGATCAGATTGTCGTACTCAAGATCGTCCTTCCTAGTCAAATGGATCCCGAGCTAGAGAATATCTTAAGAGCTTGGCAGGGAAGGCACCCTTACAATCCTAGAGAGCATTGGGGCTCTGTATGAAACAGCAGAAAAAGTACTTGGTAGCTGATGTGTCAGAAGAGTTAGGCCTTCAAAAGGAATTTATTCTCCATTGCATCAGCGCCCAATGGATTAGGCCTCATGGAGTGGCTGAAGGGGCCAAGACCTCCGACTCAACGTCTCTCGACGAAGAGGATGTTGCCAGATTGATCCTTATTCGAGATTTGAAACAAGATTTCGAGGCCAATGAGCAAGCTATTTCTTTGATTCTACATCTCTTGGATCAAATCTACTTCCTTCGCAGTAGGATGATCGGTCTTTAAGCATTTTCCCGAACTAGAACCGTCAAACGACTCCGGCACACTTCCTGGCCTTGCTTCTCATCCCGAATGACGATCTCCCAAACATGAAGAGTTTTTCCGAGTCGGACGGGAGTAGCGCGCCCGCGGATGGTACCGTCGCGTACGGATTTCAGGTGGCTTAGGTTGAGCTCAATGCCAACACAAATCACTTTGGGGTGATCGAGTTCGTTAGTCACGAGAAGGGAAGCTACGCTCCCCAGTGATTCTGCAAGGACTGCCGAAGCGCCACCATGCAAAAGCCCCATGGGCTGACGGGTGCGCTCATCGACGGGCAAAGTTGCCTCAAGGTAGTCCTCGCCTATACCTACAAACTGAAGTCCCAAGGTAGAGTGAATTGTTCCGTGGTTCAAACTGTTCAGCTGCTCCAATGAAGGAGTGGATTTCCAAATGGTCATAGTCTCTTTGAAGTAGCACAAAACGCGTTCGGAGTTTCCTGAGATTTTGTCAGGAAACTCCGAATCTATGCGCTGGATTTTTACTTTCCTGATTTTTTCTCAGGAGAGCCGGGACCTACTGAATAACGAGGTGGGTACCTTTCTGGCTGAGTTTAACCACTTCGTTGTAAAGGTAGCTTTCCTGCTGAGCAGATCCACGAAGTGTCTGCATCACGACAGAACTCTGGAATGGTGCAGCTTCACCCTGTCCGATATGATGTGCTTGGAGCAGGCCATTGGAAGTTAAGCTTGCCAAAGCAGGAGTGGTCGTCACCACACTGGAGAGATCGACAAAGAGACCTACGCCGGTCGTATTGGGTTGAGATCCTGCAAAAATACCCACGTCGGCAGTGATGTTGCTGATGGTGATGGGTGCAAAGACGTCCAGCCCTGGAACATACTGTCCAGCTGGATCAAGAGCAGCGAAGGGGATTGCAGTGCCTAGGAGAGCCACCCCTTGGCCGAAAGCAAAATAGACTTTCGCGCCAAAATTCCCTACGTTAAATGCAAGCACAGTTGCATTTTGCAGCCCTCCCACAGGTATTGCTGTACCATTTGGAAGAAGAGGACTTACGCTTTGCCCGTGGGCACCTTGGGTGATGTTAAAGGCAAGGGTGAGATCACCGCCATTGCAGCCCGTGCCACAAAGATCGGGCGCTAGGGTAATTTGGCCGTATTCGACCGCTGGATTTGCAGGGTTTACGATCGGAATATTAACTGCCCCTAAAGTGTATCCAGCGGTAGAAAGTGTGGCTGTCATTTGGATCCATTGATCAGTCCCTTGTTGGTACGTTTTCAGAGTGACGTTATTGAGGATACTGCTGGTGGTCGTACTTGAGCCGCAGCCTGTAGCGAAAACTGAAGTAGCCGTGAGACACAGAGCTCCAGCTAGAAGACCTTTTCGAAGTTTTTTGGAACCTTTGTTTTTCGAACCCAATTCATTTTCAAACATAACGCCCCCAAATCTAAATTTTTGACTTACGAACTAATTCTTAATTCTGCTTTTCATTATTAACTAAACTTAACACTGATAAGTAAGTTTTACAATAACCGAGCGACTTAGTCAAGAAATAGTTAGTGGGGGTTAAGTGCCCGTTTTAAGGGTCTTTGAAGTTGGGGGGCTTTGGCAATTGGACAGTTGTCTAATTCTTAGACAGTTTTTTCAGGTTTCCTAACGATTAGGCATATTTCAGCGTGGCACCCCTCTTGCTTCTCCCCGGCGGACTAAATTGGAGGTCCTGCAAATGTCTTTTTCAATCGCGGTTGTGGGGAGTGAAGCCAGAAAAAAAGTGATGTCCGTGAAGGTTTCCATCCCTTCTCATAAAAAAGCACTCCAGCTTCAAAAGTTTATGGATTATGCCTCGGCAGTTCATGCCTGGGGGAAAGATGAGAAACTCTTACGGTGCAATCTGCTCTTGGTACCAAACAATATTAACTACACTGTGCTGCTCGCTATGGGGAAATACAATCGGTAGTTTATATACATTTTATTTACTATTAGTTTAAAATAATTCTTTTTGTAATTTTTACGTGTTTACTTTGCGGGTTGTTATTTCTATTCTTAAAGATACCCAGGGAGGGGTAGAACTTTATGAATGGAAAAAGCAGATATCTGTTATGGGCAGTCATTGCCGTCAGCCTAACGGGCTGCGGTAAAGCAGTGAATCAATATCAACTTCCGGCTCTACCAACGGTGGAGATTCCGACCAAAATCGATCAGGCGATTGTGCGTTCTCGAGTGCTTCTTCAAGTGCATGCTGGCGAATCTCCGATCGCCTCTTGGTCTCAGAAGCTTTTGAATTTCTTTCTCCATCCTTATTCAAATGCGTTGGCAGGCTCTGCCGATAGTTCAGTGAACATCTCCGTGACCAATGCTGCAATGTCCACTATGATCGTAGATTCTAGCCTTTTTGCCGCCCCACCGATTACAAATGCTATCCTGGATTTCAAGTACCTGCAGATCTCTGCTTTGCTAGATAATCAGCTAGATCTGTGTGGCGCAAATTCGAATCAGCACTGCAATACTGCGTTAATCCGAATGTACACGACTGGGACGGCCGCTGCGGGACTCTACAATTCCGTAGATAATTATGGAGCACCCATAACAGCCGGTCAGACAACTCTAGGTTCCGTAGGCTTGGGGGCCGCCAACGCAGACATACTGCAAAGTATTTCACTTTCAAGTGACAAACACGTAGTGCACTTAAGTGACTTCGTAAGCCCAAGATATGATGTGCAAGTAGATTTTACAAATGCAGGTGCAGGAAGCTATTCTACTACCCTAGTAGTGGAATACGCACTGACTCCCTAAAAAAAACGGGGACGGGCATAGAACCCGTCCCCAATCTTAAAGCACTCAGAAACCTCCGAAGTAGAGAACAGATACAGATACAGAGACTCCAGGCAACGGACAACAGACTCCGATCCATGCGAGCATCGGGCATCGGGCCATCGTGCTACGAGCTCGGCCTCAATCTGATCAACAAAACCCCTACTTATAAAGATCATCCCTCATCTGCTGAATCGCCCCCGCGTCAGTGATTCTACCCATCTGATCGTCAGCATAAATTCCTGCATCCATTTTTACCTTGTCAGTACAGTTGGTGCAGAATTTCGAAATATTCTTCAACATGATAGTAGATGACCCATAAGAGCCGAGCGGCGTTTCGTCACAGGCAGGTTCGCTTGCGAGTGGGGCTCCTGTCCAGATACTCTTCATCGGGCTGCCATTTGCGTCCAGAAATGGATCTGGGCAATTGGCGTGCGGCCAGTTGCCGTGATCGCTTTCAGTGTGGCGAGATTCGTGGAAAACAACCATCATACGCGCGACTTGAGGGTGGCTGAACTTAATGTAGTTATTGGTCAGCCACATCTTGGATGGATCCTCAAATGGAATTACGCAAGCCACAGCATTGCCATTGCCGCAGTCGTTCAGTCCGATCCCGGTCACGCGTGAATCAAAAAACTTGCTGTAGGCATCGCCCGAAACAGCCCCGAAAATAGTCTTATGCAAATTAGATTGGGTGGTGCTTTGAATTGTGCCAATAAAACTCAAATCTTGTTTAATTTGATCCTGAATATTTGCAGGAACGTCAGAGTCAAAGGTGTATGCAAATCCGGTTGAAGTTGTTAATAATGCCAAGAATGCCACTAACGAAATTAATCCATTTTTCATTATAAAATTGCCCCCTAAGAATAGGCATATCATTGAGTCCACAGGAAGCAATTAGAAAAGTATGTACTATTGACCGGCCGCTACAAGACGGGATTTGAAACAAGAGCGTGTGCCATATGGCTGGCAATATGATTATTAGAATGCTCTGCAGCATGAAGTACATCCAAAGCTTTAGAGTCATTTGGGTGAGTCGTCATGTATTTTTCTAAAGCCTTGATAGCCACGATTTGGGAGTATTCGAGAGTCACAGCGACACCATTGTTATCATGTGAGCTGAGATCTCCGTCTTTGTGGCTGCAGTCAGCTAGACTCAGACATGGGTTCTCCTTTACGACACTTGTGAGGAAGTCGAAATCCTCTTGAGTGGCAAGGTTCTTCCCGATCAGAAACACAACAGTGCCGCGCTCATTTTTAGCTTCGGGTGGGAACTTAGAGTACTCCCTCTCAAGGGCCTGCTTACTTTCCGACGACAGGTGATTGAATTCCGTATCTAAACGTGGATCATTGTCATTCTTGGACTTTAAAATTTGCCTCAGAATTTCAACCTTCTGCCTGACAGGGGGAGTAGCCAACTGTGTGAGCTTCTGGGCAGCTGGGATCTGACGAGGTTGGAGAATCGCGTTAGGGGTCGGTTTGATCGGGGCCGAACTTGGAATGCGGGAGGATTTTCGAGTCCAAAGTCCCCAAAGAAAGGCACCCGAGAGCGCGATCATGAGCACAGCCAAACTTAGGTTTTTCATCTGATTTTCCCCCCTGAGAGCCGGGCTTTAGCTCTAGGATTGAGTATTAACGGGAAAAAGGGCTTAAAGTCCAGCTCTGGATAGGCATACCATTGATTCAGGTAAACTCATCTGTTATTCTCTAGCATCGTTGGTGAGTTTGAATTTCTTCGTAGTACCTAAGTAGTACCTAAATAGACGGGCAGGCCATGGCAAAACAATTGAATTCAGGAAAATTACTGCCCTGTGGGCGTGTTAAAACAAATCATGGCGCTTCTCCAAGTCAAAAGCAGCTGGATGCCTGGCAGAAGCAGCTGAGAAGCTACTTGATCTCCCAAGATCTCAAGTACACCGAGCAACGTTGGAAAATTGTCGAACTGATCTTGTCCACAGGAGGACACCTCGATGCCCAGGCACTTGTGGAGCAGGTCAAAAAACGCCATTCGGATATTGGCGCTGCCACCGTTTATCGCAGCATCAAAGTCCTTTGCGATGCCAAGATCCTTAAAGAGTCCTTAATTGACGCTTCAGGCAGAGTGATCTACGAGCTGTTCGATGATCAACACCATGACCATATCGTGTGTTTGGATTGCGGCGAAATTTTTGAATTCTGTGACGAAAAGATTGAAGTTCTTCAAAGCGCCGTTGTAGAGAAGATGGACTTTAAGGAGATTCGCCACCGACACGTAGTGTACGCTCACTGCAATCATCGTTAGCAACCCTCGTTAAAGAAGACATCCTAAATCATCGCTGAGGAAAATATGCATCGATTTGACCCTAGTCGCCAAACGACTAGCATTCGCTCCTGGGAAGATTATCAACGGGTTTACGATTTTTCACTTAAACATAGCGACGCCTTTTGGGATGCCGTAGCCAGGCACAAAATTACCTGGCGAAAAGAGTGGTCGAAAGTTTCTGACTGGAATTTTGATACCGCTCAAGTCAGCTGGTATTTGGATGCTGAGCTCAATGTGGCTGAGAATTGCCTCGATCGACATATTCAGGCGGGAATGGGGGATCACACTGCGTTGATCTGGGTAGGAAATGATGCTCATGAGGAGCGGAAGTTCACTTTTAGCGAGTTGCATCGAGAAGTCTGTCGAGTAGCCAATGCCCTGGAGAATATCGGAATCAGGAAGGGGGATCGTGTCACGATTTACCTTCCAAACGTTCCTGAACTTGCCATGACAGTCTTAGCCTGCGCTCGAGTGGGAGCTATTCACAGCGTAATTTTTGGAGGGTTTTCTGCTCAGTCCATTCATAACCGAGTGAATGATTGTGGAGCCAAGCTCATCGTGACGGCCAACGGCACTTTTCGGGGCCATAAGTGGGTAGATCTTAAGACAAACGTTGATGAAGCATTAGCTCTAGGGTGTCCGACCGTTGAGAAAGTAATTGTTTTGGAACGCAATCCTCAACAGAAGTATTCTAAGCGAGATATTGATCTCACGTGGGATCAGTGGATTCATTCTGGGATTTCTGCGCAGCACCTAGCTCCTAGTCACAAGTCGAGTGATCCTTTGTTTATTCTTTATACTTCTGGAAGCACCGGTAAACCCAAAGGAGTTCTCCACAGCATGGGAGGGTATTTGACCTATGTGGCTTATACCTATGACGTTGTTTTTCAGCCTAAGAAGGACGACATTTATTGGTGCACAGCAGATGTAGGTTGGATCACGGGCCATTCCTACTTGCTCTATGGTCCCCTTGCAAACGGCATCACCACGCTCATGTTCGAAGGGATTCCAACTCACCCCGATCCAGGCCGATTCTGGCAAATCGTCGAAGAACAAAAAGTATCTATTTTCTACAGTTCTCCGACGGCTATCCGTATTTTGGCAAGTGCCGGCGATGATTATGTGAAGAAATACTCACGAGATTCTTTGAGAGTTCTGGGCTCCGTTGGAGAGCCGATCAATCCCGAAGCTTGGAAATGGTACGACCGAGTCGTAGGGGAGGGCCGGCTTCCGATTGTGGATACTTGGTGGCAAACGGAGACTGGCGGAATCTTGATTTCTCCGTTGGCAGGAATTACCAAGACCAAGCCCGGCAGCGCAACTTTTCCTCTTCCTGGCATTGAACCCAGGCTGGTGGATCATTTGGGGACCGAACTGAAGGGTAAGGCCCAAGGATTCTTGACGATTGCCAGATCCTGGCCGGGGCAAATGACAGGTGTTTACGGAGATCCCAACCGCTTTCGAGATACCTATTTCGTTCAATTCAAAAATCAATATTTTACGGGAGATGCCGCCCATCGGGACGAAGAGGGCTTCTATTGGATTACTGGCAGAACTGATGACGTGATCAAAGTGTCAGGCCACCGACTTGGAACAGCAGAGATTGAATCTGCTTGTTTGACCCACCCCGGAGTAACCGAATCAGCGGCAGTGGGAATTCCTCATCCCACGACTGGCGAGGCTCTCGAGGTCTTTGTCGTCATGAAGGATGGCATTATTCCAACCCCCGAGACCGCCAAACAGCTGGTGGGAGTCATTCGGAAAGAAGTCGGGCCACTAGCATCCCCTCAGCGAATCTATTGGGTGCCTGGGCTCCCAAAAACCCGAAGTGGAAAAATCATGAGACGGCTACTACGTAAAATTGCAGCAGGTGAAGAAGAGCTGCTAGGCGATATTTCCACTCTAGCCGACCCCTCGGTGATTGAGAAAATCATCGAAGTCGTCAAAAAGCAACGCGGCTAGTTATGGATACCCGCCGCCAATTTATTGGCTAACACAGGGCTCCGATCCCGCTTCCAAAAGCCGTAAGCTGAAGCCTCTTAGCTGTAATTTGTAATCTGTATTTAAATAATAAATGACGTTAAACTCAAGGAATGACGAAGAAGATCACCTTCCCTTGGCTGAGTCTATTGATTCTTTTCACGCATTCCATCGCATTTGCGATGTCGAGTCCCGGAGACGAGTTTTCTCAAAAGCTTTTCAGTAGTTTGCTGGACTCCCGCGAGGCCAATAACATCATCTTTTCTCCCTATATCATCCGTCAAGCTCTGGGCATTGCGGCGAGTGGAGCTAGAGGGCTCACTCAAAAGCAGCTGGGGAGATTTCAGGAAACAGTTAAGGTCAATCCTCCTCAAAAATTGATGGTAGCTAACCGCCTGTGGGTACAAATTGGATATCCTCTCCATGAGCAGTACATGAATACCTCCGAGAAGAATTTTGGAATACGTCCTTGGATGGTCGACTTTACCAAGGCTCCTGATTTTTTAAAGGATCGCGTCAACGGCTGGGTAGAGGAAATGACCGCTGGAAAAATCAAGTCTATCATTACGGAAGATTCAGTGGACGAAACTATGAAGATGATGCTCACCAGCGCGCTCTACTTTAAAGGGGACTGGGCTACTCCGTTCGACCGTGAACGAACAGAAAAAGATGAATTTGTTTCGGCCTCCGGGAAGTCAGCCTCCGTTCCATTTCTTCAAACCACTGGGGCATTTAAGGTTTCCTCGTCGACTGAAGCGCGAGTCCTCGAGCTCCCCTACGTTGGGGGAGAGTTAGTGATGTTGATTATCCTGCCTTCTTCAAAACATGGACTTGAGTCCACCGTAAAGGCCCTGAGGTATGAGGCCCTAGATCGATGGATGGGGAGTTTCTCTCCGGAAATCCTCAGCGTCAGCCTCCCCGCGTTTAATTATGAAGCAACCTATGACTTAACTCAAACCCTGCAGAGTAATGGAATTGAAGCTCCTTTTAGCAAGGAAGAAGCAGATTTTTCAGGGATGAACGGAAAAAAGGATCTTTATCTTGGCCGCGCATTCCACAAGTCTTATGTCTCGGTGAGCGCAGCAGGAACGGAAGGCGGGGCAGGTTCTTCCATACGAATGAAAGAAGCAGCGAGAGAGCCCGCCTCTGCCACGGCTACTTTTAAAGTGAATCGACCATTCATTTTCGCTGTCCTACCCAGAAACTCCAGAAACCTAGGAAATGCTCTCCTCCTGGGTGCCGTCCGAAATCTAGAAGCGAAGTAGAAAAGACTCCGAACTCAGCCCAAGGGCGGCAGCCCAACCGCCAACTTCACCGCCGAGTATTCGGGATGGGGCTCTCCTGTCCTGGTTCGAATCACTAGCGCAGGTTCAACCCAAGTCTGGTTGCGGAACCCCTCAGGCAGATGGTCGGATCGAGTCATGACAAATACGCCAAGGAGCGGCGCTTCGCCTTCCTTAAAAACGATTGGGCGACTCCGGATAATGGTTAGGCCTGCTTCCCGTGCGCCGGTCTCGACTCGTTTAGCCTGTTCGGGGGGGTTGATGGGAAAGATACATGCAAACACGCCTCCCCAGTTCAGATGGGGAGCTGCGGTTTTACAATAGTCTGCCACTGTGCCTCGGACCTCAAATCGACAGGCCACTTTTTGCGGATGATCACCGAGAATTCCTGCGTCCAGAGGAAAATAGGGTGGGCTTCCCAGAATTAGGTCAAACTTCTCATCATCTCCTAGGAGCGATGGATCTCTCATGTCCCCATGTCGAATTTCATATCGATGTTCTAGACCATTAAACTGAGCAGACTTCCGGGCCAGTGCCACGCTGATATCCTGCGCTTCAATTGTAACAAACTGAGCACCGGGCAAACGCCACGCTGCGATCATTCCAACGGATCCGATGCCAGACCCTAGATCTAGGACCTTCTGAGCAGTAGGACACCAGCTGGTTCCGTACCAAGCCGTGAGCACGTCATCCGTGGAATAGCGGTGCCCTTTTTTGAGCTGAAAGATTCTAAAGTGTCCACTTAAGGCATCGAGGGATTCGTCCTCAGTGGGTGTTGGAGTGCTCTCTTTAAGGTCAGGGACTTGAGGTCCGGGCTTGGCCCATCCTTTAAAATAGGGGCTAGTGCTAAATTCACGTTTCATTTCAATGTCTACTTTCCAAATTCTACTTTTGAGCCTGTCTTGCCCTTTTACTTTAGGGTCGAATCGACATAGTATGTCACCTGCTTGTATCAAAAAAACGGAAAAAGGTGAAATTATGGCAGAGTTTCAGACCATTCACGTAGATTATGCTGAGCCGCACCTGGCCCGAACTCAGCAGATTTTGAAGGCACACCCAGAAGTGAAGCGCCTTTTTGGAAATACACCTTCCACTTTTTGGATCGTTCTTGGTCTCGTGACTTCTCAAACTCTGGTCGCAATCGCCTTGAGTCATGCTCATCTTGGGTGGATCTTTTTTGCGAGCTATGCGTTCGGTGCTTTTGCAAATCATGCGCTTTTTGTCATGATCCATGAATGCACTCATAATCTGATTTTCAAAGGAAACGCCGCAAATTGTCTGGCTCAGATTTTTGCCAATTTTCCAATCG
>Ga0206829_10103_pt1 | contig 31785 bp, 17 predicted proteins | sample Alteio_BWOrgCont_75_FD_152862 | JGI IMG/M metagenome (GOLD analysis project Ga0206829, IMG submission 152862) | Enriched cells from forest soil in Barre Woods Harvard Forest LTER site, Petersham, Massachusetts, United States -... | ecosystem: Environmental > Terrestrial > Soil > Temperate forest >... | reverse complement strand
TCCAGCATGGTGAATAAGTGGGATGGCGATAAGGACCGGTTTAAAGCAGCGGGCGAGATCATTTTAAAATTAATGGATTCCGTATATAAGGTAAATAAAGATGTCGAATTTTCTTTGCGCGTTTATGGCCATCAGCATACTGTTCCTGAAAATGATTGCCATGACACTCGTAACGAGGTAATGTTCAGCAAAGATAATTACACCCAAATGCAGTTCCGTTTAGCAAGCCTGCAACCGCTTGGTGTTACGCCAATTGCATACTCCCTGGAGCAAGCTGCGGAAAACGACCTGGTAGATGAACAAAACTATGCTTATAGCATTGTGCTGGTTACAGACGGCGGAGAAAGCTGTGATGGAAATATATGCGAAGTAGTGAAAAATTTGTTGCAAAGAAAGATCTATTTCAAACCCTATATTGTAAGCCTGGTTGATTATGCACCTTTGAAAGATGAATATGCCTGCCTTGGAAAATACCTGCAAGTAACAAGCGAAAAAGACATACCCAAAACCGTAGGCGTGATCGTTGACTCATTTCGGCCAATGCTTATTCTGAGTAAAACAGAATACAAACAGATAGCTGCAACACTAGCCAATATACCCAGCCCTTTAAAAAGCAATATTCCTGTTGTGGAAGTACCTGCTAATAAAACTTTTAAGGGAGAAGTAGATACTCCCGCGCCAATTATAAAGAAAGAGATACCTAAAACTACTGTAACACAAACTGCTCCCAAACCGGTGACAAAACCTGCAATTACAGATTCTGCGACCAAAACTGTAGTGGCCAAAACAGACTCTGTGCCAGAAAAAAAGCATGTCATAAAGCAAATCCCGATGGATGAAGCACCTGCTCTTGTAAAGGATAAAATGACAAGGATAACCCATAACAGAACAATAAAGAATTTACCTATTGCTTACCTTATTGAAACTGTACCAACCAGGGATATCCCAACTTTTGTTACATCGCCTGCATCTAAAACCCCTGCTAACGCCGCCGGACAAGGAACTTCAAAAACTCCGGGCTCCTCAGGCAACAATCCTATTAATACAACTAGTCCTTCAACAGAAACAAGTTCTTCAGCAAATAATCCATCATGGGAAGCAAATCCCAATTTAGCTAACGGGCAAAAAGAAGGCAAACAAAGCCCCAATGGCACCAAACCTAAAAAGCCGGTTAGTCTTAAACCTCAAAAACTAACTTATACTGCGCAAAGTACTGATGCAAGCGAAACGACTTTAGAAATATATTTTACGGATGCCAAAAAAGAAAAGTTTTATTACACAACTCCATTGCTTACACTTACAGACGCTGCTACTGGAAAAGTAGTTAAGAAATTTCATCGCACTATAGATGCATCTGGCAACCCTGATCCGCAAAACGACATACCGCCGGGCAACTATCATCTTACAATAGAAGGAAAGAACGGTGATACCTATGCAGATAATATACCGGTAGATGCCAATATGAGAAATGCTATTTATGTAAGAGTGACTATAGGCACTTTGCATTTTCAATTTGAAAACAACCCGAATAAACCTGTAGATGAATTTACTGCTGTTGTCGTTCAGCGTGTAGAATCAGGAGGCAAGCAGATAAAGCAAAAATGCAGTATGGACCTGGAATATGAACCTGGAAATTATTTTGTAGAGGTCAATACACTTCCGGTAACAAGAAGAAACATTGATGTTGAATTTGGAAGCCAAAGTATCATCAACATTCCTGAACCCGGATGGGTGCAATTCGTTAATACCAACAACATGGGCAAAGTATCTCTGTATACACCCCTGGGTGATAAATTTGCAAAATTTTATGGATTGGATATTAGTGGCACTCCGGCAGCCCAGAAAGTAAAATTGCAACCAGGTACTTACCAGGTGCATTTCCTTAAAAACCCTGATATTAAATTTTCAACCGAGGCGACAATTGTTTTCCAGGTAAAAAGCAATGAGGTCACCGACGTTGAACTGAAATAATCTTTTCCTTTTTTTACTTTGCAGCATGCCCGGTATTATCATTAAACAAGTCTCATCTTCTTCTCCTGAATACCTACAAGTATGGAGATTGCGCGAAGAAATTCTAAGAAAACCATTGGGTTTATCATTAAAAAATGAAGACCTTAGTGATGATGCAATGGATGCTATATTTATAGCAATACATAATGACCTTGTAATAGGATGTGTAATGATGCATCCTTTACAGAATAAAACTATGAAATTAAGACAGATGGCCGTATATGAGCCATGGCAGGGCAAGGGCATAGGCCAATTGCTGGTGCGGGAAGCCGAAAACTATTCCTGGCAAAATGGCTATGATAAAATAGAATTGCACGCTCGGCAACACGCTATCGGCTTTTACTCACATTTGGGTTACCACGTCACTAGCGATCTGTTTATTGAAGTAAACATACCACACGTAGCAATGGAAAAAATCAATAACAGTGCTGCTTAGTTCTCTGCAATGGTCTTTTCAAACAAAAGGTGAATGCCATTTTTATTTCTCAACTCTTGTGTTTCTTTTGCTGCCTTTACAAATGCAACAAATAAAGGATGTGGGTTTTCTACCGTACTTTTATATTCGGGGTGAAACTGCACTCCTACAAAAAAAGGATGTTCGGGAATTTCAACTATCTCAACCAGCCCGGTTTTTGGGTTTTTTCCTACAGGCATCATGCCCGCTTTCTCAAATTTATCAAAATATTCGTTGTTAAATTCGTAACGATGGCGGTGGCGTTCTGCAATATTTGTTTTGCCGTAAATACTTGCTGTTTTACTGTCGTTTTTAATAACGCATTCATAGGAGCCAAGACGCATGGTCCCACCTTTTTGCGTAACGGCCTTTTGTTCTTCCATCATACAGATCACGGCATCATGTGTATCAGGATTCATTTCAGTGGAGTGCGCCGCTTTCATACCCAGCACATTTCGTGCATATTCCACACAGGCCATTTGCATCCCGAGGCAAATACCAAAGAACGGTATGTTGTTTAGCCTCGCAAAGTGTATTGACTCTATTTTACCTTCTATGCCTCGGCTGCCAAATCCCGGGGCAACTAATATCGCATCCAGATTATGCAACTTTTCAACTGCGTTCTCAGGTGTCAGATATTCAGAATGTATATTGCGCACTTCTACCTTGCATTCATTCATAGCCCCTGCATGTATCAATGCTTCTAATATCGATTTATATGCATCCTGCAACTCAACGTATTTACCTATAAGCCCTATTGTTACTTTCGATTTCGGGTAACGTAGTTTATTTAAAAACTCTCTCCATTTAGAAAGATTGGGCTCAGTCCCTAATGGTAAATTTAATTTCTGCAGGCAGATAATGTCCAGTTTTTCCCGCATCATTTCTAATGGCACACCGTAAATAGTATCTGCATCCAATGCCTCGATAACTGCATCTTGTTTTACGTTGCAGAAAAGAGCGATCTTGTTTTTTAATTCTTTATAAAGCGGTTCTTCCGTGCGGCATACAAGTACGTCTGGATTAAGCCCGTTTTCACTCATCATTTTTACAGAGTGTTGGGTGGGTTTTGTTTTAAGTTCTTTTGCGGCTTTCAGATAGGGTATCAATGTAAGGTGCACAACAAGGCAATTCTCATCTCCCATTTCCCATTTCAACTGGCGAACTGCTTCAATATAAGGCAGCGATTCAATGTCGCCAACGGTCCCTCCAAGTTCAGTAATAACAATATCATACTTGTTATTTTTCCCTAAAAGTGTCATCCGGCGCTTTATCTCATCTGTAATATGTGGTATCACCTGCACCGTTTTACCTAAATAAGCCCCTTCCCTTTCCTTATTAATAACATATTGGTAAATGCGGCCGGTAGTAACATTGTTTGCTTGCGATGTATATGTGTTAAGAAAACGTTCGTAATGGCCAAGATCCAGGTCTGTTTCAGCACCATCTTCTGTTACGTAGCATTCACCATGCTCATAAGGATTTAATGTCCCGGGATCAACATTGATATAGGGGTCGAATTTTTGAATGGTGGTGGTGAAACCCCGGGCTTGCAATAATTTTGCAAGCGATGCCGCAATAATTCCCTTTCCCAAAGACGATGTAACTCCACCGGTTACAAAAATATACTTAGTCATAACGCTCCTGTTTTAAAGACCGGTGCGCAGCTTATAAGAATATTACAATAAATAATTTGGCTGTTGCGGTCATACAAAGTTACAAACAAATAACAATTTGTAAATACCGATTTTTAAAAACCCGCGAAATGTGGATAAATGATTGAATAAACATCCAGGATGCATAAAATGTATATTTGTTTGCAAATAAAAAAACCTCGGGCGATTGCCCAAGGTTTTAAAAAATACATTAGCTATATTATTACATCTTTTGGAGCGTAATTACAGACCTGGCATTGCCATTGCTATTTACCACTTTTAGAAAATATGTACCCGGTGCGATTGCGTTAATATTGAATTTTTGTTGATCGTCATTATTAGTAATATTCCATACCTGTGAAACCATTCTTCCTGTAATATCATAAATGCAAACATTATCGCCTGCCATTAATCCATTAACAGCTATTTCGCTCTTAAATGGATTAGGATTCACAGAAACTGGCTTTTCTGATGCGATTGTGTTTACAGATGCCGTAGAATTGTCTATAGAAACCTGGTTTGATAATACACTAGCGTAACAAGCCCCGATACTTTCGTCTGAAGTAGGGTATAACCAGGCCTTTATATAATCTGTTCCTTGTCCTTTAATAAAAGACGCAGATGGTGTTGTTGTAGAATCAAACCGAACCCCATTTCTATACCACAATATATAGTACGGCGCATTTAAGTTCAGAATTGTTAAGTAAAGGTTTACGCTACTTCCTTCCGGCGCACTCGAAAGCGCGCTAAGATTTGTAACGGGAGTAACCGAAGGCGTGGTAACTACAGCAAGTGGCAAACTACTAACAGATGATATACCATAACAACCATTAGATGGTGCTGTGATCGTACAACTTACCTGGTCCCCGTTCGCGGGTATATATGTATATCCCGGTGAGTTAATACCCACATCAACGCCGTTCACTTGCCATTGGTAACTGCCGCCATACACATTGGTTGAAAGTGTAAAGTTCACTTGTGTGCCATCACAGACGTTAGTATTATTTGTTGTTACTGCAGCAGTAGGGAAAAAATTGCTGCCGGTTGTTATTGTCATAAGATTGGAAATAGCGGTGGGTAAAGAATAGCACCCCAGGTTACCATTTGCTGGCGCGGTAACAATTGCATACAATTGGTCATTATTATTCACTTGGTACGCATATGTTTGGTTGGTAGATACTACTGTATTATTTTTTATCCATTCGTAACTGCCTCCATTAACATTAGTAGTTATTGTGTAAAGGCTGTTCACATATAAACAAGCAGGGTTAGGGCCACTGATAGATGCAGTAGGAATTAACGGAGCTGTTTGAACAATGGACAAGGTTGCGGTATTACTCAAACCACTACCACAACTGTTTGACAAACTATCACGGTACTCATTTCCATTCATTGTTGCACTCGCTCCCGTAATCGTCAATACGGACGTATTAACTCCCGAGTATGGACTACCATTGCTAAGATGTACCCACGTAGATCCCTGTTTAGTTTCCCAGAAATGCGATTGATTACTGGCTGGTGAAAATGCACTGAAACTTCCTGAATTACCAACACAAACAGATAGGTTTGACGGTTGACCCGTAATTCCGCCACTGTTGGGCGAGCCTATATAATAACCTGGGGGATTTGGCACTGATGCCGCATAATAATATTTCATATCAGGAACACCATATACTTCGCTATTACCGCCAAAATTGTTATTGGGGAATCCAAATCCACCGCCGGTACGGGCATTACTGCCTAAAAAAGTTACTTGGGGAGAAAGAGCAACAGTACAACAATTGGAATATTCAACACCTGCATTTGTTGTAGGGTAATATACGCCGACGGTATAAGTACTGCCTGCTGATAAAAGTACAGGGCTAGATAGCTGAGTATAATCATAGGTGTTCGCAGAGCCTGTTACATTTGTCTGAGTTATCAGATTGCCCAGATTATCCCATAAACCTACAGTATAAGGAACATTTGAATAACAATATTTTCCAAGATTTGTCACTATCAAATTCTGATTTGGTGTAATTTCTGATCCGAAAGTGTAATCGTTATAAAATGTGTATGCAAAATTATTTATTGTACCAAGTGGTGCATCAAGCGCCACGGGGCCAGCAAGTATAGAATAAGTAGATGCTGGCGCAACATAGGGACCTGCTCCATAAAACATATAAATGATCAGGCTTTCATTAGGCCGTAACGTATCGATCTTAACATAAATAAGCGTCGAAGTAGTATTTATGCCGGATATAATACAAAAACTATTCATTTTGGTTCCGGTACATGGGCTACCAAAACGTATATCACTGCCATTGGGCTGCATTTGGTTTGCAGCTATCAATGCTTGTGTATTGATCGTAATAGGCATCGCATAATTATACAACGCTGTTATGCCATTTGTTATAGTAATAGGTAAATTATACTGCCACCCTGCAGGTTGCGCATACGCAGATAATGAAAGTAAGGCTATGATAATTGTAGAAAATAGTTTTTGTCTCATAGTATTATTTTTTAGTCGAAACAATTTTGAACCTCTAATGTAAATATTTTTATTGAACATTTTGAATAGGAAAGTTACAATATTTTTTAAATAAATATCATACCTTTTTTCTGAAGGCAATTGCTAATTGGCCTCATTTTATATTTTTATTACCATCACTTGTTTTTAATTATATTAAAATTATTTTTAGCCCGTGCTTGGATTCTTTAATTCATTTTAAATGGCGCAAACAAATGAAATTCCGGAATCGCAACAACAATAATTTTTTTATTAAATAGATTTTCAACTTGGTAACTTCCGTACATTTTTCCTATATCGGTACGTAAATTTGCTGCCGACACATACTGAAAACTCCGGCCTGGGTCAATTATCGGTTGCTGGCCCACAACGCCTTCTCCTTCAACTTCTCTGTATGAACCATTACTGTCAACAATATGCCAATGCCTGCTAAGCAACTTAACTGGAACAGTTCCAAGATTTTCTATTGTTATACGATAGGCGAATAAATATTCTGAGTTTATCGGGTTAGACTGTGCAGGCTGGTAAAAGGTTTCAACCGTTATGCTAACACCCTCCGTAACTAGTTGTACCATTTATAAAATAGATTTATTATTGTAAATATACCGAATTTATAAAGTCTCTGCTTTTTCATTTATTATTATTTCTTTAATTATTTCTTCTATCAAATAATACTCAAATCCCTTTTGCAAAAGATAACGGTAAGCCTTCGCCTTTTTGCTCATACTTTTTTTCTCGCCTTTTAATTCTTTCCACTTCTTTTCAGCTAGCATCTTCAACACTTTTCCGTATTCTTCCGCGTCAATTTCTTCAAGAGATTTTTTGATACAATATTCAGAGATTTTTTTAAGGCGCAAATGCTGCTTGATCTTATCCAGTCCCCAATGTTTCATTTTAAACCTGCCTCGGGCATACGCACAAGCATACCTTTGTTCGTTCAGAATTCCCAAGGAGATCAGCTCGGCTATATACTCTTCAACTTCACTTTTTTTGCAGCCTAGTTCATATAATTTATCGCGCACCTCCATATGGCATCGCTCCTGGTAATTGCAATAATGCAGTATGGCCGCTTTAGTATCCACAAATATTTACAATGTATAATAAAATAACTATTAATCAATTATCTGCCCATATAGACCATTAATATCTGGATATCACTTGGGTTTACGCCACTTATCCTGCTTGCCTGCCCAAGGGTTCTGGGTTTTATTTTATTCAACTTTTGGCGCGCTTCATTCGAGAGTGCCGATAGCTTATCATAATTAAAAATATCAGGGATAAGCATATCCTCCAGGCCCGCCATTTTCTTTACAAGTTCCTTCTCTTTCCCAATATACACCTCATATTTAACTTGTATTTCCGCTTGCTCAAGTTCAATATCCGAACATGCTCCAATAGCTTCCTTCAACCCGTGTATTGCTTCTATCATCGATTTTAATTCTATTCCCGGTCTCAATAGCAATTTAATAGCACGGCTACGTTCTGTAATATTACTTGAATCATGTCTTTCAAGGAAGTCATTGGCAATATCAGGCTCTATAGAAAAACCAGTCAAGACCTTAATTATTTTCTCAACCTTTTCCTTTTTACCAAGCATATTTTCATACCGCGCCTTCGACGCCAGGCCTATTTCATGTCCTAAACCTGTTAACCTGAGATCTGCATTATCTTGCCTTAACAAGGTCCGGTGTTCTGCCCTGCTCGTAAACATCCTGTATGGCTCTTCTGTCCCCTTATTTATCAGGTCATCAATTAACACTCCGATATACGCCTCATTTCGTTTCAATACTACCGGCCCGGATCCACTTGCTTTCCTGTTCGCATTTATTCCTGCCATCAGTCCTTGGCAAGCTGCTTCTTCATAGCCTGTTGTGCCGTTTATTTGCCCAGCAAAAAAAAGACCATCTATCAGTTTGGTTTCCAGTGTAAATTTTAACTGTGTGGGTGGAAAATAATCATATTCAATAGCATATCCCGGCCTGAAAAACTTGCAATTCTCAAAGCCAGGCACTAATTTCAGGGCACTATATTGCACTTCTTCAGGCAATGATGTGCTAAAACCATTTACATATATCTCTACGGTGTTCCAGCCCTCCGGCTCAACAAATAATTGATGCCGCTCCCTTTCCGAGAAACGGCTTATTTTATCCTCAATACTCGGACAATATCTGGGGCCAACCCCTTGTATTCTACCCTGGTACATTGGCGATTTCTCAAACCCTGTCCTTAATATTTCATGAACAATCGGGCTGGTATACGTCACCCAGCAACACCTTTGCTGCTTCGCTTGCATTTTTTTGCCTTGTAAAAAAGAAAAGCCCACTATTTCTTCATCCCCGTCCTGAACCTCCATTTTCGTGTAGTCAAGGCTTCTTCCGTCTACCCTCGGTGGTGTTCCTGTTTTTAACCTCGCACTTTCAAAACCAATACCTGTAAGCTGTTCTGTAAGCCCTGTCGCTCCTTTTTCCCCTATTCTACCTCCCCCAAACTGCTTTTCGCCTATATGTATCACCCCGTTCAGAAACGTACCATTGGTTAGTACAACTGTTTTAGCATAAATTTTCTGCCCCATTCCTGTAACGATCCCTTTAATTGTTCCACGTGAAACAATTACTTCCTTAACCATGTCCTGCCAAAAATCCACATTAACTGTTTGCTCCAGCATCTCCCGCCAGGTTGACGCAAATAACATCCGGTCATTCTGAGACCTGGGACTCCACATTCCGGGCCCCTTCGACTTATTAAGCATCCTGAATTGAATCATGCTCCTGTCGCTGACTATTCCACTATATCCGCCTAAAGCATCAATTTCCCTCACTATCTGCCCCTTTGCAATACCGCCCATTGCTGGGTTGCAACTCATTTGTGCTATGGTCTGCATATTCATAGTCACCAAAAGCACCTTCGATCCCATATTCGCTGCCGCTGCCGCAGCTTCACATCCGGCATGCCCTGCGCCTACAACAATTACATCATATTCCTGAAACATCTTGCAAAGTTAAGATTAAACCATAAAAACTCTGTTCCACGTGGAACAAAAAAGGCTGCCTACAATAAGGCAGCCTTAAAAAAGTAATTAAAAGAAGATTAGTGCTTCAATACATTAAATTCCCGGGTCACCATAGAATTATCTGCTATCACAGTTACATAATACCGGCCTGGTGCAAGATTCCTTGTATCTAATACAAACTTGTCGTTCTGCAGGTTATGGTGCGATGCAGATGTCACTTTCACTCCAACTGTGCTGATAACATCATAAAAAATTGATTTAGCTACACATGGAAGATCAACAGTAACATTCAAAAGATCCGTTGTAGGGTTAGGAAATACATTTATCTTCAAATCTGCCTGTGCAATGCTTTGAACACCAGCTGTGCTCATTGTACTGGTCGTTGTAATAAGCGGCATAGAAGGAGCAAAACATTGTTTCTCTGAGCTAAAATATACAGAGTCTACAGAATAACTACCACCAAAAGGGAACGGATCAAAAAGATCATTCGGTGCTTCCTGGCTTAATAAAAAGCTCAATCCACCTGAATCGATCGCCATCCAGTATTCCTTGTTCTGCAAATAGTTAAACACTCCATAACTTCTTGGGTAATAATTTGTTATACCGTCATACCCGATTGCGTAAGATTGTGGCATATCCGCACAGATCCAATACCATGAATTGGCAGCCAAGGCTGGTGTTGTAGCTGGTGTCGTTTGCGGATAAGACTGGAAAGGAACTGAAAACGTCTCCCATGAAGAATCCGTGGTACCATTAAATGTATATTGCGCAATACCAATAAGGGCTGCCGGCTCCTGTAATTCCCCGGACTCTATTAAAGAATCATGATAAAAAGTCGTTGTATTGCTGTCTTGCCAATGGAACAAATAGATTGGGAATGCGTCAGTCGGAAGAATTCCTCCGGGTAATGCAGGAGCTGCAGGAATAAGTATAGTAGAGAATTGTGTGGACGCCGCATTGTGCCCTCCCGAACTAACATAGTACATCGGGCCTGCTAACGCTTCCCCATTACTTGTGAAACCGTTTATATAAATTGAACTAAGTGGCATGTTGTTCGTAAAATCATAAGCACCTTTTGCATAAAGACTGTCAGTTGTATAAAAAGAGCTTGTTTCAGTATTGTCCTGTGGAAATTGATCAGTTGAGTCACTCTTCACATTATATATTATATCGTAGCGGCCATTACCATTTCCCCCATTCTGCATATTATACCCAGAAGATGGGCTACCCGTCATGTACATCACCACTATAGAATCCTGGGCCGGGAAACTGTCAATACTTGTCGAGTCCTTCCTTACTACTGTCGCAGTACTGCTACCTGAAGGAGTAAATTGAAGTGTAGAATTCAACTGTACCTCATGCTGTGTCTGAGTTCCGAAATTGGCGACAAAAGCTCCGTCAATTTGCTTGAAAGGTGCAGGAGACCCGTTAGAAGACCCTAATTCATAATTCGGGATAGCATAATCATGCCATACGCTTCCGCCATCAAACACAAAACCTAGATCATTCGGAAATCCAAAGCCCCACGGAGTTACGGATAAAGTGATCGAATCCCCCTGGTTTAAAAGATTATCTATAGCTGCACCGTCTGCTTCAGATATCATATAAACAGCGATATGTATAGATGATGCATTACTTGCTGCAGCCATACCAACAACTCCGTTTGGTTGGTCATTTACAATAATACAAGCAACAGCTCCTGCATTTTGGGCTGCCTGTGCTTTGTCAGAAAAATAACAATTACCGCGGTAAACAAAAGCAATTTTTCCAGACATAGATGGATAAGGAGCCGTTCCGTTTTGCAATGCAGTGCATGCGGTAGAATCCGGCACCCCTTTGATTATTTGAACATTTGTAAAGGTCTGCCCTGGTGTAATATCAGTCCAAGTTGTACCGGCCACATTGTCAGCGGGTGCAGTACTGTGCAATTTTTCGCCTGCAATGGAAGGCGGGTAAGTGATGGCAAAACGCTCACCTACATAGTCCTTATAGTAGTTCGTGATCGTCTGCCCGTTCACAAAACCAAAACTCAAAGGCTGCACAGCGGGCTGTGCCACACTTATGTAGCTTCCCAAAAGCAAGCTAAGCCCTAAACTAATTTTAAGTAATCCCTTTTTCATTTTAATAAATTATTTTTTTGAAGATAGCCTGACAAAATAAATGATTTTTTTATTTACAACAAAAATAAAGCCAAAATAGAGGATAAAAAAATATTTTTTTTATGTTATACTCCCAAACCGAAGCTCTTACTTAATTCCAGCATCCTGTCAATAGGTTTTTTTGCAGCGACTCTTACATCCTCATCCATCGTAATTTCCGGCAATTCGTATTTCATGGATAAATATAGCTTCTCCAGCGTATTTAATTTCATATGTGGGCAGTTATTACATGCACATGCGTTGTCTGGTGGTGCTGAAATAAATACTTTATAGGGCGAGCTCTGTTGCATTTTATGTATAATGCCGGCTTCTGTAGCAACAATAAATATTTCAGCGTCTTCCCTTTCTGTATATTTCAGTAATTGTGTGGTCGATCCTATAAAATCAGCAATTCTCAAAACAGCCTCTTCACATTCGGGATGTGCAATAATTTTTGCCCCCGCGTTCCTTTCCTTCAGCTTTAATATCTTTTCCAGCGAAAATATTTCATGTACCATGCAAGCACCATTCCATAGCAGCATATCTCTGCCACCTGCTTTATTTATGTACGCCCCCAGATTTTTGTCAGGCGCAAAAATTATCTTTTGGTCTTTAGCTAAACTATCTACTATTGCTTTCGCATTCGATGAGGTGCAAATAATATCGCTCAGGGCTTTTATTCCCGCAGAGCAATTTATATAAGATATAACAAGATGCTCAGGATATTTGTCTCTAAATATCTTGAACAATGCTGGCGGACAACTATCACTCAATGAACACCCGGCTTTAAGGTCCGGAAGTAAAACTTTTTTCTGCGGGTTCAGGATCTTAGCCGTTTCTGCCATAAAATGCACACCGGCAAATACAATTATATCAGCATTTGTTTTTTCCGCTTGTTGTGCCAGGCCCAGGCTATCGCCAACATAATCTGCAATATCCTGTATGTCCGGCTCCTGGTAATAATGCGCTAGTATAATGGCATTCTTTTCTTTCTTTAGTTTTTCTATCTCACAAAATATATCTAAAGCGGGATCGATATCAAGATCTAAATATCCATTTTCAAACAAATTCTCTTCAGCTGTTCCAATATTCACACTCATTATAATATCTATATTTATTTTTCTTTAAAAAGAACTATTATAAATTAGGGCTGTGGAAATGGGGAATAAAAAACTTATCCCCTATTGCATTCTTCTTTAAAAATGTTAAACACAAAGTTACTGATACTTTTTCCACACTAGGAAACAAGTTAAATAGATGATCTAACACTAGAAATGTTAATTGTTAATAAAACAAGCTGTGTATAAAAAAGAATACCTTTATATCGTAGCAGCAGCTGTATAAAAAATTAAAACAAAAATAACATTGAGAAGAAATCGACATTTTCTTACTTGTTATAAAAAAAACACTTTTTCTACCACCTAAATGCACATATATTCACATCACTAGCTAATTGCATATATTTTTTCTTAAAGCCTTTTTATTCATTCATAAATAGTCTATGCGCCTTTGGAATGTGTAAACATTTTTCTCCGGCGTCTACCCCATTTTTCACTAACTAAAAATAATTCTTATCAAAATATATCCGGGTGCTCAATTCTTTATTAAAAATATTCGAAACGTTAAACATAGATTAAGTTTATTCATTGTACGGAGGATACATATATTTTCAATACCTTTGCGGCCTGAAACAGGGCCTTTCCTTTTTGCTCCCATAGAAGGAAAGGCTTTTTTATTAAAAGGGAAATATTAAAAATAAAGTTCTTTCATTCTTTATAATGAATGAAATAGTTTTTTGAGAAGTTTTTATGGATATTCGGAATATTGCCATTATTGCACACGTTGATCACGGCAAGACGACACTTGTAGATAAAATATTACATGCCACACATGTTTTCCGGGATAACCAGGAAACAGGCGAACTGATAATGGATAGCAACGACCTGGAGCGCGAAAGGGGAATTACCATCTTCAGTAAAAATGCTTCTGTTAATTATAAAGGAGTAAAAATAAACGTCATTGATACTCCCGGTCACGCCGATTTCGGAGGTGAGGTGGAAAGGGTATTAAAAATGGCAGATGGCGTTTTGCTGCTGGTAGATGCCTTTGAGGGGCCTATGCCGCAAACACGTTTCGTGCTTCAAAAAGCCTTGCAGCTCAACCTGCACCCCATCGTAGTAATTAATAAGGTCGACAAACCCAACTGCCGCCCTGAAGAAGTGCACGACGCAGTATTTGAATTGTTTTACCAATTAGATGCAACGGAAGAACAATTAAACTTCCCGACTTTATATGGTTCCAGCAAACAGGGGTGGTTTAATACATCGCTTACCCGCACAGAAAATATTGATCCGCTTTTAGATACCATACTGGAAAAAGTGCCTGAACCCAAAGCGAGCGAGGGTCCTTTACAGATGCAGATAACATCCCTCGACTACTCCTCTTTTCTGGGTCGCATTGCCATTGGGAAAGTGCTCCGCGGTTCTGTAAAAGAAGGGCAGAATGTCATGCTTTGCAAAGCTGACGGGACCTTTGTGAAAAGCAAAGTGAAAGAATTGTATGTATTTGTTGGCATGGGGAAAAAGAAAGAAACGGAGGTAAAGGCAGGAGATATATGTGCTTTGGTCGGTATCGAAGGTTTTCAGATAGGCGAAACAGTGGCAGATTTTGAAAACCCGGAAGCTCTGATTATCATACCGATAGATGAGCCGACAATGAATATGCAGTTTGGTATTAACAACTCGCCATTCTTTGGTAAAGAAGGAAAATTTGTTACCAGCCGCCATATCAGGGATCGTTTGATGAAAGAGCTGGAGAAAAACCTGGCAATGAAGGTGAGAGATACAGACGATGCAGATAAGTTTTTAGTATATGGACGTGGCATATTACACCTCAGTATTTTGGTGGAAACCATGAGAAGGGAAGGCTATGAATTGACTATAGGGCAGCCCCAGGTAATAGTAAAAGAGATAAATGGCAAAAAATGTGAGCCTTACGAAGTGTTGGTAGTGGATGTTCCGGCAGAATTCAGCGGCAAAGTGATAGATCTGGTAACACAACGCAAAGGCGAAATGCACGTAATGGAAACAAAAGGCCAGATGCAACACCTGGAATTTGAGATACCATCAAGAGGATTGATCGGCCTTCGTTCCCAAATGTTAACAAATACTGCCGGAGAAGCTGTTATGGCACATCGTTTTGACGAGTATAAACCATGGAAAGGCAATATTCCCGGCAGGAATAATGGGGTTTTGCTGGCTAAAAATGGCGGTAGCGCAACGGGTTATTCCATTGATAAATTACAAGACAGGGGCTCGTTTTTTATAGACCCGGGCCAGGAAGTATATGCAGGACAAATCATAGGGGAACATATTAAGCCCGGAGATCTCGTCGTGAACATTGTGGAAGGCAAAAAATTAACCAATATGCGTGCCAGCGGCACCGACGATTCCGTACGCATTACACCTAAAATACAGATGACACTTGAAGAATGTATGGAATATATACAACAGGATGAATGTATTGAAGTTACGCCGCAAAGTATACGCCTGCGCAAAATAATGCTGGATGAAGAAGACCGTAAAAAATTCCAGAAAATGATGAAATCAGAAGCATAGAAAATCGATTGATTTTTAGGGCATAAACATATAGGCTTTAGATGATATTACAATATTCTCTAAAGCCTAACTTTTTATACAAATGTTTTTTGAAAAAAAAAAAAGATTTTATTAAGATATTCCCGCAATAAATTGTTAATATTGTTGCTATTGATTTCTTAAAATTGGCATGGTGTCAGTTTTAGGTAGTCGATTAACGCTATCTACCCAACCAAAACAAAGAATTTCATTGTCTATAAAGTATATATAAATGAGCATTGACTTTATGAAACAAAACTACGCACAATTACAAAGAGAGGGTGGAATGAGAGGTTTGATTGGAAAGTTTGGATTGTTAGTAGCTGCGCTTTTACCATGTGTAAGGGCTGTCTCGCAAACACCAGTTGTGGTGGTAACGCCTCCCGGAGCCTGTACTACAGGCAACCTTACCGCCACAAGCACAATACAACCCCTAAGCATAGCATGGACTGGTCCAAGTTCCGGAACAGTGAACGCAACATGGGGTGCCTCTGGCACAAAAATTGCTGGCAACAGTGTCGGTTCAGGCTTAAATCAGTTAGATAATCCGAACGGTCTTTTTCTTGATGGAAGCGGAAATTTATATGTAGCCGATTTTAACAATAACAGGGTAATAAAATTTACGCCTCCCTTTAATTCCGCCAATAATGGTACAGTTGTTGCAGGAACGGGTACTGCAGGTAGCGCAAACACGCAACTCAACGGGCCTACAGCAGTTTACGTAGATGGAAGTGGAGATGTTTTTGTTTGCGATCAGGGCAATAACCGTATCATGGAGTGGTCATCACCCTATACAAGCGGCACATGCGTAGCGGGCGGTAATGGTTTTGCATCAGGTAACACAGCGCTGGCGGCACCTTTTGGTTTATACCTCGATGCTAGTGGAAATTTATTCGTCGGTGATAAAAGCAACAACCGTATTCAAAGATTTACTGCTTCGCAAATTGCTTCTGCTACCGCGGGTCAAACATCTGCGTCCGTTGCAGGAACAACTGTATTGGGCGGCAATGGTACGGGTTCTGGCAATACACAACTCAACTTTCCATCTGGCGTTTTTGTAGATGGTTCTGGAAATCTTTACGTAGCCGATTATAACAACAACCGCATACAAAAGATCACAGCAGCACAAATTGCCGCAGCTACTGCGGGTCAGACTTCCTCTACTGCCGCAGCTACAACTCCTGCAGGTGGTAACGGTGCCGGAACAGGAGCAAACCAACTCGACCAACCGAATAGTGTTTTCCTCGATTGCGCTAATAATATTTACATTGCAGACTATTCCAACAACCGCGTGCAGCAATGGTTATCAGGTGCAAGTTCAGGTACAACAATTGCGGGTTCTTCATCAGGCACAGCCGGGTCCTCTGCCACTTTATTAAGTCTCCCTTCTGATGCTGTTTTAGATGCATCGGGAAACTTGTACGTAACAGATTACAACAACAGCCGCGTTCAGGAATATGCACCGGCCATCGTCAACACATTTGCATATACTTTGAATGGCACCTATACGGCCACTGTAACAACATTTACTTGTGCTACAGGTAGCGGCAGCGCAACAACAACAACTAATTCTGCTATTATCACACAACCCACTTCACAAACTGTTTGTGCTGGCTCTTCAGCTACTTTTACGGTTGTTGCAAGCGGAACGGGTATTACCTACCAATGGTTTCAGAATGGTGTTTCTTTAGGCGCACCCGCAGGCGCATACAGTGGCACGCAATCTGCTACCCTTACCATCAATCCGACTACATCTGCAATGAATGGTAATACCTATTCAGTGCAGGTATATGGCACTTGTAATCCTTTGGGTGTTACCAGTTCAACGGTTTCGCTTACAGTTAATTCTGCTGCAAGTATTATCGCTAGTCCGCCCACATCCCAAACTACATGCGTGGGTAGCAACACAGCCATTTCAGTATCTGCGTCCGGAACCTCATTAACTTACCAATGGCAGGTTAATCCCCCAAGTGGTTTTGGTAATGTTCCCTCAACAATTAATTATAGTGGTCAAACAACAACAACACTTTCAATATTAAATACACCTGCCGGTTTTAACGGCAACCAATATAGGGTTATTGTAACTTCATCTGTATGTCCCGGTTCAGTTACCAGTAGCGCAACTACGCTTAGCGTTAATGCTCTTCCGGTTATTACACAATCACCTCTTCCCGTTACAGTATGTAGCGGTGGTAATGCCACCTTTCAGGTAACTGCAACAGGCTCCGGCTTAACTTATCAGTGGCAGGACAGTGTGGCTGGTTCTGGTGTATGGACGAACCAAACTAATATTACACCTTTCACAGGTGCTAACACACCTACACTTAATCTCACGGGCGTAACCACAACCATGAATGGAAATGGCTATAGGTGCGTTGTAACATCCGGCGCTGGCTGTATAGCGACAAGTTCAACAGCTTTATTAACAGTCAACCCAATACCGGCAATCACTTTAGGAACCATCTCAGCAATATGTGCCGGATCAACTTCTGCCTCTTTACCATATAGCGGACTCACAGGTGGTACATCTTTCACTTATACAATTAATACATGGAGCGGGGGTACCTTTGCAAATGTTACTGCCGCGACTTTACCAGCCTCGCCAATAAATATTGTAGTTCCCGGTACAACACCGGCAAATACATATACCGCAAATTTCTTTATTACTAATAGTACAGGTTGCTCCAGTACAACAAGCACTATTAGCTTAACAGTAAATCCCCTACCCGCAATATCAACCGGCGCAGTAGCGGCTGTTTGTTCAGGAACTACCAGTTCCGCAGTGGGATATACGGTAACAAGTGGAACACCTACAACTTATAGTATTACATGGAGTGCAGCAGCTACCACTGCCGGCTTTGTTAATACCTCCGGGGGCCTTGTGGCTTCACCCATACCTTTTGCTGTGCCTGCAGGTGCAGCGCCGGCAACATATACTGCCAACCTTTCGGTAACAGATGGTAATGGATGTACCAGCACAAACGCTCCATTTAGCATTACGATCAATCCCAACCCGACTATTACTTTAGGTATAGTTACACCCGTATGTGCAGGCAGTGTCAGCACCTCGGTAACTTATACTTCTACAGGTAGTCCCAATACATATGGTATTGTATGGAGTCCGGCTGCTACCACCGCTGGTTTTACAAATATACCGCTTGGTACAACACTGCCTTCTTCTCCCTTAGGTATTACCGTGCCCGGTCTCGCGGCTCCGGGAACTTATACCGGAACATTGACCGTATCCAATAGTGCAACAGGATGTTCCAGCGGTAGCAATACAATAAGCGTAACCATCAATCCTAATCCAACCATAACATTGGGTGCTAACCCTGCAGTGTGTTACGGCACAACAAGTGCAAATTTGCCCTATACAAGCACAACCAACAGCCCTTCAAATTATAGCATAACATGGAGCGGAGCAGCGTTGTCAGCGGGTTTTACAAATGTTACAACCACATCGCTGTCCTCTTCGCCCATTGTTTTAACAGTTCCGGCCATAGCTAATCCGGCTACTTACTCAGGCACTTTGTTTGTTTATACGGCATCGGGTTGCCAGAATGGTGCAGGTACGCCTTTTACAATTACAATCAATCCAATACCTTCTATTTCACCCACAACGATTGCTCCCGGTGTTAATGCCAGCATTTGTAAGGGCTCATCGCCTGCCTTATTAAATTATAGCGGCACTACCGGTTCTCCTGATCAATATAGCATTACAGCTTGGGGCACCAGCACATCGGCATCTTTTGCCACTTCGGCCAATCAAGCCTTTACTTCGCCCAATCCTATTAGTATCGCAATACCACTTACTGCAACAGCAGGCTTGGATACCGCGTATTTAACTGTAACAAATTCTGCAACAGGTTGTACAAGTGCAGCTCCCGGCGTTCCGGTAGTAGTGCAGATTAACGGCCTGCCTTTCATAAGCCTGGGCGTTAACCCTACAGTTTGCCAGGGTGTAACATCAGATACTTTAGGATATACTATAACAAACGTTAACCCCATACACAACCCGGTAAGTTATAGCATTTTATGGAGTCCTGCTGCCACAGCGGCAGGTTTCCTCACGGTGAATACAACACCGCTTCCTGCTAGCCCTATAACCATAGCAATTCCTGCTGGTGCGGCTGCAAATACATATAGTGGCACAATTACCGTTACAAATTCGTTTGGGTGCTCCAGTAACTATACCTTCAGTGTCATCGTAAACCCAACGCCAACAATCACAATGAATGCGGCGCCATTTGTATGTTCTTTGCAAACAAATGTTAACTATGGGTATCTTGCTACATCCGGTGGTCCCATATCTACCTATTCCATCGCTTGGAGTGCCCTCGCCCTCGGCCAGCTTTTTGTGCCTGTTAACAACAACTCCTTCCCTGCGTCTCCAATATCTGTAACAGTGCCTGCCAATGCTGTGCCCAGCACTTATACAGGAACAATAACAGTAACAAGTACCGCAGGCTGCACCAGCACTGGCACAACTATCAATATCGCCATACTTCCCTTGCCATCTGTTACGCTGGGAGCAAGTCCTGCCGTTTGCAGCGGGGTTACGAGCACAAGTATAACATATAGCGGTGCCACCGGTAGTCCTAATCAATACTATATAACATGGGCTCCGGCATCCCTGGGTCAGGGTTTTAATAACACGGCTACACTTACTTTGCCGGCAAGCCCCATACCCATTACCGTTCCTGCAGCCGCAACTCCTGGAACTTATTTTGATACCATCTATGTAAAGAATACCACCTGCACCAGCTTGCCCAATCCGTCACAGGTAACCATCAATCCACTGCCTACAATTACGCTTACCTCCAACAGCCAGAGTGTTTGTTTGGGTGCAGCCAGCGTAAATTTTCCATATACAGGTACAACTAACAGCCCGACTAATTACAGTATTACTAATTGGAGCGGCGGCGGTTTTGCAAATGTAATAGGCGCACTCTTACCCCCAAGCCCGATTAACATTCCCATACCAGGCACTACAGTAGCCGGCACATATACAGCTACACTCACAGTATTTAATGGTTGTACCAGTTTAAATCAAACCATAACTGTTGTTATCAATCCATTGCCTACTATCACTTTAGGTGCTAATCCTGCAATATGTTCGGGTTCAACCACAGCCAACTTAACTTATTCCGCTGTAGGCAACGGGGCGAATCAATATAGTATAACATGGTCTAGCACCCTAGCACCCGTAGGCCCCCCTGCAGTTACTTTGCCGTCCAGCCCCATACCAATAACCGTGCCCGGCACTGCTACTGCGGGTGTTTATAATGGCACACTGACTGTTACAAACAGCACTACAGGCTGCGTCAGCAACAATTATCTCATCAGTGTTACACTGGACCAAACGCCTGCAGCTCCCGTAGTTTCTCCTTCTCCAGATACAATTTGTGCCGGAAATCCTTTAGTTATAACGGGTATAACCTCTACATCAGGCACGCCGAATATTACGTACGCATGGACAGGGCCATCTAGCACATATTTTACGGGTACACAATCTTCTGTAAAAAGTACTGGTATTAACGATACTTTACAGCTTACCAACCCTCTGGCCATTACAGGTGAAACAGGGACATATACCCTGCAAGACACTATAACTTATGGCGGCACACTGAAATGTTGGTCTTCAATTACGACCGAGCAGGTTTATGTCATCCCTGCACCGCCCAACCCCAACCCTTCCAGCAATTCACCGCTTTGTGTGGGTGCCACTTTACAGCTGCATGCAGGTGTTTCTTTTGTTCCCGGCTATACCTATTATTGGAATGGCCCCTCGTGCGGTCTCGGGTTCTCAACGGTTCAAACAACCTCTACAGATACTTTTAAAATCAATGTAAATACTTGCGATTCTGGCGATTACATTATATACACTTCCGGCACAACGGGTAGCTACACATGTTTTTCCAACGCGGTTTCAACCCACGTTTCAGTTAATCCGCTTCCCAACAATCCAACAACCAATGTGGATGTTCCGAGCCATAGCATCACTGTATGCCAGAACACATCGGTTAACGTAAACGGTTTCTATACTCCCCCTGCGCCAAGTTTTTTATGGACACCGGTTTCACCGACAACAAATTGCCTATACGGAGATAGTAGTAGTGGCCAGAATCTGTCTATCCCAAGTGCACAACTTTGCGATTCAGGGCTCTATCTTTTTACGGAATATCTTGTTTATCAACGCCAGGGAGTCACTCTGACGTGTTACTCGGCCGTCCCCGATTTGATACATGTATATGTAAATGCTTTGCCACCCACACCCTTGGTTGTCAGTGTGAACAGCCCGGTTTGCCTCGGTGATTCATTGCATTTTATGGGTCAGTTCAATGCCAATTATACTTATCAATGGTCAGATAGCTCCTCAGGCACCGTTGGAAGCCATGCCTTTGCAACTGGTGCCGACACAGGAGATGTTGTTTCCATTGCGAATGTTATTTACCCGGATTCCGGTTGGGTCGTAGTAAACACTGCTAACTATATACGTGGGTATCAATGTCTCTCTGCTTCCGATGTGCCTTTGCATATAGCAATCAAACCACTGCCACAAACACCGAGCATCCTTAACGTTCCGGCCCTTTGCGTGGGCGATACCCTTAGGGTAGTTGCCGTGGACACACAACATAATATAACATATATATGGAGGCCCAATAACCCGGATTCTTGTTATCAGTGTGATGGTCCCCTTCCGCCTAATTTTGGTAATCATACACTAGGAATTAATGATTTGGACTCGGTCACAACAGCCACACTTAGAGTAAATAGTGCGTTGGCGATAGACTCTGGTTTGTATCGCGTCTACTCAGTGCTCAATGGTTGTAGATCAGGTTTGCCTGCCTCTGTACAAGTCACAGTAAGGCCTCTTCCCAATATTCCCGGCGATAGCAGCAATTCCCCTATATGCCAGTTCACAACATTGCACCTCGTTTCTTACGATACGGTTTCTAATCCTACTGGCCCGCCATCGCTCGCAGGTGGACTTAATTACACTTGGACTGGGCCAAACGGCTTTAGTTCTACAACGCAGAATCCCAATTTAGACACGGTGGGCCTTTTGGATGCAGGAACTTATTGTGTTACTGCAAGTTTGAATGGTTGTCCGTCTTCGGTTCCGGCATGTATCAATGTAGTCATCGAACCAATACCGGCCAACCCGCTGGCCAGCAGCAATGCCCCGGTATGTTCAGGCGCACCGAATGTATTATCGCTTTGCGCAGATTCAACCACTCCGGGTATTACCTACCTTTGGTCTGGCCCAATACCGCTCGTCGCGTATAATCCCACAACACGTTGCGTTAATATCCCTGCCCCCACCGCAGCAATGTCGGGTCAGTATTCAGTTTTTGCGGTCTTGACCTATAATTATATAAAGAATGGCACACCGCAAACATTAGCCTGTCCATCGGCCGTGCCGGGTATTACCAACGTTATAGTTAATGCTACCCCTGCGCCTCCAACGGTCAGCAATATAACCTATTGCCAGAATGCGCCGGTCAGTCCCTTAGTTGCAGGTGGAGCTAATTTACTTTGGTACACAACAGCGGTTGGCGGCATAGGGACAACAGTAAATCCTACGCCATACGACTCTTTGCCGGGCATTACCAACTGGTATGTTAGTCAGTCTGGGGCTGATGGCTGCGCAAGTACAAGATCAGCCTTGGCCGTCACGGTTTTACAGCAGTCGCTGCCTCCTTACGTGCCCAACCCAACTGTCACTTATTGCCAGGACGATGTGCCTGTCATGCTCAATGCAGTAGGTGTAGCCTTACAATGGTACACCACGCCAACCGGCGGTGTGGGGAGCTATATAACGCCTACACCATCAACAGCCACAGCCGGAACAACTGTCTGGTATGTTACGCAAACAACCAATGGTTGCGAAAGCCAGAGGGTTCCTATAACAGTAATTGTAAATCAAAAACCACAACCACCTATAGTTGAGAATGTAACTTATTGTCAGAATGATCCCGCCGTGCCGCTCACAGCTATCGGGCAGAATTTACTTTGGTACACAACTCTAACCGGGGGCTTTGGTGCCAGCGCAGGTCCCACGCCCAATACCAGTGTACCCGACACAATTATTTATTATGTTACAGAATCATTTAATGGTTGTACAAGCATTCGTGTGCCACAGTATGTGTATGTATTAGCTGCTCCTAATGCGGTTATCGTACCTAGCAAGCCTTATGTTTGCGAAGACAGCACAATAAGTTTTCAATATTTCGGCAGTGCATTGCCGGACGCTTCTTTCGATTGGGGTTTGCCACAAGGTGCCATGTGGGACAGTGGCCGTGGCCCAGGCCCGATTTGGGTTACTTTTGATTCACCCGGAACTCAGTCAATTACCCTTATCGTAAGTAATGGACAATGCAAAAGCGCTTCTGCGGTTTATAACGTTACTGTAAGGCCGATGCCAACACAAACCATTGGTTCTGTAAGTCAGATATGCCAGGGTACTCAGATGATTGTTGGCTTGGGAACTACAACTCTGGGTGTAACAGGATATACATGGAATTTTGATAGCACCGGCGCTTATCTCGGTAATGGTTTGTACGACACCGGGGCACAGATAATAAGCAGTGCCGGGCCTGAAGGGCCGTTTACCATCATCTGGAATGTTCCTGGGCTCCAGGTAATTAAAGTAATGTCTGTATTGGACGATTGCCCTTCTGGATGGACAGTTGATACCATTAATGTACATCCTTTGCCAGATGCAAGAATATCTAATGCAAACATCGGAATTCCATGCACGAATGATAGTGTGCAGTTCTCAGCATTGATACCTACCGAAGAAGACTTATATTTTTGGTCGCCTACAATTTTCTTTGTAAACGGTAATAGCTCACCTGTTGTGAATGGTAATGTACATTATAGCTCTAATGTTTATCTGACAGTAACCACGCCTTATGGATGTACGGCTGAAGACAGCCTGTATGTTCAGACAGATTCTTGCTGTGCAGTAAATTTGCCCAATGCATTTACCCCTAATGGCGACGGTCTCAACGACGTTTTCCGTCCTTACTTAAAAGAAAAAGGCAACCATGTTCTCAAAGTATTCAGAATATCCAATCGTTGGGGACAAACAGTATTTGAAACAACAAATGAAAAACAAGGTTGGGATGGCAAGTTTAATGGAGTGGACCAGGACATGGATGTTTATTTCTGGTTCATAGATTATATATGTTCATACAACAATGTCCGGTATCAGGAAAGAGGTGATTGTACCCTTATAAGATAATGATTTAAATGCTAGCCTCATACTTACTTATGCCCCCGGTATTCCGGGGGCATTTTTATATAACGCATTTTCCCATCTATTCCATTTGTTAACATTAAATTAATACTGGCTTAACATAGCAATAATACCCAAGAGCTTTTTTTGCACTCAAATCAAACAATCTCCCGATGAAAAAATTCTTTACCAATTTCAGGCTTCCGGCTGTGGCTATCTTGCTATCTGCCTCTTTATCAGTTAACGCACAATCCTCTTCCGACACTGCATTCAAACCTCAGGGAACGCTTTGGGGTTACACTTTTGGTGATTTTGCATACAAGGGGAATGCCGATAACCTAAACCGTGGTGGTTCCAACCAATATACAGGTATGCCCATCAACGCAAATACCTTCCAGTTTCGCCGTGTTTATCTCGGATATAATTATACCATCAGCCCCCATTTTAGTGCTGAATTACTTTTGGCTGCTGAAGATGATTTTAACACTGGAAGTATAACACAGGGCACCGCCGGAACCTCAGTAGGAGATGTTACTGCTGGTGGTAGGTTTACCCCTTATTTGAAATATGCCAACGTTCGCTGGAAAGAACTTTTCAAATACTCCGACCTTGTTATCGGACAGCAAGCCACTCCAGGCTTCGCCAAAACAGGCAGGAATGATCAAACTTCGGAGGAAGTTTGGGGATACCGTTCTATCGAAAGAACGGTTTCAGATATACGCCGTACACCTTCTTACGATCTCGGTGCAAGTCTGCAAGGCTGGTTTGACAAAGACGGCAAATACGGGTATATGGCAATGGTGGGTAATGGTACAGGTGGTGCAAAACCTCCTACAAATTCTTTCAGGAGCTTTTACGGCGATCTTTATGCTAAATTCTTAGACAAGAGATTGATCGTTGATTTGTATAGTGATTATACAAGGCTTGAGTGGGGCCAATGGGTGCCAGGTGTTGCAGCAAATACACTAAGCCCTAACGGACTCCAATATACTGCCCGTGAAATGACAAAAGGGTTTATTGCCTGGAACACAAATAAGTTGACTGTAGGACTTGAAGCTTTCGAAAATGTATTCCTGGGTGGTCTCAAGGTAACAGGAACAGACAAAAATACATACTATCGTACTTTCAGTGCAACGGACGTGTCTTTTTATGTTCGCGGCCGTATCCTTTCTGCAGCTAATGGAAACCCTTTGTTGAATTTCTTTGTACGTTATGATAATTACAATCCAAGCAGCGGCTTAAGCAATGCTACAACTAACGCCACAGCTATTACAACTGCATCAGGTGTATCAAACTACGATCCGTTTACAAAAGAGCAGTTTTTTACAGCTGGTATTGATTTCCTGCCTAATAAAAATATACACTTTATGCCAAACATTTGGGTAAATGCATACAATAGTTCATTGAGCGCAACAGGTGTAAATCCGGAAGGCTATGCATATACTAAATATAGCAGTGAAGTTACAGCTAATAAAGGCACAGACGTAGTATATCGCCTTACCTTCTATTATATATTCAATCCTAAACAAGGAACTACCAAGTACTAATAAACAGGTATTGTAAAAGACATCACAAGTTTATAAAAATATATTTATGAAAGCATTCAAAAGTTTAGCGCTCGCAGGTATCGCAGTGGCTGTAATGGCAAGCATGTCATTGTCCAGTTGCGGAAACGGCGGATCATCGGATAAAAAGACTAGCGACAGCACTTCAGGTGATGATAATACAATACTGGGTGCAGGGGCTACCTTTCCATATCCTTTGTATTCCAAAATGTTTTCAGAAATTAACAAGATCAATGGCTTGAAAGTTAATTATCAGTCCATCGGTTCTGGAGGCGGCATTCTGCAGTTGACGAATAAAACCGTTGACTTCGGAGCATCTGATGCTCCAATGAATGGCAAACAAGACTCCGGTTTATCTGCTCCGGCAGTGCACATACCAATAACGGCCGGTGCTGTGGTTATCAGCTATAATCTTCCTGAAATAAAAGATACACTGAAACTTACACCAGCCTTGATATCCGATATCTTTATGGGCAATGTGAAAAAATGGAATGATGCTAAAATAGCGGCTGTCAACAAAGGTGTTAAATTACCTAATACAGACATCGTGGTTGCACATCGTTCAGACGGCAGCGGAACTACTAATATCTTCACTACCTACTTATCTAAAGTTAGTCCTGATTGGGATAAAGCTGTAGGTAAAGGTTCTTCTGTCAACTGGCCAGTTGGTCTCGGCGGAAAAGGTAACGAAGGCGTTGCTGGCTTAATTAAACAAACACCAGGTGCGATTGGCTATATTGAACTTGCTTACGCTATTCAAAACGGAATGTCTTATTCAATAGTTCAAAATAAAGCGGGCAATTGGATAACACCAAGCATTGCTTCTGTAACAGCCGCAGCAAATATTCAGATACCTGCCGATACCAAAGTGTCGCTCACTAATACAGATGCTCCTGATGGCTATCCTATCTCCGGTTTAACTTGGATATTATTGTACAAAGAGCAAAAGTATAATGATCGTTCTGCAGACAGGGCAGGCAAGCTGGTAAAGATGATATCCTGGATGACACACGAAGGGCAGCAATATTGCGCTGCACTTAATTATGCACCTCTTCCTGCCGCTGCCGTAAGCGCAGGAGATGCTGTACTGAAGTCAGTAACTTATGATGGGAAACCCATAATGCAATAACAGTAATGAACTAATAAATGGACACATCGGTCGATAAAACGGTAATTACCCGCAGAAGCAATTCACTGCGGGTAATTACTTCTATAAAAACACCTTCTTTTGTGAAGACTAACAAGAGATTAAAACGGTCTTATAGGCAGATACGCACTGAAAATGCTTTCAGGCGCACATTGGTGCTTATGGGCCTCGTAATAGTTGTTTTAGTGTTAGGTATTTTATTAACACTGGTTGTTCAGTCCATACCATCCATTAAATCCCTTGGGCTTGGTTACCTCTGGGGTAAAACATGGGATCCCGTAAGGGATATTTATGGCGCTTATCCTTTTCTATTGGGTACGCTTATTACCTCTTTCCTGGCATTGCTTATTTCAATTCCTTTTTCCTTTTCAGTCGCCATATTCCTCGGCGAGTATTATCCCAAAGGATGGCTACCTAATTTATTAAAAAATACGGTCGAGCTTATTGCCGCTGTCCCATCTGTTATTTATGGCTTTTGGGGCTTGGCAGTATTAGTACCTATAGTAAGAAGTTTTGAGTCCTCTTCAGGAATTCAGCCCTTGGGTGTAGGGATTTTTTCCTCTTCATTAATATTGTCTATCATGATCATTCCCTATGCAGCGTCTTTGGGCAGGTCTATGATACAAATGGTTCCCTCGCCGCTTAAAGAAGGAGCATATTCCCTTGGTGCAACCAAATGGGAAGTCATACGTTCAGTCATACTTCCCTACACCAAATCCGGATTATTTGCAGGTGTTCTCCTTTCATTAGGAAGGGCCCTCGGCGAAACAATGGCAGTTACAATGGTGATAGGAAATACCAGTCTCATCCCTAAAAATATTTTTTCCCCTGGCAATACAATGGCCAGTGTAATAGCAAACGAATTTACAGAAGCAGACAAGCCAGTGTATTTGTCAGCACTTATAGAGTTGGGCCTGGTATTATTCCTCGTAACAGTGGTGATAAACATGGTGGGTAAAAAAGTTATAAGCCGCTTCACAAATTAAAATATGAACGCACGTATTAAATATAGAATTGGGAAAAGTACAGGCTTTAAGGCGCTCATAATATTTCTTGCCTTTGCCTGTGTTGTACCCTTACTTGCAATACTTGCTTTTATTGTTAAAGCAGGCATCACCAAAATAAACTGGAACTTTCTTACAAATATCCCTAAACCCGTCGGGGAGATCGGGGGCGGTATAGCAAACGCATTGCTTGGCAGCTTAATTATAGTAAGCATTGCTTCCCTTATAGCAATACCTGTTGGTGTTTTAGGCGGCATATATCTCAGCGAAAACAGGAAAAGCCGCCTGGCATATTGGTGCGCTTTGTCTCTCGATGTTTTGCAGGGCATCCCCTCAATTGTTATAGGCATAGTTGCCTATTTCTGGCTTGTAAAACCCTTCGGTGGCTTTTCTGCACTCTCAGGTAGTGTAGCGCTTGCCATTATGATGTTGCCTGTTATAGTGCGCAATACAGAAGAAACTTTAAAATTGCTTCCCGATACTTTAAGAGAAGCGGCATTTGCCTTGGGTATGCCTTTTCACAGGGTAGTAATGAAGGTAATTGTCCCCTGTGGTGTAAGTGGAATAATTTCAGGCGTAATACTTGCTATCGCAAGAGTTGCCGGCGAAACAGCACCACTTTTATTTACAGCATTTGGCAATCCGTATTTGTCTGCCAGTCCGTTAAAACCAATGCAAAGTTTGCCTTTACTTATTTTTAATTATGCAACCAGTCCCTACAATGAATGGCACGACCTTGCATGGGGTGCCTCCCTCATCTTGCTGGCCTGGGTGTTATTACTAAATATTGTTACAAAGTTTACCACGAGAAGATGGAAAGTACAGTTGTAAGCAGCACGAATTTTAATGCATGGTTTGGCTCAAACCATGTGGTGAAAGACGTAAATATAGACATTATCAAAAATAATGTAATTGCAGTAATGGGTCCCTCAGGCTGTGGTAAAACTACCTATTTGCGATGCATCAACCGCATGCATGAGCTTATACCCGGTGCCACCTGCGAGGGTAAGATGCTACTCAATAATGAAGATGTCTATGAAATGCACCCCATATTTGTAAGGCTCAAGATCGGTATGGTTTTTCAAAGGCCCAATCCTTTTCCTAACCTCAGCATATACGACAATGTGATTGCCGGCTACAAGCTGAATGGCATAAAAATGAATAAGGCTGAGAAAGATAAGATAGTAGAACAATCACTCAGCAAATCAGCTCTTTGGAACGAGGTAAAAGATTCGCTTCATAAAAAAGGCACTTTTCTTTCAGGTGGCCAGCAACAACGTTTATGTATTGCGCGGGCAATTGCAATGGAGCCGGAAGTGTTACTGCTCGATGAGCCAACATCCGCCCTCGACCCGATTTCTACTTCAAGCGTAGAAGAATTACTGCACGAACTTAAGAAGAATTATACGATCATTATTGTAACCCACAATATGCAGCAGGCAGCAAGGGTAAGCGATAAAACAGCTTTCTTTTATATGGGGGAACTGGTGGAATTTGATAACACAAAACAAATGTTTACCAACCCCCGGGATATACGCACACAAAATTACATCACCGGCCGTTTTAGTTAAGCTCAAAAAATAAAACAAAATGACCCAGTTGGAAGTAGAAATTCAGGAACTTAAAAAGGAAGTGATCAATATGTGGAACCTTGTGCTTTCCCAAATGGAGAAATCAAGGGCTGCAATGCTTCAGTTTGACACAAACCTGGCCAGGGAAATTGTGCTGCGGGAAAAAAGAGTAAATGCGCTGGAACTTAAAATAGACCTCGATTGCGAAAATATATTTGCCCTGTTTTGCCCTGTAGCGATCGACCTTCGGTTTTTACTGGCCGTGCTGAAAATAAATAATAACCTGGAACGAATAGGCGATATAGCAGAAGGCATAGCTAAATATATCATCACTTCAAACGGGGAATATGATCCCTCGCTTTTTGAAGCTACAGAGTTGATGCTGATGTACGATGACGCTATCAATATCCTCACAGATACACGGTTGGCTTTTGAAAAGGAAGACACCATAATGGCAAGGGGCATTTTCAAAAGAGATGAGGTGCTCGATAAAATTAATCAGAAAGCCAACGATCGGATAGTTGAATATATAAAACAAGATAACGGCGTGTTGACAGATGCTTTAAATGTTCTCTCAATTATACGTAAACTGGAACGAGTGGGAGACCAGTCTAAAAATATAGCCGAAGAGATCATTTTTTATGTCGAGGCCAAGGTGTTGAAACACCAGGGGAGGCAGTAATGCATACTTAACTTTACCTTTTCCTTATCAAATCCATAAGCACAGGCATGTATAGTGTGTGATTAGCATGTCCTGTGCTTTTTTATTTCATAGAAAGTTTTTTGCGATTCAATTATACCAGTATAAGATAAACTGATTTTGACAAATGCATGTATATACATACATTTGCTTCAGTTTTAAATTAATCAACAAAAAAATCAACAAAATGAAAAAAATAGTTTTTCTCTCAGCCATTGCACTTAGCCTGGCTTTTATTTCAAAGGCACAAACTAAATGGAACATTGATGCCATGCATTCTTCGGTAAAATTCAGTGTATCCCACCTTACGATATCTGAAGTGGAAGGAAGCTTTAAAATATTCAGCGGCACCGTCGAATCAAAAACTCCCGACTTTAACAACGCAAGTATCAACTTTACGGTAGATGTAAACAGTATCAATACAGATAATGATATGCGCGACAAACACCTAAAAAGCGATGACTTTTTTAATGCCGATAAATTCCCTAAAATGACTTTTGTAAGCACTTCATTTAAAAAAATAAAAGGCAACATGTATGCCCTGGAAGGGAATCTAACGATCCGTGATGTAACAAAAAAAGTAAAATTCACTACTATTTACGGAGGAACTGTAAAAGACCCTTATGGCAATACCAAAGCAGGCTTTAAGGCTACAGGCAAAATAAGCAGGAAGGCTTACAATCTATTATGGAACAAGCTTACGGAAGCCGGCGGCGCAGTAGTTGGCGACGAAGTGACCATGAATATTAATGTGGAGCTCGGACAACAGAAATAGTAACAGAATAAACTCTTATAAAAAAACTTAATGGTTTTACCCGCATAGCCCCGGCACAGCCGGGGCTTTTACTTTAATGGTCTGTTCTGATCAAACCATCCTCTTCTCCCAAAGCATGAAGGGTCCGCCTTCCGATAAGCATATTACCCAATGCCCTTGTTGGTCGCCTGACCAACAGGTCTTCACACAATTTAATGGTGTTGTCCCGGTAGGGACATTATATCGGTAGAAATAAATTAAAGACAACATCCGTCCCGTATGGGACGGCATATATGTCAAGCGTAAATTGGCTCGTCATGAAAATTTTTTTACTGCCTTTTATCTCCTTGCTGGTCGAAGCATTTGCTTCGTCTCCCTTCCGCTAAACC
>Ga0206829_10102_pt1 | contig 31953 bp, 29 predicted proteins | sample Alteio_BWOrgCont_75_FD_152862 | JGI IMG/M metagenome (GOLD analysis project Ga0206829, IMG submission 152862) | Enriched cells from forest soil in Barre Woods Harvard Forest LTER site, Petersham, Massachusetts, United States -... | ecosystem: Environmental > Terrestrial > Soil > Temperate forest >... | reverse complement strand
CTGCGTGAAAAACCGTTAATTACTGATCCGAAATCTCCCAAGGACAAACCGGTGACCCGGCCCCTGCAGGCGGGGGATATCGCCATCCTGTTCCGTGAGCTATCGAACACTGAATCGGTTTATGAGAACGCCTTAAGGCGCCGTCACATCCAGTTTCAGATTGTGGGTGGAAAGAAGTTTTATAACCGTCCTGAAATCGTGGCGTTGGAAACACTCTTGACCTGTCTGGAATCCCCGGCAGACGAGGCTAGCCTGGCGGCGTTATTACGCAGCTGCTTGTTTGGTTTTACGGATGAAGAACTATTTCTTTACCGGGAAGCGGGAGGAGTTTTTGAGTTTTTGCGCGGGGCCAAAGGCAAGGTGGGCGAGGCTTTCCGTTATTTACGCCAATGGTATCTGGAAACCCGTGAACTGAGCCCCGCCGAGACTTTACTTTACTTGTATGAAAGGACCAACCTGTTGGCCGTGGTGTCCTGCCAGCCGCACGGCGAACAACGGGTGGCCAATTTGATGAAAGTTGTCAATCAGTGCCGCGACCTGGAAGAGTCCCAAAATTTCACCTATCGGGCTTTTGTGAAATGGCTGGTCCGTCAAAGGGAAGAAGACGCCATGGAAGGGGAAGCGCCCGGCCCTGAAGAAACCGGTAATCAGGTGACTCTGATGACTTTGCACAAGGCGAAGGGATTGGAATTCCCAGTGGTCATCCTTTCGGGCGCGGCGCCTGAAAAACCCCGCAAGTCCGACTTTATCGTGAACCGGCATCAGGGCAGGGCCGAGTTTAAGGCGGGCGACAAAGACTTGCGTCTTTGCACCGCTGGATTTGAGAAAGCCCAGGAAGAAGAAGAGGCGCAGGAAAAGGCTGAAATTCTCCGGCTGCTGTATGTGGGCTGTACCCGAGCGAAGGAGAGTTTAGTCATTCCGCTTTTCACCCAGGAAAAGGGCGGCAGATTTCTCAAACCCATTACGGCATCGTTCGATCTGAAGGCATTAAAAACCCAAAAAGTCACAGCCAGTCACGACCACAAGACGGTTTCGGCGCTGGCGGTCGACCTATCCGAAAAGGAAAAGAACAGCCAGCCTGTGGAAGACCAAAGGGTTTATTTAAAACAACTCGAAGAAGCGAAAAAATCCTTGATCGAAAAACGACGGGGAAAAACCCAGCTCCAATCGGTAACCTCCTTGGCCCACAGTGAGGACGACAAATCCCAACGGGAAGAGTACTTCCTGGAGGGTGAAAACCCGCCGGTTTCGGGTGACCAGCAGGGAAAGGCTTTTGGGATTTTGACCCATCAATTGCTGGAAAAGGGTTGGAATTGGGACAAGGAGACGCTGGCTAAGGCGGCCAAGCTTTGGGGGCCTGGTTTGGGGCTTTCGATTGATAAAACCCAGGAAGCGGCTGAACTCGCCGCCCGAGCTTTGGCGAATAGTCTTTTGATGAGAGCCAAAAAATCAACCCAGGTTTTTAGGGAATTATCCCTGACGGGGAAAAGTCCGGAAGGCGTTTTTTTAAACGCAGTCATTGATTTGGCTTTTTTGGAGGATGGCGCCTGGGTGGTGGTGGATTATAAAACGGATTACGATCCTCAACGGGGTCTGGAATCCTATCGAAAGCAGATTGGTTATTACAGCGAACTCCTTGAGACTTTTACGAGTCTTCCAGTAAAAGAAGCACGACTTTACTTCTTGCGCAAAGATCAAGTGATATAGGTACAATAAGGCCATGTCCGATCATCATGAACACGATCATTCTCATGACCACTCACATAGTCATGAACACGCGCATAGGGGCGCCCACGACCATGGTGCCGGGTTATTCCATTCCCATGGGATGAATCGAAAAAGCAAAATGGCTTGGGCGATTGGAATCACGGCGCTTATTCTTATTTTGGAAGCGGTGGGCGGCATTGTCTCCGGCAGTCTGGCGCTTTTGTCCGACGCGGGCCATATGCTGACGGACCTGGCAGCGCTTCTCATTTCCTTAACCGCCATGATCATGGCTGAAAAACCGGCCAGCGCTACTCATACCTATGGTTTCGCCAGGCTGGAAGTTTTAGCCGCACTGGGTAACGCCATGACTTTTTTTCTGATGGTCATGGGGGTCGCCTGGGAAGCTTTTCAGCGGTTTGCCCACCCCTCGCTCCCGGATTGGAAAACGATGGGGCTGATCGCGGTGATCGGTTTTTTGGCGAACGCCCTTTCCGCCTGGTTTTTGCACGGCGGCGATGAGGATGACATTAATATTCAAGGCGCATGGATCCATGTGATGGGTGATCTAGGTTCCTCATTGGGGGTTTTAATCGGGGTCGTGGTGATCGCCCAGACTGGATGGAGCTGGGTGGATCCGGTTTTAAGTTTGGCGATCGCGCTTCTGATCGCGTCGGGGGCCTTTAAACTTTTCCGCAAAGCTTTGCGCATTCTTTTGGAATCGGCCCCCAAAGGATTAACTTCCCAAACCATTGTTTCCACGCTCAAAAATCAAATCAGCGATATTCTAGAAGTTCATCATGTTCATTTATGGGAAGTGGGGGCGGGGGGCGTTCATTTAACGGCCCACCTGGTGGTCAATGACCAGGTTTTAAGCCAGGCCCAGCAAATTGTCGAAAAAGCGACCCGTGTTTTGAAAACCGATTGCGGGATATACCATGCCACCCTTCAAATTGAAGCGCCTACCCGGGTTTTGATGCATGGTTCTGAAGTTGAATAAAACCCATTAATGCCCGGCCGAAATTCCATTGAGCCAGTCCGAAAAACCTATTTCCAAACCATTGAGCTTTTTAATCCACCGGGTATGAAGTTCTGGTGAGACTAAAACTTTTCTCAGGCACAAATCAAGCAGCGGGACGCATTCGTTGATCAAGGAAAGTGCTTCTTTCAGCCGGGTTTGGGTCGTCATGACGCTTTGTGAGTCCTGCGCTTTTTTGGCTTCTTCAGCGAGCTGGTGAATTTGACGGCTGAGCCGGGCCACCGCCTCGTTTTTCATGGCCCAGGGCAGGTGCTGATAGGTTTTGACTATTTCTCCCGCCAGATCGTTGCATTGAACCGCCAAATTTTGGCTTAAAAAGTCAGAATGAGGCATTCGTTATTTCCTTGGAGGGTGCTAGGAATTGGACCGACTGAGTGAAATTAAGAGGAGACCGGCAGGCTTTTTGAAACGCTTTTTGGGCTTCTGGCTTCTGATTTTCAATCAATTTTAGGATCCCCAAGCTGTAAAAAAGGTTCGCCGAGGGATAACCTCTTTGGATGGCCTGATTTAAGCTTTGTACCGCTTCGGGAATGAGTCCTATCCTAAAAAGTAAATCGGATTTTTTTTCATCATAGCAGGATTCTAAAAACGGATCGTTTTTGAACAGAGAATAATCCTGGTTTAATAAATCCAGAACTTTTGAATGCGAATGATCATCAACCACCGCGAAGTTTTGATAAATTCCATTAATGTATTCGTTGAGAGAACGGCTGGCTTCGCGCCATTGCTGAAATAAAGGGCGATTTTTTTCCGTAACATCAACGATCCAAAGCATCAAGCCCCCGTCGCCGATTTCTAAATCTTTCGACAGCCAATAGGTTTTACCCGGCCCCAAACGTTTGGCCAAAAAGGGCTGATAGTTCACGTTTATTATTACCGCGGCCCACGTTACTTTTTTAAAATCGAGATTGTTGTTTTTGACCGTATTAAATTTATAGTCCATTAAATTTAAAGTTTGATCGTCAAAGCCTGGAACGAAATCCGAAAAAATGAGGCCGGGGCCTTCTAAGGATTTTGTCTGAAGGATTTGATAAGCCCGGTAATAGTTGATCGATTTGACTTCTTTCCGCCAATAGACGGGAGAGTCCCAAAGGCGGGGATATACAACCAGCAATTGATTAGCATCCAAAACCAACGAAGGAATCATTAATGCTAATAAAATGACGAAGGACCATCGGAAAGAAAACTCCTGAGTTAAACGGGCCCACCCGATAGTGACCAGGGGTATAAGAACCGCCAAGACGGGAATAACCCGATAAAATTCAAAACCTGAGCCGAACATTCCTGGCAGTAGAAAAATCAGGAAAGAGATACACAGCCATCGATATAACGTGTGAGTTTGATTTTTGAAGCATTCCAGCATGCCGATTCCGAATAAAGATCCCAACACGGGATTGATTAAACCGCCCCAAACCGGTTTATAAAAAATATCATCCGGAGAAGCGCCCCAAAAAATAGCTTTGGGGGTTTCCCAAACGGACTGAATCTTTTTCATCCATGGCTGGGTGGGGGTGCTGAGAATCGACCGGGCATGAAGATAAAGTCCTCCGCTTGATTGGAGACTGAGAACAAAGAAAGGAAGCAGGGGGAGAGCCAAGCCGAGTCCGAACCACATTAATCGCAAAGGCCGCCGTTTCCAGAATGCGAATAACATGGTTAAGCTGATGACCAGGGTGATTGAAACCCAATGCAGATAAACAGCATAAAAGGATAGACCGAGACTCAGTCCCAATAATCCCGCAAACCAATCCCCTTTTTCCTCGGATTTGGCTTTTAAACACTTTCCTAACCAAAAAAAAGCCAGAGCTTCTAAGGGAAGTATTAAAACCTCGGTAGCGCAAAAACGCCCCGAAAAACAGGGCCAAAAAGAGAGGGCGGCCAAAAAAACACAAAAAAATGAAAATGATTTTGAAAAATAACAGCGGGCAGCCAGATAAGCGAGTGGAACCGATAGAGCTGAGAAAAACGCGGGTAAAAACCACAGATTAAATAGAGAAGGTCCCCATCCTTTGAAGAATAAGCTTAAAGCCCAAAGGTAAAACACAGGAATGTCGCTGTACATGTAGAAAAGGTGCTCGACCCCTTTTTGAGCGATTTGCAATGCGCTAAAGCCGACCATTCCTTCGTCATAAATGGGCCAAGCGGAGAGGGTGGTGAGTTTATAAAAACGAAGAAAAATAGCCAGTATTCCGATGGTGATCCAGATCCCCCAAGGAATCTTTTTAAAAAATTCAAGTTGGTACAAAGGAACTTTTAAATTTTTAGAAGGTGGATAGGCCCAAAGCCCTAATAGGAATGGAAATATCAATCCTAAAATGCCGATCCAAAGGATCGTTCCGAGTGAGAGGGAGAAATAAGAAAGCAAAAAGTTTGAAATTAAAAATGTAAGAAAATAAATCCAGGGATTGAATAAGAATGCTGGATTTTGAGAGGTGTTGGTTTTCAACATTTTTTCATTTTATGAGGTTTGATTCAGATAGTCTTTTATTTTCTCTGTCGCCCGATGGCCGGATAAGCAGGCTCCCTCAATAGTGGCAGGTAAGCCAGTGGCAGTCCAATCACCTGCTAGGAATACATGGGGATAGGGAGTTTCACAGGGCAAGCGGAGATCATCAGTTTCGGTCGTCCAAACAAAAGTAGCCGCCATTTCACGGGTGACTTTGGCGTGAAGCACTTCCCAAGTAAGCGAGGGAGGGAGGCGGTCTTTAAGTTCCTGAACGGCCAAATCTATCAATTCTTTTTCGCTTCGATGGCTCAGTGATTCAGCGGCGCTGGCCACGAGACTTAAATATTGGCCTTCACCCCGGTAATTCCAATTCGCGTTGCGGTTAAATACCCATTCGAAACGGCCTCCTGAAAGACCCGCTAACTGTTCGTTTATTAAAAGTTGGGAAACAATTAAATGAACCGAAAGAATGGGGGATTTCCCCAATTCGGGAAGAGAGTTAATTCTTTTCCACTCGTCCGCGGGCCAAAGCGCGGTTAAAGAAGTCGGCGGAACAGCCCAGAGGAGAGCGTCGCCGCTATAGGTTTGACCTGATCGGGTTATTACCTCGAAAGTATTTGTTGAGACTTTAAAAGATTGGACGCCTTCATGGAAATGAACGGATCCCTGATGGTTTTTCAGATAAGCAGGAACTTCCTTAAAGCCGATTTCGCTAAGAGGTTTATCAGCCAGCACTAAAGAGCTATCGTGACGGTTTCCAAAGAAAACACGGTGGAGTACCCCGCCAAAACCCCGGATAGGAGCCAGATCGACCGAGATGTTCATGACGGCGTTACAAAGAGGAATCCAAAAAAGTTCCCGGGATCGAGGGCCTTGATTTGTGAAATCCATGAATTGGGAAATAGTTTTAATTTCAGGATTAATTCTGAAAGGTGTTTTGGAAAAATAAACCAATGCTTTTGTCAGTGAGATTTTTTCTTTCCATGAGAAAGCATTGGTTGTGAATAGGCCCCATATCAAATGAAAGGGGGCGGGAAGGGGAGCGCATTGCAGTGAAGCTTTCTGACCGCCGGTCAACAACCAGGAAAGCCGGAGAGGATTAATGGTTTTAAAGGAGCCGGAACAGTTCAATCGTTTAAAGAGTTCCCAGGTTTCGTGATAACAGCCCATAAAAAGATGGGGGCCGTTGTCTAAAGGCGCGGGAAAAGAGGGGGTTTCAGTGGAATAGACCCGGCCGCCTAAAAATCCACGGGATTCCAGCAGTTCAACGCCGATTCCTTTTTCAGCCAAGGCGGTAGCCGCCGCAATTCCCGCAAACCCTCCGCCGACCACGATAACTTTTTTCATTAATCTTTCGCCCATTTCCAAAGAAAGCAACGGGCGGAAGCGCCGGCCACCGATAAAAGCTTATCGAAACGAGAAAGAGCCATCCGGCCTTCTAAAATTTGATGAGGGTTCGCTTTTAATTTTTGATGAAGTTTTATGTAAACGGAAGCGATCGCTTCAGCGGTGTGCAAACGGCTTTGTTCCCGACGGGTCAAAGATTTGCGCGCCTTTTGGAGATAGGACCAAGCCCGGTCCAATTGAAAGTGGATGAAAGCTTTCCACTGGGAATTTTTTTCGTCGATTTGCATCGGATTTAAATGAAAGCGTTTAAAATCCTCATCAGGAAAATACCGGCGGCCTAAAATCATATCCTCTTTGTAATCGCGGGTAATATTCACCAGTTGAAGGAAAACACCCAAGTTTTCGGCATAAACCCGATGGGCTTTGTCTTTAAACCCGAAAATTTCCATTGAGGCCAGGCCGGGACCGCCGGCTACCTGCAAAGCGTAGCGGTGGAGCTCGTAAAATTTTTTAAACCGAACCGGTTTCAAGTCCCGTTCCACCCCTTGAACGATATGCCAAAGCGGCTCAGCTGAGAGACTAAATTGTCGGATAATGCTCTGAAAGATTTGAAAGAAATTGTCTCGGGATTGTCCAATGAGGGCGAGAGCCAGGTTTTTTTTAAAAACAGCGAGTTTTTTTCGTTTCAGTGTCAAAGAGTCTGAATTATCAGCGATGTCGTCGGCGGCCCAACAAAAACGATAAAGGGATTCCATCGCTTCCCTTTGATCTTTCGGTAAGAGCAAGAGGGGATAGTAAAAACTTGTTTTTTGTTGAAGAGGGGCGTTTTGAGGATTCAAGGGGCCTCTGGGATATTCGCGATGATTCAACCCAACAAAGCTTTGAAAACAAGTGATGCTTTATCCAACACGGTCCAAGCAGGCCGGTTTTGTAAAACATTGTAATCCATCTTTCGGATTTTATTCAGGATACCTTGGCCACCCCAATAAGTGGCGCGGAGTTCCCATCGAAGCCGGCCTGAGACCTGGCTTAAAAGAGGGGTTCCCTTTTGAAAATAAAAGTCTGTATAGTCCACGGCATTTTTAATTAAAGTCCTCGTGGATGAAGAATTCTTTAAGGCCAATAAGTCTTTTTCTTGAACGCCAGTTTTTTTTAATTCCGTTTGGGGATAATAAATTCGGTTTCGTCCCAAATCGATGGCGGTGTCCTGCCAGAAGTTAATGAGCTGAAGTCCAGTGCAAATAGAATCCGAATAGCGGTGAAGTTTCTCTTCTCTTATGCCTGAAATATAAAGAACCATTCGACCGACAGGATTAGCGCTATGTTTACAATAGTAAAGAATATCTTTCCAGGTTTTGTAACGTTTTTTAGACAGATCCATGCGGTAGGCTTTTAAAAGACTAAGAGGAAGGGAGAGAGGTATTTGAAATTTTTTTAAAGTGTGAGCGAAAGCTTGAAGAACGGGCGGAGCCGATTGGGCTTTTATCGCGGAGAGAAGGCCATTTTTCCAACGATTGATCTCCTGTAGCCGTCTGCCTTCGTATTTATTTTCATCGGCGAAATCATCCGCGGTGCGGGCAAAAACATAAAGCGCGGCTATGTGGTCCCGGCTTTCGGAAGGTAATAATAGAGATGCTACTGGAAAATTTTCGTAATGAGCCGCGGCGATTTGCCGGCAATTTTGATAAGCGGTTTTTAAATGAGTGGGAATGAATTGACTCATGGACGGGTCTTTCTAAAAAGTGGAACCAATATAGAAAGACCGGTTCCATGGTTCAATTGAAATGGGTTGATTCAATTGCGAGATCAATCTGGGTTATGAGTCATCGCTTTTCTTTTGCGGGAACTCAGGTTATAAAAGGTGTCTCAGGAGAAAATGGTGGATCCCAAAGAAGTACCGGAAAAAATTGAAAAAGATAAAGAATCAAACGCTCTTGTTTCGGGAGAATCCCTGGAAAAAGAGGTTTGTTGGGATAAGCCTTTTACGCTTTCTGGCGGTTGCTGCCAGGATTAGGCCTCTTGAATGTTTCTTGAAAAGGCGGTTTTTTCAGCCTAAACTACGGCCCTTCTCGTTTTTTGACATTGGACATTTAGCTCAGTTGGTTAGAGCGTCGCGTTCACATCGCGAAGGTCACTGGTTCAAATCCAGTAATGTCCACCAAGTGAATAAAAGCCCGTTCCGTAAGGAATGGGCTTTTTGTTTTTTAGGCCTTATTTCCGCGGTAAGTGGCAAAGCTGGTGGGTGTTTCCCAAAGAGTGATTTCGTATAAAGCCGCTTTTTCCCGCTTGATGGCGGGGTCCAGCCATTTCCAAATCACAATCAAAAGATTTTCTACGGTTGTTTGAAATTTCAGGTTGCTTTTAAAAGGCTCGGTTTCTTTATTGATGAAGCGATGATCCAGACGATCAAAAATTTCTTTTTCCAAAATACTTTTGAGGATTTTGAAGTCCATGACAAAGCCTGTTTCGGAATGGACCGGACCTTTAATGGTTACCCGTAAACGGTAAGAGTGGCCGTGAGGGTAATAAATCGCTTTGAGGTTATCTTTGCGGAAGCCGGAACATTTTTTGAAGATTTCCAAATTCTTAGCTCGATCCCATTGGGGGTTATGCAGATAATGGGCAGCCTCAAACGTGATTTCTTTTGTAATTTCAACCATGGGCTTAGGCATAAAAACCTCAAAGGGAATGAATTGTCAGCCATTGTTAACTATTCTGGCAATATTAATCAATTCGATGGTCTTGGATTTATTGAAAAGAACAACAAAATGACTGATTGAGTTGTAACGATTAAGCTTCGGCCGTTTTTTGCAACTTTTCTTTAGTCATCATCATCATGTCGCGAATCATGTCAGCGATTTTAGGATAATCTTTAATTTCTTTACTGGCTAAAGCCTGCTCAAAAAACCGACAGGCCTCTTTGTATTTTTCCATTCGTCGGTACATATCGCCAATGAGATAAATAATACCGGGTTCGCCCAGACTTTCCGGCAAGCTATAAGCTTTTGCCAAATAGTTTTCGTATGCGGCGGCCGCCTGGGCCAAAGCAAGTTGTTCTTTTTCTTTGTTTTTCATCAAACGATAGAGCCAGACTAGTTGCAGGTACATGTTTGCCAAAATGCCAAGATCCACCACGTATCTCATTTTATAAAAAGCAATAACCAGTTCATAACGTTTAACCGCTATTTCGGGAGTACTGGGGCCTAAACCAAAGATGTCGGGCTTGGGTCTGGTTGAGGCGCGAAGCTGTTTGCTGGCTGCCATGATTTTAGCTTCGGCTTGAACCCTGATTTTCTCGAAATCAGTATTTTTAGCCGCGAAGGTGCAGGTAGGGCACACGGTTACGGAATAAAGATAAGGACACTCGCCTTCAAAAATATTACTGAAATCAGTTTCTTGTTCTTTGACCCGAATAGAAGAATTACGCATACGCGTGGTTTCAAATTGGGTACCGCAAAAAGGACATTTTATTTTATAGTTCCAAAGCGCTTCGGCCACGATGGATCCTCCGCTAAAATTGATTTTAGGAAATTCTTTATTTTTTAAATTTTTTCAACCAAAACACTGAAACACAAATATCAAAATCAGTTCACTAATATATAACAGGTTTTAAACCGATGGGAAATTCTTTAAGACTTAAATTATTTCTCATTAAACCTTTGGGCGATAGGAATACGGCGGCCCATGCCAAAAGCTTTACTGGTTACTTTTAGTCCGGGCGCCATTTGACGGCGTTTGTATTCATTTTGGTTCACTTTTTTAACGATGTCGTTGACGATCGCCGGGTCAAAGCCAGCTTTAATGATTTCGGAGGGAGCAAGGTCTTCTTCCAAATATAAGCGCAAAACCTCGTCCAGAATTTCATAGGGTGGCAGGGAATCCTGATCTTTTTGATCAGGCCGCAATTCAGCGGAGGGAGCCTTGGTGATTGTTGCGTTCGGAATAATTTCACGATCCCGGTTGATATGTTTGGCCAGTTGATAAACCATTACTTTGGGGATGTCGGAAATAACCGCTAATCCGCCGCACATATCGCCGTAAAGAGTACAGTAACCTACGGCGATCTCGCTTTTGTTGCCGGTGGATAAAACTAACCGGTTTAATTTGTTCGAAAGAGCCATCAGGGTCAGCCCCCGAAGACGGGCCTGCAGATTTTCTTCAGTCGCGTCGGCGGGTTTGTTCTCGAAAAAGGGGCTCAGGTTTTTAAGGGCGGATTTAAATAAAGAAGAAATTGGAATTTTTTTAAATTCAATGCCAAGGTTTTTTGCCAATCGATGCGAATCTTCTATTGAACCTTTTGAAGAAAAGGGCGACGGCATGGTAACGCCCATGACGTTTTCTGGTCCCAGTGCTTCAGAGGCGATTACGGCTACCAGCGCGGAGTCGATTCCGCCGGATAACCCAATAAGAACTTTTTCGAAACCGCATTTACGGACATAGTCCCTGGTGCCCAGGATGAGAGCCTGATAAACGGTTTCAATGTCGTCCTGGAGGATGGGTACAGATGTCTTTAAATGGGTATTTGTATCGTACACCCAGTAATCCTGCTGAAAACTCCGGCCGGTTTTAATAATGTGGCCAGATTTGTCCGTCGCCATACTATTACCGTCAAAAACCAGTTCGTCATTGCCGCCTACTAGGTTGCAATAGAGAAAAGGTGCGTTTGTTTTTTCCGTAGCCGTTTTTAAAAGCTTTTGCCGGGTCGCCAATTTGGCGGTTTGAAAGGGAGAGGCAGATAAATTAAGTACAACATCAGGCTTAAGTTTGGCCAATTCGGTCAAAGGATCCCTTGTATAAAGTTTATGAGTGAGGAAACCTTCAGTATTCCAAATGTCCTCGCAAAGGGTAATCCCGATTTTCATTCCGTTATATTGAAATAAGGTCAAAGGCTGGTCTGAGGGAGTGAAATAACGGGCTTCGTCAAAAACATCGTAATTGGGCAGAAGGGTTTTATGACAGGTATGAAGGATCTGGCCGTCCTTAACGACTACAGCGCTGTTAAAAAAAGGGTTACCGGAACCTTTGTTTTCCAGGACGGTTCCCACCACCGCAGCGACGCCTTGGGCGCCATGGGCAACTTGTTTCAGGGCTTTTTGAGAGGCTTGCCAGAAAGAGGCTCGGTCTAAAAGATCTCGTGGGGGATAGCCGGTTAAGGTTAGTTCGGGAAATAAGGCCAGGTCGCAGCCGTCCGCTTTGGCTTTTTGAAGCCAAGCTAGGATTTTTTCCACATTGCCGTTAAAATCCCCGACTGTTGTGTTGATCTGGCAAAGAGCGATTTTCAAGCAAAAGCCTTTCTGGCGTAAAGTTCCGTTAGTGTAAAGTTAAACTCTAATGATGTCAAAAAGGAGCCATAGGTGATTGTTGGAGTTATCGCGGATACAAAGGAATTGTTATCGTCCGCTCAATTAAGTGAACTTCAAGATGTTTTCAAAGGTGTGGACGCCATTTTACACGCGGGCCCTGTGGGGGATGTAAGAGTGGTGGATCAATTAAAAAAAATAGCTCCCACTGAAGCGGTTTGCGGCAACGCTGAATCACAGGAAATTCGATTAGAACTTTATGTCAGGGCTGTTTGGCGTTCCAGGGGTCTAAAGATCGGACTTATCCACGGTTATGGCGAGCCTCATTCCTTAATGGCGTGGATGCTCAAGCAATTCGAGAAAGATCCGGTGGATGTTATCGTTTACGGCAACAATTTCGAACCCAAAGCCCAGCGGATGGGTAACACCTATTTTTTTAACCCGGGCTCATTTTCGGGTCGTTTACCGGAAGGTTCCAGGGGTACAGGTCCTTCTCGGGTGGGATTATTGTTTATTAATGGCAAGAAGGTAGAGGGCCAGTCGCTTCGGTTCAATTCTTCCAAGGTTTAAAGAAATAAAGGCTGGAGCCGGCTATTGATGCGTTACCTTGAAGAGCCGATATAGATATAATAAAGGCGTATGAAAGTTAATTGCGGACGAGATTAAGAGGAGACGTTTGAATGGTTCAACTAACAGAAAACGCCGTGAGTAAGGTTAAAAACTTCGCCACCCAAAGCACAGATTACCAAGGCAAGGACTTCCGTATTTCCGTCGAAGGCGGCGGTTGCAGCGGATTTTCCTATGGATTCACCTTTGATGATCAGAAGGACGGTGATGAGATCAACCAGGCGGGTGAAATCCGCGTTTTAATCGATCCCCAAAGCGCGAAATATTTGGAAGGTTCCAAGATCGACTACATTGAAGATATGCGCGGTGCGGGTTTTGTAATTGAAAACCCCAATGCTAAAGGTTCATGTGGTTGCGGAAGTTCGGTCAGCTTCTAATTTTTCAGATTCATTGAGGGGCGGGGTTTTTACCTCGTCCCTTTTTTATTTTCAGAGAAAGATTTTATTTACCATGAAATGGCAACTCATTCCTTCATCCTGGGTGATTACCGGAGGCCAAATGGCCTATGACGCTGAATTATTTAAAGCTTTTCAAATGGATTCCAATCCGATTTTGCGGTTCTTTTTTTTTCCTAAATCAACCTTCACTTTAGGGCGATTGGAAGCGCGCCGGATTCCGTTGGATAAGCTGCCCTTGCCTTACGAAATCCGCCCGACAGGGGGAAGATTGGTTTTACACGGTGAGGCAGATCTTTGCTACGCCATCGTGGCATGCAAGGATAATTCGCTTGTGGGCGGTACCTTAATTGAAAGTTATTGTAAGATCAGCAAACTTATAGCCCTGGGACTTCAAAGCCTGGGACGTGATGTTCAAATGACCACTGAAAAACATTTAGGACTGGGAGATCCACACTGTTTTTCCGCTCCATCGCAGGCAGAATTGACATGGCGAGGCAAAAAAATCGCGGGCGGAGCCCAAGCCCGCGAAGGAAGTATTTTTTTACAGCAGGGTGTCATTCTTTTATCTGTGGCTGACGATTGGAGAAATGTATTTCCGGCTTCCAGCGTTGAAAATATGGCGGGACTTAATGATGATGTTTCTTTACCGATGATCAAAAGGGAAGAATTGGAAAGAGCTTTGATTCGAGCTTTTGAAGTAAAGGGAGTAGAGTTCTAATAGAAGCTTTTCTTAAGTGTTTTGAATCGTGATAATAGAACCGTTCAAATCGCCGCTCCGGGGAATTTCATGAAAAAATTTGATGTTCTGATTATTGGCGGCGGACCAGGCGGGTATCGGTCAGCCCAGCTCTTGGCCCAAGGCGGCAAGACCGTCGCCTTATTTGAGAAAAAGAAACTCGGCGGTTCCTGTCTTCAAGTCGGCTGTATCCCCACTAAATTGCTTCAATCCGCAGCGGTTCGTTTTCATACTTTTTCAAAGGAAGGCAAAGCCTGGGGTATTGAAGCGGATAATGTTCGTTTTAATTTTCAAGCTATGGTGGATCGCACGCAAAAAACACTTTCAGTTCTTGAACGCGGTATTCAATCCGCGTTATCGTCCGCAAAAGTGGAAGTGGTTCAAGGTGAAGCGATAATAAAAACTCCGGATTTGGTCGAATGTAACGGTGAAGAGTATCAGGGTTCTCATTTAATTTTGGCGGTGGGTTCCCGTCCTCGTCTACTCTCGAGTTTTAAAGTCGGTGCGAATGTGGTGACCAGCGATGAGCTTCTTTCACAACCTCGGTTGCCTCAGTCCTTATTAATTGTGGGCGCGGGAGTGATTGGTTTAGAGTTCGCCTGTCTTTACGGCCAATTGGGCGTAAAGGTTCGAGTGGGCGACGTGGTTCCTAAAATCCTTCCCAACATGGATGAAGAAGTGGGTCAACTCATGCTGAATTCTCTTCGCAAGCTGGGTGTGGAAGTGGAACTGGGTCTACAGTCGGTTGAGGCGAAAAACGAGGAACTGGTTTTACTGGCGGTGGGCCGGGAACCCAATTCGGATCGAGCCGGTATTCCCGCGCTTGGACTTAAAACACAAGGTAGAAAAATCCAAACCAACGGATTTTTGGAAACTTCAGTTACCTCTGTTTATGCCATCGGAGATTTGACGGGTAAATACCCTTATGCCCACACGGCTTATGAACATGCGCGCGTTGTCGCTCAAAAAATTATCAACCCGAATTCATCCGAAATCATGGATGACACCAAAGTTCCCCATGTGATTTTCACCTCGCCTGAAATAGCCGCAGTAGGGTTAAGTGAAGTCGAGGCCAAGGGTATTTTTAAAAACGTCAAGGTTTATAAAAATAATTTTGCGGCCAACAGTAAAGCCCGTATTTTGGGTGAAATTCAAGGCTGGAGTAAAATGATCTGTGACGGGGAAACGGGTTTAATTCTGGGTGTTCAATTAGTAGGACCCGAAGCCACCGATCTCATTGGAGAAGCCTGTGTATTGGTGAATCAAAAGGTGACGGTCGATCAATTGGACCGAATTCTTCACCCTCACCCGACTTTAAATGAGATTTTCTCTATTCATTAAAAGAAAAGAATTTTTAGTTATTGTTACACTCCTATGGGCGTTCTAAAATGAAGTTCGAGGTTTTTATGCGTCTCCTTTTAACTTTTATTTTTGTCACGATAACGGGCACGGTGTTAGCCGATCCTCCAATGAAAACGGTTTATTCCGATTCTTCCACGACGAAATTTACCTGGTCCTGGCCTTATCACACGGTTCAACATAAAACATATTTTCAAGACTTTCCGTCGCCGATGGGAAGCGGTTATCAAACCCCTGGTTATGGGATTTATAGAAACCCAGAAGATGTGTCCCAATACCGTTTCCACAATTCATACTTAACCTATAAAAATCAGTGGGGTTATTTTTTCCCCCTGGGTACGAGACCGGTTAAAACGAGTGCGGGGGCTTTATTTGTTTCGCCGCATGGATATTACACTCAAGCCAAATAAGACCGTCGAGCCAGTTTTGCCCCATTTCAAACGTTTTGAACCCCTGTTGTTACAAAATCAGATGTTCTCTGTCACCCGCTTTTTACATTCAATTCCCACAATATCTTAACGCTATTGGTTCCATGCTCATCAACGTCCTCACGACGCCCTATCACGGTTGAAAGGAGGACTTATGTTGATCCTGGATCAATTTTCGGAAAGTGTTTTGTTTGAGTGCGATCGCTGCCGAATGGTAGGCGAGTTGATAACGGAGATTATTGAAGATGATGGTTTGTATCATTGTTGGAGATGTCTTTCGATCAAACGCCAATTGGAAATAAAGAAATCAAAACCACAGGCCAAGCTTTCTGCTTAATTTTCAATAATTCTGAAAGAAAAGGGGTGAAATATGCGCTTGAGTGAAAAAAATCAATTGGGCGAGCTGCTTTATGAATGCGATCGCTGTCAATTGACTGGTCCGAGAGATTCCTGCATCATTGAGGAAAATAACCGCCATTTTTGCATGTCCTGTTGGTATGAAAAACAGAGAAACCGGACTTCCAAAGATAGAAGAAGCGTGGTGGTTGAAATTTAAAATAAGCGGTTAGTTTAGAAATATCGCAAAACATTGGCCTCATTCGAGGCCTTTTTCATTTCAGGGACTTATATTTCGATCTTTGAAAACAAATAGCTTCCCAAAGCCACAAAGAACGCGCAGAAAAGACCCAACACTAAAAAATCCATACCCATTCCGTAAAAAGAATCCCCTCCGAAAGAAGCGCGCAAACCGTCAACGCCGTAGGCCAGCGGATTACAAGAAGCCACTATGGTTAAAACCGGGGTAACTCCCTTGAGCGGAAAAATAGCGCCGGAAAAAAAGAAAAGCGGCATCACCAAAAAATTCATGATCAGTGGAAAGCTTTGCATGTCGTTTAATTGGGAAGCCAGGGCGGTTCCCAGGGCGGTAAAAAGTAACGCGATTAAGAACATAAACAGCAGGCTGATGAGGATCGATTGAAGATTGGGCCTGAAACCGAAAAGTAGGGAAATGATTAAAACAATAATGCCCTGCAGCATAGCCACCGTAGCGCCGCCTAAAGTGCGGCCAATCATGATGTTAAGCCTGGAGACGGGGGCCACCAGTGTTTCTTTGAGAAAGCCGAATTGACGGTCCCAAATCAGCTCAATTCCGGAAAACACCGCGGTAAAAAGAACCGCCATGGAAATGACGCCAGGCGCTAAAAATTGTAAATAGTCGCCGCCGCCAGCTTTTTCATAAATGTGTCCAAAGCCAAAACCAAAGGCCAGAAGGAAAATCAAAGGCTGACCCAGGGAGCCGATCATTCGGGCGCGGGAACGGGAATAGCGTTTTAATTGTCGAAGCCACATGATGTAGATGGGACCCATGTTACCGCCTCCACATTTTCTTTTGATTGCGCAGGGACTCAATATCGGAAGCGTCCTCATCACGGAGGCTTTTACCGGTTAGTTTAATAAAGGCGTCTTCTAGGGTTTTAGTTTTAGATTTCTTTTTCAATTCGGAGGGAGTTCCCTGGGCGATAATTTTTCCATGATCCACGATAGTAACTTGGCTGGCGACCCGATCGGCTTCTTCCATGTAATGAGTGGTAAAAAAAACCGTAACGTTCTCTTTTTTATTTAAATTCAAAATATAGTTCCAAATATGGTTGCGGGTTTGAGGGTCCAGGCCCACAGTGGGTTCATCCAAAAAGAGGATTTTAGGATGGTGCAATAGACCCCGGGCGATTTCCAAACGCCGTTTCATGCCGCCGGAAAACTGTTTAACTAAATCATTACGTCGGTCCCAGAGTTCCACGATTTTCAGCAATTCTTCAGTGCGCTGTTTGCGCAGGGCGGAGGGAACCTTGTAAAGCACCCCATGAAATTCCATGTTTTCAGCCGCGGTCAACTCGTCATCCAGGCTTTGGTCTTGAAAAACAATCCCGAAAGATTCGCGAACCTTATTTTTTGCCGTCACAGTGTTGTGGCCGTCTAAAAGTATCGTGCCGCTGGTGGGATGGAGAAGGGTGGTCAGCATTTTAATCGAGGTTGTTTTACCAGCACCGTTAGGGCCCAGAAAACCGAAAATTTCTCCCTTGGTTACCGAGAAAGAAATGTCATTTACGGCGGTAAAATCGCCGAATTTCTTCGTGAGTTTTTTGACTTCGATGATTGTATTTTTCATGGGGTCTTATTTAACACAAAAACTCTGTGAGAACCAAGCTGGTTGTAATAATTTGAAAAAGTCTTAGGCACTATTGATCTCTTTGAACACTTTGAGCCGGGGAGTGGGATAGAAAAAGGGCCAGGTTTAAATTTTTTTGAAAATGTGGAACCGGATATCCGGTTCGAATGGCCTGTTGATAATCCAAAGCAGTTAATCGAAAGTTTCCATCCATAAGAGGAAAAGAAGCGGCTCGTTCCCATAAGACGGAAGATAAAAATTTGTCATTTTCTTCTTGAACGGCCAAATTAGAAAAATATTTTTCATAAACTACCCAAGGCTTTTTAGGGTTCCTATTTTTTACTGAAAAATCAATCTCTTCGCATTCCAGTTGGGTTTTTATCCATTGTTTTAGAACATCAGGAGAAATATCCGAAATCGGTATCAAAAAAAGCTCGAGCGAGTGATGCAAATCATTGGCTGGAAGGTTTGGATTTAATAGAAGTGATCGAATGTGTGGAAATCGATTTTTTAAAAAAGGCAAATAATCTGAATTAATTGTAAAAGCCGCCCATGAAATGTTGGTTTTAAAAATTTCAGGATTATCCAAGCCATTAAATGGGTAACAAGCTATGTCTAAAGTTTTATTATCATAATCCGTATTCCATTCGGTAAAAAGATCGATAGGTCCGTCCTGTTCGTTTAGATGTTTCAATGTTTCGTAAGCGTTAAAATATTCAACCGAGCGCCATTGCTGGCGCGGAGGAGCAATGCGAATGTCGGCGTAGTAATATGTAAAGTTATAAATATCCAAACTTGTTGTGCAGACCAAAATCAAAATGATTAATCCGAAACTGGTTTTACTTTTGTAAGGAAAAAGGGAAAAAATTCCCCACGCCGCGGCGGCCATAAAAAAAATAAAGGAATTTGTGATTCGATACATTTCCAAACTTCCGCTGAGTAACCCTGGCGAAAGTGAAAGAACAAAAAAAACTAAAGCACAAAGGAGTTTATAAAAATCAAAAATTCTGAAGATGTGGATAAATCCGATGAAAATCAAAGATGCTAAAAGGGGATTAAATAAACCGCCCCAATCGGATCCAAAGGGATAACTTGCGCGGCCATTCCAAAATAAAGCGTTGAAGTAAGTTAGGTCATTTTTCCAAGGAAACAAACCAATCCAGGCTTGCTGTACATGGGACAACCCTTCGGGAGAAAGCCTGGCCATAACGATGGGCCAGTCGAATAATGTTGAAAGGACTAAAAAAAGAAAAAAGAATTTTTTGCTAACTCGCTTTTGATAAAAGCATTCAGCGGCTAAAACGAAGACGATACATGGCCAGACCACGCTTAAAGTGATGCTGGTATAAAAACACAAACTAATTATAAGCGTGGTTAGAAGAAAAAAAGCCCAACGTCGAAACGACGATTTTGAAGATAGAAAAGCGGCAAATGACCCCAGAGCGGCGAGTTCAACCAACGGGACTAAGATGGTCGGCATAAAAAAACGAGACAAAGAAAATGCCCAAAAGGAAAAACTACAAAACCAGGCAAAAAGAAAAGCCCACGAATTAGGAAAATATTTACACGCAGTCCAATAGGCGATTAAACCGGTTAGGACAGAAAATAAGCCGGGAATAAAACGGATGGCAAAAAAAGAAGGAGTCATCCACTTAAAAAATAAAAAGCAAATCCAAGAGAATAAAGCTTCCAGTCTAATTTCACCCTGAAGCAAGTCCCAATTCCAATGTTTATTCAAACGTAGAACCAAGGAACTTAAAATCCCTTCATCAGAAATTGGCCAAAACGGAAGAGAGGTTAAGTGGTAAATCCGGGTTAGCAAAAGTAAGGCCAAAAAAATAAAAACCAAACTTTGGGAGGGCGCAAAAGAAGAAGTGGATTGTAAAGCTGCAGAATAAGGGATTTTCTGTCGGAACGCATTCCAGATTCCCATAACGAGGGGAATCATAATGCCCGCAAAAACAATGATTAGTCTGATCGAATCGGGCAGAGAAGCGTATGAGAGCAAAGAATTCGAAAATAAAAAAATAAAAAAGTAAATCCAAGTGTTCCAAAGCAATGAGCGAGAATTCATTTACAAATTATAACAATTAACCTTTTTTATAGACCTTATTTAATAAAACCTTGATCAAAGAACCGGTGTTTTGATTAAAAATTTTATTCGATAGGGCTACTGGTTTTTCTTTATCTCTTGGGATGAGGATTGTGACAGGAAGTTTGCGAGTTTTAAATTATGAATAAGATGTGGAACCGGATATCCGTTTTGGATCGCCCGCTGAAAATCTAATGAAGCCGCAGGATAGTTTCCGTCTATCAAGGGAAAAGACGCGGCTTTTTCCCAAAAGACGGAAGCCAGAAAAGGATCTTTTTTGTATTGAATGGCTAAACGGTAACAGTCCTTTTCAAAAAGTTCCCACGGGATCGATGGATTTTTATTCAAGACAGTTAAGGCAATCTGCCGGTAGTCCTGATCAGCCGCGATCCAATTATTTAGAGTTTTCTGTGGCATGTCTGAAACCGGCATCAAAAAAAGCCGAAGTAAATGATTGGGATCATTTGGTGAAGTCGAATCGTCCAGTAATCTTGTTTGAAGGTGAGGAAATTCTTTTTTTAAAAAAGGTTCATAGTCGGCGTCTGTCAAGAAAGCGATCTGCGCTGGATTTTTTGAAATTAATTGGACATTTTGAGCGGCGTTAAAAGGGTAGCATGCGAGATCAAGTGTTTTGTCAAAGTAGTCATCGCTCCACTCATCAAAAACATATATGGGTCCAGATTGACTGCTTAAATTTTCTAAAATCTGATGGGCGTTAAAATAGATTGCAGACCTCCAATGTCTTCCAGGCGGAGTCTGACGGACATCGTTGTAAGGTCCGAATAATTGGTAAGTATTGAGAGCCGTAACAAATAACAGCAGGATGCACAAGAGAACGGGTTGAAAATATTTTTTAGAATTCCCCAAAAGACTTTTTGTTCCCAGAACCGCTAAAAATATAAAAAAGGGAAGAGCAGGAGTAATTCGTTGTAGTTCAAGATTGTTAGTCAGAATCCCGGGTAACAAGGTTAAGAAAAAACAAACTTCCAGAATAAGCATGGCCTTAGAAAAAAGATTTCGAAGAGAGTAAAGGCCGCCGGTCAAAATCAGAGCGCCGCTCACCGAATCAAAATAGCCGCCCCAGGCCGGACCCAGGGGATTACTACTCGTCCCATCCCAAAAAAGACCTCGTATATATTCTGATATTGAGAAAAGCAATGAAAAATTTTCAAAAAAATGTTTGGCATAACTCGCCGAATGAGGCGACATTCGGGCGAAAATTATAGGCCCGGTTATGGTAAGAGTGATCAAAAGAAAAATAAGTATTTTTGATTTTTCTTTTTTTAAGCTGATCAATAGCAAACTGGCGGCGATCAATACCCAAACGACGGCCCAATTAATATAGGTATAGAACCCCAGTCCAGTCCAGAAACTCAAAACCAGTATCCAAAACCATCGCGAAGAATTTGTTTTGGACCGCCAATAAAGCCCTAACCAGAAGAAGGCGACAAACTCAAAGAAAGGGATAAGGTCGTTGGGCGTGCATTGGCGGGACAAATCGATCTCCCAGAAAGAAAAAGAAAACAGGCAGACAAAGATGAAAGAAAGCGACTTATTTAAAAATATCCGGGCCGCAAAGTAGGCGGCTAAAGAGCTCGTGATGGAGAAAAAAACCGTAAAGATTCTCAGGCAAAGAATCGAAGGACTCATGATTTTGAACCAAAACGAAAGCAGCCACAGCAACAGGGGCTCCATTTGTCCGTCGGTTCGTATGAGGGTCCAATCCCACTTTTGGGTGAGATCGAGGGCCAGTGTTGAAAAAACAGATTCATCTGAAATCGGCCAGAAGGGAACAGAGGTTAAGCGGTAAAAACGAATAAAAATAAAAAGGACAAAACAAAGCGTAATAAGCCAAATAGGTATAGATAACGAGTCTTGAATCAATAAATCTTGAAAGCCCGATTTTTTCCGGTTTTGAAATGAAAGCGTTATTCCAGTTCCCAATGGCAGGATCAATCCGAAAAAGCCGATCCACAACTGGTTTTCCAGGGAAAGCCGGCCATAAGACAGCAAGGAAAGAGAGATAAAAAAGACGGTGAAATAATGCCAGGAATAAGAATTAGGGAAGTTGCGACGGGTAGAAGAAAAATCGGGGGAACCAAAATTCATATTAGCCATTTTAATTCGCTTTGTTTGGTTTTGAACGGGAAACTACGCCATATCAAAAAACTGATGGTTGGGGCATTTTTTGGCGGTGTAGTCCTTGTCCCATGTAGTTCTAAACAGAATGACGGGGCGGTTCTGGCGGTCCTTGGTTTTTAAAATCGTCACCGGCGGGTCAAAAGTGTCGGGGTCGCCCACCAGCCAGGCGCTGCATTGAAAGGGCAGGGTTTCCAGTATCGTTTCAACGCCATACTCGGCCTTGAGGCGGTATTGCAGAACATCAAACTGCAGGCGGCCCACCGCCGCCACGAAAAATTCCAACCCATCCCAACTGCTGAGCATCTGCACGGTACCCTCGGCGGTCATTTGCTCCACGCCCTTGTCAAAGGGTTTGCGCTTCTCCACGTTTTTGGGACGAACCCGCGCAAAAATTTCGGGTTGGAACGACGGTAGGGGTTTGAAGGTGAATCCTCCTTTTAAAGAAATGGTGTCGCCAATAGCGAAGACACCGGGATTGATGACGCCCACAATGTCGCCCGGGTAGGCGAAGTTCAGGGTGTTGCGGTCCGCGGCCAGCATGGTGTGGGGCTGGGACAGGCGCAGGTCTTTGTTGAGGCGCACGTTTTTCACCACCACGTCGCGTTCAAATCGGCCCGAGCAGACGCGCATGAAGGCCGTCGAGTCCCTATGTTTGGGGTTCATGTTGGCCTGAAGCTTAAACACATAAGCGCTGAAGTCGTTCTCCACCGGATCGATCATTATTTCGCCCTGGGGCGTGTCCGCCGGCCGGGGGCCGGGCGCGGGGGCCATGTCCACGAAGGCGTCAAAGAAAGGCTCCACTCCAAAGTTGGTCAGAGCGGAAGCGAAAAAGACGGGGGTCACTTTGCCTTTTAAAAACTCCTCGCGGTTGTAGGGGTTGCCCGCCACTTCCAGTAGTTCCATGTCATGCCGTAGTTTTTCCCACAACTCGTCGGTCATATGGGCTTTGGCCTCGGGGCTGTCGAGGGGCACCTTTTCAACCGCGGCTTTGGCGGCGCCGCCGACGGATTTTTTCTCGAAGAGGATCAGTTGTTGGCTGGCCCGTTCCACCACGCCCACGAATTCCCGGCCCGACCCGACCGGCCAGTTGATGGCGGAAGAATGAATGCCCAAAACCTGTTCCACTTCTTCCATCAGTTCCAGCGGGTCCCGGCCTGGCAGGTCCATTTTATTCATGAAGGTCATCACGGGAATGCCCCGCAAACGGCAGACCTCGAATAATTTACGGGTCTGGGTTTCCACGCCCTTGGCGGCATCAATTACCATGATGGCGCAATCGGCGGCGGTCAGGGTACGGTAGGTATCTTCGGAGAAGTCCTGATGACCAGGGGTATCCAGCACGTTGATAATGGAGTTCTTATAGGGAAACTGCATGGCCGAGGCAGTGATGGAAATACCGCGTTCTTGCTCCATTCCCATCCAGTCCGAAACGGCTACTTTTCCGCCCTTGCGACCACGCACCATACCGGCGGTCTGGATCATGCCGGAATAAAGCAGCAGTTTTTCGGTGAGGGTCGTTTTACCGGCGTCAGGATGGCTGATGATGGCAAAGGTACGGCGTTTCGCCACAGCGTTTTTGATTTCATTGGTTAGGGTTTGGTCGGCCATAGGGGCGGTATCTTAACGAGTTTTAGAACGCTTCACAATTGGTTATCTACTGGCAAACAAAAAGCGTGGCCGACAGAGGCGCAAGAGAATAATCAAACTGGTTTTGGTTTAAAGACCCGCCGGAAAGAGTCTGAATGGCGGGCGACTTGGCGTTAAAGCCGTAAGTGGTGTAAGTCTTGTAGGTGGTCTGTCCCTGAATCTTAAATTTTCCCTGAATCGAGTCGGTTTGGTTTTTGTTAATGACCAGTACCCAAAGCAGTCCGGGGTGTTTGCTGTCGGTAGCGGCGTAAGTGGAAGTCTGGGTAATGTTCTCGCCAGCAGCGGAAACGGCAGTATCGCCGAAAGTGGAGTTTTTGCCGTCGTAGTTGCGGTAAATCTTCAAGGCGGCCTGATTATAGGGTTTTAGATCACCAAAATAATTGGCCAAGAAAACATCGTTTTTTCCAAGAATGCCCAACACATCCGCCATCGCCAATCCGCCCGAAATGTGGTCGCCTGCACCGTAGTCATATTCGGAAATCCCGATTTTGGTGCCGGGGTAATGTTTGGTGATTTTTTCCTGTAACCAGGGAATCAACCGGATGGGTGCCTTGCTATTGTCCGTAATCCAGCTTTTTTCAATGTAGCTGGGGTCCCAAAGGCTTCGGGGTGCCTGAAGGCGGGCTTCAATGGATGTGGGAGTAATATCATTCTCCGTAATGCGCTTTCCGCCGCCCTGGGCTTCGGGATACCAATGGACATCCAGTACATTCAGAAGCCGCTCGCCGTCCCGTGATTCGATATATTTCATCTGGTCCAGATAGAAATCCAAAAAGGTTCCTAGGCTTTGATTGGCGTCCGCGCTGTCGGGCGCATCCTGCAGGCTTAAAAAGCCGTTCCAGCCGTAGCTTACGGGGCCCAGGATCATGGCATTGGGATCGATTTTTAAAATGCTGTAGGCCAGGGTTTCGGTTTTATTCATGAGTTCCCAATAGGAAGTCTTTTTTGGATGAAGCAGGGGATGGGTGGTTGACCAAATATCGGGTTCATTATCCAGATCGTAAAACTTGATGCCCCCCTGACCGGCGGAATGAAGTTTTTGAACCAGATAATTGACGAACTCGTCCTCATAAACCACTTTGTTGTCGGGATTGGGGTTTAGGGTGAAACGACCCTTTTTGCGTAGCGAGATGGGCTTCCACCTAGTCGAAGGGGCTTTTTCAGATTCCAATACGGGGCCGTTCTTATCGGCGGCCACATAGCCGGCCATGGGGACCGTGATGAGCGAATCCATACCTGCTTTTTGGTTCTGTTCCACGAAATCAATCACCGTGGCGGCGGGTTCATCGCAGTTGGTGAATTTCAGATGGTCTTTGCAAAGCCAATCATCGCTGGATTGTTTGTAGTCGCTGCCGGCATTGGAGGCGTTATTCACCCAGTTGTAGCCTGTCAGACGGTTGCCGCCCAGCCGCCGGACGGTGGCATTAGTATTGACGGGGTCTTGGTCGTTCAGACCGTAGATGTAAGGGCTAATGGGGCCAATGACCGCGTCGGGGAGAATGAGGAAATGCATGTCGAAGGCAAAAGAGGGCGAAACGAGTAATGAGAACAAAGCCATCCAACGAAACATAATAATCTCCTGTGAGTTAATTATGGCTTCCAGGACGGCGTTCGCCCAAAAGGGTGTAATCCTGGCGGTCAATTGCGTTAGCGACTTTAGCGCGGTTTGTGTAAAGAGAAGAAAAGGGCATTTGCCAGGCGATGAAGGCTGCTTCAAACCAAAGACTGGCCGCCAAACAAATAATGCCGAAAATTTTCCATCTTTTATTAACGGCTAACCGCCCCCAGATGTAAAAAGAATAAACCGAAATCATTGGCAGAAGAATGTAGTACATATGGGCTTGCGGGGGCTTGGACGTAAACCAAAAGCTGGCCCAAACCAATAGAAGACTTATGCCTGTCAAAATATGAATAGCTTTCCAGTCTTTATGTTTTGTGTCTTTGATGAAACCCATAACGAGAAGAAAAAAAGGCTGTACCAGACCCACGAGAAAGAGAAAGACGGCAGGCAGAAACATGATGGGGAAATTTTCGACCGCCTCAATGCGATCGTGTGTTCCAGGCCCTAAAAAGCGGGGTAATTCGTAAGATACTAAAGAAAGAAACCGGGGCAAGACCAGATAAATAGCCTTAAAATTATTCCAGTTGAAACTTACGGCCAAGCCCATTCCGGTGGAGGCCTGATGGGTGCCATAAACAATAAGCGTTGGAATCAAAAAAGCTCCCGAAATAAGAGAGCCTAGAAGTAATCCTGCTATTTCTGAAAAAGATCGAACCGCCCTACGTCCTATTCGCCACGCGAATGCCATGGCGATAAAGGGCGGAAGTAAAACCCAAGAGTAATGAAATTGCATATTCCAAAAAAGCCCAAATCCCATGGCGGCAAAAGCGCTCAAAGGCGACCAATAGCCTAACGATGTCTCGGGAATGGCTTCCAGAAAGCCGATAAAAAAGAAAACGCTTCCGAATAAGAGCCAGGAAGGGTTAATCATATTGGCCGATTCATGCAGATTCCAGGGGAGTAAAGCCAGCCAGGGGAAAATAAAGAAAAATGAAATTTCCTTAACCCGTTTGGAAATATACCAGGACAATAATCCTAAAGCGGAAAGCGAAAGAAGATTTAAGAAAATAAAGGGTGCTTCAGGGATGGGGAGAAGATAAAACGGGCCGCCAATTAAAAGACCTTCCAATGCGCCTGGAATTTGAGTGTAAAAACCGGTTTCGGTGACGATTAAATCCGGCCCGAAATAAGGCCAAAGATGGCTGGTATAGGCTTTCAGCCCAATCAGGTAAGTTTGAAGTTCGTCAGGGCTGAAAAAGGGTTGTGATAAACCGAAAAGAATTCGGAAGATGAGAAGGAAAAGAAAAAGCAGGATAAATTTAGTTTGGTTAGACAAAGAAACACCCGTTCAAAGTTAATACATGCTGCCGGCGCGGCGTTCGCCAAAAACATGATAGTTTTCTTCCTGAATCGCTGTGCAAATAGTGTCGCGCTTGGGATAAATCGAATCTCTCGGAGCGACCGTTATAGCATAGCCGAATTGAAAGAGAACCCCCAAAAGGATGAACGCTTGGGCGAACCAGACGCCCCTTTTTTTGAATTTTATCCAGACATAACAAGAGAAGGTCATCAAGAGCGGAAAAAAAATAAAGTAGATGTGAGAGAGCGCCAATTTACTGGTAAACCAAAAACTGGAATAGATCATCAGGAAAACTGCCGCCAATAACCAATTTAATTCTTTCCAATGGGGTCCGGGATCGGTTTGTGGAAGAAAGCTGAGTCCGTAAGCGAAAAGCTGCGCTAATCCGGCAGCCAACAGGGAAACCCAAAGGGCGTGGAGAAGATGGCCTTTGTCGGAAGCAAAGAGATGAAACGCTTGATCGAAGCTGACGCTGTCAAAACTGAGAATAATAAAAACCGCCAGGAAAACGATTAACGGAAGCCACTTTAAATTTTTAAATAATTGCCGGCTCCAAACCATTAGGAGCACGACGGGCTGAAGGAGTCCGACGATCCAAAGAATGGCTCCGGGAATCAAAAGCCAGGTGTGATCCGTCAAAAATTGAATCCGTGCTTTGGTATCGATGCCGAGAAAGCGGGGAAGCTCAAAACAAACCAAAGATAAAAAGCGGGCCAAAATAGTCCAAAATTCCCGAACGTTACCCCAATTGAAGGGGACCACAAAGCCCGAAGAGACGTTGTTTCGCCCCAAGCCGTATTGAATATAAGTGGGGATGATCAAAGCCAAGGTAGGGAGGCAGCCCAGAATGAAATATAAAAAAGAAGCCGGTCTTTTGGCATGAAAGGTTTGAAGGATTAGCGAAAGCATCGCCAAGGGAATGAAATAAACGTATGAAAAATGAAATTGCATAATCCAGCACAGTGAAAATCCCATTGCGGCATTAGCCCAAAAAGGACGAATTAGATTTAGAGAAAAACGGGGAACACTTTCCATAAAACCGATAAAGAAAAGAACAGCCGGCAAAAAAGTAAAAGCCGGGTTGATGATTGTGGTTGATTCTTGAATGCTCCAGGGAACGATGCTGATCCATATAAAAAGCCAAATATAGGAAATTTCCGGGAGTCGTTTGACGATATACCAGGTTAATAAAGCGACACCGATAACTGAAAGAAGATTTAAAAGGATGAAAGGCGCTTCCGGTATGGGAAGAACATAAAAAGGAAGTCCGATGAGAAGTCCTTCCATCGCGCCGGGAATCTGGCTTTGAAACGCCTTATTTTCTAATCCATTAACGTCAGGCCCGAAGTAAGGCCAACTATGAGTGGTAAAACACTTCAGCCCAATCAGATAAGTTTGAAGCTGGTCAATTTCCCAGATTTGAGATCTCAAAAGTCCGAAAGCGAGGCGTAATAAAAAAGCGGATATAAAAAGGATAAAAAAGGTTTTGCGGTTGGGCATGGGGCGTATTGTCCTAGAATTGAGACGAAATGTTAACCGGGAATTAATGGGAGCGGTTACTTTTGATGATCTGAAAACCAAGTTGAAAATAAATCATAGAGGATCTCAATTAAAAGCCAGTGTGAGCTCCATTTGGCCGGGGCCTACCCCCACCGTCACATCTTTGGGGGTATAAACCACCGCGTTGCCAATGATGATGCCGAGTGTCGCTCCGGCGATAGTATCGGATAAATAATGGTGGTAGCCAGCCACCCGGGCTATCGCGGTCACTGTTCCTAAAGCGTAAGCTATTACCCCAGCGCCCCATCCCCAGTATTTCTGCACGACCGGCGCGAAACAAAAGGTCGTAATCGTATGGCCCGAGGGAAAAGATTGGTTATTGGAGCCGTCCGGTCTTTCCCGAGGTATCGCGTACTTAAGTCCGGTGACCAAAACGGTCGCCAAAATTAGGGATTCACTAGCGTCTCTTCCGAATTCTTGAAGTCGCAGATTATTCGTCAAGGCGCCGATGGACCAACTTCCCAGCGCCCCGGAAACTTCCACCCATCCCTCGCCGTAAAAATTTCCAAAATCATAAAGGGAATGATAGCTCCAGTTATTTAAACTCGCGGCCAAACTATTTTGATTATCCAAAATAGCGCCATCAAGAGCGGCGGCGGCCGTGCCGACGGCGAAGGGCGCGATATTTTCAGGGATGAATAAATGGGGAAGGTCGTTTGCGAGTTTAACGGGGAAATGAGCTAAAGAAGTATCGTTGTCCGGAGACTGCCAGTCCTGCGCGTTAACCGGCGCAACCGCACCGATGGACTGAAAAAAAACGAATAAACAAAGCAGGCCAAGCGGATTTTTTAGCAAGTGCTGTTGTTGGAATCTTTGGGCTGCCATTTTTGAAAAGCCCAAACACCGACCGCAATACCCGCAATAGTGAAGACCGCGAAGATCTTACCTTCACCTAATTGGGTCAAAACAGTCCCGGGGCAAGAACCCGCTAAGGCCCAGCCGGCGCCAAAGAGAAGGGCGCCGATTAAACGAGTGGGTTCGAATTTTAACGGTTGCCAATCCAAAGCTTTGCCGGACAAAGTAGGTTTCTTGAAACGGTGGGTTAAAAAGAGGCCGGCGGCCACAACTAAAATGGCAGTGCCAATGACTCCATAAAGTTGAAAATCCTTGAACCTGAACATGTCCTGAATGGAGTCATAATCGGTGGCCCGGGCTTTCGATAAGAAAAATCCGAAGAAAAATCCGAAAAGGATAAAAACAAAAACAGAACTTAACGAAAGGGAAGCAGAAACTTTTTTGCTTTTTGATTTCACAATGACTTTGGCAGCTTTTCTCGGTTTTGGGGAAGTTTTAACCTTGCGAGCAATTGCCATTACAACACCGCCTTGAAGAGAATATTGGCCACGATCGCACCCGCCGCCAGAAAACCGAGAGTCGCCAGGATCGACATTTTGCTTCCCAGGGCCACGCCCATAATGCTATTACCGCTGGTGCAGCCTCCCGCCCAACGGGCGCCAAAGCCGATCATGATGCCGCTCAAGAATAGCCAGATTCCTTTTATCCAAGGATCGCCATAAGTGAAAGCGTCCAAGGTGCCGTAAGTTAAAGTCCAGTTCCATTGACCGATTGTGGCTACCAGACCGCCCAAAGGCAGTCCTATTAAAAACCAGATTCTCCAGCTTGAAGAGACTGAACCGGTTGCTAGAGAACAGGCATCTACAAAGCCACCGGTAACTCCCAAGCGCTTGCCCATAAACCAGGCTAAAGCCAGAGCTGTTAAACCGATACCGAGTCCGGCGTATAACCAATGCCAACTGTTCAAAAACAGGTTCAGATTCGTTTGATGAAAAAAGTTCGATATTTTATTTGCGATCATAAAACCTCCTTCAAGGCCGCTTTATTGTACCCAATGAATCTAGAAGTTGAAGTCCCCGAATTTTTTACCGGTGACTCTTTCGAAAGCTTCCACGTATTTTTCGCGGGTTTTTAACACAATTTCATCAGGTAAAACCGGTCCGGGAGGGGTTTTGTCCCAACCTTTGAGGGTTTCCAGATAATCCCGGACAAATTGTTTGTCGAAACTGGGCTGGGAAACCCCTTCTTTATATTGATCCTTGGGCCAAAAACGCGAAGAGTCAGGGGTCATGACTTCATCTATCAGAATGAGGTTGCCGTCTAAAAGGCCGAATTCAAATTTGGTATCGGCGATGATAATACCTTTGGTGTCAGCCAGATCGCGGCCCTTCTTATAGATAGCCAGGCTGACCTCTTTTACTTTTTGGGCCAAGGCTTCATCTTTCAAAATCTGTTTCATCTCATCAAACGAGATATTAATATCGTGGCCCTCTTCGGCCTTGGTCGATGGGGTGAAAATCGGTTCGGCAATTCGGGAAGATTCGATTAATCCCTTTGGTAATTCGATCCCGCAGACTTTACCGGTTTTTTGGTATTCCTTCAGACCGGAGCCGGTCAAATAACCCCTCACGATGCATTCGGCGGGAAGAGGACTGGCTTTTTTGACAATCATGGATCGATGAACCAGCTGGTCCTTAGCTTTTTGGAAAGCTTCGGGTAATGAAGAAATATCGGCGGAAATCACATGATTGGGAATAAGACTCTCGACCTGTTTGAACCAATAGGCGGAAATCTGGTTGAGCACCACACCTTTGTCAGGAATACCGTTAGGCATGATGACATCGAAAGCCGAGATACGGTCGGTGACCACAATCAGCAGTTTGTCGCCCAAATCATAAATATCCCGAACTTTTCCCCGCTTGGGGGCGGGCACTCCGGGAATGTTGGTTTGAAGAACCACATTAGAAGACATAAAAACTCCCTTAATTTTTGTGTGTTTGAAGCCACTGCACATATTGATCGACGCCATCCTCAATTGAAAGAAAAGGCTCGTTATAACCGGCTTGTTTTGCCTTGCTCATATCCGCCTGAGTGAAATATTGATAACCCTTCCGGAATTTTTCGGGAGTATCCATCCATTCAATATTCACTTCTTTGCCGATCGCTTTAAAAAGTGCCTTGGCTAAATCCACAAAGGTCCGGGCCTGGCCTGTACCGCAGTTATAAATGCCCGAGGGCGGATTTTTTTCCAAAAAGAAAAGAACCAGTTTGACGATGTCGTCCACGAAGATGAAGTCTCGCATTTGCTCGCCGTCTTTGACGCCTTCTTTATGGGAACGGAAGAGACTCATTTTGCCCGTATCGGCGATCTGATGAAATCCGTGAAAGATAGGGGAAGCCATGCGGCCTTTATGATTTTCATCCATGCCGTAAACATTGAAAAACTTTAAACCATACCAATGGGAAGGAGCGGTTTTTTGCTCCAAAGCCCATAAATCAAACTCATGCTTGCTTCGGCCGTAAACATTAAGAGGTTTGTATTTGGGAATGTCGGAGTGATTGTCCGAGTAGCCTTCTTCCCCCCGACCATAGGTGGCGCCGCTGGAAGCGTAAATGAGGGGAATTTTTTTCTCAGCGCACCACTGCCAGAGTTTTTTGGTGTAATCGGTGTTCATTTTCCACATATAAGCTTCATCGTGGTTGCCCGTGTCGGTACAGGCACCCAGGTGAATGACGGCGGTTACATTGTTTAGTTTAGGCAATTCCCCAAAAAGGTTCTCGCGGTCAATAAAGGGTAGGGTTTCCAGGCCCTTTACGCAGCCGCGAGTTTGGGCGTATTCCAATTTGTCGACCAAAATAAGGTCTTTTTGTCCTTTTGCTAAAAGTTTTTGCGCCACACGGGAAGCAATAAAACCGTAAGCTCCCGTTACCATGATGCTCATAGAAATCCTTAAATTAGAGTGCAGGCATTATAAACCGAAGAAACGAAATTGAACTACAGACTTGAAACTCAAAGTGATTACAGACCTGAAGCCGGATGAGGTTCGCGGTTAAGCGCGAAGGGGGTTAAGTCTATCGAAGGCCGTTCACCATTAATTAATTGAGCCATGATCTGCCCGGTTACCGCTGAAAGCGAAATTCCATGAGTATAGTGGCCCGTGGCCATCCAAACGCCGTCCAAGCCCGGGACGGCGCCCAAATAGGGCCAACCATCTATCGATCCGGGTCTCAATCCGGCCCAGGTT
>Ga0206829_10101_pt1 | contig 32099 bp, 32 predicted proteins | sample Alteio_BWOrgCont_75_FD_152862 | JGI IMG/M metagenome (GOLD analysis project Ga0206829, IMG submission 152862) | Enriched cells from forest soil in Barre Woods Harvard Forest LTER site, Petersham, Massachusetts, United States -... | ecosystem: Environmental > Terrestrial > Soil > Temperate forest >... | reverse complement strand
GCTTTGGTCGCCGTGGCGACTTTTGCTTTAACTGCTTGCGCTTTGGTATCTTTTTAGGCCTTTGTTCCATAGGAATTTGTTTAGGAGGGCGATGCTGTAAAGGCCATTCACTTTCATCTGAAGCAGGACCAGATTGTTTCTGTCCTGCAATCCTTGTTGGGCCGATTTCAGATTATTGACATGGGAATAGAAGAACAGAGTTTGGAAATGGTGATTCAAAGACTCTTCTCTGGCAACCCGATCGGGCAAACGACATGACGCTCCAGTGGCGATTGGCAGCACTCAAGAACGGCCTCCTCGATGCTACGGCATACCGAGTCGAATTTCTTTTTGAAATCTTGGGCTCAGCTTTTGTTCCGGCAGCTATCCAATGGGTGCTCTGGTATGCACTTTTTAAAATCGGGGGAGCTACCGAAATCGCCGGGATGGGCTACCTGGACATGGTCCATTACACCCTGATGAGTCTGCTTTTTAGCCAAGTTCGAGGAGGGGATCATGATTTTGAACTCCAAGAAATGATCCGCTCAGGACAACTGAGTAACTACTTGCTGCGCCCGGTGGGTGTAGTTGAGTTTGTCTACATTCGCGGCGTAGCCCCGCGCCTTTTCATCGCGACAGTCTGCCTCATCCTGGGGATGGGAGTCAGTGCCTCACTAGGACTCAACCCTCTCAGAATGTTGGGTGCCATGCTCATGGCGCTCATCGGTAATATTATTCACTACCAAATAGGAGCAGCTCTCGCGACCACTGCGTTTCTCTGGGAAGAAGCCTATAGCATCCTCATGGTAAAAAACATGGTCGTAAATCTCCTTTCTGGAGAGCTCATTCCTCTCAATCTTTTTCCCGAATCGATGCAATGGATTTGGAAATCCACGCCATTCTACCTCTACGTTTATGGCCCCACCCAGTATGCCTTAGGAAGATGGTCTGATATAGAATTCCTCTACCAACTCGGAATAGCGGTGCTTTGGATGCTAGGAGCATGGGCACTGATTCGGATCACGTGGGGGCTGGGAATAAAACGGTATCTCAGCTTAGGAGGTTAAAAGTGAAACTCCCAATCAATCTGCCTCAGTATCTAGAAGTCTACCGAGTTCAATTCAAGAATAATTTTGTAAGAGAAGCTGTCTACCGAACTAACTTCCTCACATCGGTTTTAACGGATGCCGTGTGGTTTGCCATCGAGATCAGCCTATTCACAGTCCTCTATTCCCACGTAAATACCTTGGCCGGATGGACGCAGGAACAAGTCTACTTCTTCTTAGGTATCTTCTTCGCCTCTGACGCTCTTTTTACAGTTTGCTTTCAAAGAAATTTCTGGAACTTTTCGGACCTAGTCAACAAAGGCGAACTAGACACCCTTCTAACAAAGCCAATTCATCCCCTCTTTCTAGCTCTCTCAAGATCCATCAATCTAACAGCAGGCTTCAATCTAATATTTGGCCTAGCGATAGCAGCAAAATTTTCAAAAGCAGCCGGTTTTGCCGGAGGCTTCCACTGGCTAGAAGTAGGAGTCTGGCTATTAGTAGGCGTGATCACCGCCCTACTTCTACGCTTTACCTTCTCAATCTGGGTATTCTGGACAGAAAGAAGCTGGGCCCTTTCACGCATGTACTACCAGTTCTTCGCCTTCGCCACAAAACCCGACCCAATCTACCCCAAAGTAATCAGATACCTCATCCTAACAGCCCTACCCTTCGCCTTCATAGGAAGCGTCCCAGCCCGAGCCCTCCTACACGGCCTAACCCAAGAAGAATACCTCTCCCTAGGAGCCGTCCTAATCACCTTCACCCTCCTAAACAAATTCCTATGGAACAAAGGCCTAAAAAGATACCAAAGCGCAAGCAGTTAAAGCAAAAGTCGCCACGGCGACCAAAGCAAATTCAAAACAACATCTAAACTCAATGGTCGCCACCGCGACCCAAGCAAATTCAAAACAACATCTAAACTCAATGGTCGCCACCGCGACCAAAACAAATTCAATACAACATCTAAACTCAACGGTCGCCACCGCGACCAAGAGCAAAAGAGCAAAAGAGCAAAAGAGCAAAAGAGCAAAAGAGCAGACACCAAAACCAAAAAAAGACCTAGCAGCAACAAGACCCACCGCATACCAGTGCCAGCAAAAAGAAGGAGGCAAATCAATGGCCTGGAGCTGGAAAGGGAGGGATGGGTGAGTACTTGGGGGAGCGCCTAAAGAGGACCCGCATGGATGCGGGTCCGATAGGCTCAAGGAAGAGCACCGGCGCTCCCCCAAGTACTCACCCATCCCCTCCCTTTCCAGCTCCCCCCAAACCCACTGAATCGCCCCAGAAATATAAGCTTGCACTATATGCCACCTGGAATAGAATTTTCAAAACGACCAGGAGGCGTCAAAATTATGGGTTCATTCCGAGAAATGTGTTTTACCCCAGCTGAATTCGCAAATATCGCACAAATCGAAAAGTCACAAATCCCAATCCTTGAACACAATGGATACATCAAGATCATTAAAAAACGATCAGGAAGCGCTGACCGTAAAATGATCACATTGGAGGAAATGCAGCACTACTTTCAAGAAAACAGACTAGGTCGCCACGGCGACCACTCAAAAATCGCCAACCCAAAGCATAAAATCCAAATGTTCTATAACGTGAAAGGCGGAACCGGGAAATCTACTCTCAGCGCCCAATACGTCATGAAGGCCGCAATGCTTGGACTAAAAGTCCTCGCCATCGATCTCGATGGGCAAGGTCATTTTACCGTAAACCTCGACATACTCGATGCCCATGAACGCCCAACGGTATACGACGTTCTGATCAATGATCTGCCCCTAGCTGATGCCATCATGAATGTGGCGCCTGGACTGGACCTGGTCCCAGCTAATTTGGGCCTCTGCAATATCGAGATTCCACTCAACAACAAAGCTCGCCGTGAATATCGACTCTCAGAAGCCATTGCTAAGGTCGCAGACCAATACGACCTGATTGTGGCTGACACAAACCCTGCGGCCTCGATTCTGAATGGCTCCATGCTTGTGGCAGCTCAGCTCGTCAACGTAGTCTGCGCAACAAACCCTCTCTCCTTCCATGGGATGTCGTTGGTGATGGCCACCATCGAAGATATGGAGAGAGAATTCAGACACAGCCTAGAGGTGAAAATTATTCCGAATATGTACGATAACCGAGAGGTCATCAGTCAAGAAGTCCTAGGGGAACTTAGGGCCCAATTCCCAGAGAACTGCACTTCCGCTGTGATCAATCGAAGTGCCGATCTCAACGAGGCCACTAAAAGGAGATCCACAGTTTGGGAAGTAAATTCTAAAGGGGTTGCGGCACAAGATATTAAAAATTTGAGTCGTGAATTGCTCTTTAGCTAGTTAACCTGTTCCTTAAAGACCGAGGGAAATCTCATGGATGAAACTAAAAAAGACGATGAAACCGGATCCAATAAAATTAAAACCCGACAAGGAAGCGGGTACTTGAAACAGCTTTATTCGACCGCACGCACCACTGCGGGCACTACACACTCGCACCTCAAGAATCTGACGACCTTCTTAGTGAACTTTGTACCTGTAGATAAGGTAGATGCTTCTGAGCTTCAAGTGAGAGTGCATTTTGAAGACTCTGAAATCGCCGCCCTTTCTCATTCCATTAAAGAGCACGGAGTACTACAGCCGATCTTAGTCGTACAAGACGGAGATCGATACAAAGTGATCGCCGGTGAAAGAAGACTTCGGGCTGCAAAGATGGCAGGAATGGATCGCATACCTGCCCGGGTTCTTTCCACAAACGATAAGGCCACTCACGAAATAGCTCTCCGTGAAAATCTGGATCGAGTGGATTTGCACCCACTCGAAGAAGGGGAAGGGTACCTCTCCTTGCTTGAAGCTCAGGCCTATACCAGTCACGAAGGAATCTCGAAGGCGTTCGGAAAGCCTAAATCCCGCATTACGGAATGCATTGGGTTCACCCGCTTACCCAAGGAAACCAAAGAAGAGCTTCTGAAGACGGGAATCAAGAACCGTGCACTCCTGCGACAGCTCCTCAATCTTCCTGCAGAACGACACCTAGCCCTAATTGAAGAGGTGAGAGGGAAGGAAGAAACGCTACCATTCTCACCTGGAACAACTCCTCCTCCGCCGAAAAATATTCAGAATAAGCTTCCTATGAAGCCGTTTGAATATCAGGTTTCCACCAAGAAAGTGAACGTTCCTGGTTTTAAATGGAAGAGGAGCCAATCTCCTGAAGCCTTAAAGGCCTACATTGCTGCCGTACGAAGGCTGTTAGCAGACTTAGAATCACTGACCTGAATCACATTAATTCCGATCAATGGCCAAGCTCTCTGAGCCCTTCCGGGCTTGGAGAGCTCTCGCAAGTAACTCAGCAGCTCAACAGTCCGAATTTTTCCGCCTCGGGTAGCATGCCTGAAAAACACTTGATTTCCCTCGCGAATCGCAAGTCCTTGGTGAGAAATCAATACAGGATGCGCCTGGTGGTCGCGATGGACCAAATTAATCACAGCTCCATTTGGAATTTCCTTAAGAACTTTGGGAAGTTTAGAAAGTTCAATATAATGGACTTGGGCTTCCATCCACATCGATCCCCCTGAATTGGCTACTGAAGCCAGTCTTCGGTCCTGATTGCGTTTCATTTCAGCCTGAATCCAGCCGCCCCGGTTAATTCTTTTCTTTTCCACGCGGGTCGCAATATTTGCGGCAGTCGCCACCCGAATAGTGACATCCGTCAAGATTTTGGCTCTCTGATTATTTGGAATCCAATCAAGTTCTGGGAAATGATTGCGACTTGCAAAACCAATTTCACTGTCTCGGTAGCGAATTGCAATTAGATTTCTATAAAAATCTCCTGGGGATGCGCTCCGAGAGAGCGCCATGACTGTCTCAACAAAAGTTGTGCAATCATATCGATCTGGAATGAGTGGAGCCGTATCATCAACTGCTCGCCCTGCCACAAGATCTTCGACCTTTCTTCTTGTGTCTTCATTTTCAATAAATTCACTCCAATATCCTATTTTGTCTTCAAGCCGAAAATCCTTAATTTTTGCAAATTCACCTGCCAGCGGCTCCATATGAGACGGCATCTCTTGTTGAGCTATGGGTTCAGAAACCACTGGATTCGTCCTAGGGATCAGCCCCGAAGCAGGAGGAGACTGTGTCAAACTCAAAAATTCCCTGGGATTGTCATGGTTCATGTTCTTGTAACCTAGGTAACCCAAAGTGAGCAGACTGAATCCGAAGGCAGCAACGCCTAGGGTAAAGTAAGAGGTTTGAACCTTGCTCGAATGGACTCGAGGTCTAGAGCGACCGGTCTGAGCAAGAATCGAGGGGAACCAGGATGCGAAGGGGGTATCCGCAGGCTTGGAAGTCGGCTTCCGTTTAGGCTTGACCTTGAGTCTTTGCTTCAGCTTAACCTTCGATGACTTCAAGGTTTTCTTGATTTTCTTGCCCAACGGGATTTTCTTTTTCTTCGTTACTTTTCGAGCCATGAATGATTCCTCACTCTGACCCGATCGGCTATTGCAGAAAAAACTAAAACATTTTAGAGGTTAACGAATTTTGACGAGAGGATAGTGTGGCAACTAAAACACTCCAACCTTGGGTAACACCCGAAAAGATCGAATATTTTGTCCAGATAGAACCCGCACTGGTTATTCTTGGGCTCGCTATCACTGCGTGGTTGGTCTCTCAACTTTTCTTAAGAAAAGTTTCTGATGAACGCCGACGAACGCTCAAGACTCAGTTTCACAGTCTGGGATTTCATCTGGTCCTGGGTACAGGCCTGATGAGTATCTACTATGGGCTTGAACAACTCCCGTATGAAAGCCCATGGATTATCAAATTCATGATTTACGAAGGTCTTGCTGTTCTCATCTCTGGTGCCGTGATCTTTGTAAAGGTTCTACGCATTCTAGTCTTCGAATACCTTTTCCTCAGTCACCGGAAAGTGCCTTTTCCAGTTCTTATCGTTAATTTATTTACTCTTTTGGTTTCCATCGCAATTGCCTCTTGGATTGGAGCAGAGATTTTCAGCATTCAGCTGACACCGATCTTGGCCACCTCTGCGATCTTCTCATTGGTTCTGGGTCTCGCACTCCAAGACACCCTGGGAAATCTCTTTGCAGGTGTAGCCCTTCAATTTGATAAACCATATGAAATTGGAGACTGGATTGAAATCCAGAGCGGCGGGCATAAATGGGTCGGCCAAGTGGATGAGATTTCATGGAGGGCAACCGTCCTGATTTCTATGACTAATGAGACCATTACCGTACCCAACCGCGTCATGGCCCAAGCCGAACTAGCGAACTTTTCCACCCACTATCGGCCGATTGTCCGAAGTATTATTTTCCGATTTCCGTTTGGAGAAGACATCGATCAGATCAAGTCTCTTCTTTTACATACAGCGAAAACCGTCCACGCCGTTCGAAAAACTCCCGGTCCCTTGGTGCTAGTCACAGATACCAACGAATCCTGGATGGCCTTCAAGCTCGTCTACCAAATCGATAACTATGGCGAACAATTCCTGATCGCCGATAAACTCTACTCGGCCTGTTTAGAACAGCTCAATCAGGCCGGAATACAGTTGGCAAGCCACCGGATCAGCCTTGATCCTCAGTGCATTCTGCAGCAAGCCGAGTCAGATACTTAGCGGGCCCAAGCGCTTTCCTCAAAGCAAGCCCCACCAGACGCCCTAAGGCACATTCCCTGCAAGTAAAACGCCCCAAAAGAGGAATGCCCCGTGACAGAACGACGACACCCTAGATATGACCTTTTTGGAAAAGTATATTGGGATTTCTTTGCGAGCGGATCTGGACGCAAGAAAGGATACTTGGCAAACCTGTCTCAATCAGGTTGCCTCCTTAAAACATCAGATCCAATTGATATGAGGCGATGGATACGGCTCTTATATGAAGACCCGTCCAGTAATCTTTGCGTCACCCTAATAGGGAGAGTATTACGGCGAAACAATCAGCTTGAAACGATCCAGGAAGGACTCGACTTCACGCTTTATCAGCATGGAGTCGAGTTCACATTTCCGAATCACTTTTCGCTTGCTGCGACAGACTTGATCTTGGATTTATCCAGAAGGAACTTAAGAGTGAGTTCCTGTCTTAATCTGAACTCCAAGTCATCTTTGCGACCTGGGTTCTTAGCGTAGAATTCTTCCAATTTTGGCTTTTCGACTTCCATGGAAGCTGCAAGTTTCTCAAGCTCAGCATCGACTTCCGCTGGCTTTACTGAAATTTTCTCTTCTTTAGCAATGGCTTCGAGGATCAAGCTGGCCCGAACTTGGCTTTCTGCACGCTTTTTGAGATTTGCCAATTCTTGGAAAATAGAAGCTTGAACCATCTTTTCGTCAAAGCCTTGACGCTGAAGCTCTTGTGCCCAATCTTGAGCTAAAGCACGAACCTGACCTTCCACCAAAGCCTGTGGGACTTCAAAAGGATTCACTTCCATGATCTTCTCGAGAAGTTCACTTCGCACTTTTCGATCCGATTCTTCAGTACGTTCGCGAGATAGAAAATCTCCAGCTTTGGTTCGCAAATCAGCCAAACCTTCATAGCCCATTTGTTTTGCAAACTCTTCATCCAGGGCAGGCAATTTCTTTTCCTTGATTTCACTCACGGTGACCGTGAATTCAGCCTCTTGATTAGCCAACTCTGCCTGAGCAAAGGTCGCTGGGAAAGTCAGGCGAAAAGTCTTAGTCTCATTCTGGCGCATTCCCACCAGGTGATCTTCGAAACCCGGAATCCATTGATGGGTTCCGATTTCGATCATGCGATTGCCCTTCATATCATCGCGCTGTTCGACTTGATCATTCTTCACCAGTCCACCCAAAATCTTAGCGTCGACAAAATCGCCTTTTTGGACAGGGCGGGAAGAGGTGGTTCCGTCTGCTAAAGCAAGACCGCCGGAAATAGGCACGAGCTCGGCTTGAGAGTTGTGAAGATTTTCGACAACCTTCTCAACCTGCTCAGCAGTAATTTCGATCTTTTCCTGCTTCAAGGCAATACCTGTATAGTCCTTAACTGTAAGCTCAGGCATGACTTCAAATGTAGCAGTGTAAACTAAATCATGATCGTCATGGAGAGTATGATCATGAGCGCCAGCACCGGTTTGGTGGTCTGGAGTCTCAATTTTTGGATTGCCTACCGTACGGAGTTCTTGTTCTTGAACTGCTTCTGCAAAAGACTGGTCAATCAAGGTGTGAAAAACACGATGGCGAACGTCTTCACCGTAGTACTGTTTGATAATTGAAATTGGGGCCAATCCGGGGCGGAAGCCTTTCAGCTTTGCAGTCTTTTGAACATCAGCAAGCCCCTTATTGATGTGGGTCTTGACCACATTCGCAGGGACTTTAACCTTTAACTTGCGCAAGATTGCTGATGGTTTTTCAACTTCTACACTAAATTCCATACTACGTGTCGTTGCCATGGTTCGTTTGTATTCGAGACCGACCCAAAAATCAAGGTTGGAAAGTCAATGGATACCAAACTTGCTCTAGCCAGAGCGCCCTCGCAGGTGCTGTGGGTCCAACTTTGCTTCGACTTTGCGTTTCCAAAATCTCCAAGGTACAGGAGGCAGGGCGCCGCCCCTCTCCCACCTGAAGCAAGGTCCCAGCTATCCCCCGCACCATTTGCTTTAGGAACCCAGTCCCCATGACCCGAACACGGACCAACCCCACTCTCTGTGTCTGAGTCAGACCGTTGAGAGGGAAGCCAATCGGGAAGGGAATAGGTTCAAGCGTGACTCCTGCCTCCAAGATAGTCCTTATAGTAGGACCCGGCTTGGCTCCTGAAGCTTGAAAAGGCTTGAAGTCATGCTCTCCGACCAGATGGCCTAACGCCGTAGACATCGCCTGAAGATCCAGCTCTTTTCGAATCCACCAGCTGAACGGTTCCAAATGGGGTAGCGCACAAGGTCCCTGTTGAAAATAGTAGCTGTACTGCTTCTTCTCAGCACTCCGCTGAGCATGAAATTCGAGTCCGATCGGCGTCACGCTGAGAACTCGGATGCTGATCGGCAAAATTCCGTTGAGTCCCCGCTGCAAAATGCCGGGGTCCCAAGACTGGTCCTTGAATAAAAAATGAGCGACCTGCCCCGCAGCATGAACCCCCGCATCGGTGCGGCCGCTTCCTACTACAGAAATTTTCTCACCCACCATCTGCTGGATGGCATTTTCTAAGGTTTCCTGAATGCTGGGTTTGTTGAGATCCGCGCCTTTCTGCTTCTGCCATCCACAAAACTGGGTCCCCACGTAGGAAATAACAAGCGCATATTTAAACATGATTTATAGCTCAAAAGTCAGGCCGACTCGGAATCCCGACATGGAAAGATCAAGATCACTCAATATCGTTCTGAGCTGAATATAGTCCGCTGTGAGATAAAAGTGTTTGACCCCGTTATCATAATAAAGATCCCAAGAGTTCCCTCGGCTGATCCAATCTAGAAGAAGGGAAGCACCGACTGACGCCATGATTCCCCTAGAAAATCCTTTGATACTGGGCTGACCGTCGTCTCGGTCCTCTTCGTATAAAATAACGGTTGGACCTGCGAGAATATGCGGTCTGAGTATGCGAAATAAGTTGAATCGGTAATTGACTCCCAGTGTGAGCGGGGCTTGAAAAAATCGAAAATTCGTAGCAGCAGTTTGAGGAAAGGTTCCGCCACCAGGCCTCGACAAAGAACTCCCAAATGCCCCTGCACCGTTTTGCCAGCTAATGGATCCCATCGCCACTATGCCAAAATTTCCAAACCATTCACTATGAAAAGGTTGGTACTCGTAGAAAAGGGTAATGTCCGGAGAGTAGCTGGATCCATAGACGCTATTAAAACTTCTCGTGGTGACGCCGGGGGAACCAGAAAAACTCCGGTTCAACAAGCCTCCGTCGCCGTACTTAAATCCAATGGCGTGATGAATTTCCCCCTTCCTCTCAGCTTTTAGCTCTGACTTGCCTGCCTTTACAGCCTGGATGGCTCCACCTTCTTCAGCCGGCTCTAAGAGCAAGCGCTGCCGTTCCGTGTAACCTTCGGAGGGATCTTTTCCCTGATTTGGATCAGTCCGCCTCAAGAGATCTGAATAGCTCCCCGGAGTCGAATCGGGTTCCGGCGGTAGGGTCTTTTTCAGTTCTTCGGTATAGGAGCGAGAGTCAAAATTCTGACTTCCATTTTGCTCCGTAGCGTTTTCACGCTTCAACTGGTCTATAAATGGCTGAATGGAGGTTTGAGAAAAAACTGGACCCGATAAAAAAATGAGCAGCCCTGCCCATAGCCAGCGATTGTCCATCTTAACTTTCATAATGCCTCAAACTGCGACCAGCAAAAACTAAAATCACGCCTAAAACAGTGGCAGCAGCTAAAAGCAGAATCAATCCAAAGGGATGAAGACAAATCCAAGCGAAGATCTCCAACGGTGCTAAAGCGAGAAGAACTGGAACTCTGAAGACCGCGTTTTCTTCTAACCACTCTGCCCATGGAGGAGACCAAGAATAATACCAAGACACAAAGGCTCTACCGACTTTGAAATTGAGCAAGACCTGATCCCGAAATTCCCTCAACATCACTACCGGAGCGCTCTCAGCTGAGCCATAGGCTGCCGTAGCAATGAAGCACTTTTTTGCACCCGGCCCCAAAAATCCGCTAATCGCCCCTGTTTGTACCCCACTAATCGTACAGGTAGATGGATCACTACCTACAAGAACCCCAGCTAGATCCTCTGCAAGGAACCCAATATTGTAGCTGATCGGATTATTTGCCGTCGTATTTGTAAATCCTCCGACTGCAACCGAAGCCTGGTTGGCAAGAGCGCCAGAGACCACTGCGTTTGCGGTACGGAAGGATGAATTTGGAGCCGGCGCAGCAGGACTCAGGTTCCCCACCACCCAATATTGAAAGACGGGGGCGCCACCCGTAATTGAAGCGAAGCTAAAGACTGAAGTGTTTAGGAAAATTTGCGTGTCACCTGGTTGTACAACTGCCGCATTTAAGGTGTTTTGATCCGGACAACTAAATCCGGGCGGGTCAATCTGAAAAACAAACGAAATGGGAGGTGACGTAGTGTCAATAGGTGTAGCACTGGGCTGATCTGTGACTGCGTTAGTCGTCACAGTGGTCACGGAAAAACCAAGATTCATCGCCGTTGGAGTTCCACTGACTGGCTGACTCAGAGTAGTGGGTGCGGCGATATTACATCCTTGAATTGTCCGAAATTGACCATCATCAGCACATAGATCTTGTGGATAAAATCCAACTTCAACAGCCTGACCGGTTCCCGGATAAGCAATGGCATAATATCTGCCCCCCCGAGTATTATCTTTTGCTAGGCAGTGGTTATCATCACACGGAATCCCGTTAATGGCGGCTATCGGGGCTGCATGAGGACTCCCAGACCCTGTGGGGCTAGCCGTAAATGTAACAACGGCAATTTGATTTCCGGTCACCGGGATCGCTTGGTCTGTAGTTACCAGCACTCGAAATAAGTTGGCCAGGTTCGTATCTGTTGCGCTCGTCTGACTCACATCCAGGGTTGATATCGTAGGATCCTTAAAACTTAAGCCACTCAAAGCTCCTGAGAAAGCGGCAGTCTTCACAAAGTAATAGACCGAACCCCCAGCATAATTGTTCGTACCCCCGATTGTTCCGTTGGAAGGAGTGACCCAAAGCGTTGCCGAAGCCGAGGGCAGCGCTGCTTCCAGAAGAAGCCCAAAGAATAGCGCTGCCCTCAGGAGCCTTAAACAATTACTAATGTAATATCCTGAGCAAAATCTCACCGACTTGAACCGCATTCAGGGCAGCTCCTTTTCTTAAATTATCCGAAACAACCCAAAGATTAATCCCATTTTCAAGCGAGGGATCTTTTCGCACGCGCCCCACATAGACGGCATCACGGCCTGTGGCAGTTAATCCCATGGGATAAATACTTTGATCACAGTGATCCTGTAAAATAATTCCAGGATGGGATTCTAGAGCAGATCTGACTTCTTCTATTTCAAACGGCTTTTCACATTCAATATTGATGGATTCTCCGTGACAAGACAAAGTAGGAACTCGAACTGCAGTAGCCGATACTCTTAAGCCTGGCATATTTAGGAGTTTCCGGCTCTCAGAGATGATCTTCTGCTCCTCACTTGTAATCCCGCCTTCTTTGAAGCCCCCAATATGAGGAATGCAGTTAAAGGCTATCGGATGAGCAAGAGAACGAGGTGGAGTCAGAGCTTGATGATTCAGCGTCTGCGACGTTTGTAGTTTAAGTTCTTCCATGGCAGCTACACCAGCTCCGCTTGTACTTTGGTAGCTGGACACCACAACTCGACGAAGCCCCCACCGGTCTTGAATGGGTTTGAGCGCGACCACCATTTGTACAGTAGAACAATTAGGGCCTGCAAGAATCCGTTCCTGCGGAGAAAACTCCCGAGAAGGTTTAGATCTCAGCTGCGTTTCTAGCAAATGGCCGTTCACTTCAGGAACAAGAAGAAGCGTAGAATCATGGAGTCTAAATGTCGCAGAGTTGTCAATCACCCAAGCGCCCGAAGCGGCTGCTTGAGGCACCCACTCCCTAGAAACTGCATCTGAAGCATCAAAAAATGCTACCTGCACCCCGTCGAAACAGCCTTTCTGTAAAGATCTGCAAGTGTAGTCCCTGCCATTCCAACGAATCAACTTTCCTTCAGACCTCGAAGACGCAAAAAGGACAAGCTCTCGAACGGGAAATTTTCTTTCCTGAAGGATGGCTAGCAATTCTTTTCCAACTGCTCCTGTTGCGCCGATAACGGCGACTTTAAGACCTTCTTTCATAGACGGACTCGCTCCCGGATTTGGTTGAATGTTCCGGACTCCGAATGACAATTCTCACGAGGTTCATGATCAAGCTCAATCCGACGTAAAAACTGAGGGTCAAAAACAAGGTCACTTCGGGCTTAATCGCAATCAGAATCATGACTAAAACACCAATCATGAGATAGCCAAAGGTAGCTCGGGATTTCCAATTGAGTTCCTTAAAAGATGGAAATCGAATCGTGCTTACCATTAAGCTTGCCAAGCCGAAAGTCAAAATTACCGTGAAGGTTTCACGTGCGGCTGGCCATTCGACTGTTTGTGTAAAAATAACAAAGGTCGCAATCATCTCTCCTGCCAAGGTGATCGGGAGCCCCTGGAAATAATTCTTGGGCAGTGCTGCTGTATTGACGTTAAATCTTGCAAGTCGAAGTGCACCACAGGTGAGGAATAAAAACGCCGCTAACCAGCCCAAGCGATCATACGCCCCCAGGGCCCACTGAAAGAGGAGGACGGCTGGTGCCAATCCAAATGAAATGAGATCAGATAGACTATCGTATTCGACTCCAAATTGACTTGTAGCTTTCGCCATCCGAGCAATTCGACCGTCCAACATGTCAAAAATACCTGCCGCAACAATCGCCCAAGCTGCAAGCACATAGTCCTGTCGGATCGATGCGATGATTGCGTAAAAACCGCAAAACATATTTACGGTCGTGACAAAATTAGGCACTAGATAGATTTTTCGCATTTGACTCTATTTATACCGCAAAACTCTCAGTTCGCCGACTAAAAGCTTCCTACCAGCAACCAAATTCCTATTACGACGCTTCCGACTCCTAACGTCCGGTAAAGAGAGAACTTCTCCGTCCCCAGGAGCAAAGAAATGGGCACAGATAGGACCGGAGCTAGGGAAGATAGGGTAGATCCTATCGCCAAGGGTGAGTGGGAAAGTCCATACATGTAAAGATAAGAGCCGGCAAAAGCGTCCAGAGCGAAGAGCCAATACCAGCGTAACCACTCTGCTTTAGGAAGAAGTAAGGAGGATCGCGGCGTCATCCACGGATTCAGTACCGCTGTCACTAGAAGCGCAAAGATCATTCGAAAGGTATTCGCCACTGGGGGCAGAACCCCCTCTCCCCCGCGCGACACCGCTATCGTATTGATCGCCCAGGCCAGGGACGATAGCAGAGCAAGAAAAACACCCGTAGCTGATATTCTTCTCTCCGAAGACGCCTGGTCTGAATTCGGGGCATTCAGAACAACCGTCACAACTCCCAAAACACTGGTGAAAAGGCCAACGATCTGGACCTTACTGATAGGTTCGCCACCAAAAAAATAGCCAGCCAACAGGGTCCAAATCGGAAAACTGGATGCGATCGCCAAAGCTCCTGGAATGCCTAGAGATCGAGTACTCAACATAAAGAATGCATCGCCCAAACCGTAGGTGGATACCATGGAGAGACCCAACCATCCCAAATGAGAGATCTGCACGGATTGAAAGCTCAGAAGCCCCAAGTCCCAACCTCCAGCAATAACGAATGAGGACAGAATAAAGAGGGGAAGGCCAATCATGGCGCGGGTAAAATTAATCGAGGGAGGTGAATAATTCTCGGAAAGCCGAGAATATCGCGCAGAACTCAGAGCCCAGGTTACCGACGATCCGAACGCACACAGGGGCCCCAATGCTGCCATTTTCATGAACTTTACCCTCGAGTTGGACCTGGTTTCAGTAGTCCTGCCTTAAGTTTAAGCTCAGCATCGGAGGCCCTTAAATAGCAAGGATGAATTTCCAAAGGGTCCTCAGGGGTTTGAGATGCTTGAACTGCTTCCCAAACCAGCTGCCCTAAGTAGCGTCCTTGCACAAATTCAGAATAAAGGCCCGACACAGGAATTTCACGATCAGCTGGCAGTGAGTCCCACGCTTGCGCATACCTCTGTCTCCCCTCTCCCACTGCAACCCAGCGGCTTAAAGGATCCTTCTTTAAATCTTCAACCAGGGCATCTGCGAGTGCTTGTGGGGAAAGGACCTTTTCCTGCACCCCTGCATCCCAAAGATTAGCCTGCGTAAGAACTGCACACCGAGTTACGGCTGACGCTTTCCCCCAAAGGGAGAAAAGCTCACCTTTGCACGCATCAGTTACTGCGACAAGATGAGTAGAGGCCGAGTTCTCTGAATGACTCAAAAACCGCGCAATCGGACGGGCTAAAGCGGCAAGACTAGAGACCCCTACTAAGGGTTTTCTCAAAGTATGAGCCAAAGTACGTGCAGTCGTAATTCCAATTCGAAGGCCCGTAAAACTCCCAGGCCCGACTCCCACTCCAAAAATGTCCACATCCTCGATTTTCCATCGAGCCGATTCGAGTGTTTGATGGATTCCCCAAAGTAGGCGCTCCGAATGAGTGGATTCCACATTCAAGGTCAGTTCAGTCACTAACCGCGGCACCTGCACATTTCGATCGCCCTCAAGGGCGACCAAAGCGCCCGTTTTTGAAGAAGTGTCCCAGGCTAGTACTTTCATGGTAAGACCATTCGTTTCAAGAAAAGACCAATCTGGAGATATCATTGTGGAAAGCTATCCCCATCAACGCGAGGATCAAGACTAGCCCCACTCCCTGAACAATTTCCATTTGCCGAACGCTCAGTGGTCTGCCACGCACCATCTCCACGCCAAGCAACATGAGGTGGCCACCGTCCAGAACAGGTACAGGCAGAATATTGAGCACTCCTAAGCCGATTGAGAAAATTGCCATGTTAGTCAAAAAGGCAATCAGTCCCCTGGTCAGAGACTCCCCGGCGATCTTTCCGATCATAATAGGGCCCCCTAAGGCCCCTACTGAAACATCTCCAGTTACAATTTTCCGCAAAGAAACCAAATTCCGCCAAGAATAGACCACCATCCGTTCAGTTGCGGTGTACACCAACCGGACGGGGTTTAAGATTCGCTCGGTGATCGTATCAGGTTCTGCCAAAGTCAACATGGGCATGACACCTACGGTGAACTGGGTAGTCTTCTTAAGAACAGGATCTCTTCCCGTTGTCGCGGTTGGATTTATTTCAGCAACGATTTTCTGACCGCTCCGTTCCCAAGATAACAAAACTTTACCGTCTTTTTCTCCGGATGCTTGCACAGCGTCCTTCAACTCAAAAAAGCTCTGAACTTCTCTTGGCCCAACGCCAATCAGGCGATCTCCAGATTTGACTCCCGCTGCCTCTGCAGGGGACTTTGGAACGACCTTTTCCACAAAAAGCTCGGAGGAATACAAACCAAAAGCGCTTCCTAGGTCCTTACCGTCTTGTGGCTTCACCCATTCCACGGTTTTTGGTACCTCGGACTTTGCGTGAGTAAACTCTAACCTCATCGGTGTTCCGGGCCGGATCTGGGTGTAATACTCTTCGAGATCTTCCCAGCTTGAAATTGAACGCCCCTGCAAGGCGGTGACCTTATCGCCAGTCACCAGCCCAGCTTGAGCCGCAGGACTTTTTGGATCTGATATACCCAGCTGGTTGGATCTTGCAATTGGCAAGAGGCCGTCGATCTCTCCTACGCTTTTGGACTCGCCATAGATGCTGAACCCTGTCTGGCTTGAAGTGGCTCCGCGAAGTACTTGTGACATTTGAGTTCTTGCATGGATTACTTTGAAATCCATGGGCACATTCGGACTTTCATTGATAGCCAGAATGATTTCCTCGAACTTATGAACGGGTTTGTCATTGATGGAGACAATCCGATCTCCGCTCAAGAACCCCATTTTCTCAGCTGGAGATCCGTGAACGACGCGCCCGATCACGCTGGACATCTGCGGCTCACCGATGACCAAAATGCACATGAAGATAAAAATAGCTAAGATGAAATTAAAGAGAGGTCCGCCTAAGAAAATAAAAAACCTTTTCCAGGGCTTTTGATTCGTCAAAGATCGCGCTTGCTCTTCTGGAGAAAGTTCACTTTCTTTGTCCTCTCCCAGAAGCTTGACGTAGCCTCCCAAAGGAATTGCGGATAGGCGAAATTCAGTTTCTCCAAATTGTCGGCTCCAAAGTCGCGGACCAAATCCCACGGAAAAGATTTCAGCCTTCACCCCAAAAATACGCGCAAATACGTAGTGGCCAAACTCATGAAAGACGACCAAAGGGACCAAGATAATAACAAAAGCAAATAGAGAATGTAAAAACGAGGTTGCCCAACTCAAACCAGCCACCATGATGTCCTCCGATTAGCCCAAAACCCGAATACAAGCATACATGACGGGCAAACTGAATACCACTCCGTCGAACCGATCTAAGAACCCACCATGACCTGGAAGAATTGAGCCAGAATCCTTCTTGAAAAACGCACGCTTAAAGAAACTTTCACAAAAATCGCCGAGCTGGGCCGCCGCCCCGACTATCACCGGCAAAACAAAAACGGCCCCCCAAGGCATAGAATGGAAAAAGAGGGCTTTAGAAATCAAAGCTACGCCGACTCCTGCTCCAATTCCGCCCCAACCCCCTTCCACGCTCTTTTTTGGGCTGATGAGGGGATAAAGTTTGTGACGCCCGTACTTTGTACCTACAAAGTAGGCTGCAGAATCCCCGGCCCAATTGATCAAAAGGAACACCAAGACCCACTGCATGCCGTTGGCAAGTTCGTAAATTTTCATGAAGTAAATCGGCAAGAACACTAAGTAAACTACCGCAAAGACAGAAAAAGCGAGCTCCTTAAAATGAGTCGAAAACTCGGCTTCTGAGTACCGTTTTGCAGAAAACAGGAAATAAATAAACAAACATAAAAACGTGACAGTCAACAAGCCAAATTCGACCTGTGGGGCGAGCAAATTGACTAATTCAACAAACCAGGTCAAAGACCAAAGCAGGTAGCGCTTCTCGACTCGGTCCGGCATCGTGAAGGTCATCTCAGTAAATTCGAAAATCATTCCCAAGGAGAGGATGGAGATGAGGATCGCCATGCCTACCCGGCCCCCAAAAATAATGAGGCCTAGAAGCAAGGCTCCACCGAGCACTCCCGTAAAGACTCGTTTTTTTAGCTCATCAGACATGGGTCACTTTTCCTAACCCGCCAAAGCGGCGCTCTCTGAGGGAAAACTCATTCACGGCAGCTTCCAAGTGTTTGGGTTCAAATTCAGGCCAACAGACCTCTAAAAATACAAACTCAGCATAGGCAGCTTGCCAGAGCAAAAAATTGCTAACACGCTGCTCGCCGCTCGTTCGAATAAACAAATCCACCTTTGAAAGCTCTCCGAGTTCCCCAGTCCAAAGGTAAGAATCCAAAACGTTCTCGTTCAAAGAATCGGGAGTGGCACGACCCGCTAAACAATCCACTGCAAAACGTCGGGCTGCGTCGGTGAGTTCGCTTCGAGAACCGTAAGAAAGCGCAAAATTGAGTTGAAGGCCGGTATTATGAGCTAATCGCTCGGTAGCCATGGTCAGAACTTCGCGAACATCGTGATCAAGGCGATCCACTTGTCCTATGACGCGAAGTTTTACATTTTGTCGATGAAGCTCGTCGATATCTCTCAGAAGATACTTTCTTAAGAGCTTCCAAAGGACTTTGCGTTCAGATTCAGGCCGGTTCCAATTTTCAGTAGAAAACGCATAGAGAGTTAAAGCTTGAATGCCCAGGCGGCTGGCTTCTTTGACCACCGACCTCACTCGAGCAGAACCTCGGACATGCCCAAAAATACGAGGACGGCCACGGCGCTTCGCCCAGCGTCCATTGCCGTCCATCACAATTGCTACATGTTTAGGGATATCCAAAGTGACTTCCAGTTCTTCGACTAGATGGTCAAGATCTCTTTTTCTTTGCCAGCGATCACTTTGTCTACTTCAGCGACCTTTTCATCGGTCTTCTTTTGAACTAGGTCCATAGCCTTCTTGGTATCATCTTCGGAGAGGGTCTTTGCTTTTTCTTGCTTCTTGAGCTCTTCGTTTGCATCCCGGCGATGATTTCGAACCGCGATCTTAGCTTCCTCACCCATTTTCTTGACCAGCTTGACCATTTCCTTACGACGTTCTTCGGTCAAGGCAGGCAACGGAATGCGGATAATTTTACCGTCGCTTTGAGGGGTTAAACCAATGTTGGCCGCCAAAATAGCCTTCTCAATGGCCCCTAACATCCCTGCTTCCCAAGGCGAAACTTGGATAGTTCGAGCATCAGGGGTCGTCACGTTCGCCACCTGATTCAAGGGAACGCTTGAGCCATAATAATCGACATGCACCGTATCGACCAGGGCAGTTGAAGCGCGCCCAGTGCGAACCTTGACGAGCTCGCCCTTGAGCGACTGAATGCTCTTATCCATACTCTGAACCATCGAATCCAGGACTGCTTTTGACATTTTATCCTCCGGAGGGGGGTGTTATCTCACTAACGAACGAGTGTACCGACTGCTTTCCCATTCACAATATCTTCTAATGCCCCTTTTTGATTGAGGTCGAAAACTATAATGGGCAGCTGATTGTCCATACACAAAGAAATAGCCGTTGAATCCATGACTTTCAAGCCCCTCTGGAGCACTTCGATATAAGACACTTCATCAAACCATTTTGCTTTAGAATTTTCTCGGGGATCTGAATCGTAAATCCCGTCCACCTTCGTAGCCTTTAGAACTACTTCTGACCCTACTTCCATAGCGCGGAGCGCTGCGGTGGTGTCTGTTGTAAAGTAGGGATTTCCTGTACCGGCACCAAAAATCACAACCCGATTTTTTTCTAAATGTCGGACTGCTTTGCGGCGGATATAAGGCTCCGCCAGCTCTTGCATCTCAATGGCGGATTGGACTCGGGTGTGGACACCTGCATGCTCGAGGGCATCCTGAAGCGCCAAACAGTTCAGGACCGTAGCCAGCATCCCCATATAGTCTGCTGAGGCACGGTCCATCCCCTTGGTTGCTCCTTTGATCCCTCGGAAGATGTTTCCACCCCCGATCACAATTCCAATTTGAACCCCTTTGTCATGGATACGCTTGATCTCGTCCGCCAAAACATTGAGGACATCCGTATCAATTCCGTATCCAGCCTGTCCGGCCAACGCTTCACCTGACAATTTGAGTAGAATTCGCTTATAAGGTGCACTTCGCTGACCAGGGACTGGGTTCGCCATTTGAGTTCCTCGCTCGAGATTAGGTTGTAGGTTCTGCTGCTGCTGCTTCCTTCAAGCCTTCTCCTAGAGCAAATCGAGCAAACCGACGGATCGAAATATTCTCCCCGAGGGTTGCAATGGTTTCCTTAAGAAGCTGCTCAATGGTCTTATTAGGATCCTTTACAAAGACCTGATGAATCAAGCAATTATCTTCGTAGAACTTCTTAATTTTGCCTTCAGCGATTTTTTCCAAAACTGCTGCGGGTTTACCGGAAGCTTGCATTTGAGCAATCGCGATTTCCTTTTCCTTGACTAGGACTTCAGCAGGCACTTCCTCTGGGCGAACCCACTGAGGGCTAGCTGCAGCTACGTGCATTGCAATGTCCTTAACCAAAGAGCGGAACTGTTCAGTGCGAGCCACAAAGTCAGTTTCACAATTGACTTCGAGGAGGACTCCGACCTTTCCTTCACCGTGAATGTAGGAAGTCACAGCGCCTTCTTTAGTCAATCGGCCTGCTTTTTTGGCCGCGGAAGCAATCCCTTTTTTACGGAGGTACTCGACAGCCTTCTCAAAATCGCCGGAAGTCTCAACGAGAGCCTTCTTGCAATCCATCATCCCTGCGCCCGTTTTTTCTCTCAGATCTCTAACAGCTGATGCTGAAATTTCCATGGACTTACTCTCCTTTTACCTTCTTGGTCTTCTTTACAGGTTTTTCAGAAGCAGCGACGGGTGCAGCTGCGGTCGCAGCGGTAGCAGCAGCAGCGGCTGGAGTTTCAGTTTCAGCCATTTGAGCTTCTACTTCTTGAGCTTCGATATCAGCTTCATCCACACCTTGAAGGTCGATATCGCCTTCAAAGCGAGAAACCTTCTTCTCAATCACTTCATCTTTAGCGCCTGCGTCAGCAATTTCTTGAGCGCGAAGCTTTTCTTGGAAGATTCTTGCGCCTTCCAAGCAGCTATCGGAGATCAAGCGAGCGAAAAGACGGATGCTGCGGATTGCGTCATCGTTTCCTGGAATCACGTAGGTGATGTTGGAAGGATCACAATTGGTATCCACCACAGCAATCGTAGGAATGCCCAATTTCTTGGCTTCCTTAACTGCAATGTGTTCCTTTTCGGTGTCTACGACGAAGATCGCCCCTGGGAGCTTCTTCATGTCTTGAATTCCGCCCAAGGATTTCTTCAAATTCTCAAGCTCACGGTCGTAGCGAGATTGTTCTTTCTTCGGGGTTTCATCCCATTGTGGGGAGATTTTCAATGCTTCAATTTTCTTCAAACGATCAATAGAAGCCTTGACGGTTTGGTAGTTCGTTAACATGCCGCCCAACCAGCGGTTATTGACGTAGTACATTCCTGCGCGGGATGCTTCTTCTTGAATCACTTCTTTAGCTTGTTTCTTGGTGCCTACGAAAAGAACCTTCTTGCCTTCAGAAGCAATTTGGGTGGCGAAAGCGCAAGCAGCGCGGGTTTGATCGACCGTCTTTTGGAGGTCAATGATATAGATCCCGTTACGGGCGCCGAAAACATAAGGCTTCATCTTTGGGTTCCAACGGCGGGTCTGATGACCAAAATGAACCCCAGACTCGAGAAGCTCGCGCATGGTAATAGCTGGCATAGTAAAATCCTCAATAATGATGCGGAAGACAAAACGGCGCGAACGCGCAGAAAGACTTGCCGCGGTTTAATTGAAGCTCAAACTGGGCCTTAAGAACCGTTCTTAAGGGGTTTGGGCCTCCCTCCACCTCGATTACCAGGGATCACCTGGAACCACGTTTGGATGAGGTGTGTGTAATGCCGGGTAAGCTACTCTAAGAAGGGGGAGAATGCAATGGGTTTTGGGGACCGAGGGGACCAGCTTTTGCTATTCATGGCCCAGCACAGCAAGTTGTCAAATCTTGGCCACAGGGACACGTCCTAGCGCCCAAGGGGTCATAGGGATCATTGGGATTGCAGGTGAAGGTACACATGCCCCCACTTCCTGTCGATCCACCTCCTCCCGTTTGCGGCGGCGGCGAAGTTGTTGTTGTGCTTGACGAAATGAGAGGGTGACCAACCACTTGAGCTTCACTGGTCATCGGGTTTCCATAACTATCCAAATACTGAGGTTGACCAGGTACCCAGGTCCAAAAAGTCCAAAAGCATGCCTGCAGCGGCCCCCCCCCCGGAATAGCTCTGAGGCAAAAAAGAGAGGTCAACAGGATTTCCACTAGTATATCCCACCCACATATTGGGAACACCTCCGGGAATTGTTTGTCCATTCACCCTATCTTCGTGGTTGACCGGATTAAAGGTATACATGCTTGCCCCCTGATCTGTCTGGCAGCACATGGGCGTACCCGTCCAATCGGTATAAAGCGTCCCAGTACAAGGAGCTGGGCAGCAATTCATGGCCTGGCAATTATTGTTTGTATCATAGCTACCATTACAGGTGGCCTGCGATGGATTTACGCCCGCCGGGCAGGTGAAAGTTTGTTGGCAAGGATCCCCCAAGTTATGAGGCGTGGTGGGCGCCGAAGCCCCCCAAGGCTGCGTCCAATATGTATCCCAGACATAATGTCCAGTCATGTCACAGACTAAAAGCTTATTGTTACTCTGATTATAAAAAAGCCTACCAGGAGAAGTGCACGGACTGCTTTTAGTGGTCATATTGGTGTCATCAGCCGAAAGATCATTCACCCCAACCAAGGGGAGCATGCAACTACCACTGAGGAACGATCCACCTCCCAGCTTTAAGCAATTCTTGCCCGGCTCGTCTTCTGCATAGCACCCAGAAATGTTGTTGTTAGCATCCAATGTAATCGCAACCGGAATCTTCCTAGTCCACGTCAGACCGTTCAACTGCAAGTTAGTGGGTTGAACTTGAATCTGAAAATTCGCTGAATAAACGCCCCCCGTGACTGCAGAAAAGGGAGCAACCCAGCTCAAAGAAGTAATTGTCACCCTCCCATAAGTTGCGCCCACTTTAAAAGTTCTTCCAGAATATTGAATAGAGGAAATGGACTGTGGCTCCGTTGAAGACGGATTGAATGTTGCCGGAGTAAAAGCAGACTGACAGTTCTGAGGATCAGCCAGAATGACTTCGAGTTCATACATCAAGTTCGCAAAATTGTTTGTTGCAATCTGTTTAGAATTTTGTTTTGCCATCTGCGAGAAAATAGCGGCCATCCCTGCTGTAGCAGCTGAAAGCACAGCTGTCGCAACAAGAACTTGGACGATCGACATTCCAGAACTATCCGCTCCCCTGGGCATAATATTAATTATACAATAATATTACAGGTAAACCTAATTTGGTCTGATTACATAAATTTGACTTATTAAAGCGCCTAACTAGAGTTCTGCAGTCAGAAACATTGAAAATGACCGGTCAATTGGATACCCCTGGATGACTTGATAAGTCGTGCCAAGTAAGTTCTCAATTCTCCCCGCCCATGTAATTCGCTTGGTAATTAACGCACTTAGACTGGTGTCGAATAAAAAATATCCAGGAAGGGTGTCTCCACTCAGATCATAGACTCTGGCACTAGAGCCTCTTAAGTTGGTTATCCATTCCCATTTTCTGAGGTCCCCAGCAGAGTGCACACTCAAACCTCCAACTTTCATAAACCAGGGAAGGTAAGGATATTGAAATCCCGTCAAAGTCATCCGAGAATAAGCCAGAGTCAATGCATGCCGCCAATCTACAAATCTCGAAATTTTTATTGATCCTCGGAGCGTCAAAGTTCCCACATAGGCGTCGCCCGAGTTTTGGGGCTGGGTACCATTGATAACGGTTACATCTTGTTTCCACTGCACGGCTGATTCCAACGCCGTGCTCACATCGCCATGGCTCCACTCAGCACCCAGTACCCCCGTCCAATGAGTTTCATTCTTCAGATTTGGATTTCCGACATACCCTGGATAAATCGCAAAACGCTCGGCCAGAGTCGGTACTCTCTGAGAATAGGACAATCGAGTGTACAAGGCTTCCCGACCTTGATTCCAATCTTTTCGGGCTCCCAAACTCCCTTGGGGCAGCATTCCCACACCCGTGGTCCAGGAGGCTTGAAGATTTGGATCCAATGTCCAGGTGCCTAGCTCCACTAAATGCGAGACTTGCATATTGGATTGAGTTTGTGTGGGGACCCTAAAAAGGTCTGAAGAATAATTGATTTCCTTTGCACTTAACCCCAACTTCCAGGGTCCCGAGAGAAACGCAGTTTGAACGCCGAGCTGAGAGGTATCCGTCCTTGAAGAAAAAGAGCTGCCTGGATCCGTGTAATCAATCGTCGAGGTATCAAAGAAAAGACTAGTTTTGAGCTTTGAAGATTCTCCCACGTCAAAGTCATTTTGCAAAACAGGAAGCACTCGTGTCGTCCGAGTCCTAGCGCGTGGAGCGTAGAATTGGGTAGGTCCAGGCGTCTCAGAATCTAAATCCGTCGCCAAAAGATGAAAAGCCCCCGAGTACTTCCCGGATTTCCAGACTTGGCTGAAAATCCCACTGGGCCCGAGGGTTTTTTCACTGCTGTACCCCAAAACCATTGCTGTTGAACCTACCTTCGCGGAAGCTGAAATTTGATTCACCCCAACGGTATTAAAAAACTCGCTGGCTCGCGCGGTTGACTCGGGCCGCTGAAGAGCCGTGAGGGTCCATGGCTCCAAAGCAAGCGTCCCGGCTGTAGCGCTGGGATTAAGACCGTTCAAGGAAGGACCTGTCTGAAACCGGAATCCTCCCCAAAGAAACTGCGGAAAGCTTGAAAGGTCAAACCCCAACCCTTGAGGTGGGCTGAGTGAAACCCCAAATGTCTGGACGTCCATGTCTTGAGAGTTGCTGCCAATACCTCTGATTTGGCTCAAATTACCTGGCTTCCCTGAATCCGAAATAGGGACAGAAAGCTGATTTTCAAGAGCATTTTGAATCGAGCCAGTTCCTGAATTCAATTGGGTTTGTCCCTTACGCGAAGGAACCACCGGGTCCTCCTGAAGCAAATCTCCTGGGGTCCCCTCTTTAACAATAGGCAGAACCTCAATCACGGGGGCATCGGCATAACTTTTTGCTGCTAATTGTGAAATCAATAGAACAAGCGCAAGCACAACTAAAATCCTCCATTTCCTCATATCAGAAATTCCGGCATAATGTAGGTATGTGGATCAATTCCAAACCCCTACTTCGTTATGCGGGCCCAGTTTTTGGAGCCATTCTCAGCCTCTGCGGAAGTCTCCCCATCAGTTCAGCCGAAGAGAATAGCCCAATCCCACCTGTCCCTCAGGAACACCTTTGGGATGAATCCAAAGCGGTGGATGAAACCACCCGCTCCCTCCTCGAATCTATTTTGCTCGAGCACGAGCATCTCACAGGCCAACAAATTCGAGCAGTCATTTTGAAAACCACTCCCAGCCCAAACCTAGAAGACTGGACTCATCGAGCTCTAGTGGAGTGGAAAGTCGGAAATAGAGGACAGACCAACGGAGCCCTAATTGCCCTCACCGTGTCATCCCGTAAGGCCCAAATCGAAACGGGATTTGCGCTAGAATCTATCCTCACCCCTTCAAAAATTACTGAAATTGTTTCCGAGCGGGTCCAACCTGAATTCAAACGAAAGGGGCCTTCTGCTGCTGCAAGAGTTGCCGTTTATTCCGTTCTTGAAGCCCTTGAAAGCCCGTTGATTCTCAGTGGTAAAATCGATGAGACTCTCGAACAAAACGGTATGCCCTATCAGCTCTCCGAGTCTACTTTTCTATTAGATACCTGGCCATTTTTCTTAGGGTTGGGGATTTTCCTCATTCTGATCGTCCTGGTTCAAATTCTATCGAGGGAAGCCCATTTCACTTCACGGGGCTGGCACCGTGCTCCTATGCTAGCTTCACTCCTCCGATCCTATTCTCAAAAAATGAAAGCCCTGCTCTCTCGACAACCCGCTCCGCAATTTCAAAAGCTTGGAGGACACAGTGGACAATGGTAGTTTTCAAACGCGATCTCCGATTCTTTTAGCCCTGCAAGAAGCTGAGGAAGGCACGACTGGCGTGATTGAAGTTCACCTCTCTCGACGCTGGATAGAGCGCGATGCGCTGGCTCGAGCTACCGAGATTTTTTATCAGTTTCAAATGCATCGAACCCAAGCTCGAAACGCGGTTCTCGTTTACGTGAACTTTAGGGCGAGAAAACTGGCAATCATCGGGGACCAGGGAATTCATGAAGCCGTGGGCCAAGGATTCTGGGACCGGATGAGCCAAGAGCTTGCGGAAAATCTGAGATACACTCAGAGCGAAAGAGCCATTGCACTGACTGTAATAGCAATAGGCCAGGTTTTGAAAAACTTCTTCCCAACACTCTAGAAATTATATATTCAAAAAGAATTGAAAATGACTGAATCAAAAGCTCTCCATCTCGAACCCGGATTTTCATTCGGCGGCCCCTTAGATGCCCAGATCTCAAAGGAAGCATTCCCGCACGGTAGCGATCGCTATTGGATGTTAGAGGCCCTAAAAGAATCCCGTCGCAGCATTGGGATCTCAAATCCAAATCCAGCAGTCGGCTGCGTCCTGGTTGACGCTCAGGGAAACGAAATTTCTCGAGGAGCGACCCAAGCCTTCACAGGAGCCCATGCAGAGCGGGTCGCCTGGAACCTAGTCCGCGATCCAAAGCAATTAGAAGGGGCAACGGCCTATGTCACACTTGAACCTTGTTCCCATTTTGGACGTCAACCTCCCTGCGTAGACCTTTTGTGCCATTCTCAAATTCGAAGAATTGTAATTGCGAGAGGTGACCCCAATCCTCTAGTGAACGGCCAGGGGATCAAAAAACTAAAAGATCTTGGAAAAGAAGTTCAAATAGGCGTCCTGAGTCATGAAGCAAGTGCTTGGAACTTCCCCTTCTTAGCAAATCAAGCACTGAAGCGTCCTATTGTCGCCTTGAAATGGGCTCAGACCTTGGACGGTCAGCTCGCCGACGACACTCATACTTCCAAATGGATTTCGGGCCCTGACTCGAGGTCCTATACCCATTGGATTCGGCAAAGATACGATGCCATTTTGATTGGTTCATCGACCTGGCTCAATGATCGTCCTGAGCTCACGGTACGCGATTGCCCTTTGCCGCACCCCAGTCAGAAATGGGCCCAACCTCTACCCATCATCTTGGACCCCAAGGGAGAAGCGCTAAGGGTCGACGGTGCCACACAAAACGCTTTGGCTCAGCGCATGTTCCGTCCTGGAAGATCCGTCCTCTACGTCACTACGGAAAGTGCTCTACCAAGTGATCCTTGGGTGCTTAACTACCCCGACGTTACCGTGATGACCCTGGAAGGAAAAAACCTCATTCCAGAATTAATCGCTGCTCTTCAAACGGAAAAACTCAACCAAATCCTCGGGCACCCCCTTCAAAGCCTAATGGTGGAAGGGGGGCCAAAAACCCTAGCTTCCTTTCTCAAAGCGGGTTATTCCGACCTGCTTCATGTTTTCATTTCGCCCCAATTCTCCGGGGGTAAAAAAAATCGAATCCACGTAGAGCGCCTACTCAAGGATGCCATTCGATTTAGATTGGTCTCCCAGTTCAGACTCGGTGAGGACTCCGTGATGGAAATGGTGTCAAAAGACGCCTTTGGTGCTGTTTTTTAGCGAGCGACTGAGTTAAGGCTTTCCCTGGGGAGGTGTGGGAAAGCAAATGGTTGACTCCGTTCAAAAGTGGATCAGAGAGTTTGAAAAACCTCTGACCATATTCATAGGCTCAATTTGCCTAACGGCCGTGCTTCTCAATTTAGATTTCAATTTCCTTGAAGCCAATCTCTATGACCTAAGAGTTTCTCACGGGTACCAAAGCAAAGCTCTCTCGGATATCGTCCTAATCTCCCTCGATGATGCCACGACCCGCGAGCTCGACGAATTTGCCCCTCTTTCCATGGACTAGCACAGTCGATTTCTAGAAACCCTTGAAGCTTTCAGCCCGAAGGCGGTTGGCTATCTGATGGACATGAATCATGTCGATCAAGTGACCCCAGAGCTCCTTAGAAAAGAATGGGGCACTCGGTTTGTAGAGTCCGCCCAGCGAATGACCCAAAAGGGAAACGTCTTCCTCCTGGGTACCCCGTTTGATGTCACTGGAGAAATCCCTCCTCCCTTTCCTCTGAATACCCTGCAACATTCCATTGCAGTAGTTCATAAAGACGGTAACGTTTTTGCAGAAGATAAAATCACTCGTAGAGCCCTTCTCACGCTCAACGATCACCCAGCCTTTCACCTCAATATGGCTCGACTTCTCGGAAGAATTGAAAAGGATGAACTCCCTCGAGGGACTTTCTACATTCCAGAAGTAGACGGAAAGTACTTCTTCTTTCGCTACCACGGGAGCACCGTTTTTAACTATCGAAGACCCAGTCCGCTCCCGTACCCTCACTATTCATTTGTAGATATTATAAAAAAAAGGGTCCCGGTCAGCGCCCTGAGAAACAAAGTTGTCCTTGTCAGCTCCCTTTCAAGCGATGACTCCGCTGACTATGCTTTTACGCCTTATTCAAGAGTATCGTTTTCTAATCCAAAACTCCTGGTGCATGCAAATATTCTAGACACCATTATCACGCGGGACGGAATCTTGCTGGCCCCTAGGTGGGTCAATTGGCTGGTGACCTTCGTCGTGACCACCTTCGTGCTGTGGTGGATTATGACGGCAACTCCACTCTATGGAGTTTTCGCAACATTGAGTCTAGCTCTTGCCCTCATTGTCGTCAGCCAAGCCCTCTTTCAAATTCGAGGCCTTTGGTTGAGAGAAAGCCAGCCCCTCGTGGGAATATTCGTGGGTTACTACCTTGCCGTTCCTTACCGTCTTATTCTTGAATACAAGAAAAGATGGGACTATCAGCGAAAGAACGAAATCTTGACTCAGGTCGAAGAACTTAAAACGAACTTTCTGCATTTAGTGACTCATGATCTCAAAACTCCGGTCGCACGAATCCAAGGCCTCACTGAAGTCCTACTACGAAACGCCTCCAACCGCTTAAATCCGCGTGACCAAGAAACACTCAAGAGCGTGATCACCTCGACCGAAGAGCTGAACCATTTCATCACTAGTATACTAGAGCTCAGTAAGGTCGAATCCAAGAATCTCCACATTCAGCTCGAATCGAAAGACATTAACCACCTCATTGAGAAAGCAGTCGAGCGATTTCACGCCCAGGCCAAAGCACGTCAGGTTCAGCTTGTATCTCAGCTGGATCCACTGTTCCCTATTCACGTCGATCCAACCCTAATTTCTAAGGTTCTTAATAATCTCATCGACAATGCCATCAAATATTCTCCCAAAAATTCCGCGGTCCATATTGAATCGAAGGAAGAAGGAGACTGGATTGTGATTTCGATCCGAGATCAGGGGATCGGCCTTTCAGAAGAAGAACTGCAAAACCTTTTCACTCGATTCTATCGGGCAAAGAACGACACGACTATTTCCACAACCGGAACGGGGCTAGGACTCTATCTCACAAAGTACTTTATTGAGGCTCACCAGGGCCATGTCGAAGTGAGTAGCGAAAAAAACCAAGGGAGTACCTTCAGAATTATTTTACCCATGTATCCAGTGGAGGTTTCACCCAACACGATACATAAACTAAAGGAGACATTTGATGTTTAAAGTACTTGTAGCTGACGATGACGCAGATTTAAGGCTTTCTGTAGCCTCAGCGCTCTCTGAAAACCACTATCTGGTGGACCAAGCGAAAGACGGAGAAGAAAGCGTAAATCGCGTCCGCGCAGGTCACTACGATTTAGTGCTTCTTGATGTCAACATGCCACGACTTACGGGCCTCGAAGCCCTGAAGGAAATCAAAGCCCACGATCCTTCCATCATCGTCATCATCTTAACTGCGTTTTCCAATGTACGGGACGCCGTCGAAGCTACGAAAGAAGGGGCTTACAATTACCTAGAAAAGCCCATCAAAGCAGAAAACCTAGTCTACATGGCCGATAAGGCCCTCAAAGCCAAACACATGATCCGAAATATGAGCATGTCGGCACCGGTATTTAGACTCCCAAACGGCACCGACTTTATTGGCCAAAGCTCCGAGATGAAACGCATCTTTACCGTGATCGACAAACTCTCTCGAGTAGATACTGCCGTCCTCATCAGGGGAGAAAGCGGTACAGGCAAAGAGCTGGTGGCTCAAGCCTTACATTTTAACAGCCCTAGAAAAGACAATCGTTTCGTCACGATCAATTGCTCCGCCGTGCCCGAAAATCTCATCGAAAGCGAATTCTTTGGTCATGAAAAAGGGGCATTCACGGGTGCAGACTCGAGAAAAATCGGAAAATTCCAGTTTGCGGATGGCGGGACTCTATTCCTTGACGAAATTGGAGACATTTCTGCTGGAATGCAGGTAAAGCTCCTTCGAGCCCTTCAAGAAAAAGAATTCACACCTGTTGGATCTAATCGCGAAGTGGAAGTTAACGTCAGGATTGTTGCAGCAACCAATCGCAATTTAGAAGAAATGATTAAAAAGAGCGAGTTTCGAGAAGATTTGTTCTATCGGCTTAACGTTCTTCCGATTCAACTGCCTCCTTTAAGGGAACGAAAGAACGATATCGAAGCCCTTGCCTCTTATTTCATTGAAAAATTCAACTTACACCACCACAAGAACATTACCCATATTGATGCGGAAGCGATGGCGATACTTAAAGCGCACTCCTGGCCGGGCAATATTCGAGAGCTGGAGAACGTAATTGAACACGCCTTTGTGATCGAAGGCACTACTCTGATTACCGCTCCGAGCCTACCGGAATCACTCACTCAAAAATACGGGGTGAAATCGGCAGTTCCTGGGTTTTCAGAGGACGAGGGCGATTTCGAGGACTCCACCGACGGATCTGAAGACGAAGCAACAATCTCCCTCACCCGAAATGGTTCCGTTGCGTTGCTTGCCGACCGAAAAGGCTTTAAACTGGATATCAATCGCTTAGATTTTCAAGCAAACAAAGAGGAGTTTGAGCGCCAGTTTCTAATTAGCGCGCTCAAGGCCTTTAAGGGGCGCATCAATCAAACTGCGCTCCACGCCAATATCCCTAAAAAGACTTTGCTGAGAAAATTAGAAAAATACGGAATTAACGCAAGAGATTATATCTAGGCTGACGCCTAAAGAAAACGGGATCGAGATCCGGCAAAATCACCGGCTCCCGATCCCGTCTTAGCTGTCACCTGTGCGCTGTTGGCTGTCAGCTATTAATTACTTGCCGTCTGCATGTCGTGAATTTGTATGGACGCTTTGTGCCTCAGCTCTGCGACATAGTTTCGGGTGAGCTGATCTAACAGAAGCTGCTTAGCGCGAGGTTCTACCTCCGCAAACTCAATTGGAGCCCCAGCTTTGCGTGCGATCACTTTAATCACGTGGTAGCCGTAAATAGTATGCACCGGACCGACGATGTCACCATTCTTTGCGGCAAATGCAGCCTCAGTAAATTCGGGAACAAGCCGATCGTGCATAATGTACCCAAGATCGCCCCGATTATTCTTGGCCGATGGGTCCACTGAGTGTTTATCTGCCAGGTCCTGAAAATCATTCTCAGAGTTCATGGCCATGGACATGACCTTTTCAGCTTCTTTTTCGCTACGTAGCAGAATGTGTTGCACCCTCACTTCATCGCGATTAAAGAAATCCGACTTTGCACTGTAGAATTTCTTAACGGCTGCAGGGGTGAGCTTACTAGAGAATTTCTTCTCTATGAGCTGGTTAATGAGAAGTTGCTTTTTCGCAAGATTCATCCCCTCTTGAAAGGCTCTGGTTTGATCCAGACCCTCTCTTTGGGCCTCTTGCATCAAGAGCTCCTGCCCAACCATGGCTTTCACTGCTTCGCCCTTTGTTTCAGGATTTCCAAGTAACGCATTCTTTTGACCTTGATTGAGCCCGGTTAACGAATCCTCGAGGTCCTTTCGCGTCAAACCGTGCTGATTGACCGTTGCCACCTCCTTAATATTAGCAATTTCCCGGGTAGGTTCAGAATCTTGCGCACTAGCCGATAGCGTGCTGAGCGCAATGCCAAGTACACTGACTGAGACAGCCCATTTTTTTCCGCCCATTTGATAGCCTCCATGCATCGAATTAGAACGTTTATGAGTATGCTTTGAAAATCTTATCATAACGTTCCTGAATCTTCTTTAAATCTATCATATTTAGAAAACTCGAGAAACCCATCCACACAGCTACTCCATTAAGATCAACAAACTGCGGCGGCAAGTAACGCGGCGCATCTATGATTCCCTCTTTATATTTCTGGTAGATCAGAGGTACGTCATCTGCCCGCA
>Ga0206829_10100_pt1 | contig 32171 bp, 24 predicted proteins | sample Alteio_BWOrgCont_75_FD_152862 | JGI IMG/M metagenome (GOLD analysis project Ga0206829, IMG submission 152862) | Enriched cells from forest soil in Barre Woods Harvard Forest LTER site, Petersham, Massachusetts, United States -... | ecosystem: Environmental > Terrestrial > Soil > Temperate forest >... | reverse complement strand
TCCTAAAATCATGCAAAACAAATCTTGAATCTGACAAAGTCTGTTTTATTTTTTTATCCTTTCGTTTTATGATTGCTTCGCCCTTGCGAGCAACAATAAAACTATGGTAAATATGATGAAGAAAATAGCCTGGGATTTTAAGATTCCGGAAAGTATCCTGAATCTTAAGATTATTTCAGAATCTCTCTTGAAATAACCAGCTTCTGGATCTCGGAAGTTCCTTCACCGATGGTACAAAGTTTGGAATCACGGTAATATTTTTCGACAGGGAAATCTTTGGTATATCCATATCCGCCAAAGATTTGCACAGCTTCGGTAGAAACTCTCACTGCTACTTCAGAGGTATAATATTTTGCCATCGAAGATTCCTTTTTCATTGGCAAGCCACGATTCTTCATGTCTGCAGCTTGATAAGTAAGGAGTTCGGCAGCTTCAATCTGCGTCGCCATATCTGCAAGTTTAAAAGAGATAGCCTGAAACTCTGCGATAGGTTTGCCAAATTGTTCTCGCTCCTTGGAATATTTTACAGAAGCTTCAAAAGCACCCTTCGCAATACCGATTCCAAGAGAGGCGATAGAAATTCTTCCGCCATCAAGAACCTTCATTGCCTGCGCGAATCCTTCACCAAGTTTGCCCATGATCTGATCTTTATGAACGCGACAATTATCAAAGATCAGTTCAGTAGTTTCTGAAGCGCGCATTCCTAATTTATTTTCCTTGCGACCGCCAGAAAAACCAGGAGTACCTTTTTCAATGATGAAGGAAGTCATACCCTTACTGTCGCCTTTGTTTCCAGTTCGCACGATCACCACAGCCACATCGCCGGAGATGCCATGAGTAATAAAATTCTTGCTGCCATTGATGATAAAATAATCACCATCCGCAACAGCAGTAGTGAGCATATTTGCAGAATCAGAACCAGTGTTCACTTCTGTCAAACCCCATGCGCCAATCCATTCAGCAGTAGCTAATTTAGGCAGATATTTTTTCTTCTGTTCAGCATTTCCGAAGGTCAGAATATGACCTGTGCAAAGAGAATTGTGAGCCGCCATAGACAAACCAATTGAGCCGTCAATCTTAGACAATTCAACGATAGCAGTTACATATTCAGTATAGCTCAAGCCTGCACCACCATACTCGACAGGCACTAAAACACCCATCAAACCTAATTCTCCAAGCTTCTTAAAGACATCTACCGGGAATTTCTGTGATTCATCCCATTCCATCATCTTTGGTTTGATATGTTTCTCACCAAAGTCCTTGATTGTAGCGGCAATCATCCGCTGGTTCTCGTTAATTTCAAAATCCATATAATCGTTATTCGTTAATTGTTAATCGTTATTCCAATCGTTATTCCTTTATACCCTATACCTTTATACCTCTAATCACCAACTTTGAGATAGGGTGCAAGTTTACTAAATAATCCGTCATCCATTAAGACTAACTTTTTAATATCAGTTATTTCCTTGTAATTGCCATGCTGTTTTCTATAATTGATAATGGCATTAGCCGTCTTGATTTTAATGTAAGGATGTTTCTTTAAGTCATCAAAAGAGGCAAGATTGATATTGATCTTTTTCACAAGATCAGGATTAACGTTGACATGCTCTTCTACCTGGTTGAATTGCAAACTATCGAAGCCATAAACTTCGTATAATTGTTCCTTATTAATGAACCCTCCAAGCAGATCGCGATACTTCACAATGCGCTTGGCAGAAGAAGTTCCGATACCATGAAGCTGAGTCAAAGTAAGGGTATCGGCACTGTTTAATTCCAATGTAATGTCAGATTTTGGGATATAGGATTCCTTTGTTTTGACAAAAGTTTTCTTTGAAGAATCTCTTTGATGAGCCGGAATAATAATGTAAGGGCTCAACCTGTTATATTCATCTTCATTAATGCAATACATCTTCTTGAAATCTTCCTTGTTTTTAAACACACCGCCTTTTGATAAATAGTTTCTGATAACGGCTGTTTGTTTTCCACTCAAACCCATCTGAAGAAAGTCCTCATCACTTACAAGGTTTGGATCAAAGTTGGGAAGTTTGATGTCAGGATTTTCTACTTCATCATTCGGATTTTCAACTGTATGATCATTAGTTGAAGCTTGTGAATGTTGATTTCCAGAGACTATTTTTCTTTCAAATTTACTGAAGTCTGTTACTTCATTATTCCCGAAATAATCAGTCGCCTTGATACATACTAATATAAAGGTCAGCACAACCAAAAGCCCTATGATTCCTTTCCTTTCAGCACTGGTATAGGTCAGGAATTCCTTGTAATATTTCTTCATATTTAATAAGGTATTGGGGTATAAAGGTATAGGGGAATAGGGTATAAAGGTATAGGGCTGAATGGGAAGGTTGATAAGGTGTGTAAATGGTTCATTGTTAATTTCATATTTTGATTATTATTAGTTCCAATTATACCCTATTCCCTTATACCTTAATCCTCCCCTTCATTCGTTCCACAATCTCAAATGCGGCAGGACAAATAAAAGTATTCTTCAAAGTCAAATCAAGCAACTGGTAAAATTTTCTTCGGTCAGTATGAGGGTATTCCCGACAAGCATCAGGACGATTTTCATAAATAATACAAGAGTTATCATCGGCGAGGAAGGCACAGGGCGCGGAGTTCAAGACATAATCATCATCTTCATCAATGTGGAGATACTTGGCGATAAAATCATTTGTCTTCATCTTAAAATGCTTTGCAATACGTTCTATATCCCTCATTTTAAATATCGGACTGGTGGTCTTGCAGCAATTTGCACAGGTCATGCAATCCATTTCTTCAAAGACTTCCTCATGCAATTCATGAACCATTTCATCCAAGTCCTTCGGACGGTTTTTCTTTAATTTATTGAAGAGTTTTTTTGTCTCCGCTTCCTTCTTTTTCGCCAGGTTTGGCAAATCTTTTGGTTCAATCATTTTATAATCTCAGGAGGCAAAGTAACGAATTGTTGGGGGATTAGTTTTGATAGAAGTCTGTTTTAATTCATTCGCCTTAGATTGTTCAAGTATTTTAATAGTTCCTTATTTTCTAATGAAGAATTAGGCTTTATTTTGTATATAAAATAGTTTTCATCTCCCACAATTGAGCTATCAAAACCCCTTATAAATTGCCAGTTTAAAGGAGCAGGCTCTACTGGGTAAGATAATATTAATAAATAGTTTTGATTTAAATGAGCAAAATGAGAATTTATTTTCTCAATTATTTCACTGGAGGAGAGCCATGTTCTCTTGTTGCTAAACAAAATATAAGTCCCCATTCTATTGGTTTGCGGGTAGTAAATTGGTTTATTCAACAGCCCCGATATTGAGGATGTATTATATTCATCTCCACCGATATTCATTGTATCTAATGAATTTGCTTTTAAATATTGAGCAACTGCAAAAGCATTTGAAAAAGGATAATTTATTTCATAATAAACCGCCACAAAGGTTGCTGACAAATTGACAATGAGAAGGACATATAAAAAATACATTCTTAGATAATTAATGCCAGCTAATTTAGTATCTGAATCACTTTTATCTTCTGCAATATATATCCAAAGGCATAAGACAAATAGCAAAAACAATTGCCCGAAATGCCGCTGATAGCCGTAATATTTGAAATAGCTGAATAGCATTAATCCTATAGTCCCTGCATAAAAAAATAGAAGAACTTTCCTTTTTTTTGAGAAGATTAATGATACGATTACAAGGACAATCAAAGCTAATATTAGTTGGATTATTTGAAAGTCAGGGAATGCCTCTGTGAAATTTGTATTCCAGAATTTTATCTTTATTTCCGGAAAGGGAAAGTAGCCGGCGAAGATTCTGGTTAATACATTTATTAAAATTTTAGAATCAAAATTATTAACCCATTTATTGGCAAAGCCCAGGTCGGGTGGCGGGATAAAATAATAGATGGAAATTATTAATCCTGTAAAGACAATTATTAATGAAAAAATTATGCTGCCTTTAGCAATTGTTTTTGTTTTCCAGAGATTAAAAATTATATATCCATAAAGAACAATTCCCAGAATGACTCCATAAATATTGATTTGGAAAAGGAGGAAGAACAGTAATGAATTTAGCAGAATATATCGCCCTGAATAATTTAGATAAAGAACGGTGGTTAAGAAAAGCAATAATATTTCAAGGGAGTAATCGCGACATATAATACCATATTCAAAAAAGAAATAATACCCGAAACAAAAAAGAATCTTTTCAACGGTTTTGAATGGGGAAAAGTAATAAAATACGAAGGCATAAAATGTCGCGAAGGTAATATTAATAACCTTCAAACTAGCAATAGAATCGGTAAAATGTTGAATGATATAAAGGCTGACATAATAGAGTTTTCCATGACCTTCAAATCTTGTGATGAAGAATAATTCGGAAAGAGAATGGCTTTGGAATGCTACAGACCATGCTTGAATTTCATCTCGCCAGAATTCATGAAAGGAAGAAATAATAAACTCTGAAATAAGGAAGCAGACAGAAAAGATAATTGCTATTCTTAGACTTGGATGAGATGAGGAATTTCTTGAAGTTGGATTCTTTGGCATGAGTGCAAATTTACAAATGGAAGTAGTAATGCAATCTTCTAAAGCCAACAAATATTATAAGTAAGAAATATTCAAAATCAAGTCAGAAAAAGCATTAATGGTTTTCCGGATGGTCGTGGTTAAATTACCTTTGAAGGCTTTGCTATTATAAAAGCCCCAAATTAGGTGTCTTGGAAGTTGAATAAGTGCCAAAAATAAGGACTATTATGCTGATAATGGTATGATAAATCGGTTTTACTTCCTTATTTACATTAACCCAAAACGTAAACACGTTTTGGTAAAATGTAAACTCGTTTTGATAAAACGTGAACACATTCTATAAAAACGTGAATTCCTTTTATTAGAACGTGAACACGGTTTATTAAAAGGTGAACACGGTTTATTAAAAGGTGAACAAGGTTTATTAAAATGTGAACACGGTTTATTAAAACGTGAACAAGGTCTCGGAAAACTTGAGAAAAGGTTTTCAATATCCCCTAATCATGTATTATTTCATTATCGCAATCTTTCCCTTGTCAAAAACCCCGCTAGCGGAGATAACTTCCCAATAATAAATTCCATTCGTGAGAAGGGAGGCATCAATAGTTTCATATCCTTTCATTGAGGCTAAAGAATAGGAATAAACCACCCTTCCGGTAATGTCAAAAATCTGGAGATAGGCATTCTCGATGTTATTTATTTGGGAAGTAAAGTTATAGGACAAAGTAAAATTGCCATCATTAGGATTTGGGAAAATAGAGACGGATTGGAGGGCATTAAATTGAACAGGGACAATTTCGGAATAGGTAAAGTCGCCATTAAAATCCACTTGTTTTAATCTGTAATACGACAAGCCAGATAGCGGAGCGTCATCATTTAAAGAATAATAAAGTGTCTGATTGCTGTTGCCTGCGCCGGGAATTTTTCCAACAAATTCAAAGTTCAAACCGTCTTTAGAACGCTCAATTTCGAAATGATCATTGTTGATTTCGCTGGCTGTAATCCAGTCCGTAAGGACATATTTATTATTTTCATTATTTGCAGTAAAACTAACCAGTTCTATGGGTAATGGTTGGGAAGAATTAGCCAGTGTCCATGGAGAAAAATGAGAAACCCCGGTAACTGTAACTGTATGATTTATCATATTACTGGATTGCCCGCCATTGCTGTTCGGAGAAACCCAACCTGTATTCGAAACGTTCCACCTTTGACCAACCATTCCGGCGTATGAGTGGTGAGTTTCATTGGGTCCGTAAGTGAATGTGATGGTTGCAGTATTCGTGCCATTCGTTAGCGGAGTAACATTAATTTGCCAGAATCTGTTTACAATATTCGCACTGTCATTGGGATAATTTGAAATAGCATTTCTGATTTGTGTAACTGTCGGAGGGTAAGGTAAATGAGCTATGGAATCAGTGTATGGCGCATAAGTAGCAACGAAAACAGTATCCTCAGGACCGCTGGTATTGGTAAATTTGAAGGGAATATAATTTCCATATTTGTTTCCAAACGGAAAGATATAGGATTGAAAGTTTTGGGCAACAAGCCATTTAATGCCAGCTAAATTCGCGGTGTCTTCAGCTAAAATATATCCTGATGGAGATGTAGTACTGTCAATGATTGCTCCATTATAAGTACTCGCGACAGTAAGTATATTGTGATTCAAATTTAAAATTCCATGAGTCAGATTCAAAATATCCTGGAAAGTCGCCGGAGCGTCTAATCTCAAAGTTGGAGTATTATAGGAGTTGATATAAATATCATAAAAATTAACAAGGCTGTCTTCCACTTTGAAAGTTTGTGAAGTTGGGGTTGTCCAATCACCAAATTGGAAAGTTCCACCATTTATAGTTTTAGATGCACCACTTATAATTTTCAAATCTTTCCCGGTTCCTGAATTAATCTGATGGAATAGTATAGTGCCACTGTTAATGCCTAGTGAAGAAGAATGATCAATGTCAAATAACGCTTTAGTATTACTGGAAGTACCAACAGTATTAAGAGAAATCGTATTTGGGAAGGTGTTAGAATAAGTATCATCGAAAACAAATGTTGCTCCATTAGCTATTTCCATTTGAGAGGCAACAGTTAAGTTTCCACCGTATATTTGAGTTAATGCACCAGAACCGGAAGTAATAAATGAATTACCTGAAGTAGTACCAATAGCCATATCTGATGCATAATCACCCATTCTGAAAAGACCGTAATTTGTCAATGTACAATTACTTGCAGAGAGTATTCCGCCATCAAATTGGATTCCCCCTGTTGAAGGAATTGAAGCTGTAATGTTGGTGAATTGAATAGTTGATGTAGGTTCCTCCAGCATCAAAAGTCCATTTAATATATTTAAGTTTCCAGTCATTGACATAGTTTGTCCTTGTGCATTCTGAAGAACATAAGTAGTATCAGTTCCCTTGTTTAGCGTGATGTTATTGAATGTTGTCTCGACATATCCATTGATATATTCTAGTGAAGAAGAACCTATAAAAGATACTGTACTGTTGTTTGCATTAAAGGTAGAGCTATAAGCATAGATTCCATTATACCAGGAACCATAAACATCTAAATTATAACTGCCATTAATGGTAAAGGTCTCATTGTTTCCGTATATATTCAAATTCTGACAGACAGCTCCTGCACCATTAATTACAGGATAAAATAGCGGTGTGTAATAGGTGCCGTCTATGTATGCAGAAACAGTGGAAGATGGCATTCCACCACACCAGTTATATATATTAAACCAATCGGTACTGACTCCACCCACCCACTGTCCAGGACCGTAAATATTAGGTTCGACGGTAATATTAAGAGTATCCCATGAAGAATAAATATTGCAACTTGAATTATAAGCCCTTACTCTAATAAAACCTGAAGTTGAGCCGAGTGTTAATGTTATTGAATCGGTTCCTTGTCCAGTTGTTATAACAGATCCTGCTAAATTACTGACATCCCAAACATAACTGGAAGCATTGGTTACAGCAGAAATCTGATAACTCGCATTCATATTGGAACATAAAATAGTATCACCAACTATATGACTTAAGTTGCCAAGTCCAGGATTTACATTTACCGTTACTGTACTTGTTTTTGGACAAACACCTGTGCTGTCGGGATATCCTGGATTTCCACCATTCAATGTTACAGTATAGGTTGTTGTTACTGTTGGGGATGCAATAGGGTTTGCAATATATGCATTCGATAAACTTGCTGATGGAGACCAAGAATAATTTGCCTGAGATTCTAAAACATAAGCATCATTGCTGGCAGTCCATGTATTTGCATTTCTGCTTCCTAAGCCATAATTAATCGCTCCTGTCGAATCTTCAATTCCTTGATTATAAAAACTGCTTGGGATAGTTCCATTCTGAAATTCTATAATATTTGTGGTTTCATGAAGAATCAGATAAGCAGTAAGAGTCGTTAAACTTGTAGTGTCTGCAACCGCAGCATATTTGAGAACAAATTCTCTGTTAGGGGCGGTACCGATAGTTTGATATTGAATGACACCTGCATAATTTGGTTTTAAATCTGCCCATGCGAGAGCAATTATTTCTGTAGGCAAAAGTGTTGAAGGAAATTGAAGCGGTGAGGCAGTGTTATATGCTGAAGAAAACTGCACATTACCATTGCTGCTTACATAGAGCGTGGTCCTTAATTTTCCAAAATAATAAAAATTAAAACCGATAGAAACTCCATTGCTCACACCATCATCAGGAATTGTGTTTGAAGTCCACGGTGAAGGGATCGAAGGACTTGACATCGTTGGTGCCGAATAAGTGATCTTCCCAATATGACCGAAAGTTGTTGAAGTTGCAGATAATTGAGTAGTATCTCCACTGCAAATAGTTGATCTCGCGGCTGCTGCGGAAACAGACCCAACATAAAAAGTAGCTGTTGTAGTATCGTTAGTGAGATTTTGATCTGTATAGGTCGTGGTGGTAGTCACTATAGAGCTATTGGTATATGATTTTAAATAATAAGTCCCTCCTCCGCTCATATTTACCGAATTAGACATTTGCACGGCAATGGTTCCGCCGGAAGGAAACGAGCCTGTAAAAATCCCGGAATCCAAAGTATTTATCACTCCTGTTATTTGAGTATAAACCTTCAAAGGATAGGAAGAATTAAAAGTCAGACTCTGGCTTCCGAAATTGACTAAGGTATCAACAATAATCTGGGCGGCAGAATAGCTGCAGGTATCGGGATTTGGGGGATAGATATTTGAAACTCCTATATCTGCTCCGGGTTTGGAAAAAGTGATCTTGTGATAATAAAAATCGGGATAAGGGTTGGCAGTAAGGAAATTGATATTGCCTGTAAATGTCGTAGTACCGGGAACAGAATCTGTAAGAATATAATTAGTATTTGGAAGTGTGGATGTGTATGCCGCCGAATTGAGACCAATGACATATTTGTTTGCTGTCGGCAAATTAGAATAGGGATAAACAAAATTCCAGGCATACCAAAATTCAATGGTTCCACTGGTTTCATAGAGTTTAGTCTGAAATACCATAAAACTTTCATTGAAATTCCACATCCAAATATTCCAATTGTAACCTTTTAGCTGCATCAAGTACCACTCTACCGTCAAGACCCTATTTGGCGATGTTCCTGAAACTTCATACTTAATCGAAAAATTCAAAGGTTCACTGCCATTGTAATAGGTAATTAAATCGCTGTAAAATGGCGCAATAGCCATTGCCGAAAAATTATTTGTGTTATTTTGATAAAACGCTGTGCAGCTATCATTGTAGGCATAATTATTAGTTGACGCAACGCTGCAACCGGGGGTGGAATTGGTTGCATACCTGGGATAAGGATAGGTAGAATAAAGGGATGAAGAAATAGTATCTAAAACAATATAGCCATTCGAAGAAACATAAAAGGTCTTACATGACAAGCCATTATATGGAAAATTAAACCCAATAGCAGTAGGCTGGCTGATGGAATTATCAGTATTTGAGGAACAATTCCAGGTGACATTATTTCCATAATAAATACTTTCGTAATTCCAATCGGTAGTCCTTGTAATATAATAAGTACCTAAATTCTGTGCTTCCAAAGACATCGTGAAGATTACACAAACAAGGCTTAGTACCAGATACCGAATAATTTTTAGTAAATCTTTAATCATATTTTTTGTAGGTATTTGAAATATTTGAAGGCACAAAGATAGAAAAAAATTAGATAACAAATGCATAAAAATTTATATATTTTGTAATATCTTTCCTTTCATTATTAAAGATTCCATGTGTTTTGTAAAATTTTCCCTTGCAGGTAAACAGTAGCTATAATTTAGTATCTGAATTTCCTCATTTTTGCTTGGGAATGTCATTTTCTTATTGTAAAGGGGAGTCATTCCCTTAGTACGGGTAGTCGTTCCCATTATACGGGGATTCATTCCCATTATACGGGGAGTCGTTCCCATTATACGGGGATTCATTCCCATTATACGGGGATTCATTCCCATTATACGGGGATTCATTCCTTTTATACAGGGACTCGTTCCCTTGATACCGGGACTCATTCCCTTGATACGGGGAGCCGTTCCCTTGATACGGGGAGTCATCGCCGGAGACATACTTTTGGTATTTTCCAACCTAAATAGACATTTATTATTCACTCCTATATTTACTTTTGGAATCAAATCCTTATCGGATGAGAGTCACAATCCCATATTGACTTCGTTTTTGAAGCTCAAGGAAGGTGTAATAGCTGTAATCCACTCTATATATATAACTGCCTTGTGGAATTACATTTCCATTATATGTTCCATCCCAGCCTTGAGAAATATCACTGGATTCAAAAAGAGTTTCTCCCCAACGGTCGAAAATATACATGTGGAAGTCAACGACACCGTCGGAATATGCCATGAAAACATCATTAATACCATTGTTATTCGGAGTAAAAGAACTTGGAATATAAAGATTGCTTTGGCAGAAATCCCTTACCCACTTTTGGCTGGTTGCCGTGCAGCCGTTTCCATCGGTAACCAAGACAGTGTAAGTTCCGGGTTCGTAGGTAATCATAAAATGGTCGTTCCCGCCTGAAGGTGTCCATGTATAACTGTTGAAACCGATTCCGGCATCAATAAACAATTGAGAACCCGGGCATAGAAACGTATCGGCACCCAGGCTGACTTGAATTTGATTTGCAATAAATACATTTACGGAATCAAGAGTCGAACAGCCGTGATCATTAACCTTTACGAAATATTCAGAGGTGGTATTCGCAATGATGGTCTGAGTAGTTTGACCATTACTCCAGAAATACGTCATTCCTGCATTTCCTGCATCCAACTTAACGGTTTCACCATAGCATAACTGAATATCAGGACCAAGGTTTACTGTCGGAGAAATACCTTCTGTAATAATAACGGTATCTGTTCCTGTACAAGTTCCGTTTTGCACCTGAACCCAATAGGTTCCAGAGCTATTAACGCTGATAGTTTCGGTAATTTGACCGTTGGACCATAAGTAGGTTGCTCCGGCATTTCCGGCATCAAGAATGGTTGACTGAGAGCATAAATATTGATCAGGACCGAGATTAACAACTGGCAATGCAGTAAAGGAAACACTAATTGAACCGGTTGCCGTGCATGTTCCGATAGAAACAGTAACCGTATAAATTCCAGATACAACAGGGCTGATGGTTTCCGTAACAGCACCATTTGACCAAAGATAAGTGGACCCTGCATTTCCGGCATCAATAGTTACCGGAATACCAAGGCAAACAGAAATATTATTGCCAAGATTGACAGTTGGCGAGGCAACGAAATTCACAGTAATAGTGCCAGTACCACTACAAATTCCTGCGGTGGCTGTTACGGTATAAGTTCCCGAAGAGCTTACTGTTATTGTCTGGGTATTTAGACCATTAGACCATGAATAGGTAGCTCCGACATTACCTGCATTGAGGGTTAAACTTTGTCCGATGCAGAGGGTCGTATCATTTCCCAAATTGACGGTTACATTAGCAAGGAAGTCCACAATAATTGAATCTGTGGCAACACAATTTCCAACTGAAACAGAGACATAATAAGTGGCTGTTGAATCTGCAATAATTGTTTGGGTATTTGCACCTGTTGACCATAAATAAGTAGCTCCTGGATTACCTGCATTAAGGGTAATTGGATTGCCGGCGCATATCGTTGTATCATGTCCAAGATTCACTGTCGCCCCATGAAAAGTTACAGTTATAGAATCCGTTTCCACACAAGAACCTGCGGACACTGTCACATAATAAGTTGCTGTAGTATCAACATTAATTGTTTGAGTTGTGGCACCGGTTGACCAGTTATAAACTGCACCTGCATTTGCAGCATTCAAAGTTAAATTTTGACCCGTGCAAAGTGTTGTATCATTCCCTAAATTAACAACAATAGGAGGAACGATATGTACATTGCAGGTATCATGAAGAGTGTCGGCACCACACGGATTGGTATTAATTATAATTACAGAATAGGGACCTGCTGAGTTTACTGAAATAGTCTCGGTGGTAGCACCTGTAGACCACAGGTAACTTGTAGCACCGCTGCCTGCATCTAATATAAGGGGAGTGGTGCAAACAGAAGTATCTTCAGGTAAATCGGAAATGGATGTTTGATTAGTCAAAATATCTAACATATTAGGCAACCCGATCATGCAAGTTCCGGTGCCAAGATTGACCGCTCCTGCAACATAATTACAGCCAACTCCAAGCGTATTAGGATTGTTTATTACATTCAAAACAGAGGAAGAATAATTGCAGACATACATCTTTCCATCAGGACCCATCTGGATGGCGCCACCTGAAGTAGAAAGGGTAGTAACTGTATATTGTGAAGCCATAATTGTAGCCAGATTATTAGATGAAATATCATATTGCCAAAGCGGCGGTGCACCACCATCGCCAATAGTATAAAGCACTGTGTTGTTAGGAGAAAAGCATACCCCATAAGTAAAATTGCCAGAGGGCATAGGCATTGAAATTGCATTAGAAACTACGCCGGTTGTGTTATTAAAATCACAAAGATCCACAAACTCACCTTCAAATACCGCAGCAGCTATTTTCTGGGCATTAGGCGAAGCTTTAAGATAACCTATTGTCGAAACAGAACTAGTGATGACTGTTCCAGTATTAGAAATTATGGGTGCTCCCACACCATTGCATGTGACAGGATAGGAATAAAAAGTATTGTTATTAAAACCATGACATACCACCCAAAAATCGGTACCATTAGCATTCCTAACTGCACAAAGTTTTTCGCAGGCAGGGGTAATCAATTGAATATTTTTGCAACTGACATCGCCCAAACCTCCATCAAGCAACATATCCACCATAGAATAACAAACTCCATGCGGATTAGCTTCATAATCGGAAGTGAAAATATAGTAAAGATGATTGCTGCATGGCACTTTGACAATCACTCCGGATTGAGTGGAGGAACTATTCCCATTCAATAAAAGACCATTTGGCATAGCGATATTATTTCTGTTCCAGACATTAATACCATCGGTATAAAATAAAAGGTTTCCGCTTGCATCAGAAATCGAAGCGCAGCCTTCAACCGTACTCATGGCACATCCGGTAACTGCTACCGGTGAGCCTGTACTGAAATTTACGGCAGCACCATCACCGAAATACCAGTTCCAGTTTTGCGGTTGAGCCATGACACTTGCAGAGAAAAGAAATAAGGTCGAAACTAAGGTTACAATAAATTTATTCATCATTGAAAATTTTGGTGGTTTAATTATAATGCAAAATTAATAAAAAATTTTGTTGTTAGCAAATGATTATGGTTAATTTTTTTTTAACCCCTGCAAAAGTGCAGATTTATAGCATCATCTTTAATCCAGGTTTTTTCATTGTGAACCGCTGATGCCATTGGTTTCTTAAATGATTGGATATATTTGTTTCTTTTCTAACACCGATTCACTGTTAATTTACTTTTTTGGGAGCACCAAAAAGTTCCAGTAAAATGTGAAGTGATTTATTCGTTAGAACATAGTTTAATGGTGGTTGTTTTTTAACGAATCCATATTCCATAAGCTTAGGTAAATGCTTTGCATAACCAGCCACAGAATGTCCCGTAAAATCGCGCAATTGATTTACTGTAGCTTTTTTGTAATTATATAAAAACAGTAATTCAAGTGCAATAATACGATACAATCCGATACTGACATTGCGAGGCAAATGTCCCTTCAATGCAGCTCTCAATTTTGAAAGGGAATCTCCTTCATAACTTATATTTTGAGCTAAGGTATGGGTATCCTCCAAGCGCACTGTGACAGCCTTATTTTTGGCTTTTTCTGCATCAGAATTTACCATCTCGATGGCATACACAAAATCAGTATAAAAGTTATAAAGCGTTGCTTTTCCATTCCCGTTTTTGATATATTGCTCCAATTCATTTAGAAGGCTTTTCTCAAAAATGGTATAAATCGAAACAACTCCATTTGCCTCCATTGCTTTATTTGATAATGTCTCCAAAACAGTTTTTATACCAAGGTTATCGTCTTGAATTTGATTAAAATCTGTTTTTATACCAAGGCTTTCCACATCAATATCTATAAAACCATTTTTTATACCATCACCACTGCTGGGGATGCCAATTATATCATTATTTATACCAAGGTCATTTCGGGAGATGCCAGTTATATCATTATTTATACCAATGTCATTTCGGGAGATGCCAGTTATATCATTATTTATACCAAGGTAATTTCGGATGATGCCAGTTATATCATTATTTATACCAACGTCTTTTCTGGTGATGCCAATAATATCATTATTTATACCAACATCATTTCGAGGGAGACTATTTTCAGAAAATTTTAAACCGGCATTATTTTTCAAAAATGCATTTTCATTCTTCAATACCATCAAATGTTTTAGCAAGATTTGCATAGCTTTCACCGGATCTATTTTCAGTTTTTCCGCTTCGATTTCTTTATTCATAATTATTTAATTTTTCATTTAATATTACCTGGAATATTTTTTTTCCACACTTTCCATCCTTTACAATTTCTGTCAATCATTATTATATTTTTTCTATGATTAGCCGTTGCGCCTGCCATCTGACAGAAGCATTTCAGCTCCATGTTTCGGTATGCAAAATTACATTATTTTTTAATATCCATTCCAGGAAAGATATTCAACACTGACCCTATTGTCACTAAGATTTATTAAGTGTTTCTCAGAAACCCAAATGTCTAAGTATTGAGTTGTTTCGTTATTCCTAATTGATTCTTATCTTTGCCGCCTTCAATCAGGAGAGATGTCCGAGTGGCTGAAGGAGCACGCTTGGAAAGCGTGTTTACCCCAAAAGGGTAACGTGGGTTCGAATCCCACTCTCTCCGCAAAAATAATTACGAATTATGAATTACAAATTACGACTTAGGATTTGGAATAAAAGATTCTTGAAGTATGTAGCACTGTTCACTATTAATTGTTCACTATTCACTATCCTCGGTTGTAAGCCTGATTTCAAGCCTGCTACAGTAAATACCGGCTTTGCTAATTTGAATTATTGCCTGTATCTCGGTGGAGATTTTATGTCGGGATATACTAATGGGGCTTTGTCATATTCAGGGCAGCATAATTCCATTCCCTATTTATTTAATCAACAACTTACAAGTGTTGGAATCAATACAACATTCAACCAGCATTTTATTTCTTTGCCGAATGGGTTGGGAGTAAATTTCCCCAATACCAACCCAAGATATCTGACCTCATTGCATCTTGGAAACTTTACGGATTGCCTTGGAGTGACATCTTTGTTTCCTTTGAATGATTCTATTCCATCAAATAGTTCGGCATTGTATAACGAACTTACCTATAATCAGCAGTTCGCACAATACAGTGTTGAAGCGGTTCCATTCGCTACTATTCCTGAATATACAGAAACTGCGATGGGCGTGGAGTTTGGCATGAACCCTTATTATCCGCCTATTGCAAGCGGGCAAGGATTTTCAACAATGCTAAGTGATGCATTGGCACAACAGTTTACTTTCTTTATTTTGTGGGCAGGCATGGAGGATGTTTATCAATATGCGCAAAACGGCGGGCAGATAGATTCCCTCACTGACTTTGGGGCATTCGATACCGACTTCGAGTATATATTAGATAATTTAATTTCAATTCCGCAAGGTCCTCATGGAATCCTTGCTAATATTCCAGACATAGATGTCTTTCCATTCTTTACTTATGTCCCTTGGAATGGGTTGGTACTGACTCAGGCAGAGGCAGATGGATTGAATATGCTTCCTTTTATAAAAAAATTTACCACAGGAGCTAATGGTTTTGTAATTTATGATTCAACATTATCATCAACTGGATTTCCTTATCGGCAAACGAATTCTGATGAATATGTTTTATTAAACGTTCCTTCTGATTCTATTAAATGTAGTGGTGTTGGCTCTATACATCCTCTATCGGCAGTTAATATTTTAACTGCCAATCAGGTTGCGAATATCAATGCCGCCATTCAGCATTTTAACGGGAAGATAGCATCGGCAGCACAAGCGCATAATATCCCCATGGTGGATATGAACTCCTTTTTCAGAACTATCAAAAACGGATATTATTATGATGGAATAAAGTTCAGTTCTACCTTCATCACCGGTGCCTTCTATTCCTTGGATGGCTTTCATCCCACCGGGCAAGGTTACGGACTTCTCACAAATGAATTCATCAAGACGATAAACGGATTTTATCATTCCACAATACCTCTTGTGGACATCACAAAATTACCCGGAGTGGTTTTCCCTTAAAGGAATTAAGCTTTTCTAAGTAGTCTTTCGGTAATTAATCATTGCCCAGGTATTCAGAATTATTCCCATGGCGAGTACTATCAAAATGTCGTATAGAACATCGTGGAATCCGCTGCCTTTGATGACTATCATGCGCATGACATCTATGAAATAAGAGACGGGGATTAATTCTGTGATAACCTTTGCCCATCCAGGCATGCTGTCTATCGGGGTGTAAAGACCTCCCATCATATTGAATATCTGGACGAAGAAAAAAGTAAGGGAATTGGCTTGCATCGGTGTCTCGGAATAGGTCGAGATGAGTAGTCCGAATCCAAGTATCGCCAGCAAATATACCGAGAGAAAAAGATACAACAAAAATACGCTTCCAAGAGGAATGATGCCATAGATAATCCATGCAATGAGCAGCCCGAGGGTGAAAACTACGAAGCCTAATGTCCAGAATGGAATGAGCTTGCCGAGAATGAAATAAACTTTCTTTACCGGCGTGACATTGATCTGTTCGATTGTACCCATTTCCTTTTCGCGGACAATGTTTTGGGACGTCATATTTCCTGCAACCAAGGTTACTAAAAGGACTAATATTCCAGGTACCATGAAGAGATAATAGGAGAGTGTGGGATTATACCAATTCGATGAAGTTACTTCGATACTTGGAATGGGATTCATCTTTGAAGGCTCCATCCATTCAAGTCGGATTTGGTTGTTGAAGTCTTGAATGATATTGTTCAGGTATCCGTTTCCCACGGCTGCTTTCACACCATTGATAGCATTGATGGAGAGGGAAAGTTTTTGCTTGTTTTCTCTTGTCAGATTATGTTCGAAGCCTTGTGGAATTTCAAGGACTATGTCGGCTTGGTCTTTTTCAATCAATTCATAAGCAGCTTTGTAGGATGGCGTGAATGCCGCCATCTTAAAATATCCTGAGGATAAAATTTTGTTGACAAACTTCTGGGAATAATCTGAACGATCTAAATCAACAACTGCAATATTGATATTCCGAATGGTGAAGTTGGCAGCCTGTGGCAATACTATCAATTGGATGATAGGAACCATAAACATCATTCGCAAAAGAACTTTGTTTCGGAATATCTGACGATATTCTTTCTGCAATAAAAACTTCAGGGTTCTCATTCTAATCGTGTTTTAAAGTTCCTTAAACTAAGGGTTAAGAAAAACAATGTCATGCCGAATAATATCAAAACTTCCCTCCAGATGAAGCGGATACCAAGCCCTTTGAGCATCACGGCTTTGACGATGATATAAAACCATTTTGCCGGGACAGCATTTGAAATTACCCTCAACAACCAAGGCATATTTTCAATAGGGAATACATAACCGCTTAGCATCAATGTAGGCAGCATCATTCCGACCAATGAAAGGGTCATTGCACCTTGCTGTGTGCTGGCTCCTGTTGATACCAAAAGCCCCAAGGACAGGCAACAAAGGATATATAAAGTACTGACTGCATATAGAAGAATCAAGTTGCCTTTGATGGGTAAATCTAAGGCATAAACACTAAGGATCAGGATGACAGTCAGGTTGATTAATGAAAGGACGAGATAGGGTACTGCTTTGGCGAGAATAACAAAGATGGGTTTGAAGGGTGAGACCAGCAAGACTTCCATGGTTCCTAATTCTTTTTCGCGGACGATGGAGATGGAAGTCATCATCACAGATACAAGAAGCATCACCATTGCAATGACACCGGGCACGAAGTTTGGCGCGCCTTTCAGATCAGGGTTATAGAGCATTCTTACCTCTTGATTTATCTGTAATGGAACCTCGACATTTACATTGAATTGAGCATTGTAATCTGCCACAATTCCAGAAACATAATTGGTGAGGGTAACGCCGGTATTCGGGTCGGAGGCATCTGCAATGACCTGTATCTGGGCATGATTGGTATGTACCAGATCAGTATAGAAGTTCTCCGGAAAAACAATCGCCAGTTTGATATCCCCCGACTTGAACGCCGCATCAATCTGCCCAGCATTCATAAGGGCTTTATTGATCTTGAAATAATCCGTAGCACTAATCTTATCAATGATTTGCTGGGAAGCCAGATCCTTGGCATTATCCACTATCACGATGTTTGAATTCTTTATTTCATTCGTCAAAGCAAAGCCAAATAACACTATCTGAATTACCGGCACACCAAACAACATGAGCAAAGTTTTCCTGTCACGAAAGACGTGAGAGAATTCTTTTTTAACGAAAGAGAAAAACTGCTTCATTGTTTATTGGGTATATAGGTATAAGGTATAAGTTACGCCGCAAATTTACGAATATTATCGGGCTTGATGATGAAAAGAATTATCCTTTTATTGCTGCACCTGAAAAGTTGCAGTCATAAAAGGATGAAAGAAATTGGCAACTCTCAACTTGTTTTTGCCTTTCTAAAACTTTAACTTTTCGTTTTTTGTCGTTCGACCCCTGATTTTTTTCGTTCAGTCATGATTTTAGGTTATAAATCTGTTTTTCAAAATGGCAGTAATATTAGCCGCAATTTTGCATCGCAAAAAAATTAAAAGGTTTTGCGCTAAAAACGAGTAAATAAAAAATTGAGAGGTTGGAAAATATTAGTTAAAGAAAATGAAACAGAGTAAAACATATAAAATAAAAGAGCGCGATCAAGGGATGGAAACCTCTCCCTCAAATTTGCCCTCTTTGCCTCAAAAGAATCCTTTGAAGGGTCATTTTTCTGGTTTTACGCTTAGAATGTCAAAAACTTTCACTCTCGGGACCCTACACTCTTCAGACATGCGTCGCATGTCTGATGTCATTCGTCACATGTCTGATGTCATTCGTCACATGTTCGAAGTCATTCATCACATGTTCGATGTCATGTGTCGTAAGTTCGATGTCATCCATCGCAAGTTCGATGTCATGTGTCGAATGTTCGATGTCATGTGTCGTATGTTTGATGTCATTCGTCGCATGTTTGATGTCATTCGTCGAATGTTCGATGTCTTTCGTCGCATGTTTGATGTCATGCGTCGCACGTCTGATGTCCTCTGGTCCGTCTTTGATGGTATCGGAGTTCCATTTTTGTATAAGAATTAATAAATAAATATTTTAACAAATTAAATAAATAATAAAATGATAACATTAAAAGCAATTTTAGTAGTCCTCGCAACGGTAGTGAACAAAGCCTTGATCCCATTGTTTAAAGTAAAAGGTCTGACAATATCTCAAATCTACACAAAAGCAACTACAGTAACCAATGCTATTGAAACAAATGTATTGACATTCGGAGTTATGGACCCGACAACAGCAGAGATGCTTGATGACATCGTCGCCGGACAATTATTGGTAACTCAAATTCAGGATAAAGAAGTTGAACTGAAAACAATGAGAGAAGAACTTACCGAAAACTTAGATAAAGTCAAAAGCAATATGATTTACAATTATTGTACTTCTGTAAAAAATTCTGCCGGCGGAGTAAAAAGTATCGTCCAGCTTACCGGGCTTGAACTCAAAGGAATGGGTCCCGCAAAAACATTGATAAGGTTCAATAATACTTATCCTGAACCTTATAAGGTGAACCAAAGCATCGGGTTAAGAATTATTCTTGACCTGATGGCTTCAGACGCTTTGTCGAAAGGCAAGCCGTATGGCGCAAAAAGCATTATCTGCTACCGCCAGGTGGGAGGTATTGCACCGCTAAGAAACAACCATCCATTGGCTGTGGCAATGCCACCTTTTGGAAAGATGAAATTGACAGATACCAATTTCATCACAGCAAACATAGGTCAAATAGTTTATTACATCTTTTGCTGGGTGGACAAAGATGGTAACATCGGACCAGAAAGCGCAGTTTATTTTTATACTGTGACGGCATAGAAATACATGAAAACTCAAGAAGCCTGTGTGAGAGATTGCACGGGTTTTTTTTGTTATGTCTTAAATTTCGCAATCGGATGTCGTAAATTACGCAAAATGCTTCCTTATGTTATACTATTTTCATATCCAAAATCCACTAAACACATAGCTTTTGTTTATCATGAGGTTTATCAACAAAATTCAATGATTTAATTTTATTTGGTAAGAAGATTTATTTTTCGTTACTTTGTACCCTCAAACTAAATAATATTAATCTATAACAATAAAAACATGAAACGACATCTTACCCTTATCTTCCTTCTGCTTAGCTTTATTGGCGTGCAAGCCCAGACCCAGCAGGCAAACCAAGATTCATCCAAAGCAAGTTTTTATTCTGCTTTCGATGCCTTGAAAAATATGCTCGAAGGCAAAGACAGCCTTAATTATGAGAAAGCAGTTTTCATTACCGAAAATGCTTATTACAATAATGCTCTTGATTATAGTGATTTTAAAGAGGTGATTGACTTCCATGTAGGAATGATTAATATTCTTGCCAGCAATGCAAGGACGGAGTATGATAAGGAATATCAGAAAATGAAAATTTATCCGAAGAAAATGTTTATGCTCAATACTTCCAACTGGGCTATTTTCAAGTACATTACCGATACTACTTTTTTCATTCAAAACAATTTAGTTTATTATAAAAGTCCTTTCACTTATACTTACGACGACCCTTATGGCAGCACGAATTGGGAGAACACACAAGACCTGCATTTATTGACCCATGACCAGCCGCAAGGAAATTGTTATGCTTTGGCTTCCTTGTTTAAAATATTTTCTGACCGCATGAAATCAGATGCACGGCTGACTGTTGCGCCGCATCATATTTACATCCAAAACCGCGATGCCAAAGGAGATTTCTATAATGTCGAATTAGCCTCCAAGACTTTTCCTCCCGATGGCTCCATACAAACCTATACTTATACCACCAAAACTTCCATCATGAATGGCATGTCGCAGCGAATGCTGACTGACAAAGAAGCCGTTGTATTAAACCTGATTTATCTTGCCAAAGGCTATGAACATAAATACCATGAAAACACCAATGATTTCCTTTTAAACTGTGCCGAACTTGCTTACAAATACGATACTCTTTCCTTGAATGCTCTTTTGCTGAAAGCAGAAGTAACTGAAAACAGATTGCTCAATGCAATGAAGGAAAATAATATCAAAACTGTTACACAAGCGAGGAATAATAAAAAGACTAATGCCCTTTTTGCAAACTATGAAGGGCAGTTGAACAACCTTTACAAATTGGGTTATCGGGAGATTCCTAAGAATATTGAAAATATGATTCTTGCAACGATTCAACATAAGACAGAAGGTTCTTTTATTCCTGACAAAACACCAAATCCTTTTAATGATATTCAAGCAAAACAAAGATATGCAACTTTGTCTTGGGGAATGTTTGATGAGTTGCAGGAGAATGTGGATACTGCACAATATTATCATGCGTTATTGAATACCGAGACGAAGAAGATTGTGGAGTTTTTACCTATTGATAATACGGATAATTATAAGGCGGATCCTGTTGTCTTTGCAATGAGTATTGATCCATTAGTAAAGAAATATCCAGATAATAGTCCCTATGTCTTCGTAGCAAATAATCCTATTCTTTTCATTGATAAAGATGGTAGAGAGGTTTTTGCTTATACACCTGAATCTCAACAATTAGTTATTAAAACACTGAATTATGCCTTTGGTGGAAGTAATTGTTTCGGTTTTGAAGGTAATAAATTAGTTAATGATGGTGATCCTCCGAAGAATATGACGAGCCAACAAGCACTTTTATATAAATATTTTAGTGAAACAATTATGGTTTCGAAAACTCCCACACTAGTTAATACAGATGAAAATTTGATAGCACATAATGAGGCTGATGGTAAAATGGAAGTTGCTGAACCAAATCCCAATGGATGCAGAACAACTTATTTTGATTTATCAACTACAAGTATTTATGAAAAACCACCAGTTCAAGGCGGCATTGGACAAATTAGATTAACTGGAGTTTCAGAACCAGAACAAGTAATTCAAATTCCTAAGGATGTATTAGCAAAAGGTATTGGATTAGAAATGCAAGATGGACCGAATAAACTTTTTCCTGCATATCACGCTTTATTACATGAAATTGCTCATGGAATTATGAATACAATAATGAAAGAAATGGACGGTAAATTTAATGGTCAAGATTTTAATAAAATGACTAAAACGGAAAGATCAGATTGGGCAATTCAGTATACAAATACATTATTACAATCATTAAAACAACCTTTAGAATCTGGAGGAGGTCAACATGATAGAAAACCTGGAGTAAATCCCGATAAGAAACCTGATCCTATAACAAAATAATGAAAATATTATGTAGTATAATTTTGTTGCTATATTTTTGTTTGGATTTACAAGAAAACAAAAAGCAAAGTAATGACCAAATAGTAAAGGAACTTATAGACGGTCTTATAAACAATAAAGATCTTGAAGTCAATAAAAACGACACAATTTTTATTAGTTTCAAGGATAGCTTAAAGACTATTACGAATTACTATTTATTTGATGACAAGAGTTTTTCATCAACCATTAAAACTAAATATGATAGTATTCGAACAACTAATTGCTTATATTTTTATTATAGGAATTCTGAAAATAATCAGTCTATATATGACTTTGAGTTTTTCAGAAAAAACTCCTCTATTGGGGGAAATATGATGTATATTTTTAGCAAAAATGGTCGTAAGAATAATTTAAAAATTCAAATCACTAAAGAATCTATCGAATAGTTGGTAAATAACAGAAAACAGGTTGTTAAATGCAATGAAGGAAAATAATATAAAAACTGTTGCGAAGGCAAGAAGTAATTCTAAAACTGAAAAACTATTGACTAATTACGAAACACAGTTAAACAACCTTTATAAATTAGGTTATCGTGAGATTCCAAAGAACATTGAGGACATGATCCTTGCTACCATTCAACACAAGGATGAACCGACTTTTATTCAAGACAAGACTCCAAATCCTTTTAATGGAATACATGCAAAACAACGCTATGCTACTTTGTCTTGGGGCATGTTTGATGAATTGCAAGAGAATGTAGATACGGCGCAGTATTATCATGCTTTATTGAATACTGGAACGAAAAAGATTATGGAGTTTTTGACTATTGATAATACGGATAATTATAAAGCGGATCCTGTTGTGTTTGCTCTTAATATTGATCCACAATTTAAAAAGTACCCTGGAATTAGTCCCTATGCATTTTGTGCTAATAACCCAATTCTTTACATTGATAAGGATGGTCAAGATTACGGAGTATATGTTGATCATGCAACAAAAACTATTATTATAAAGGCAACAATATATACCACAGCAGAAAGTCAAGAACGGGCTCAATCCGCTGCAAATGTCTGGAATGGTAATAATAAATTTGCCTATTCTATTACTGATCCAAAAACGGGAGTTGTGTCTCAATATGATATTAAGTTTGAATTAACTGTAGAATGTCATGATATGCCACAATATGCTGCAATGAATAACAATGAAGCAAATTCTTTCGAAGTGCTTCCCAATAATAATAAAATTTTTGAAGGTAAAAATAATCCAGGAGCAACTGAACCTGATCATAAAAGAAGTTACTCTAAACAGAATATTGATGGTGTAAATAAGCAATTAGAAACAGATGCTCACGAAATTGGGCATACATTGACAGCAGGTGAAGGGCATTCAGATGGTGGATTAATGAATCCTTCATTAGAAGGAGGTAGTTTAGAAATCCAAAAAAGCACCGTTCAAAATATTTTAAAAAGTGCAGGAATAGGAGGGAATGATTCTCCAAAAGTAGATAAGACTGATAAACCACATAATCCAATTCATGAGCAAAATACTGAACAGAAACCAACAGACTTTGAGAAAGGAAAAGTTATTGAAAAGTAAATTATGCATTTTATTTTTTCTTTTTTTTATTCCATTATTAGCATCAGCATCTCCAAATGATTCTATCAATTATTATGATAAAGCTTTAATGTTTTTAATAGATAGTATTATACCAAAAGAAGAAAAGAAAATAGTCATATATTTTAATGGAGAAACAACTGATCAACCAGCTGCGATATCAATTATGTGTTGTATCGATTTGTTGAATCCTGAGAAATCACCTTATGATTCACTATCAATAGGAGAAGCATATAATGAAGAAAAGAGTGGTGATTTTTGGCAATTACATACAAAAGATAAGATAAAAGTAGAAATTAAAAGTCCAATTAAAAAAGGTAAAATAAGAGGATTCAATGTTAAAATAAAAAGAAACATGAGAATGTCACAAATTAGAGAAATAAAAGAATTAAAACAAATTAATATTTATTTAGCTACAAAAAATGAAATTAGAGGTGAATCGTTTTGTATTATTTTTAATAAAGATGGTAGAGTGGTTAAATGGTGCAAAAGTGGTTGGATAAGATAATGAAAGAATCCTTTGTAACTTTTCTAACATTAATATTTTCAACAAATTTATTTTGTCAATCTCAAAACATTCCCATCTCCCTCCACCAAGAACAACAAAACCAACAATCGCAAGTTCAAGACCAAAACCGCCAGATGATGCAGCAATTGGGGTATTCGCCTCCTCCTACCCAACAAGAAATAAATTCTAACTGGCAAAAGCAAAATGAAGCAAGACAACATGCCGGTGAGCAACAACAATTAAACTCACAACAGCAACAAAGAAAACAATTAGCAGAGGTTTTGTATGAAGGGCAAAGAGCAGAGCCTTCACTTAATAAAGAATATTGGAATGCTCCTGGTTTTAATGAAAAAACAAAATCGTACAGCAACGCCTTTAATACTATAAAGGATATGCTTACCGGTAAAAAATCGTTGTCGGTTAAAGATGCTTATTACGAAATAGAAAATGCCTGGGGCGATGACTTCCTTTCTAAAACCGAATACGATAATTACATAAAGAAAAGTGCAGACTTCATCAACCAATGGTTATTTGAAAATGGTTATGATATTAAAAACAATATAGCACAACAATATGGCTTGCAAAAGTTCATGACAGATACTTTGGTTATCGGTAAGAAAAAGAATTTTGAATCTCCAAACATACCTCAAGTGGTTCATCTTCCTTTTAATTACGATTACCAGGATTATAAAGCAGAAAGAGATTATAGAAGCTACCATGTTATGAAAACCCTTGCTACTGGTAACGGACAATGTCATAATCTTCCGCTTGTATATGTCATATTAGCAGAGGCACTGGGAGCAAAAGCATATTTGTCTCATGCTCCCATTCATGATTTTGTAAAGTATCCCGATAACAAAGGAAATATTCACAATTTTGAAGCAACCAGCAATTGGCAGATTTCGGATCAATGGTATAAAGATTACCTCTACATAAAATCAACAGCAGAAAAGAGCAGAATTTATCTTGATACCTTAAACAAAGAAGAAATGGTTGCAGATGCCATGATTGAACTTGCTTGCAGTTACAAACAAAAGTTTGGTATCGGAGACGGAGCATTTATTAATCAATGTGTAGATTTCGCTATGAATTATTTCCCAAACAAAGATGCAAATATTTATGGTTGGCTATTAAGACAAAAAACAATTTCAGTAAAATTAGACAGACTACTTTATAAGAATGGTATAAAGGATATGAACCAGATTAATACGGTTCCTGGAGCACCCGAATTACTTCAACAATTAAATGCAATTACTCAAAAGATAGAATCATTAGGCTATCAGGAAATCCCAGACAAAGCTTATGATTATATGGTTCAATCACAGGATAATAAAGGAAAGGCATTGGATTCTATGCAAACTAATAATCTTCAAAAGCGGGAGACTTTTATTACTTTGAAAAATGAGAAATGAATCCAAACAACCGGACAGATGTTTATACCTGACATGTGGGTGAATAGATAAGTATTTGTAGCAAATAACTACATCCGCTATCATCATCGTTTTATTATAGCCACCCTTTGGAGTTGCAATAAAACGATGATGACTATTATCAGAACAAAGAATCCTAAATCAGGCATCAATCTTAGTCTCCTTCAACATTCGATAAATGGTCGAGGGACTAATGTCTAATTTATGGGCTACGGTGTTGATGTTGTCGTCATATTTCTTGAGGTAATAATTAATTATCCGGTGCTCATAATCACGAAGGGTCATGTCGCCGGAAATCATTTCATGCATGTTTTCCACAGAACCGAATGTAATGTTGTCAGGCTCTATTTCATTGGTGTTTGACATCACGACGGCAAGTTCTACAATAGCTTTTAATTCCCTGACATTGCCTGGATATGAATAGCCGAACAATTTCTTTTGGGCTTCATTGGTCAATGTTTTTATGGGAATATCATTCTCTCTGCTAAAGTTTTCAATGAAATATTTGGCAAGGATCAAAATGTCGTTTTCACGGTCGCGCAAAGGCGGCAATTCTATCGGCAACCCAAACAAACGATAGTACAAATCTTCCCTGAACCTTCCATTCTTAACTTCATCCATAAGATTTTTATTGGTGGCGACAATGATTCTGCAATCTGTCTTGACGACGTTGTTCCCCCCTACCCTTACCACTTCCTTTTCCTGGAGCGCACGCAGCAATTTTACCTGCATGTTGATATCCATTTCACCGATTTCGTCAAGGAATAAAGTTCCCTCATGCGCCTCTTCAAACTTTCCTATTCTTCGGGCAGCAGCTCCCGTGAAGGCACCCTTCTCATGACCAAAAAGTTCGCTCTCGATCAAGTCAGCAGGAATCGCAGCGACATTCACCACCACAAGAGATTTATGCGAACGTTTAGAATTATAATGAATAGCTTTTGCTACCAACTCCTTACCCGTGCCTGTCTCGCCTGTTATTGAAACAGCAATATTATTAGTAACCGCTTTCTCAATAAGAGTAAAAATCTTCTTGATGGATTCGCTGCTGCCTATTATGGAATTCTGGAAATCATATTTCTTCTGTACCTCTTTCTTCAGAGTTTTAATTTCCGCTTTAAGATCCGTATTTTTAGAAATATTATTGACAGTATTAAGCAGCCGGTTCCTGATGTCTTTTGTCTTGACAATGTAATCATAAGCCCCGGCTTTAAGAAGTTCTATCGCCGTTTCAATATCATCCTGCTCCGAAATAATTATTACTTCAATATCCTCATTAAAGTCTTTTATTCTTTTCAAAAGCTCGGCACCATCCATGTCAGGAAGGAGAAAATCAAGTGTTACCACATTAGGTTTTTCCTTGAGATGATCCAGAAATTCCTTTCCTGAAAAGAAGCTTACAACCTCAAAATCAGGGTTTAAAGAAAGACTATGCACAAGCAATTTATTATACCATTCATTGTCCTCTACCACAAAAACCTTAAACGAATTATTGTTATTTACCATGAAGAAGTTATTATAATTTAATGCAGCAAAAATACGACATTATAATGAAACGGGGAAATTTTTATTTATAATTTCTTTTTGAAGAAAAGTAATCAACGTAGCAGCTTCTTTTTCTATTCTCTCCAACAAGCCGGGAAGGTCTTCTAATTTGGTCTTATTTCTTGAATCGAATTCGGCGATCTTAATCATGGAATATAATTCCTCAGCACCAAGATGAAGGCATGGTGCAGCGATCTTATGATATTGATCAGCGACTTTATCCCATTCTTGCATGGCTGTATGTTCTTTAATAATTTTTAATCCTTCATTGGTCGTCCTGATAAAAACCCGAACCATTTCCAGTACAAATTCTTCATTGCCCTCACCGATTCGGTATAGCTCGTCAAGATTATATTTCCCGGTATTGAATTTAGATTGTGGTTTAATATTTTTGGAAGTCTTCTTCTCTTCATGATGAAATCCATTCTTCTTCTCCTTAGGTAGTTTCAGAGCATTTACTATTTTATCGTGAAGGTCTTTTTCCTTAAAAGGTTTAGTCAGGAAATCATTCATTCCGGCATTAATACATTTCTTAATATCCTCTTGCCCTGTAGCTGCTGATAGACCGATAATAGGAATATGAGATTTCTTATAATCCTTGTTCAATCTTATCTTATGTGCAGCCTCAATGCCGCTCATGACGGGCATTAGGGCATCAAGCAATATCAAGTCGAAGTCGTTTTTCTTCATTTGATCAAGAACCTCCTGACCGTTTTTTGCTTCTTCAAAATTCACCTCCCACTTCTTAAGGATCGTTGAAAGCAGTTTCCTGTTATATTCTTCATCATCAGCAATTAATATTGAGCAATGAGCAAGCACTCCATTTTGATTGAAGGTTTCGATCTTCTTTTGAATATCTCCAGCCGTTCCTACAAGATAAGGCAGGGCAATAGTAACCGTCGTGCCCTTGTCTTCATTGCTTTTAATATCAATGGCACCATGATGCAGATCAACCAATCTCTTGGTAATACTCAAGCCCAATCCACTGCCTCCAAACTTCCTAGTAGTACTCGAATCACCCTGTTCAAAGGCATTGAAGATACGATCTAATTTATCTTTCTGGATACCGATACCTGTATCGCTGACACTTATGCTTAATATTATTTCCTTATGCATAATGACTCTCGACGATGCCTTGATGGTAATAGATCCTTTCTCAGTAAATTTTACGGCATTTCCGGCGATATTCAGCAACATCTGTTTTAATCTCACCGGATCGCCGATGAGAACTTCAGGAGTATTCTTTTCAATAACATAATTTATACTCACGCCCTTTTTAGAATCTATAAATATGGACATCAACTGGGTTACTTCATAAATAATATCTTTTGGTTTGAAGCCTATCATTTCCAATTCCAGTTTACCTGCTTCGAGTTTAGAAAAATCAAGAATATCATTCACGACATCCATTAGATGATCGGCAGATTTCTTTACAATAACCAACTGCTGCCTTTGTTCTTTATCTAATTGAGATTGCAATGCCTGCTCGGTGAATCCAAGGATTGCATTCAGTGGAGTTCTTATCTCATGACTCATATTCGCAAGGAAATTTTCCTTTGCCTTTACTAAATAATCTGCATGTGACTTTGCTTTTTTCAATGCAGTGTTGTATGCTTTATTAGTCCTGATATATCTTATCGTAACAAAAGCCATAATCAATAGCAAGATCGAGGCTGTAACACAAAATACAGCAATAAGTGTTTTCGCTTTATTGGACATTCTATCCGCATCGGCTGTTTTTAATGCTATCAGGTTTCGCTCTGTAGCTTCCATTCTTGCTATCAGCAATCTAAGTTCAGAATTTACTTTCCATTCCTTTTCAGTAAGTTCAGGAGTCCTTGATTTCATAGTTGCAGGATCATCTTTAAGAATCATTAATTCATTAAGGATATAGAACTTGTCTTTGACCAAGTTTAAAATATTATCAACAATTTCCTTATCGTTATTGTTGACCAGCCCCTTTTTACTTTTAATCTTATCATTGATCTTATAAAGAGAATCCAATTTCTTGTTGATGGAAGTTTCCATAGCATATATAGGAGAGAAATATGCACTGTCTCTCGAAACAATAAACGATTTTACATTCCCTTCTGCCTCTGACAAATCATAAGCTATCTCTTTCAATAAAATCAATTTAGCATCGGGCTGTTCCGCTCTGTTTATCGAATTCAGGATGCCGGATAAACTCCTGTAAGCCAAGATTCCGTTTGCTCCTACGATACCGATTATTATTAATATTCCTATCAGCACATTAAATTCTATAGGAATAATCTTTTTCATTATCTTAAATAAACTAAGCTCTCTCACTCTACTTCTCTACTATTGTAAGGATGCAAAATCCAAGCAAATAATTATTAAGTAAAAGTTTAAATTCTATAAAGTATTTTAACATTTGCCTCTTATGATATCTTCCAAAATATGCCCGCTCTGCAAGAATGCGTTTTTGTCTTTTGCCAAGAATTCAAGAGCTCCATTAGCAATGATTTGTTTTGTAATCAATTCGTTTTCTGTACGCGAAAAGACTACTACCTTACAATCATCGCATTTCTCTTTAATGGCATCCATGACATCAAGTGCTGTGATTCCATCGCCCAGATAATAATCCAGGAAAGCGACATTCACGTCCCTTGTCAGGTTTCGCAAACAATCTTTTACAGAGGTATAGGAATGTATCTCATAAGTATAATTATTTGTCTTACGAAGTTTTGTAGCGCAACTATCAAGTTGTTTAGTCAGCATGGAATTATAAAATTCATTATCCTCCACAATCACAATATTATATTTTTTTTGTTCCCACATAAACAATTGTGTGTTAAGTTTAATACCAAAACATGCACTAAACTTATGCCATTATTAAAGGCAGTAATAAACCTTGTATTTCTATCCTGTAAAATAGGTTATTAACAAAAATAACAGAGAAGGAGTAATGAAATGTTGTCATCCGTTTTTGTCATAATGAGAAAAATATTCTCAATTTGACCAATGGTGAGTTAAAAAAGTATAAGATTTTATACTTAAACAGGGAAAAATGAATAGTGGAACAGAATTTGCAATTGCATTGGTAGTGTTTTTTTTGATGGATGGGTTTTTGGTGAGAGCCGCTCTTAATTGAGCGGCTTTCATATTTTAAAAAAGATAATTTATCGGAAAGACATGACCATTTTAATTAATTACAGTACTATTTGTTGATACAATCAGACAGGAACGCTTTTTACCTTCCTGTCTGATTTCTATGTATCGGCAGCTCACTTCCCCTATTCACTTTTTGTTTTATTTTTACATCGTTTGGTATTTTATAAATATAGCAAAAGCAGGAAATGGGAGGGCATAATAAGTTAAATTTATAAATATGTTTTGTAGCTTCAAAAATTATGCTTAATTTTACACAATAGATTGTTTTAGATATTGACGGATTTAATAAAATACATGCCTGGTGGACTCAACTAGAAAATTCAACTATGAATCTATTAAAGAGATTGCAATTTTATTTTTAAAATTAGGAACTATTTCCTTCGGTGGTCCTGCCGCTCACATAGCTCTGATGGAAAAAGAAGTGGTGAGAAAAAGAGAATGGATGACTCATGAACATTTTCTTGATTTAATGGGTGCAACAAATTTAATTCCCGGTCCCAACTCTACCCAAATGGCTATCTACTGCGGGTATCATCGTGCAGGACGAATAGGTTTATTCCTTGCAGGATTTTGCTTTATTTTGCCTGCATTTATTATAACTCTTCTATTTGCATTGCTTTACAAACAATACGGAAACTTGAGTATTGCAGAGCCATTCTTTTATGGAATTAAACCAGCCATGATTGCAATTATTCTTGATGCAGCATTTAAACTTGGGAAAAAAGCATTAAAAAACTTGCAGCTTGGATTAATAGGAATTGCTGTAGTTATCGGAGCTTTGCTTGGAATAAGTTCTATTCTACTATTACTTCTTGCTGGAATGATTGCAATAACCTGGTTTGCCGGAATTGAAAAGACAATGAAATCCTTTTTCCCTATTATACTATTGCAAGCTCCAACAATTGCAAGTTCCTATTCCACAGCAAAATTGTTTTGGGTATTTCTTAAAATTGGTTCCTTACTATTCGGAGGAGGTTACGTTTTATTTGCCTATTTGGATGGTGAATTAGTACAGAAATTGCATTGGCTTACACGGTCGCAGTTGATAGATTCCGTTGCAGTCGGGCAATTCACACCTGGTCCTGTTCTGTCATCAGCTACATTTATTGGCTATCAAATTGATGGAATTACCGGAGCATTCGTCTCAACAATTGGAATATTTTTACCTTCCTTTGTTCTAATTTTATTGCTTAGTCCGCTTTTACCTAAACTTCGGAAATCAAAAATCACATCATCATTTCTTGATGGAGTAAATATTGCTGCGGTAGGACTTATACTTGCAGTAACAATTCAAATGGGTCATGATACTCTACTTGATTGGAAAACATCAACGATCGCTTTATTAAGTTTTGCTCTTATTTATTTTGTAAAAAATATTAATGCAATCTGGATTGTTGCCGGAGCTGCAGGATTAGGATATTTATTTAAATTTATATAAAAGTTTA
>Ga0206829_10096_pt1 | contig 32684 bp, 31 predicted proteins | sample Alteio_BWOrgCont_75_FD_152862 | JGI IMG/M metagenome (GOLD analysis project Ga0206829, IMG submission 152862) | Enriched cells from forest soil in Barre Woods Harvard Forest LTER site, Petersham, Massachusetts, United States -... | ecosystem: Environmental > Terrestrial > Soil > Temperate forest >... | reverse complement strand
ATTTTGCAGAAGCAATCCCTCGAAAATCACAAGAAGTACGTGGGACAAAAAGTTGAGGTCCTGATTGAAGGACCTAGCCCTGAGTCTGACCTTTTGATTCAAGGTAGAATGTCGACTCAAGCACAGGAAATTGACGGACACGTTCTGATCAATGACCTCGGCGAGGTCAGCCCTGACTCCCTAGGAGCCGGTGATCTTGTCGAAATCGAAATCACTGAAGCCATGCCGCACGATATTCTGGGTAGATTTGTGAAGGTGATTTCCCGGAAGCGCCCAGCCCAAAATGTCGTTGAACCTTCACTCGCTCTTAATTGAGTGTGCCCAAAAAGAAGGATTTCCTTTAGCGGGGACGATTGATATTGATCTCGCTTTTGCAGATCCTAACCAACTCCTCCAACAGCACCTTCAGCATTGGGGCCAATGGATTCAGGCTGGATATGCAGGAGCGATGGACTACCTCGCCAGGGGTCATGAGCGTAGGAATAACCCTCGCCTAGTCTTTCCGGATGCCCAAAGCCTGCTTTGTGTCGCTATTCCCTACCCGAGAAAACCCGCTGGAGCTGGCAACATCAACCAGGGTCCTCGATATGCCCGCTACCTACAAGGTCAGGACTATCATATTGAAATCAGCCAAAAACTGGAGCGGGTGATGCAATCGGTCCAAGCCCAATGGACTAGCCCATCGCCATTGACTTGGAAAGTCTGCGTCGATACGAGCGCAGTTCTAGAACGAACTTGGGCAGCTTTGGCAGGTCTGGGATGGATCGGAAAGAACACCCTTCTCATTCATCCCCAGCAGGGAAGTTACCTATTTCTAGCCGAAGTCCTGATTAACCAAAAGACGGGCAAAGGCCCAAGCCCACTGCCCAGTTATTGCGGAAACTGCAATCGATGTCTCACCGCTTGCCCCACCCAAGCGCTGGTGAAACCTCAAACCCTCAACTCCAATCGATGCATCAGCTACTGGACGTTGGAGAAGCGAGGAGATCTTGGCCTTACAAAAGAAGAAGAAGAAAAGATGGGGCCTTGGATCGCAGGGTGTGATGTTTGCCAAGAAGTTTGCCCATTCAATATCAAACCCACCCGGCTTTCAACAACCGCTGAAATCCCAACGAACGCAACATCCCTGCAAGGCTGGATCGAACTCCTTTTAGAAACTCCCGAAGAATACAAGGCGCGTGTGAAGAACTCTGCGCTGAAAAGAGTCAAGCCCGCCCAGTTCAGCCGGAATCTAGCATTGACGCTCAAATCTACGCTGATTCAAAGTGCGGTTCTGCAATCGCAACTTCGCCCTTATATCGAGCTGCGAATTAAAAGAGAGACCGACCCTGTGGCGGTTCAGACTTGGAGCGATCTTCTGCAAACCGAATTCCATAAATAGACACTGCAATTTTGTCCGCCTTGGGAAATCGGAAGACAATATTCCTAGGCTTATTTTCGAGCTTAACCAGCAATTCATAGACCTGTGGATTCTGAATCTCCACCATAGATCTCCCCTGGTCATCCATGCCAATCAGGTGGCTTGAGATGGCTTCGTAAGCCGGGTTGCCATCTACCTCAATCGTCATGATTCCATATTCCGAGGCAATCCTTGCCGCAGACTCCAGCACTACGGAAACCCTTGAGCCCTGAGAGGTAAAGGCAACCATAGCCTCCGGATCTTTGGTGGTGATCTTTTCAGCATCTTGAATCCAAACGCCTCTTAAGAACACTTCTCCCGAACGAACAGCTTGGGGAAGGGGGTCTTGAAAATCTCCTCTGCGAAGCTCTGCAGGGGGTGGCTCTTTTTTACTGGATTTGCCAGAAAATTTCTGACCCGCTTTTTCTGGCTCCACATACTTTGTGAAACCAGGACCTGGTATCGAAACCGTTTTGTCAAATTTTGGACTAAATCCAAATTCAAATCTTAATAAATCCTTCACCATCCCCCGCGGTTGGTACTTGGGCGACAAGGGAAGCCCAGGATCAGTGATTCTCAAAAAATTATGAATATCGATCTCGGTGTTATCTAACCAGTTCTCACCTTCATATTCAAAAACCTTTTTGCCCCGATCTAAAAGCAGAACTTTTGGAACGGGCCCTGAGTGAAAGGCCTTTCCTAGCGTATCGTCAGCGTCCAAAATCAACGTAAACTCCGCGCCAAGCTCTTCCACCTGTCTACGTAAGGTTTCAGCGCTCCTCCAAAATGGATAGGGGGGAAGAAGGATGACAAAAATCCCCAGCTCATGGACGTTAAATCGCTGAAACCATTCCCTCGCAAATTCAAAAGTCGTCTCCCCGGCAAAAGTAGTCGGATCCACCAAGAACAGCAAAAACGCCTTCTTGATAAAATCAGGACTCAAGGGAACTACAACGGGTCGCCCTTCTTTGATGACACCGGCAATCTGAGGAAGAGACCCCGCCCAAAAGGGCGACAACTCTTTCTGAGCCAGCGCTATAGCTTCTTCGGGGGTTAAGTCCTTTTCTTTGGGTTTCCAGCTCAAGAAGCATCTCCTGTCTCCAACCGTGCTGGCCTCTTGCCCAACGAAGCGACGAGAGCCCCGATTCCGATAAATCCAGCAATCAACCAAGTGGTGTGAAACGAAGCCACGAAGTCTCGAGTGGTTTCCAATCTCCAAGTAAACACAGAAGTCGCTAGACCTGCCCCTGTCACTAATCCCAGATTGCGTACCGTAGCTAGAAGCGCCGACGCTACACCCAGCTTGTGATGTGGAACACTCCCCATAATGGCATTATTATTGGGAGACTGAAACAACCCGGTCGCCAGACCAATGGAGCAGAGCCCCATGATGATTCCGGCCTCCGTGGTTCGATGGGACAGCCCTAACCCAAAAACGCCAGCCATTGCAAAGAGACCGAGAACACCTACTAAAGCGCCAGAAAAACTGAGCTCCTGACTTCCAAGTCGATCCGAAAGCCGTCCACTAATGGGAGCTACAACAAAAATGGTCAGTGGTATCGCCGTCATCAAAAAACCCGCCTTTTGAGGTGGGAAATGAAGGACCTCTTCGAGGAAGAACGGCATAAGAACCGTTATCGAAGAGAAAGCAACAAAGGTGAGAAACCCAGCCAGGTTTGCTGACCAAAAGGTACGATTCTTCAACAATGAGAAATCGAAAAGAGGAGCCTTAGCCACCGACTCTACTTTAAAGAACAGAGTGCCTAGAAAGAGTAGAACCAAACCCGCGCCCCACCGAGGAAAGTGAAATGGAAAGCTTCCCGAGATTGAAATCAAAGGGGGATCAAACACCGCCATAAATAGAATCAACAGGAGAGTCTGAAGCACTGCGCCGGCCCAGTCAAATTGCTGCCTGGAATGGTGGATGTCTTTTTTGAGAAAGTAATTTACTAATAATATTCCAAGGAATCCTATCGGAATATTAATCCAGAAGATGCTTCTCCAGCCAAAGGTCGAAATCAGGAAGCCACCCACGCTGGGCCCGGTGACCAGTCCGGTACTTACAACCATGGCCAGCGTTCCTAACGCAGCTCCCCGATCCTTTGAAGAGAAAGTAGCGCTGATAATAGCGGGTCCATTAGCCATCAACATTGCGGCACCAATTGCCTGAATCGCCCTAAACACTACTAGCCATGTCAGGTTTGGAGCCATGCCGCAGAGGGCCGAGCCTATTACAAAAATAATATACCCGGTCTGAAAAATGAGCTTTCTGCCTTTTTGATCAGACAATCTCCCAAACGGCAAAAGCAAGCAGGTCAAAACTAGAAGATAAATAATCACGACCCACTTCACCCGACTCAGATCGAGTCCAAGCTCTTTTGTAAGAGTAGGTAGAGCAATGTTCACAATACTTGAGTCTAGCGTGGCCATAAAAGTACCACAGCCGACGGACGCTAGTACCCACCATTTTTGGCTCATCTCCTTACGTTATCAATTTAACATCCCAGCATCAACACATGTGTGGTATAGCCTTGCCATGCAACCTCAGAAGCTCAATGAACTCGCCGCAGAATTCCGAATTTGGATCATTGATATGCTCACCGCAGCAAAGTCTGGCCACCCGGGGGGAAGCCTTTCTGCCATCGATCTCATCACCGCATTATTCTTCAGTGAAATGAAGGGCATAGATCCACAAAAGCTCGACCAGGAAAGAGATCATTTCATCCTTTCGAAAGGTCACGCTGTCCCGGCACTTTATGCAGTCCTGTGCAAAAAGGGCTTTATTCCCTATGACGAACTGAAGACCCTCAGACAAACTGGAAGCCGCCTGCAAGGCCATCCAGATCGAGTTCGAATGCCCATCGTTGAAGCCTCAACCGGCTCTTTGGGACAAGGTCTTTCTGTAGCTCAAGGGATGGCTTTGGGCGCAAAGATGGATGGCAAATCCTCCCGGATTTATTGCCTCTTGGGGGACGGTGAAATTCAAGAAGGCCAGATCTGGGAAGCTGCGCTCTCGGCACCTAAATTTGGACTCTCTAATCTCTGCGTTATCCTAGACAACAACAATGGCCAGATTGATGGCCCCGTCAGTCAAGTGATGCCGATTGAGCCGATCGCTGACAAATGGAAAGCCTTTGGATGGCACGTCATCGAAATTGACGGGCACAATATGGACCAGATTTTAACAGCCTTCCAAGAAGCCCGAGACCTCGAAACCAAGGGCGAGAAAAAACCCGTCTTCATTCTAGCTCGCACAGTCAAAGGTAAAGGCGTCTCCTTCATGGAGCACAAGATCGAGTGGCATGGAGTCGCTCCTAAGCAGGAAGAAGCCCAAAAGGCTAAAGAAGAACTGCGCAATGGAGGTAAGAAAAGTGTCTAAATCAACCCGTCAGGCTTTCGGAGAATCTTTAGCTCGCCTCGGCGAAAAGTTTCCTCACATCGTCGCATTAGATGCAGACCTAGCAAAATCAACCAAATCCGAAATATTCGCCAAGAAATTCCCCAACCGTTTCTTTGAAATGGGAATCGCCGAAGCCAATATGATTGGAACCGCGGCTGGGCTCTCCTTTACGGGGAAGCTCCCTTTTCTTTGTAGCTTCGGGTGCTTTATCACCGGGCGATACGATACGATCCGCTTGAGCGCCGCTTATTCGCAAGCGAATATCCGCATTGTAGGAACTCACGCCGGTGTCGGCATTGGGGATGACGGACACAGCCAGATGGGTCTCGAAGACATAGCCTTGATGCGCGCCCTTCCCACCATGGGGGTATTCCAGCCCATGGATGCTCGTGAAACCGAGCTGGTCATGGACTATCTTGTGACCCAGTGGAAAGGCCCCGCCTATATCCGTCTCACACGACAGAATCTCCCGGATCTTTATCCAGCTGGGGTAGAATTCAAACCTGGCAAACTCATCGAGATTACCTCAGGAGTGTCCGGTGACTCCCAGACAGCCCAAGTCGTTTGTATCGGCTCCGGCGCCGGAGTCGCAGAAGCGGTTCAAGCTTCCAAGAAACTGGCAGAGCAAGGCATCACGATGTCTGTCTGGAACGCTCATTGCCTGAAGCCTTTTGACGATGAAACCACTCTTCAAATCACTCGCAAAGCACGACTCGTAGTGACCGTCGAAGATCACTCTGTGATCGGTGGACTGGGGACCTGCGTGGCTGAAGCTCTTGCTCGAGTGAGCCAGCATCCTCGCCTGATCAAGGTTGGGGTCCAGGATCTTTTCGGCGAGAGCGGAGAGGCCGCTGAGCTTTATGATAAGTTTGGAATCTCTGCCTCTGCAATTGCTAAGGCAATTTCGGCCGAACTGAACCACTCATAGCCTAGAGGCAGCCCGAATCACCGACTATCCAAAAGCAACTTCCGGCCTAGGTTTTGCTTTGGCGGTTCTACAATGGATCGTGCCCTTCGAGGATGTGACTGGTTCGGCTGTTGTTGGACCTGCCCTTGAGACTTGGCGGGTTCCGTAGATTGGGCAGCTCGATTCGCATCACGCCTTTGACTGCGTTTGTACTCAAGGATCAGCTCCCGATGTTCCGGCTTTTGAGGCTGAAGGAGAGCTTGCTGGAGTTTCCGATCCTTCCACGTCTTTGCAACATAGAGGTCCTTCTTGGACATGGGGTCAATTCCAGTCCAGTACATAGCGGTCGCAAGAGTCATTGGAGTTGGAATAAAAGCCTGAACCTGCTGAAGGTTCCAATCCTTGCTACGCAAGTAATCGTAGACTTTCTCCATCTGGCCATGGGTCGTGCCTGGGAACCCACTGATGAAATAAGGAACCACGTATTGTTCCTTACCGATTTCAGCAGACACTTCTTCGAAGTAACTCACAAATTCATCAAAATTCTTGAGCCCCGGCTTTTTCATCAGATGTAAAACGTCGTCATCCAAATGCTCCGGTGCGACTTTAAGGTGTCCGCCCACGTGGTGAGAGATGAGCTCCTTCATGTATTCCCGGCCTGCCTTTTGGTCCGCAATGGCTAGATCATATCGCAAGCCAGAGGCAATATGGATCTTGCGAATGCCTGGGATCTTGCGAGCTTTCTTGAGCATCTCAATTTGGGGAGCGTGGTCTTTATGCAAATGAGGACAGACCTTGGGATGGACGCAAGAGAGCTTCCTACACTTACTTTGAATTTCAGGGCTTTTGCAGCGAAGCTGATACATATTCGCAGTTGGGCCACCGATGTCGCTCACGATTCCCTTAAAACCAGGCACCTGATTGAGGTTTTCAACTTCCTTCAGGATGCTCTCTTCCGACCGGGATTGGACAATGCGCCCTTGATGAAGAGTAATGGCACAAAACGAACACCCACCAAAACAGCCACGAGTGGAGGCCACCGAAAATCGGATCATGTCCGCTGCTGGAATGCGCTCTTTGTAACTGGGATGTTGTTCCTTGGTAAACGGCAGAGAATAAATTGAATCCAGCTCTTCTGTAGAAAGAGGCAATGCAGGAGGATTGATCACGACGGCCTTACTGCCGTGATACTGAACCAGTCGCTTACCATTGTAGGGACTGGCTTCGTATTCAATGAAGTAGGCCGCTTTGGCGAACTTTTTCTTATCGTCTCTCACTTCTTCAAAGGAAGGGATGGTCAGTCGTGCCTCAAGTGTGCGGGCGTGATCCTTGTTGGTAATAAAGGCGATTCCACGCTGGGTCTTCAACTGAGCAATAGCAGCCTGGGTTTCAGGCTGGTCTAAACTCAGAGGCGCCTGAACTGCCTCTTGAGCCTTCTTAAACTCTTCCACAATTGCTGCCGTAGTGCGCTCTCCCATTCCGAAGACCAAAAACTCTGCTTCCAGTTCGGTCAAGACCGATGCACGAATTCTATTCTGCCAGTAATCATAGTGAGCCAGGCGTCTGAGACTGACTTCAACTCCACCTACAATGATGGGGGTCTGGGGGAATGCTTTTCTAGCGAGGGAAGAATAAACTACACTTGCGTAATCAGGTCGCTTACCCCCTTTGCCGCCCTCAGAATACATATCATCGGACCGAACTTTCTTGTTCGCAGTATAGTTATTAATCATGCTGTCCACGGTGCCAGAGGATACGCCGACAAAAAGACGAGGCCGACCCATTCTCAAAAAATCCTCGGGACTATCCCAGCGAGGCTGAGAGATGATTCCCACTCTTAGACCAAACCTCGAGAGCCATCGCCCTAAACAAGGGATCCCAAAGGTAGGATGATCGACGTAGGCATCTCCGTTAATCAAAAGCACGTCGAGCTCGTCCCATCCCAGCCACTTCATTTCTTCTAAAGTCGTAGGAAGAAAGCGCTTACAAGCCTCCCGATAAACGGTAGCATTGTCGATCTTTAGGAAATGGGCTCTGGAAGCCGCTGGCTGGGACATCTTAGGCTTAAGCATTTGTGACATAAGGGCGTACCTTAGCTATTTAATTCCACGGAGTCAACGATTTGTTGATTTTTTTGATCACCTTTTACGCAGAACCGAGAAACTGGCTGACAGCTGAGGATTTTTCCGTGCCTTTGCCCCCCCCATTCAGTACCATTACGCCATGTTCTTCTTCGGCCATATCGGCATTGGGAAACGCTTGGTGAATCTATTGACCCGAGAAATCCCTAGCACAGCTCTGATCGTAGGAACGCTCTTGCCCGACTTGATAGACAAGCCCCTTTACTACTCCCTCTACTTTTTGACCGGCAAGCACGGCAAAGAACTGGGTTTAATCAGCGGCAGCCGAACCTTTGGACACACTGCGATTTTTGTTCTGCTCCTCACGCTCGGGAGCTGCTGGAGAAAATCTCGATTCCTCTTGGCCCTTTCAATAGGAGCGGCCACCCACTTGATTGTAGATAGCCTAGGTGATTGCTTCGGTGAAGCTCTCGGGATCCCACTTCACTCTGGCGCTAGCACTTTTCTGGATGGCACCCGAAGCGCACTTCTCTGGCCTTTTACAGGGTGGGACTTTCCTTATATGCCCTTCGCAACTCTCAGTGAGCATTTGTCGACATTTGATCGCCCCTGGATTTTTTGGGGGGAGATCATCGGACTTTGTCTACTTGTATCAGACTATCTCCATGGAGAATTCAAATATGGACCAGCTAAAAACAACTCCAACTCTAGTCAGTCCCAGGCTGGCGAAATTCTTTGATGATTATTCTTCCTACCATAAGACCCAGGGGAACAAGATCAGCCATTTCATCGGGATCCCCTTTATAGTGGCAAGTCTCTTAGGTCTTCTCTCAAATTTATCCTTGAGCCCTCCAGGCTGGGACTTCTCCCCCTACCTCCGACTCGACGGAGGGACGACTCTCATCGCTCTGGCACTGATCTTCTACCTTTACTTGGACTGGAAGATTACTGTGCCATTTTCCCTCTTTGTGGGAGGTCTCTACTTTTTAGGCAGAGCGATTCCGACACCGATCAATTGGGGCTTGTTTGTGATTGGATGGATTCTCCAGGGAATTGGACATGCGGTCTTTGAAAAAAATTCTCCGGCATTCTTTAAAAACTTTACCCATCTTCTGATTGGACCCCTTTGGATTTTTTCTAAGCTGGTTGGCTATGCTTAGATTGCAACGACCTGCAACAGAAGGTTAGACTGTCGCCATGGCATCTAAAACAAAAAATCAATGGTACACAATGATGGGTCATCAGGAGAAACCTATGGACAAGCAACAAGAGATCGAAAATCAGAACACAGAAAAGAAAGCCAAGAAACCTGCCAAGGCGTCCCCAGCAGAACAAATGAGCTCGTCTCCCGCAGAGGGTGTCGAACCTAAAGCGACCATCAAGGTCACCTTCGACGGTGATGTCGCTCAAAGGATTCTCAAATGTGAAGCTGAACTCAAGGATCGCCTGACCAAACCCGACATGGGAAAAATCCTGGGCGCTGAAATCCTAACCTGGACAGATAAGCGCTGGTCGGAAATTATCGAGGAAAACACGGACATCGACTTCTTCTTCGCACAGATTAGAAAATGCCCAGATAAGTCCAAATCGATTAAACTCCTCAAGGCCCTTTCTGAAAAGCTTAAGAACGAAAATCCTGACGGGAGTACTGGAATGAATTCTGGAGCCTCTTTAGGACTTCCCATTGCCGCATCTGATCAGATGCAGAGTGAAGTGAGTTAAAAATTCGCAAACTCTAGTGGGTCTCCGGTAACCCGAGGCCCACTAGGGATTTTCTTTTTGCAACATTCGAATCATTTCATTTGCTTTGCGCAAACGATCAGCTAGTGCCGCCACGATCGTCTTGAGATAGTCAGGGACAGTGCTGTAGATCTTCTCGAGCGCTTCGAACGGGATCTCAGTCACTTCAACTTCATTGAGGGCTGTAGCCGTTGCACTCCTTGGAAGTCTGTCAAAAAATGAAAGCTCCCCAATGACCTCATTGGTAGAAACCTTAGCGACTTCAACAAAGTTACTTCCCTTCATCTTCCTAATCGAAATCGCACCTTTCTTAATAATAAAGATGGATCGAGAAGGCTCTCCTTCTTGAAAAAGATTTTGACCTTGTCTCAGGGTTTTTGATGCAACAGGCATAGTATTTTTATTCTGACAAACTCGGCCAGACCTCTCAAGAGATATTATATTGTCGCTTGGATCAAGCAGCAGCGCCAAAGCTCTGACACCTCGGTTCTGGCATCAAACTAGCTCTATCCAAAAGCATGGCTCACTCAAAAACAGACGTAATTATTGTTGGCGCCGGACCAACCGGGTTAATGATGGCATCGCTGCTCGCGAGATGTGGCGTTCATTTTCGCATTCTGGACCATTGCAAAGACCAAGTCCACGAAAGCCGCGCCTTCGGCGTTCATGCGAAGTCGTTGGAACTCTTCCAAAACATAGGATTGGTCGACAAGGTTCTGGATCGAGGCACTTTAGGACTTGGAGTTCAGTTCATTTTAAACGGAATGAATATCGCCAATGTGAACTTCGATGATTTTGGAGAAAAAGATACCCCCTATCCTTTTGCTCTGTTGCTTCCGCAATCAGAGACCGAAAATATCCTAGTTGAGGACCTCAACGAGCATGGAATCAAGATCGAGCGAGGCGTTGAGGTAACGTCCGTGAGACAAAATGGCAACGAAGTTCAAATCAATATTCTCGATCGCCATGGAGCCCATCAACAATTGAAAACGTCATACCTAGTGGGAGCCGATGGAGCCCACAGTATCGTCAGAAGAAGCCTCGGACTAGAGTTTAATGGAGGACCTTATCTACAAAATTTTCTCCTGGCCGACTGCGAAGTGAGCTGGCCATGGGATTTCCAACATCCGAAGTTCTTTATCCGTGGGAGATCTTTTGCCCTGTATTTTCCGCTCCAGGGGAAGCGCTTAGGCCGAATTATTACCGTACTTCCAAATATTTCAACGGAGCTAGACCAAGGACCAGCAAAAAGCGTCACCGCATTTCAACCTGTTTCACTCAAAGAAGTCGAGGAAGGCATCTGTCAGGCCAGTGGCGTAAAAGTCAAACTTTCTAATGCAGTATGGACTGCCCGATACCGCGTTCATCATCGCATGGTCAACCAGTATAGCGTAGGGCGCGTTTTTTTAGCGGGAGACGCCGCACACATTCATAGCCCAGTAGGCGCTCAAGGAATGAACACGGGACTCCAAGATGCCGCAAACTTAGCTTGGAAGTTGGCTCTAGTCATTCAAGGTCGTGCTACACCGAAACTTCTGGATACCTACGATTTAGAAAGGCGCCCCATTGGCCAGAAACTCTTAGACACAACGGATCGACTTTTTGCCCGGTTCAGTCCTCCATCATTTTTTGCAACACTCTATCGAAACGCAGTTCTACCCATATTGCCCTACCTACTTGCTCGAAGCCCAAAACTAAGAAAACGCATGTTTCACTTTCTCTCAGGCTTAGGAATTCACTATCGTGGCAACGATTTTCTCATGGGGCATCAAGCGGGGAAGCGCGCGCCAAACGCGAGCATCACCGAAAATTTCAACCTTTTTACCCTTCTCCAGGACTATCAGTTTCATGTATTGGCGCTGGCGCGACGCCCGCTCACGTCGCAAGAAATTCACCACACAGTTAAAGAGCTTTCTAGCTTACCCAAAAACATCGGAATACCGATCCAAGCTCACTTCATAGGCCATCGATTGGGTGAACATGACCCCAGGATGATTGACGCTCTCTCTACAGAAATCTTCACCCGCTACGGTGTGGATAACCCGGAAGGAACCGCCCTTTTTCTCATCCGCCCAGATGGGCACATCGCCTTCCATGCCCCGGGACTGGAATTTCAGAGACTAAAAATCTTCTTATCTAGATTTCAAACAACTAGGTTTATGCGTCATCCCAAAAAAGCAGCATGATTTTTAGTTCATTATGCCTTCCAAGGTGACAAAAGAGCATTTACAATGATTCGTCAACCCGGGCCCGAAGGTCCGGATGCAAGAAGATCGGGGCGGGGTTTCCCTGTGCTCGATGGCGAAAAATTGAGGTGGATACCTCCATTCAAAAAGGAATAATGTTTATGGGTAAATACGTCGACGGCTTCGTGATCCCTGTACCAAAAAAGAATTTAGTCGCCTATAAAAAGTTCGCTCGTTACGCGTCGCAGCTTTGGATCAAATGCGGGGCCCTAGAATATGTTGAATCGATAGGTGATGACGTGCCCAAGGGTAAGATCACTTCCTTTCCAAAAAGCGTAAACCTCAAAGGAAATGAAACCATCATCTTTGCATACGTCGTCTACAAATCACGAACGCATCGCAATCAAGTCATGAAAAAAGTCATGAATGACGAAAAAATGACAAAAATGTGGGACAGCATGCCCTTTGACGGAATGAGAATGATTTGGGGCGGATTCAAAACCATCATCAGAAACTCTTAAGCACCCAACTGCCGTATCGCCTCATAAACCGCGATACTCACCGTATTCGAAAGATTTAGGGATCGCACCCGAGCGTCGTACATCGGCACTCGGGTCGTCTCTAAAGGATAGGCATTGATGACCGAATCAGGGAGTCCTGCCGTCTCTTTGCCAAAAATAAGATAGGTCCCCGGAGCAAATTGATACTCAAAAAGAGTATTCCCGGCCTTTTTAGAAAAGAAGACTTTAGGGGCATCTGGAGGAAGGGAGCTCAAAAACGCATCCAAACTCGCATGACGCACAACGGTCAAGTGTTCCCAGTAATCCAAACCGGCTCTTTTGAGTTTGGCGTGGGTAATTTCAAAACCCAGCGGCTCCACTAGATGGAGAGTGGTTCCTGTAGCCAAACAGAGCCTTCCGATTGATCCCGTATTTTGAGGAATCTCAGGCTCAACTAAAACAACGTGCAATCCATGCGGCATTTACGGTCCTATCCCTAAGGTCTAAGCGTGTTCAACATTCTTGGGAAAGGGATGGTCTCACGAACGTGCTCAACGCCCGTCATCCAAGCCACAGTGCGCTCCACGCCCAATCCAAATCCAGAATGAGGAACCGATCCAAAACGTCGAAGATCCAGATACCAGGAATAATCTTCTTCCTTAAGAGCATGCTCGGCGATCCTACGCCGCAGGACTTCGATATTCTCCTCGCGCTGACCTCCTCCAATGATTTCACCATAACCATCCGGAGCGATGAGATCACACCCTAATGCGTACTTGCCTGTCCCAGTAACTGCAGGCCCCCCCACAGTGTCCGACTGCTTAAAGTAGAATGCCTTAATCTGAGAAGGCATATGATGAACAAAAACGGGTTTTCCAAATTCTTCGCCCAAAGCTGTCTCATGAGGAGCGCCGAAATCTTCGCCCCAAGCGATCCCGATACCCCTTTTTTCTAGAATCTTGACAGCCTCGTCATATGAAATCTGAGGGAAAGGGCCTTTGATGCTCTCTAACTTAGAAAGATCCCGCTCGAGGAGCTTCAACTCTGGGGCACGATTGGCCAAGACAGTCTGAACAATGTGCTCAATGAAGCCTTCACCCAGTTTCATGTTGTCATTGAGATCAGCATAAGCCACTTCAGGCTCCACCATCCAAAACTCAGTGAGGTGCTTTCTGGTCTTCGATTTTTCAGCACGGAAGGTAGGCCCAAAAACATAAACCTTTCCAAAAGCCATCGCTCCAACTTCGCCATAAAGTTGCCCGGACTGAGTCAGATAAGCTTTCTCGTCAAAATACTGCGTAGAGAAGAGAGTAGATGTGCCTTCGCATGCGCTTGGCGTCAGTATGGGCGCATCAAATCGAATAAACCCCTGCCGATCAAAAAACTCATTGATGGCCCGCATGATTTCAGAACGGATTCGCAATGCTGCCCATTGACGGGAGCTTCGTATCCAGAGGTGTCGATTCTCCATCAAGAATTCAACACCGTGTTCTTTGGGAGAAATGGGGTAAGCCTCTGCCACCTGAACGATCTTGAGGGACTGAACCCCCATTTCAAAGCCACCGGGAGAGCGAGGTTCTTTTCTCAACTTTCCGGTAACCTCAACAGAACTTTCTTGAGTGAGACGTTCGAAATCGGCGAGAGCCTCTTCGCTACACTCACCTTTGAAAAGGACCGACTGCATCATTCCAGTTCCATCCCTCAGGACCAAGAACTTGATCTTTCCGGAACTCCGCTTGTGGTAGACCCAACCTTTGACGGTGACGACCTGCCCATCAAACTGAGACGCATTCTCGATATAAAAACGATCCTTTGTCATATAGATCTCCAGGTAATCCTTTCGTGGACGAGCTCACTTCCAATCACTAAAAATCGGCAACAAACTTAGCCAGGGTACGAACATACGCCCCGCTGGCACCCTTCTTCGGAAAATAGGAGAGATGGGACACATTATAGCCCGTTGCTGCAATATCCAGGTGCACCCAAGGGGTCCCTTTCCGAATAAATTGCTTGAGGAAAATCGCGGCTCGAATCGTTCCGCCATTTGAATCATTGGCAGAATTCTTCATATCAGCACAATCGGATTTCAAATCCTCAAAATATTCGTCAAAGAGGGGAAGTTGCCACATCCGCTCGCCATTTGCATCGCCTGCACGACGCATTGAGTCAATCAATGTATCATCATTTCCAAGAATCCCGCAGCAAAGTTTTCCAAGGGCAATAGAGACGGCGCCAGTCAGTGTAGCAATATCAACCACGGCGTCTGGCTTGAAATCCTGGGCATAGTCGAGGGCGTCCCCCAAAATAAGACGACCTTCTGCGTCGGTGTTAAACACTTCCACCGTCTTGCCATTTCGAGCGGTTAAAACATTGCCCGGCTGGATCGCTGTTCCGCTTGGCATATTCTCCGTGAAAGCCATCACTGCAACCACGCGGTTTCGGATCTTCCACTTTGAGGCGAGCAAGATGGCCCCCAAAACTGTGGCTGCACCGGTCATGTCGTGCTTCATTTCTTCCATTCGTAGAGCCGGCTTAATCGAAATTCCACCACTGTCAAAAGTGATGCCTTTGCCTACAAGAGCAACGGTCTTTGGCTTTTTGACATTCTTAGGAGTGTATTCAAGGACAACAATTCTCCCCTCGCGCTCAGAACCCTGCCCAACACCGAGATAGAGACCCATCTTTTCTCGAGCTGCATCCTGCTCAGTCAGAACTTTGCACTTCAGACCATATTCACGAGCGAGTTTCCTAGCCTCCCCAGCAAAATAGGTAGGAGTTCCAAAATTAGAAGGCTCATTGGACCAGTCCCGGGTGATTCGGACTGCATCGCCGATGGCCTGAACCTCTGAAAGCTCGGTCTCCAGCAGCGTTTTCAAGTTCTTATCTTGGGTAACAAAGGTAATCCGAGAAGGTCCCAAGGACTCCTCTTTTTTAGCATTGGCTGAAGCAGAAGATTCAGCTTTAGATTTATATTTTTTGAACTGATAAGCGGAGAGGATTAAACCTTCGGCGAACGCCCGAATCAGCTTAGCCCTAACGGACTCAGGTTTTGGGTTCTTCACATCGAAAAAGCTCTCGACATGGACGACCGTGGCCTTGCTCTTCTCTGCTACCAACCGACCCCAGAGATGGCCACCTGCCGACCTGAACTTCTCCTCGGTGGCCTCAGCTAGCGAGCCCAGTCCAATAAAAAGAACATTTTCAGCCAGCCCTTGAGCTGCAAAACGAAAAAACTGAATCGACCCGTGTCTTGCATCAAAAGCCTCTATTTTTCGGAGTTTTTCTACCCATGCTCCATAGTGACCTTGTGGCGGAATCGCTTTCTTCCCAGAATCCTGGAAGACCGCCGTGATATCCGTATCAAAAGCACCGGTAATTGTTATTCGAGTTTCAAGTTGAGGTAATTTCCACATGCCCTTTGCCCTTTCGATGAGTTTTCATTAACATAGGGCCTAAGTATGTTGAAGCAGTATCACCATGTTGTAGGCGGCATTTTTAGGATCGTCGACGCCCTAGTCATAGGATTAGCGTGGATCGCGTCCTATTGGGTTCGTTTCTACATTCCCCTCATAGAGGTTTCCAAAGGGTTTCCTCGGTTTAGCAAGTACGCTGCCCTCGCCCCTCTTGTCATGGTACTTTGGTCCACTGTTTTTTCCTCCGTCCACGTTTATCAGTCGAGGAGAGTTCTCCGCAGGACCCATGAGGCTTATCTTATTCTTAAAGCCCATGCGATCGCCTTAGTCCTGTTTATCTCCCTCACCTATATGTTCAGCGAGTACAAGTACTCTAGAGGGGTGATGATTTATTTCGGAATACTCGGAGGGTTTTTCCTCATTGTCTTTCGATTGACCTTGCGAAACACACTTCGGCAGATCCGTAAAAAAGGCTACAATCTTAGATATATTCTCGGAATAGGCGAAGGCATTGCAGTTGAAACTCTCATTCAAAGAATAGACAAGTTCCCCGAACTTGGCATGAGAGTCTCCGGTATTGTCACGCACGAAGACTCGCGGGTGCAGACCATCCGAGGAAAACCCGTGGTAGGGCACTTTGGCCAAATCAAGGAACTGGTACATCAATTCAAACCAGACCAAATCCTACTAGCACTGCCCCGACATCAGTATGCGGATCTAGATCGAATCTTAAAATCCCTGCGGGACGAGACCCTAGACATTCAGCTGATTCCAGATATTCATGAGTATATTACCCTGGGATGCGAGGTCGAGGATTTTGATGGCTTACCGATCGTTCACCTCAATGACTCTCCTCTTTCTGGCTGGGGAGCTTTGGCCAAGCGAGTCACTGATATTGTTTTGTCCGGAGTCGCCCTACTCCTTCTCTCCCCCATTGGCATCATCATAGGAATCGCTATCAAACTCACTTCTCCAGGGAAAATACTTTACCCTCAGGAAAGAATGGGCCTAGACGGTGTCACCTTTAAAATGCTCAAGTTCCGATCCATGGCTGCAGACGCAGAGGCCGCGTCTGGGGCAGTCTGGGCACGTCCGAATGACAATCGCCGCACCCAGCTAGGAACATTTTTGCGAAGCACCAGTTTGGATGAGCTCCCGCAACTTTGGAATGTCCTAAGGGGAGATATGTCCTTAGTCGGTCCTCGCCCTGAAAGGCCGGTTTTTGTAGACAAGTTTAGAAACGATATTCCACACTACATGCTCCGTCACAAGGTGAAGGCAGGGATCACGGGATGGGCACAAATCAACGGTTGGAGAGGAAATACCTCCTTGGAGCGCAGGATTGAGTGCGACCTCTTTTACATTCGAAATTGGTCCTATTTTCTCGACCTAAAAATTCTAATCATGACCCTTTGGAAGGGGTTTATTCACAAAAATGCATATTAGGAGTGGGAACTTTAATCACCTGAAACCCCTGAGATTCGATTTTTATGTTCTCAGTGAAGTCTTAGGCGCGTTTGTGGGGTCGAGCGTCTTTATTCTATTCATCCTGCTCATGTTTCAGGTGCTTCGTCTGGCCGAGTTCTTTATCGTACACGGAGCATCTTTGGCAACGATCGGGAAAATGACATTCTTCATGTCGGTTTCCTTTCTTCCGGCAGTGCTTCCCCTTTCATTCCTCATTGCTTTGCTGATTGCTTTCGGAAGACTCTCTACCGACAGTGAGTTGATCGCGATGAAGGCGAACGGGATCAGTATCTGGCGCCTGACAGTTCCGCTTCTTTTTGTTTCAATCATCGTCGTAGCTCTTTCACTGGCGTTGAATATCGAATGGGTCCCCAACAGCATGGTGGCTTTTCGAAAATTGCACGTCAAAATGGGGAATACTAAAATTGTCTCTGCCATCAAGGAAGGAACCTTTAATGCTGGGTTTTTCGACTTACTCCTTTTTGCTGACAAGGTAGATACTCAGAACAATCACCTCCATCGAGTTTTCATTTTTGACGAACGGGAGCCGAACAATCCCCTGACGTATGTCTCCAAAGAAGCGGAGATTGTGCCAGTCAAAACCAATTCGGACATTGGAGCAGCAATCATGCTCCGCCTCTATGAAGGCAGCATGCACCACAATAACGCCACGACTCAGACCTACGAAAAAATGGACTTTGAGTCCTATCACCTCTATCTCAAGATCAGTGAGGGGGCGGATCCTACTTACATTGGTCCCAGTCTTCGGATTCAAAGAGAACTTATTGAAAACATCAAAAAAACATCCCCCGAAAGCCAAGATGGCCGCGAATTTCGAGGAGAATACTGGCGACGGTACGCTACCGCCCTGAGCCCTTTAATTTTTGTTTTTCTGGGAATTGGCTTTGGTACGTCACGAAACCGCACTGCAAAAGCGGGTGCCGTACTGACAGGATTAGGAGTCCTCATCGTATACTGGGTTCTCCAAACCGCTGGATCTGCCATATTGCTTCAGGGAACCCTGCCCGCTTGGGCTGCCATGCAGCTTCCAAACGTCGCTATGGTCGTGGGCGCAATTTTTGGTTACCGACGAGCAGCGTGGTAGAACCGCGCCGGACAGCCTTGACCTTACCCACAATTTAAATAACTGTTATACAAAACAGAAATTCACAAATTCGCAATTAGCCAAAAAATCACAGTGCACAAGGCTTTGTGGATAACTTTTAAAAAAAGACGCAAAAGTATCGATTTAAAGATAAAAAAATCTTTAATATCAATAACTTAACTGATGTGGATAAGTCCGCTATTGTGTGTGGATAACTTCCGAACTTGGAGTCGGTGTCGGACTCTCTGAGTCAGCTTCTGGACCCTCTGTTTGCGGCAGACTCTTTGCGTCACCGAAAGGTTTCTCAGTCTTTTCAGCAAGTTCTTTTGGAAAAAATAACAGACCTTCTTTGGGGGCGCCAAATCCTTGACCGTTGTAAGAATACCGGACCGATTTGGAATTAGAGACCTGGAAAGCGATCCCTTCCGATGCTCTGAGCACTAGAGTCTTTCCTTTGCGCACAATGAATTTTCGAATCGGCCGCCCGTCTACCTGGTACCTCACCCAGACGTCCGCCAAAATCTGAAAGGTCACCCGATGATGGACCTCCTGCGCAGGTAGAGCATGGCCGGAATCCAGCGGATCCTCCGGATTTACACCGAGGGATGCTGCAGGGGAATTCTCTCCAGGCGCTACACTTGGACTAGCCGAGGGGCTTGGTGAAGGAGTCGAAGTAAGAGTCGGCTCAACCGTGGGAGTGGGCAAGGCTACGGGAACTAAAGCTGCTTGGGGTGTTTCTGAAGCCCCAGGCGAAGGAGAAGCGCTTGCTCCCGGCGAGGGGGACGGAGACGAGAGTCCCACACCAAACGAGTTGGCTAAGTTCGGATCAGGTTTTTGATTTAAAGTGGAGACGGAAGCCACGGGAATTGGCAAGCCGTTCAAAGGACTCGAGTTTGTGTTTGCTTGACGCAGCCTATCGATATGCGAACTTCGGTGATGACGAAGGGAAGGCTTAAAGAAGATCATCGCCAGTCCACCGATCATAATAAAACCTACGATAGCAAAGAGCAAAACGGTTCTACCCTGCTGATCCCCGTCCTTTTTCTCAAAGGCATATCCACTATGACCGGCTTCGCGGTTCGGACGCTCGCTGGCCTTTTTATTGATGAAGTCCTCAAAGCGAACTAGAACTTCTTTAGGATCCAAACCGATAAATCGACAATACGAAGTGACAAACCCCCGAATAAACGGCTTTGCCGGAAGCTCTGCATAATGATCTTCTTCAAGTGAATGAAGAGTTCGCACTCCAACCTTGGTCGCGGAAGCTACCTGCTCGATCGTGATGCAACGGTGTTCACGTTCCTGCCTTAGAAACTCTCCCAAGCTCAAATTGTTTTCCATTAGGGAAGATACCTCAACTGATCCAATGCTTGCTCCGCGAGCTTGGTATCCGGATACCTTTTTTCAATATCCAGAAATGTCTTGCGAGCGAGTCCGTACTGATGATTTTTTTGATAAGCCATGCCAAGCGCTAAGTGAGCGTCCCCAAATTGGGCACATCTTTTCTGGGTAGCTTTTGAATAGTCTTTCACTGCCTCGGCCAATTTGGACTCCTTCAAACGAATATGCCCCCGATAATAATAAGCAATACATGCCAGATCCGGGGCTTCCTGAACGGCTCTATTTAAATAGACTTCTGCCTGACTGATTTGATTTTGACGATATTTCAAAATCCCTAGGTTTGTCCAAGCTTTATATGATTCACGAAAAAGAGGATTCTGGGCGGCGATATTCAAGTGCCTTTCGGCCTCGGCGAGTTGCCCTTTGTCGATCAGGAGCTTACCCATCGTTGTATTAGCATCAGCATATTGAGGATTCAGTTCCAGTGCTTTCTTACAGGAGCGGATCGCGGCGTCTAAATCATGCTTTGCAAAATAAGCGAGTGCCCGTGAGTGATAGAGCTCTGGCAGGTTCGAATCTTCAGCCTCGGCTTTGAGCAGAGTTTGAAGGGCTCCGGTCGGATCGTTCTCTGCTAAGGCCCCATTGGCGATGCCAACTAAAAGTCTCGCCTTCTCCTCGTGAGTATATTCCTTCTTGTCCTGTTGGGGTGAACTTGCACACCCCGTGAACAGTACAAGCCCAAGTAGCAGACTCAAAACTGTAATCCGATAACTCTGAGTGATTTGTCCCATTTTTCTAAAATAGAAGGCATTTCGTCCGGTGTCAAAGGGCCAAGAGCCCAACTGACTCAATATGGGTCGTTTGGGGGAATAAGTCGATGGCCATCACCCGTTTTAAGGCCCATCCTCGGGCAGTCCACCCCTTGAGATCCTTCACCCAAGAGTCCAGATCGCATCCCACAGCTACGATTTCCTTTACCCCTAAGGATTCTAACGCAGCTGCTATGCGAGGTAGGTCCCGGGCCAAACCTTCTCGGGGAGGATCTAGAATGGCGCTGGATGGACCCTGTTCCTTTTTCTGATCAGCTCTTTTGCCGATCCAGGGGGCTACTGGGGATTTATGGAAATGCAGGTTTCGTGGAATGGCACCCTGAGGCAGAGTTTTCGCTCCCGTGTCAACACAGTGAATTTCATCAAATTTTTCGACCAAGGGTAGGGAAAGGTTGCCACTTCCCCCGTAGAGATCGTAGAGCGTGTGCGAGGGTTGGATCGAATTCAAGATCCAGCTTCTCAGTTTTTCGTTCTGTTCATCATGAACCTGTCTGAAACCCGCAGCTCCATGCGGAGAGTTCCAGGTCTTTTGGATCTGGCCGGTAGGGGTGACCTCGACTTCGACCTTGTAGGGCACGGACCTGGCCGCACCTTCTTTTCTGATGTTTTCCCATGCCGCATTAATCTCAGACCGAGCGATGTCGCAACGCTTCACGTCGATGATTTCGTGGGTATTCGGTTTGAAGAATCCAAGCTCGCTTTTGTTTCCCCTGAGCTGAATTCGGTTTCGATAGCCCCAGATTTGGGTAGCAGGTATCTGATCAAATTGTTGTGGTAGGAGAACCTTGGCTTGGCTCAGAGCTTGCTTTAGGCCCTTTACCTTGGTTTCCCACTGGAGTGCATAGGGAATGTGCTGCCATTGACAGCCTCCGCATTGCCCAAAGGCTGGGCAGGGAGGGGTCTCTCGATGAGGAGAAGGTTTAATGAGTTCTTGGATTTCAGCCCATCCATAGTTTTTTTGGGATTTTAAGACCTGAACTCTGACCTGGTCCCCAGGTGCTGAGAAGGGAACAAAAACTACCCGCCCGTCGGGGTCGCGAGCAACCCCCGCACCCCCTCGAGCCAAATCGACAATCTCTAAAATCATCTTCCTGTCATAGCATTTTAGCGCTGCCCAAATCGATTCTATTCTGTTAGTTTGCAGCAAAAACTATGTCCAAAAACATCCGTAATTTCTGTATCATTGCCCACATCGACCACGGTAAGTCTACCCTTGCAGACCGTTTGCTTGAGCGAACAGGGACCGTGACTGCTCGTGAGATGGAGTCCCAATTCTTAGACAATATGGATATTGAGCGAGAGCGCGGGATTACGATCAAAGCCCAGAGCGTGCGCCTCAACTACCGCGCTAAAGACGGGCAAGACTACATTCTCAACTTGATTGATACGCCGGGCCACGTGGATTTTACTTACGAAGTGTCTCGCTCTCTTGCCGCCTGTGAAGGGGCAATCCTGGTCGTCGATGCATCCCAAGGTGTAGAAGCCCAGACACTGGCAAACGTCTTCATGGCTCTGGAAATCAATCTAGAGGTCTTTCCGGCTGTAAACAAAATCGACCTCCCCTCTGCGGAACCCGAGAGAGTCCTTAAGGAAGTCGATGAAATGATCGGCTTGGTGGATACTAGCCACGCGGTCTTTTGCAGTGCAAAGTCCGGTATCGGCATCGACGATGTTTTAGAAGCCGTTGTGAAGTATTTCCCCTCTCCCAAACATGCCGACAGCGACCCTCTCCGTGCCTTGATTTTTGACAGCTGGTACGACTCCTACCAGGGCGTGATCGCTTTGTGTCGTGTTTTTGAAGGAACGATTTCTAAGGGCACTAAAATCAAGCTTTCTCACGTCGGGAAAGTTTTCGAAGTTCAGAGGGTGGGGATTTTTTCACCGAAGTTTAAAGATGTCGACAGCCTTGCAAGCGGCGAAGTCGGCGCAGTAGTCTGCGGAATTCGCGACGTCAGGGACCTGAGAGTGGGCGATACCATCATGGATGCCAACAACCCTGCAACTGAACCCCTGGGTGGCTTTAAGGAAGTGAAGCCCATGGTCTTCTGCGGTGTCTACCCGATCGACGCAGATGACTATAACGACCTGAAAGAAGCTCTCGAAAAACTGCAGCTCAATGACTCCGCCATTAGTTGGGAGCCCGAAACATCGAGTGCACTTGGATTTGGTTTCCGCTGCGGATTCCTGGGACTCCTCCACATGGATGTTGTTCAGGAAAGATTAGAGCGGGAATATAATCTCAATTTAATTACCACGGCACCTTCCGTAATTTACCGTGTCACTCAAACCGATCAAACGGTTTCGATGATTGACAATCCCTCGAAGCTTCCTGACCAGACTAAGATATTGACCATCGAAGAACCTTATATTCGCCTCTCAATCCATATGCCAGCTGAGTACGTGGGAGTGGTCATGGCACTTTGTAACGAGCGCCGAGGCGCGCAGGAGAAGCTGGACTACTTGACCAAAGACCGCGTGTCACTCGTATTCCAAATGCCATTGAACGAAATGGTTTTTGATTTTTATGATCGCCTGAAGAGTGCCACCAAAGGTTACGCCTCTATGGACTATGAATTGACTGACTACCGGCCTTCCGATCTCGTAAAGCTGGATATTCTGATCAATGGGGACGCCGTTGATGCTCTGTCCTTGATCATTCACAGAGATAAGGCTGCCTATCGCGGGCGCGAATTAGTCAAAAAAATGAAAGAACTGATCGACCGTCAAATGTTTGAAATTGCAATTCAGGCCGCGATCGGTGCAAAAATTGTAGCCCGAGAAACCATCTCTGCTCTTCGGAAAAACGTCACCGCCAAGTGTTACGGCGGCGACATTTCCCGAAAACGTAAACTCCTTGAAAAACAAAAAGAAGGGAAGAAGAGAATGAAACAGATAGGTAGCGTAGAAATTCCTCAAGAAGCGTTTTTAGCGGTTCTTAAGGTAGACTAAACTTGAGACGGTCGACCCAAAGTATCGTTCGAGACTATGGGATCACAATTCTTGTTGCGGTTTCGATTGCGATTTTAACTCGCAACTTTTTTGTCGAAGCCTACCAGATCCCAAGCTCTGCCATGAAACCGACTCTTCTGGCAGGAGATACGCTTTTTGTTGAAAAATGGTCTTTTTCTTTTTCAAAAAGCCCCTCTCCTGCTCAAGGGGATGTCATTATTTTCTCCGGGAAGGACCTGACAGGGAATTTCGGTTTGGACTACATGAAGCGAGTGATCGCTCTACCAGGCGACAAAATTGCTATCAAGCAAGGGAGAGTTTTTCTAAATGACAAACCTCTCCCGCTCTCTCAAATTCGAGGCAAACCCCAAGGGTCCTCGTGCTTCATGGAACGACTTCCCAACGGTCTCGAGCATCCGATTTGCCAGGGGTCCCAAGCATTGGAGTCTTTTGGGCCAGAAATAATTCCCGCCAACTCTGTTTTCGTTATAGGCGATTACCGGATGGGTACGCTTTCTTCAAAACTCAACAAGAAGCTGATGAACTTTGGAATCATTCCTGTTTCCACTATTAAAGGGAAGGCATCTTACATTTGGCTTTCAATTCAGCCACAAGAGGAGTCCCAGCATTCTTCGGGTTGGATTCCTCAATTTCGCTTTGATCGTATGTTTAAGAGGGTGATTTAACTATGGCTCAACCGATGACAGCAAATTTTATCGCGGCATCCGACCTCACTGAAAAGCAAATTCAACGCCTTTTGAGAATTGCTAAGGTATTCTCTCCCTGGGTAAATCGCGGGGACTCTATTCCTCTGCTCAAGGGCATGACCATCGTCAACCTCTTTCTTGAAAACTCCACCCGAACCCGGACTTCTTTTGAGCTCGCCATCCGAAAACTCGAAGGAAGTGCTTTAAATTTTGCTCCCTCAGTTTCCAGCTTGGGCAAGGGCGAAACCCTGATTGACACTGCCAAGAATATTGAAGCCATGCGGTCTCATTGCTTAATCGTGAGGCATTCCTCTGCAGGGAGTCCCAATGTATTGGCCAAAGCCCTAAAGATGCCCGTTATCAATGCTGGAGATGGTTTTCACGAGCATCCCACTCAAGGCCTCCTGGATGCGTACACGATTCAAGAGAAGCTAGGGGCTATTCAAGGGAAACGGGTGGTCATTGTTGGCGACATTGCCCACAGTCGAGTGGCTCGATCAAACATTCATATTTTAAAAAAGCTGGGGGCCTCAGTCGCAGTCTGTGGACCTCCTACTTTGCTTCCTCCTCTTCCGGAGAAGCTAGGTGTCGATTTTTCGTATCGGTTGGAGGATTTGCTCCCTACGGCCGATGTTGTGATCGCCCTCAGAATTCAGATGGAAAGACAAAACAAAATGCAAATCCCCTCTTTGGCGGAATATGCACGAGTCTGGGGTTTGAATCGAGAGAGGGCTGGCCTTCTAAAAGAAGAAGCGATCATTCTCCACCCCGGCCCAATCAATCGAGGGGTAGAAATAGACCCCGAAGTCGCCGACGGGCCTCGATCCGTCATTCTCGATCAAGTATCTAATGGCATTCTTGTCAGAATGGCCGTACTCGGTGAAGTGTGTGCTCCTCATCGCCTTGCGCAATGGTTAGAGAAAGAAGGTCAAAATGTCTAATCCCGATTCTCTATTGATTCGAGGGGGTCATATCATTGATCCATCACAAAACTTGGATGCCCCAGGAGATCTACTGATTGTAGATGGAAAAATTGCGGCCCTGGATTCTCCTGGCCGTATCCCAACACACCGGGCCTCTCGGATTATGGAAGCCCGCGGAGCTTGGATTCTGCCCGGATTAATCGATATTCATGTTCATCTCAGAGAGCCGGGTTTAGAATACAAAGAAACGATCGAGACCGGTACTCGCGCTGCCATTGCAGGTGGATTTAGCTCAGTGGCCTGCATGGCTAATACCCAGCCCGTCAATGATAACTCATACGTCACTGCATTTATTCGAGAGAAAGCCAAAGCATCGGCTGCCTGTAGAGTTTTTCCGGTGGGCGCAGTCACAAAAGGCCTAAGAGGAGAAGAACTCGCCGAAATTGGCGGCATGGTGGCTGAAGGCGCCTGCGCACTGAGTGATGATGGAATGCCAGTGATGAACTCCTACCTCATGCGAAAGGCGATGGATTATTCCAAAGCTTTTGGGGTCCCGATCATCAGCCACGCAGAAGATTGGAACTTAGTCGGCCAAGGCGCAATGAACGAAAGTGCCCTATCCAGCGAACTGGGACTGCGTGGAAATCCAGCAGCCGCCGAAGAAATTATGGTCGCTCGAGAAATCGCACTTTGTCGGCTCACCCGGGCCCCGATTCACATCGCCCACATCTCTACCCAAGTAGCCCTGAGGCATGTATTACGAGCAAAAGAAGATGGCCTTCCAATCACGGCCGAGGCTTCTCCACACCATCTTATCCTGACAGAAGAAGCCCTTCGGGAATACGACACGAACTGCAAAATGGCTCCACCGCTCCGAACTGAGGCAGATGTTGAGGCCCTTCGTAAAGCTGTGCAAACAGGCTTGGTGGACATTATTGCAACGGATCATGCTCCCCACGGATTAGTGGATAAGTCTTTGGAATTTGACCATGCAGCCAACGGGATCATAGGACTTCAAACAGCAGTCCCCCTGACACTAGGCTTAGTTCATCAGGGAATCATCTCAGCAAAGAGATGGGTGGAAAGCCTAACTCTTGCTCCCGCGCGCCTACTTCATTTGCCATACGGTACACTTCAAATTGGAAAAGAAGCCGACATCACGTTGATTCAACCCCAGCAGGAGTGGACCTTAACTGAGGACCATATTCTATCAAAAAGCCGAAACTCTCCTTTCTTAGGATGGAAATTCAAAGGAGCAGTTCTAGCAACTTTTGTTGGAGGTAAACTCGTCCACACGGGGGAAACAGAAAAATGACGACTCATACCGAGACATCCGTTCCAGGCGTACTCATATTGGAAGATGGCAAGGAGTTCGAAGGATACCTCTTCGGGGCTCCCATCTCTTTGGATGACATCCGCAATCGCCCTCGCAATAAGGACTTTGCTTATGGTGAAGTCGTTTTTAATACTTCTATGACAGGATACCAAGAGATCTTAACCGATCCGTCCTATTATGGACAATTGATCTGCATGACCACGCCTCATATCGGCAATACCGGCGTGAATGAAGAAGATCCGGAAAGTAGTCAAGCCTGGTGCTCGGGATTCATCGTCCATGACATTTGTCATCAAGCCTCAAACTGGCGTTCTCAAGGAAATCTTGAGAACTACCTACGCCAAAATGGAATCCCAGGCCTATATGGAGTGAATACCCGCTCCCTAACGCGCCACATCAGAACCGAAGGCGCCCTCAGAGGTGTGATTCTTCCGGCCTCCGAGAGACACCAAGCCAAGATTCTCTTAGGCTACCTCCCGAGCTTTGAGGGAAGAGATCTCATCCATGAGGTCACGACTTCCAAGCCCTACGTCTGGAAGAAACTTAAAAATCCAAAGTACCGGATCGTAGCCTTGGACTTTGGAATCAAATGGAACCTCTTAAAAAGCCTTGAACAAAGGGGCTGCGAAGTAGAGGTCTTGCCTGCTCATGCCACGGCTTCCGAAATCCTCTCTCGTAAGCCGGATGGAATTTTTCTTTCTAATGGCCCAGGGGATCCCAAAGCCGCACCGTACGCCGCCGAAACGGTAAAAGGGGTTTTAGGCAAAGCTCCCCTTTTTGGGGTTTGTATGGGGCACCAAATTCTTGCTCTTGCTTTAGGAGCAAAGACCTATAAGCTTAAATTTGGCCATAGAGGTGGGAACCAACCTGTGCTGGATCGGTCTTCGGGTCATGTTGAGATCAGTTCACATAATCACGGCTATGCCGTAGACGCAGCTACGCTCCCAGCATCGGCCGAAGTAACGCATATTAACCTGAACGACAAAACGGTGGAAGGAATCGAAGTGAAAGGGGCCCAAGCTTTCTCTGTGCAGTATCATCCGGAAGCTTGCCCAGGACCTCACGATTCAGCCGCTCTTTTTGACCGTTTCATAGCCGCGATGGAAGCCCATCACACTCTGAAATAAAATGTACCAAAAATACCTTGAACCCATCATAGAAGACTTCACCACTGGCGAATACTATCGCGAGGTGTATAACGCCAAACTCGAATACTTTGATAAGGCAGGCATCGTTTACGAAGATGACGTCGAATTCGAACAAAGAATGTGCATCTTTATGGATTGGTACATCTTTGACCGAGATCTTCCCGGTGTCGATCTTCCGCCCATTAAATATTATTTCCGAAAAAATAAAGAACGCTTTTCCAGCGAAGAACTGAATATCTACCGCGACTTTTGCTCTACGATTCACAGCATTTTTCGTTTGAAGAGATTTACCTGGAACCGTAAAGGATTTGTCGTCTACGATCTCTTCTCCGGAAAAACCCACACCGTGATCGACACGGAAATTACCAAAGGATTTGCTCGGGGCGATCTTTTTGAAGCGCGAATTATTCCTTTCAAGGGCGGGAATGAGTTTTCTCGGGGCTTCTGCTTCCATCCAGGAGAAATGGAATCTTTCATTTTAGGTGAAGTCAAAAAAGTTAGATACCAAGATAAAAGCCGCCAAACAAAATTGATCCTCCAATTGGCAGCCATGAAGCTGAAGCATCTGCGATTTCCGCATATTGACATTCGGCATATCTATCAACTTGAGTCCCGATTTTAGCAGGAAGCTCCACTTTCACTGAAAGCGTCATTTTTTTTGAAAAAATTCTTGCATGCATGGATCAGTATCCCCTAAATAGGACCTGCTGAGTTTCTCACGATTCTCAGCTTAACTACATCGAGTACAATCGTACTAGAGGAGAATTTATGAAGAAGTTTGCTACTGTGATGATTGCAACGTTGGCTTTGTCTGCTTTCGCATTTGCTGCTGAACCAACAACTGAACATCCAGCCACCACTGAACATGCTGCTCCTGCAACCACGGAACAACATGCTGCTACAACCACCACTGAGACCGCTACTCCTGCTAAAAAGCAGAAGAAAGTCACAAAAGCAAAAAAGACCACCCACAAAGCACACAAAGGTCATGAAGGTACTTCAACTGAAACCACAACCTCTACTCACGAAGCTGCACCTGCACACACTGAGTAAGTCTCTGGTTTTAACCTGCTCTCAGAGCAGTTGAACACCCCCTCGGTTGTGCTTGACACAACCGGGGGTTTCCATTCTAGACGACTTCCCCCTACCCAATCTTCCTAAACTCCGATACTCTCTTCCTTCATGGGACCCGCTAAAATTCTTGTGATCAAGTTGCGATCTCTTGGGGATACCGTGATCATGACGGCCCCCTTAAAGGAGCTCATTCGAGCCTACCCTCGATCTGAGATTCACGTACTTGTCCCATCCGCTTGGGCCCCAGTCCTCGATGGACTTTCTGGAATTCATAAAATCTGGAAGCTCCCCCCTCACTCCTCAAAATTTGGACGTATCAAAGTCCTAGCTCGTCTCGCGCTAGACCTCAGAAGAGAAAACTACGACTGGGCTATCAATTTTCATGCAAGCTCCTCGAGTGCAAACCTGGTCCGAGCAACCGGAGCTCCCATCCGCTCCGTTCACTACCATGGCCACCACCATCCCAATCGTCATTCGACTGTGACAATACCAGGAAAGGGCATTCTCAAGCCCATAATCGAGCGAGACATGGATGCACTGCGGGCACTTGGAATGGATATTCCTGCGGGGAGGAGCCCTGAAATTCAACTTCAACCTCCTGAGCTCAGAACTTCACAAAACCTCTTAGAAAGACTGAATCTCAAGAGCCCAGTGTTGGGACTTAGCCTGGGGGCTAGCCGTCCGTCAAAATGCTGGCCAATCAAAAACTTTGCCTCTTTGGCAATCGAATGGTGCGTGGAACAAAATGGCGCAGCACTGGCCTTAGCTGGCGGCTCCGAAGAGTCTAAAATTCATGAATTTCTAAACCACGTCAATGATCTACTTCCGCTTTCAGTTCACGACCCACAACTGCGAGTCCAAGTCAGGACACAAATCACAGGAACTCACGAACTTTCTCTCCGCGAGCTCGCCGGCACGATCAGCCAGTTTTCTGTTTTAGCAGGCAATGATTCAGGTCCCAAACATGTGGGGGTTGCGGTCGGCACTCCCACGGTGACCTTGTTTGGACCCGAGCATCCCTTTGAGTGGCATCCTTATCCCATTGAACATCACCCCTATCTTTTCATCGAGCCTCTTTCTTGTAGAAGAGACGCGGACCCAGGAATGCCGGCTTGGTGTGGAGTCTCAGACTGCATTCAAGAAAAACATCGATGCATGCAGATGATTGAAGTCGACTCGGTGCTCGCCGAGTGCCAACGCGTAGCTCGGAGGTAATTTGCCAAAAATCTCAGGATTCTCCTTAGTCAGGAATGGTACCCAGTTCGATTATCCCTATCTTGAGTCCTTTCGATCGCTCCTTTCATGGGTCGATGAGCTTGTGATCAATGTGGGTGTGGGCGAAGATGAGACTTGGGCTCGAGTTTCTGAATTTGCTCGGCAAGAAGGAGGAGGGAAAGTCTTTCCTTTTCAGAGTGACTGGCAACTCGATAATCTCCAGAAAAAACGAGGCGGCCTCATACTTTCGGAGCAGACCAACCTAGCGCTTGAGCGTTGCACGGGAGAATGGTGTGCTTATCTCCAGGCCGATGAAGTCATCCATGAAGAAGATATTCCAAAAATTAAGGACGCGGTTGCCCGCGCGGAGAACAGACCTGAGATCGAGGGTCTGATTTTCGATTACCTTCATTTCTACGGTTCTTTTGATGTCGTCCAACAAACTAGAAGTGCCTATCGTCGGGAAGTCCGGATCATTCGAAGGAGCTCGGGCGCTCGAAGCATTGGAGACGCTCAGAGCTTTAGGAAGGCGGGACATGAAAAACTTCTAGTTCTTCATTCTGGAGCTCGGGTTTTTCACTATGGGTGGGTGAGGAGTCCTTTGGCGATGAAGGAGAAAACGTTTTTTATGGATCAGCTCTACCATGGTGATCCTACTGAGGAGAATGCTAAGACTGGCACTCCCCACACTGGGGATAATTATCGTTATAAAAAAATCTGGGGGCTTCGGCCTTATCTGGGTTCTCATCCTGCGGTGATGCGGGGGAGGATTTTGAATCAGGGGTGGCACTGGGATTTGGAGAATTCTCCGCTTGTCTTTTCTTGGCGGGATTCTAAGAAGGTGGTGCTGGATACTATTGAGAGGGCTACTGGATACCGCCTTTTTGAGTATCGGAGTTATAGGATTTCTGGGTGAATTCAGGGGCGGGATCGGATCAGCACTAGGCCTTGCTCGTAGCACCTGCACGAAGCACAAAGCTCGATGCTCTGAGCCCTAAGGCCAAGTACAGTCCGAGTCGGGCTTGATCTGTACTGGAACTTGCTCTACGAGCTTAGTGCATGTGCTTCGTGCAGGTGCTCCGAGCTTGGCCTTGTACTGATCGACTGATTTTTTAACTTTCTAGTCCTTGTTTGGCCCTTTTGTATTCTTTATCTTTCAGAAGTTCCTCGTACATTTGGACGTTTTCTTTTGAGGGCGGCCGGCGGGGATGAAAAACGTGGTATTGAATGCAAAGTGACTTGGCTCCTATGGGTTTCTTTCCGGAGTTTCTTAGGCGAATAAAAAGATCTCCGTCTTCTCCCCAGTAGGCTTTTAGGGCTTCGTTGAAGCCGTTTACTTCTTGGATGTCTGATTTCCAGGCGCTGAAATTGCTTCCTAGAAGATCGAGGGGGCGATCGTACCCTAAGAGTTTTCTACAAAGAGGTGTTGTGATCCTCACGGCTCGCTTCCATGAAATCGTGTCTTTCTTTAGACCGCTCCAGAGAAGTGCTAGGCTCAGGCCGTCATATTTTCCTGTAGTGACATTTTCAGTGTTCAAGTTTTTGCTGAATTCGGGTCCGAGGTCTACCCTTCGGCCGCACACGAAATGACCTGGGCGTCGGAGATTGAAATGATCTTCTACAAAGTGCTTTTCTACGATGACGTCTCCATCGAGAAAGATCAAATAATCCCCTCTAGCTTGCCGAATTACTTGATTTAGAATTTTGGACTTTCGATATCCTTCGTCGGGCTGTGTGACAAAACGAAGAGGAAAAGACCACGCTTCTTCACATAGAGATTTCGTTTCATCGCTCGATCCATCGTCTGCTACGATCACCTCGAAGTTCTTTTCAGTTTGCCTCTGGAGGCTTGTTAAGAGAAGCCGAAGCGTGGGCGCCTGATTGTAGGTCGTGATGATGATCGTAGCGGTAACAGATGCCATGGTATCAGTGTCCGACGGACCCTCTTCCAATCCCGTAATAGACAAAGCCTCGCTCCAACATTTGAGCAGGTTCGAATAGATTGCGTCCGTCGAAAATAACTGGGCGCCTTAGAGTACTTTTGATTTTGGCAAAATCAGGATGCCTGAATTCATTCCACTCGGTCACAATGAGAAGAGCATCGCAACCTTCGATGGCCTCATAGGAAGATTGGCAAAAGGTCACTTGGGTTCCTAAGATCATTTTTGCATTTTCCATCGCCACCGGATCAAAGACGCGGACTGATGCTCCTAATTTGAGGAGTTCCCCGATCACGGTGAGAGAAGGAGCTTCTCGCATATCATCCGTGTTCGGTTTGAATGCCAGGCCCCAAACCCCAAAAGTTTTGCCACGAATTTGGTCTCCATAGTGCTTCTTCACTAGGCTTGCCAAATAGTGCTTCTGCCGAGTGTTGGCAGCGTCTGCTGCCGATACGATAGACATCGGAAGCTGGTTTTGTTTCGCCGTGTCGACCAAGGCGAGAACATCCTTGGGAAAGCAAGAGCCTCCATATCCGGCGCCCGCGTAGAGAAAGTGCTTTCCAATCCGAACGTCGGTGGTCATTCCCTTTCGAATTTGCTCGACATCCCCCCCTAGACGGTCGCAGAGAACTGCCAGTTCATTCATGAAGCTGATTCGAGTCGCTAAAAATGCGTTACAAGCATATTTGGTCATCTCTGCTGAGATCGGATCCATCCATAAAAGCGGATTGCCCTGCCTCAGAAAAGGCGCATAGAGCTCCTGCATCTTGAGATAGACGTCCTGTTTGGTGGTCCCGATGACCACTCGATCGGGCTTCAAGAAGTCATCGACGGCAGTGCCTTCTTTGAGAAACTCTGGATTGCTCACCACATCAAAAGGCTGATTCGTCTGGGTAGCAATCCATTGGGCTGTGACTTGATGTGAGCCAATCGGTACGGTCGATTTGTTCACAACCAAACAATAACCGGTCATGCTTCGACCCACTTCTTCAGAGGCTGCCTTCAAAAATTCTAAATTCGGCT
>Ga0206829_10098_pt1 | contig 32836 bp, 29 predicted proteins | sample Alteio_BWOrgCont_75_FD_152862 | JGI IMG/M metagenome (GOLD analysis project Ga0206829, IMG submission 152862) | Enriched cells from forest soil in Barre Woods Harvard Forest LTER site, Petersham, Massachusetts, United States -... | ecosystem: Environmental > Terrestrial > Soil > Temperate forest >... | reverse complement strand
GCAGGATAAGTACTACGAGCTGCGCAGGGCTGACTCTATAACAACAGCAAAATCTCATCCGCACGTTGCTGATAGCAGCAAGGCTGCAAATCAGCTGGCAGCCGCCGCGCCAATAGACAATATGAACGATAGCCTGCGCAAAACCCTGCCGGCTGCGTACTCAGGCAAGGAACAGTCTGTAACACTGGAAAACAAAAAGCTGGCGCTTACATTTACCAGCAAGGGCGCCTACCCTGTGAGCGCAGAATTAAAAGGCTATAAAACATACTGGCAAAAACCGCAATACCTGTTTAACGGAAAGGGTAATATGCTGAATGCCATACTGCCGGTAAACAACAACGCAGTAGCAACATCTGACCTCTACTTTACACCTGTTACCCGTGATGAGCCTAATGGCGATAAGACCATTGACTTCTCTGCAGATATGGGAAATGGCAAGAAAGTAGATATTATATATACACTGCCGGCTGATGACTACATGATGACCTGCAACATGATCCTTACCGGCATGCCTACCAGCAGCCTTGTAATGAACTGGAACACAGAGGGGTTGCACAGTGAGAAAGATATCATGAACGAACGTATGGCTACACAGCTATACTATAAATATAAGAACGGCAACAACGACTACTTTACCATAAAGAGCGACTCACGCAAGGACCTTGATGAAGGCGCCATACAATGGACCGGTTTCCGTAAGCAGTATTTTAGCTCTGTACTTATATCAAAAGAAGGTTTTACCAAGGCAACCATACACTCCAATGCACCTGCTACAGATACTAATGTAGTTGCAGAGAACCGCGAAGTACTGGATGTGCCCATGAAACCAGGAAACATACAGAACATAAACCTGCAATGGTACATAGGGCCAAATGACTATAACACATTACGTGCCTACCACCTGGACCTGGATCAAATGATACCATTAGGTTATGGCCCTATGGCATTTGTGAAGTACATCAACAAATGGACGCTGGTACCTATTTTTTATTTCCTGGCCAGTTTTATAAGCAACTATGCGCTGATCATTGTACTGATGACGCTGATGATACGCCTGGTCCTATCTTTCTTCACATACAAGAGCTACCTGTCTGCTGCGAAGATGCGCGTACTGAAACCAGAGCTGGATGTGATACGTGCACAGTGTGGCGATGACACCCAGAAATTTAGCGTAGAACAAATGAAATTATTCAAATCGGCAGGGGTGAACCCGCTTGGTGGCTGCCTGCCATCGCTGATACAGATACCTATCATAGTTTCGCTGTACTACCTGTTCCCATCGCTTATAGAGTTCAGGCAGAAATCTTTCCTTTGGGCACCTGATCTTTCTACTTACGATAGTATATTCCACCTGCCATTCAGCATACCATCGTATGGTGACCATGTGAGCTTGTTTACGTTATTGATGACCGCATCGAGCCTCTTCCTGGCGCTGTATAACCGTAACATGACCACACAGGACCCTAACAACCCAATGATGAAGTACCTGCCGTTTATCTTCCCGATATTCCTGATGGGTATATTTAATAAAATGGCAGCTGCGCTTACCTTCTACTATACATTCTCTAATATACTCAGCATCAGCCAGCAGTTCATCATACAGAAATACTTCATCAACGAGAAGGCTATACATGCCGAACTACAGGCAAATAAGAGCAAACCGGCAACGCCAAGCAAGTGGGCTGCACGTATGGAACAGTTGCAGAAATCGCAGGCAGACCGCGGCAAGCAAACCCCTATTATAAAGAATCCGAACAAGAAATAAGCGCTTAGCTCATACCATATTCACAAAAGCCTTTCAGCCATAAACTGAAGGGCTTTTTGATTTTACGGTTGATTGGAAAAATATTTTGAACATCTACCCAAGATTATAGCAATACACTCCTTCTATATTCAGGTAGGCACAAAAAGTATAAAACCTAAATCGATCAACATGAAAAAAACACTCATCCTATCATTGCTTATTTCATGCACTCATGTCATGAATGCCCAGCCGCTTTTTTTAGCCGCTCACAATCAAAAAAACACAGCGCACACACGTTTTGTGCAAGCAATGCTGGCCCGTAACCCCCAAAGTACGGCAGCACAAAAAACTACCGGCGTAATGGAGCGATTAACCGGGGAAGCAGATACTTATGTAACCACAAACACGTTTGTCTTTAATCCCATTACCAGTTATTCCTATAATAGCACCAATACTAAAGGGTCATCATTTAATGATGCAACCGGTTATTTTAATGGTATTTCCTACGATCCGTATGGATACGACACATATGGGAATATAAATGGCGTATATACCCCCCAGCCGTGCAACGTATTTGCTGACACAGTACGAAATTATAATAATGATGGAAGTAGTATTTCATTATTAGACCAGCAATATGTAACCTACCATGGCGATAACATTACCAACAGCATAAGTATTTCGGGTAGTAATACTACTATTACTGCTGCCAGCTACAATGGCCAAAACAACATCCTTAACCTGGCATTATCTTCTGTATTAAACGGTGTTGCAGACACACAGACTAAGCGCATTTTTGTTTATGTCCAAAACAAACTTGTCGCAGATTCAACATACATAAATTCCCCTCTTACGGTACAATTTGTAAATACCTATACTTACGATGGTTCCGGTAACCTTACTCAGGTGAACGCATTTGACTATAGCAACTCAACTACCATTCCCTCCAGGAAGTATATAAATACCTATACTACATTAAATCAATTAAAAACTTCGGAAGAGGATTACATTGATTTTAGTAATAACCAGTGGTCCACTGCTTCTATAGACTCTTTTGGCTATACCGGTGGAGTGGATTTTTATACTTTCGAAAAATATACCGCTTTTGAAAATGGTGTTAACCACGTAAATACATTGCAGTTTCACGTATCGGCCATGGGGCTTGTAGATTCTGTCTATGGTTTTGTTGATACGGGAAGTACCGTCAACCAAACACCCATCAAGTATATAGTGCAATACGATAACTACAACAACCCTGTTATCACAAAGGGATATTATGGTAATGGCACTACGTTCCCCACCGTCCCTTATTATGTTGCACGCTATACTTACGAAACATATAATGCTACTGCCGTGCCCAACGTTACTGCAGCAAGCAGTATAACTGTATATCCTAATCCGGCTAACAATATTGTCTCTATATCTGGTATAGACGCGTCTGCGGGTAAAACAACCATCCGCATTGTAAATACAATGGGGCAATTGTTGGTAACGCAAAGTGCAGATAGCAAAACCGTACAGACAATTGATATAAACAGGTTCAGCCCGGGTGCCTATATACTTATTATTACAGACGATAACGGTAAAATACTGCATAGCCAAAAGGTTATTAAACAATAAAAACACGTTCTATGAAAAAAATAATTCTGTTAGCTGCAAGCCTGTTTTATTATACTGCAATATCTGCACAGCCACATACCTGGCTGGTATATGGAACTGCCGGCCTATCGCAAAATTCCAATACCGACCCTTACCAATACCCACAAGGCACAAATACAAGCTGGAGTGTGGCCCCAGGCATAGGGTACCAGTTTAATAAACACATTACTGCAGGTGTACAGGTTAGCTATAGCCATATTGAGGATGCAACGAATGGCTATGTACCGTTTAACGCAGGCCCTATTTCCGGGTATGAATATGCTTCTGGCAACAGTATAACGATCAATTGGTCTGCAGGAGGGTTTTTCCGTTATACACAAGACCTGGGTCAAATATTCTTTTTGTATGGGCAAGCAAATATGTCCTACCTATCCAGCGAGTTGCATAACCAACCTGAATACTTTTACCCACTCTTAAGTAACTACATGCCGGTTAATAGTTATTACTACGGATCCAACCCTACGTCCACCGGCAGTTTTCAGGTACAAATTTTCCCGGCAGTAGGGGCTAAAATATATAAAGGCCTTGCACTTAATTTTAGTTTCGGTGGTGTTGACTACATAAACACGCACTCAAAAAGCGACTATTCAGAAACAAGAAACTCAAAAAGTGTACAACTCACTTTTGGCCAGCAGGTAAACTTTGGCATTTCTGACAATTTTTCGTTCCATGCTAAACATAGACGAAAGCATGCGAAGGAAGAGACCGTTCCAGGATCGGAATACAGGCATGTGGACAAGGGCACAGGAGAAGAAAGCGATGAAAAACAATAAAATGAACAACACAAAAGAATATTTTTTCTACTTTTACTCAAGTTTGGCACCCCTATATCCTTCTATATAAGGCACAACCTTAACAGACCATAAAGAAGGTAATAATAATTTGTTCGCTAACCATTACAATGGCGACCTCTTGTAAAAAAGACAACACACAACCTGTGTCTAATACACAATGGTTCCTGTATGGCTGGGCATTTCCGTGTGCATTGACCCCAATGCCACAAGGCGTTTATTTTGCAGTACACAATGACCATGTATTCACGGACAGTATTTATTTGCTACCACCTATAAACTACTATACGGTGCCGCTGCCTGATAGTGTATATGCAAAAGCAAAACTGCTGCAGGACAACTTTCCATCGTACTTGCTCAGCCATGTTCCAGATACTACAATAGGCGCTAATGTCTGCGTGTACATACACCTGGAAGCGTTGGTAAATGGGGACACGTTGAAATGGAATATAGACATGGATACCAGCCAGCTACCGAAGGAATTAAAGCAGTATGTATGGCAGGTAGACCATACCCTAGGCTTTAAATAAACAAAAGTTTTGGTTTACAGACCTGCTGGTACAAGCACTATCGCTTATGCCAGCAGGTTTGTTCATTCATGCACAAATGGTATATCTTTATCAAAATATTGTTCGCCTGACCCAAGATTATATGTGTTGCCTCCTTCTATACTAAAGAACGAAAAACACATTTTAGTTATGAAAAACCTGGCCACTATCTGCTTATTAGCACTCACACTTACATCTTGCACCAAGAAAACAGCAACAATAAATTCTTTCGGTAATGATGGCATACCTGCCCCTGTTTTGGTCAGTAACCAGTTTGTATTTGGTGAATATGACCGCCCGCACATGTCTAACAATATACCGTCCTATACCTTCTATTTTTTTGATACTACACGGGTATATAAGCAGACCAGGTATTTCACAGACTCTGTGATGCTGAATAGTATGCTGAACACGTGGGCAAATAATTTGTTCGATTCTTCGATACTAATGCCTGATAAAGCATACACACTAGTTCGGCCCCTGGTCACCGGTTTCCCGCAATACCTGCTGGCACATCCTAATACTATTTTTGGCGCTACCCCAAATGTGCCTGCATTATATCTTTATATAGCCACCGTGAATAAGAATGATACTACTACGTGGAATATAAACATCGATACCACAAAGATCCCTGCAGAGATAAGGATATATACAGCGCAAATGCAGCAGGTGAGGGATTCTTTATCTCATATGCATTGATGGCGTAAAATCGTTAGCGTATTTTTTTTCTCATTTACCCAAGGTTCCAGTCATTATATCCTTCTATATAAACAAGTAATTCATCAAAAGTTATGAAACCATTAATAATGGTTGGCCTGGTGGCTATCATGGCATTATCGGCCTGCAAAAAAGAAACAACAACCCCTGTACCCAAACCTGATAGCCTGATATTTGGCAGGTACAACCCAATGTGTATGACAGCAATGCCATGCGGCAAATTCTTCTTATTGCAAAATAACATGCTATTTGCAGACCAGTCTTATTACATGACCCCTAATCCCTTTGCCTTGGCTAAGGAACCTGATAGTCTCTATGTTATTGCAAAGCAACTCATTGACAACTTTCCGGCATACCTGCTCAACCACCCTAATGACAGTTTTATAGGGTGTCCTGGTTGTACAGATGGAGAAGTGATACGGCTCTGGGCTACAGCTAATGACGTAAGAACAAAGTGGGATATTAATACTGATACATCGCAGATACCAGCTGAATTAAGAACATATATATGGCAGGCAGGGCATGTGTTGGATCAGTTATAAAAACATCGTCTTAAATTTAGTAGTACAATGACAGGAAGTATAAAACCATGGCTGAGTATGCCGAGCAGGAGGTAATAAAAGGCTGCCTGAGAAAAGACAGGTTATATGAGGAGTATCTGTATAAAAAATACTACAGCATATTCCTTACTGTCTGTGTGCGCTATGCTAAGGATATACAGAATGCAAAGCAACTGCTGAATGATGGGTTTGTGAGGATCTTCATGTCCATAAGCAGTTTTAGGAATGAAGGATCGTTTGAAGGGTGGATGCGGAAAATAATGGTGAATACTTGTCTTGAATATCTGAAAAGCAGTGAATTTAAAAAAAGTAATCAGACCATACATAAAGAGGTAATAGAGGATAATACTAATCATGCTGTTTATAACGATGCCATAAGCAACATAAATACAAATGACCTGATAGCGCTGCTGCAGTCATTACCCCCTGTAACACGAACAGTATTCAACCTGTTTGTATTTGAAGACTATACCCACAATGAAATAGCGGCATTGCTAAACATGAGCACCGGCACATCGCACTGGCATGTGCATCATGCACGCAAGACATTGCAACAATTGATAGTGACAAAAAACAAGCTTTATGAGCAACAATGAGTTTGACAGGCTTGTGGCTGAAAAACTGAAACAGACCACTTTTACATACGATCCCGGCGACTGGGATAAACTAACCGTGCAGCTTGCTGAGGCAAGACACAAGAAACGTACCGTACTGTTTGTCTATAAAGTATCTGGCATAGCGGCATCATTGCTTGTCTGCATGATAGGCATCAGCCTTTTATTGTCTAAGAAAGAAACCATAACCACTGTAAGTATTCGCCAACACACTGCCAGCAAAATAGCAATGTCAGCCCCTGCTATCCCATCAACACCAATTAAAACACAAGCACAAAACACAATTGCTATTACATCTGCAAACAGAAGTAAGACCTTTACCGTAACAACTAAAAAAACAAACAACAACCAATTACTGGTTAATGCTAATATCATAGAAAATACAGCAAGCAACATGGCTGCTACACCGGCAACATCACACGATAGTGAGAATAGTGCAGTAGCACAAACAACCTTGGCTGAAAAATTTGCACAAGTTGATAAAAAAGCAACTCCTCAGCAAAAATCTGTTGCATTACCACTCCCCGGCTCATCAATACAGGAAGAAGTTACAGTTGTAAGGAAGAACGTAAATATTAGTGTAGGTGGTGGCGTTAACTATGGCACATTAAATGCAGGCTATGCCTTAAATGCCGTAGCAGACAAAAGAATAAGTAATAAAATGAGTATTGAGGTGACCATGGGCTATATAAACAATAACAGCGCCACAGTGACCAGCTATGGTGCATCGAACTACGGCCCCTCAAACGGCCCCACAAATAATAAGGGGCATATCGTGTCTAATACCAGCAGCAACACCACTCCTACACAGCTTAATTACCTGCAGTTTTCGCCTGTAGCTGGCTACAACGTTTCTAAAAATATAAGTGTAGGCGCTGGTGCTGATCTGCAACGTCTGCTGCAGGATCACGAAACTGCCGTGATCTATAACGACAAAGAAAAGGTGGCACCGATGACAGATATAGGGCTTTTATTAAAAACAGACTATGCGGTAACCACACGCCTTAAAGGTGGGGTAAGTTACCGCATAGGCGCTAATAATTTAATTTCCGCAGGTAATAACTATATAGACCGTAATTACATGCAGGTACAATTAAAATATCGTTTACATTAAGGATCCCGAAATTATCCGGGTCAACTTGTAAATTGCAGTATGATCATCAACAGGCTGGACCACCTGGTACTTACGGTGGCTGATGTGGACACAACTTGTGCGTTTTATGCACACATCATGGGTATGACTATAATTACTTTTGGAGAGAACAGGAAAGCACTGCAGTTTGGACAACAGAAGATAAACCTGCATCAGAAAGGGAAAGAGATAGACCCCAAAGCCAACCACCCCACACCGGGATCTGCAGATCTGTGTTTTATTAGCGATACACCGGTAACAGACGTACTTGAAGAATTACGTACCAAAGGCATTGATATACTGGAAGGCATTGTAGAAAGGACAGGCGCTACGGGAAAGATAGCCTCTATATATTTTCGCGATCCTGACATGAACCTGGTTGAAGTGAGCAATTATAAGTAAGGCTGCCTTTATCAGACAGCCTTACTTATTCACTATTCCTTTCGCTATCAATTAAGCTTGCTTTTTTAACTTTAGTATGCTCCAATCTGTTTTTTCGGCTGCAATAGTATTGGAGAGTAAACCCAGGCCATCTATTTCCATTTCTACCACATCGCCATCCAGCAGCCACTGATCCTTAAAAGCAGGATCGTTGAGCCTGCCGGTGCCGTTAAGCTCCAGGAAGCAACCTGTGCCTACAGTACCGCTACCGATCACATCGCCGGGTAGCACATCTACCCCATATGCGCAGCGTTCTATTATTTCAGCAAATGTCCAGTCCATATCGGCCATGTTACCTGCGCTCACTTCTATACCATTTACCTTACAAGTCATTTTAAGGTTGTATGCGGCACCTGTATGGTTGGGCTTGGCAGGTACACGATACTGCTCCAGTTCATCGGGCGTAACAAGCATTGGGCCTATTACCGTACTAAAATCCTTACCCTTAGCCGGGCCCAGGTTCAGCAACATTTCTTCCATTTGCAGGGTACGGGCGCTCATGTCGTTCATTATCATGTACCCACCTATATATTGGTCAGCTTCTTCAGCCTTTATGTTGCGTCCCTTCTTACACAATACCACTGCGGCTTCCAGTTCAAAATCCAGCTTTTGCAGGTGGTCCGGCATCACCGGTATTTCGCCCGGGCCTTGTATGGCATTATGATTTGTGAAGTAGAATATAGGATACTGGTCGAACTCGGCGATCATATCTACCTTACGGTTGCGGCGGGCAGCGGCAACATGCTGCCTGAAGGCATAACCATCGCGACATGAGGTTGGGTGTGGCACAGGCGCCATAATGTGAGCCGCATTGTAGGGAATGGCTTGTGCCGTAGTATTCTTGCCGTTCTTTATATCTGCCTCAGTAGTACGCATCAGGCCTACGTTCAGCTCCCAGTTGTCTAGCAATGCTTTCATATTGCCTGGCAGTTCGGGGTTGGCAGTATTGGTAGCATATAGCATATTGTTGATGTAAAAAGCAAGTTGCTGTCCGCCATTGCTTACATAGGTTACTAGTTTCATATACTGTTGTCTTTTTAAGACAGCGAAATTAACGGATAAGGCTGTAATAGCAATCAGCTATTCGGTAAGCTGGCGTCCAGCATAGTAAACAGACCTATTACCAATCAATTTTACAACCAGAAAAGCCATCTAAACAACAGTATTCCGATGGTGCAGAACAATGTATTTTGACCCTGTAAGCCTGAAAACATGCTACATTGCAGCCAAGTATGCTTTTTTTGTTAACCTATTCCCAAAAACATTTCATTGCGTTTGCAATCGGCGAGGGCAATTGGTAGTTTTAATTAAATTTGCAACCGCACTATTATATATTATGCTTCGATTTCAGCACATGTCTTACCTGTTTACACTCGGCGTATTGCCGGTGTTTATAGTGTTGTTTTTATGGATGCTCTACTGGCGTAAAAGCAAATTGAAAAAAATAGGTGATGAAGAATTGGTTGCCTCTCAGATACGGGGATTTATACCGGGCCGCCACACGTTCAAGTTTATTTTGCTGGCAGTAGCACTGGGCGCCATTATTATTGGCTGGGCCAACCTGCAAAGCGCAGACCATATAGAAAAAATACAACGCAAGGGCGTAGATGTAGTTATTGCACTGGATGTAAGCAAGAGTATGCTGGCAAAAGACCTGCAGCCTGACAGGCTTACACGGGCCAAGCAACTTATATCGCGCATTATAGACAAGATGCAGAACGACAGGGTGGCTCTTGTTTTGTTTGCAGGAAGATCTTACCTGCAAGTACCCATGACGGTTGACTACAGCGCAGTAAAAATGATGCTGCAGAATGCAGGGCCAGAGTCTGTACCTACACAGGGTACTGTGATTGGCGACGCTGTAGATATGGCGATGCAATCTTTTTCTAAACAGGAAAGGAAGTATAAGACCCTCATTATCATATCGGACGGGGAAGACCACGATGAAAAGGCAATTGCCAAAACCAGGGAAGCCGCCGATGCCGGGGTAATAGTGCATACAGTGGGTATAGGATCGCCACAGGGCGCTACTATATTTGATCCTGCTACCAAGTCTGTAAAGCTGGATGAAAATGGCCAGCCCGTCATCAGCAAACTGAACGAGGACGAGATGAAACAAATAGCTACTGCAGGGCATGGCACATATAGTTTGTTGCAAAACACAGACGAGGTAGCCAACAAACTGGTGAAGGAAATGGATGGCATGGAGCAGAAAAGCCTGGGCGCAGTTGTATTTACAGATTACACCAGCTATTTCCAGTACTTCCTGGCAGTGGGCTTGCTTGCTTTACTTATTGAGTGGTTATTGCCAGGAGCGAAAACAAAATTGAAAGCAAAGACAGCATGAAAAAATACATCAGCTTATTTATAGTTCTAGTTGGCGTTTGCGGCAGTACAGCGCTCGCGCAAAACCAGGCCGATGCATTGATACGGCAGGGTAACAAATTGTATGAACAACAAAAATACAACGATGCGGCTGCAGACTACCAGAAAGCATTGACTAAAAACCCAAACTATACCCCAGGCCTTTTTAACCTGGGCAACTCACTTTACCAGCAGCAGAAGTTTGATGCCTCGCGGCAAGTAATGACCGCCACAGCCAACGCTACTAAAGATAAAACTGCTAAGGCCGGCGTAAACTACAACATAGGTAATACCTACATGGCCGAAAAAAAATGGGAAGATGCTGTGAATAGCTACAAGCAAACGTTGCGCAACAACCCACAAGACCTTGATGCCAAATATAATCTGTCTTACGCGGAGCAAATGCTGAAGAAGCAACAGCAAGGTGGCGGTGGTAGTAAAGACCAGAAAAAAGACGATAAGAAAGATAAAAACAAGGACAAACAAAAACAGAACAAGGACGATAAGGGAAAAGATAAGGATAAGGATAAAGACAAGCAAAACCAGGACCAGCAGAACAAAGACAATAAGGACGATAAAGACAAACAAGATCAGCAGCAGCAAAGCCAGCCCAGCAAGCTGACACAGCAGCAAGCCGACCAGGTGCTGAATGCATTGCAGAACGAAGAAAAGAAATTACAGGATAAACTGAATAAAGAAAAGGGCATACCTGCAAGAATGGAAAAAGACTGGTAGCACACCAAGCGAAACAGAATGTTGTTCCTAAATAAAAATGTACAGCACTTGTTTATATTTTATTACGCCCCGGCTCAATAGCCGGGGTTATTTTTTGCACAGTGTATGACAGACATTATTTACGCTTTTTATACAGATGCAGCACAGTATATACACAGTAATCAGTCTATTTTATGCGGCCTGCATGACAATACAAATTCATTTTCTTTCCTTTTTTGTAACCTCATAGCCACATAGGTTGTGCACATGTTTTCAACATCACTATAAAAAAGTTTGAAGATTTTTTTTTAGTCGCAAAATTATTTTTAATATTGTGGTAAGGATTGTACTTACTAACCCATCCTTTATAGAAACCCGGCAGTTCACAACACTTGCCGGGTTTTTTTTGTATAGCCGGAATGCCTTACCTGCAGCCTCTTTCAACGATCACCGTTTTGTATGTTCGACTATTTTATTTTTTACAAACCTTTTAATGTGCTTTCACAGTTTTCTGAAGAAGGTGATAAAAAAACGCTGGCACACTACTTACCCCATGTTGCAAAAAATGTTTACCCGGTAGGTCGGCTCGATTATGACAGTGAAGGACTGTTGTTACTTACTAACGATAAAGCACTCACACATCAATTGCTCGATCCTTCTTTCAAACACAAACGTACCTACCTGGTACAAGTGGAAGGATTGATAAATGCAGTAGCAATAAAAAATTTACAACAAGGTGTTATCATAACCATTGACGGAAAAAAATACACCACCCTACCCGCAGAGGCAGAGTTGTTATCTGCACCACCTTTGCTACCCGACCGTAACCCACCCATACGCTACAGGAAAAACGTACCAGACTCGTGGCTGTCCCTTACACTTACTGAGGGCAAGAACAGACAAGTGCGGAGAATGACAGCGGCAGTGGGATTCCCAACGCTTCGATTAGTGCGATACAGCATAGGCAGCGTAACGATAGGCAACATGCAACCGGGAGAAAGTATTAAGCTTACAGGCACAGACAAACAATTGTTATTTAGCCGCTGAATGGCATATATTTGACCGTTCTCCTACCCGGCATGTTATTATTATCATATTTTTCATTGCTTATTCGCAGGTATGGTTATTTTTGTGCTGTTTAAAATATTTTTGCAATTATGTTCAATTTGATTTTGTTCGGCCCTCCGGGTAGTGGCAAGGGCACCCAATCGGAAAATGTTGTGAAGACATACCGATTGCAGCACATATCTACCGGCGACCTTTTACGTGATGAAGTAACACGGCATACACCACTAGGTGTAGAAGCCAAGAAATACATGGACCAGGGTTTACTGGTACCAGACGAAGTAGTGATAGGAATGATAAGCAGTAAGATAGATGAACTGCCAGATGCACGTGGTTTTATATTTGATGGCTTCCCGCGTACCAAGGCACAAGCAGAGGCCCTGGACAAACTGCTGGAGTTTAAAAACACATCTATAAACCTGGTATTGTCTCTTGAAGTGCCTGAACAGCAACTCATAGATCGCCTGGTAGGCCGCGGGGCTACATCGGGCCGTTCTGATGATAATGCAGAAGTGATCACCAAACGTATAAAGGAATACCACACCAAAACTGCAGCAGTTGCCAGCCATTATGCTGAACAAGGAAAGCTGGAACGTGTGAAAGGTGACAACTCAATAGAAGATACATTCAGGCTTTTAGCCAAACAAATAGATAAATACCTGTTACCAGCGTAAGTATTGTGGAGAAAGGAAATTTTGTTGATTATATAAGGATATTTTGCCGCTCGGGTAAAGGTGGTGCAGGAAGCACACACTTTGCCCGTACTAAGTTTGATGCACAGGCAGGACCCGACGGCGGAGACGGCGGACGTGGTGGCCACATAATACTTAAAGGGAACAGCCAATTATGGACATTGCTGCACCTGCGCTATTATAAGAACGTACATGCCGAAGATGGCCAGAACGGCAGCAAGAATAAATGCACAGGGCGCTTTGGTAAAGACGTGATCATAGAGGTGCCATTGGGCACCATAGCCAAAGACCAGGAAACCGACGAGATAGAAGCTGAAATACTTGAAGACGGCCAGGAAGTAATATGGCTGCATGGCGGCCGTGGCGGATTGGGCAACTCAAACTTTGCTACAGCTACCAACCAGGTACCAGAATACTCACAACCCGGCGAAATGGGTATTGAAGGGTATAAGAACCTGGAACTGAAAGTACTTGCCGATGTGGGCCTTGTGGGCTTCCCTAATGCGGGTAAATCCACCTTGCTATCTGTTGTAAGTGCTGCCAAACCCAAAATAGCTAATTACGCATTTACAACTGTAGTACCCATGTTGGGTATAGTGGCCTACCGCGATAACCGGTCTTTCTGCATGGCAGACTTACCAGGCATTATAGAAGGTGCAGCAGAAGGCAAGGGTCTTGGGCATCGTTTCTTGCGCCATATAGAGCGCAATGCAGCCCTTTTGTTCCTGATACCGGCAGATAGTAGCGACCATGCAAAAGAGTTTGACATACTGATCAATGAGCTGGAACAGTTTAACCCCGAGCTACTGGATAAAAAGATCATCCTAGCTATAAGCAAAAGTGAAATGCTGGACGATGAGTTAAAAACAGAAATAGCGAAGACGTTGCCGAAAGATGTTCCGCACATCTTTATCTCGTCATTATCCAACCAGGGTATAGATAAGCTAAAAGACATGCTGTGGAAGGCGCTTACTGAAGAAGGATAACATCATTCAAGATCATTCATAATAAACCGTTATAACATCGCAGCGCTGATGTATAACGGTTTTTATTTTGTAAATTTGCAGTAGCTCTTTAAGTAAATGTGAAGACTACTTACCGCTACATTTTATGTAACGGGGCCGACTGGTTTTGACAGCATAAGGCAGGGTAGGTGTAAGCATGTCGTGCGTTGTGTAATTAGCACGTAAATCTGAATGCTCAAACTTCAACTGGCGAATCTAACTACGCCATGGCTGCTTAATCAGAGATTAACGCATCCATTATGGCCGCCGGGAATGCTGCCCATCGCAGTCCCCGCCGCCCAATCAAACAAATAATGGGATAAGGCTTGTATTGCTACGCTGCAAGCATTAAAATCAAAGTGGCTGGGAAGCAGGTAGGTTTGTCCTTTTCCGGCAGGCTTCCAAGATCAAATAAAGGAATAAACATGTAGAAAGCTTATTGGGCATGTGTTTGGACCCGGGTTCGACTCCCGGCGGCTCCACAAACAAGAATAAGGCCATCTCAAATCCAATTGAGATGGCCTTATTTCTTTAAAAGAAATCACTCCACTCCCTAAAGCATCTTAATAATATTAAAGACCTGATTTATTTCATCCTGCACATTACGTAGCAAAGTCTCTATCTTTTCTGCGTCCAAAACTGTAAGGTGTTCAAATTCCCTAGCCATTTTGGACAAAGGCACCATACCAGAAGATGCTGCTGTACCATACAATCTATGGCCAGCACTATTTAATGCAGGCAGGTTCTTATCTTCCCAGCCGTTGGTAAATGCGGTTAAAGATGTCTGCATTTCTATCTTTACCAGGTCCAGCACTTTATTCAGCATTTCCTTATCATCACCAATATAGGTCTTAAGCGTATTTAGGTTAAAATGTGAGTTTTCGCCGGTAGCAGCGAGTGGGTCTTCAGCTTCCTGGTTTTGAGCATCTGTATCCAGCCATTTATTTATGGCGGCTGCGAGTATTTCTTCCACAATGGGTTTTACTACAAAATCATCCATGCCGGCAGCAAGGCATTTTTCTTTTTCTCCTTTTACATTGCCTGCAGTAAGGGCTATAATAGGTGTATGCTTGCCGCCCTCCAGTTGCCTTATCTTTTGTGTAGCCTCATACCCGTTCATTTCTGGCATTTGTACATCCATTAATATCAGATCGGGCAATTGCTTCTCACAGTAGGCTACAGCCTCAACACCGTTCTTAGCCTCCAGCACAATAGCATTAGGTGCTATTTTCTTGACAATGGTATAGGCTAGCAACATGTTCACAGTATTGTCTTCCGCAATCAATATAGTGAACTGCCCGGAGGTGATCTCTGATTGGTGAGTGGCATCTTCCGCTACCTTTTTATCCTTCTTGTGCAACCGGGACAGGGCATTATATATGTCCTGCATTTTTATTGGTTTAACTAACCGCTTGCTCACCTTCAATTCATCGCAAGCCTTAATGATCAGGCCATCGTCAGACGAGCTGTGCAACATAATAATGGGCTGCTCTTCAGAGGTTGCATAAAAACTCTCTCTAATTTTCCTTATCGTCTCCAACCCATCCATAAAGGGCATGTGGTAGTCCATGAAAATAACATCGTAACGGGCACCGCTGGCTAAAAGCTGCAACGCTTCATAACCGTTCCGGGCCTCAGTGGTTTGGATGTTTTTGAGCAGCATCATTTGGGAGACGATCATCCGGTTGTTATCATTATCATCTACTACCAGAACATTTTTGACCTTGTCGATATTTTCCCAATTGATCGCCTCACCAATTTCAGATTTAAATGTAACATCGAAGTAAAAAATGCTGCCAACACCCAGTTTGCTATCCAGTTGTAAACGGCTACCCATCAATCCCAGCAGTTTATTTGAAATGGTTAATCCTAATCCGGTACCACCATACTTCTTGGTGGTTGAACTATCTTCTTGCGAGAAGGCTTCAAATATTTTTCCCTGCTTCTCTGGTTTGATGCCAATACCGGTATCCCTTACACTAAACCGTATTGCAGTTTGGTCGCCGTGGGTTGATAGCGTTTCTATCTTAAGTTCGATCTCTCCCTTTTGCGTAAACTTAGACGCGTTACCTAAAAGGTTGATCAGTATTTGTTTTAGCCTTACGGGATCTGCATAAATGAACCGGGGCAGATCGGGCGAAACATTCAATAACATTTCCAGCCCCTTGTTCTGTACCTGGTAAGAAATAATATCCGTAGCCTGGCAACTCATTTCGTATAAGTCGCACTTCTCTGCATCAAGCTCTAGTTTACCTGCTTCTATTTTAGAAAAGTCCAGGATATCGTTTATAATGCTAAGCAAGGCATTAGCAGATTGATTTACGATAGTTAAATATTGCTGCTGGGTCTCATTCAGATTGGTTTTTAAAACAAGATCTGTAAACCCAATAACTCCGTTAAGTGGTGTCCGTATCTCATGGCTCATATTGGCCAGAAACTCAGATTTTGCAACACTGGCCTGTTCTGCATGTATTTTAGCAACCTTTAATTCTTCTCTTTGATTTATAATAGAGGTAATGTTTTGTGTGAACATCATCATGCCGCCAATACTACCGTCAAACTGATACCATGGGCGCATTTCCCACGCAACATATTGGGCCTCGCTACTATCATTTAATGATACAATGCTTTCTTCTTCATCTTTCCGCTCTACCGAACCATGTAAGATCCTGGAATGCAATGCACGCCTCTCCTCTGTTATACCAGGAAATACATCGTAATGAGATCTGCCGATAATATTTTGCCCGGTAAGGCGGTAATCATCCATCCAGTGTTTACTTACAGCCACGTACTTCATGTCATTATCAAACATAGCCACTGCAGCCGGTGCATGTTCTACAAATGCTGAGAGTCTTGCTTTCTCAGTAGTTAATGCACGTTCTATGATTTTCCTTTCAGTGATGTCAGTTGCTATACCCAGGTAGCCAACAACCACATCATCAATATCGCGGATGGCTGTGCAAACAAGCGATACGGTCCTTTGGGTTCCATCTTTTTTTATGTATGTCCACTCACGTTGCTCTGACCCGGTTAGGTCAACTTTTTCAGTAAACACCCTAAAACCTCCAACTTTATAGCCTAGCTCTGCTGTCAATTCTTTACCCCTGGCAATCATTTCATCAGAAGAATGAATAATAGTCGGTGATTGCTTACCTACCATTTCTCCCGCTGTATAGCCCAGCATTCTTTCAGCGCCTGCATTGAAGACATTTATTGTACCATTGGTATCGGTAGCAATGATGCTGATCTCAGAAGCTGCCTGCAATACATCATTCAATAGTTTACGGGAACGGGTAACATCAAGCTCTGCTTTCTTAGCTTTATCAACATCCTGAAACGCGCCAAAAAGCCTTGTGCAAATGCCATTCACAAACTCTGGGGTGCCAAGGGCACGCACCCATAACTCTTTACCTTGTTTATTAATGATCTGTAATTCAATATCCCAGGGCTGTCCTTCGCTAATAGCCAGGTTCATAGCTTCAGTGATCTTATCCCTGCTTTCTCCCTCTTTATAAAAGTTAAGTGCACTTTCCAATTGGGGCTTATAGTCAGGGCTTACACCATAAATTTCTTTGGTTACTGAAGTCCATGTAATTTTTTGTTTTTTAACATCCATTTCCCAGCCACCTACACGGGCAACTTTGTTGGTTTGCTCAAGTGTCTCTTTCGTTCTCTTCAGATCTTCTTCCAGCTGGTGCCTTTCTGTAATGTCAATACCATTGCCTATTACATACGTGTCGCCATCAGATGTTGTTTCTAAGATATTATTATACATCCAAATGCGGTAAGTTCCATCTTTATGTTGGGTAACCATTTGCCCCCTAAACCTTCCATTCTGCGCTATTTCGGTTAAATAGATCTCAACAGACGCATGCCTTGATACCGGTATAATATCAAATAAAGTACGTTGCAATATCTCTTCCTTAGTATATCCCAGTATAGTAGCACCTGCACCATTAACAGACAAAAATTTGCCGCGCAGGTCGTGTGTGCACATAAAGCCTTGCGAATTTTCAAAAAACGCTCTTGCTCTTTCTTCGCTCAGTACAAGTTGCAATTCTTTCTCTTTTTCCTCAGTCACATCCCTGGCTATGGCAAACAAGTTTCCCGTTAAAGGTTCGGGTGTTGCTACCCATTGCAATACTTTGTAGTTGCCATCTTTTGTTTTAAAACGGTGTGTAAAGTTGATCGTGTTATACCCTTCTGCTAAAAGCTGCAATTCATGCTTTGTCCGTTCCAGGTCATCATGATGTATCAGGTCTAAAAAGGAAGTGCTTAGCAATATATCTGCATCCCATCCTAGAAGCTTCTTGAATGCTGGATTTATTTTCTTAAAAAAACCATCAATACCTGCTACACAAATCAGGTCGTTAGATAGTTGGAATAAGCTTTCAAAATTTTTAAGCTCCGCCCTTTGACGCCGCTCAACAATGAGGTTCATAGCTTCTTTGGCCAGCAATTGTAAAGCTCTCTTTTGCTTTCCAGTCAACACCCTTGGTTCTTGGTCTATTACACAAATTGTACCCAAAGCATACCCCTGAGGATCAATTAAAGGATGGCCCGCATAAAAACGAATATTGGGATCACCTGTAACTAATGGATTTGCTTTAAACCTTTCATCCAGGGTAGCATCTTCTACTTCAAGTGTATCGGTATCCAATATTGCATATTGGCAAAAAGCAAGACCACGCGGAGTTTCTGATACATCTATACCTACTTTAGATTTAAACCATTGCCGGTCATCATCAACCAGTGATATTAATGAAATAGGGACATCACAGATCAGCGATGCCAATTCTGTTATCCTGTCAAATTCTTCCTCGCTTAATGAATCAAGTATTGCATAATTTTTAAGGGCTTTAAGTCTCTCTTTCTCATCCCTTGGTTTTGGCAATTCGCTCACGTTATTGCTTATTTCCAGCTAATTTACGAATATATTAAAGGTATAGTTGCAATATAAATTCTGTAATTAAGCGTATTTACAATTTCATGATGAAACCAGCTATGGACCTACAGAAAGGTGCATTTAAATGACCATAAGTATAGCCGTTAATAAGTTGGAAATCTTAGTTGCGGAAATATATTCCCTGAAATTTAAAACATACAACGTCATTTACCATCACGCTGGCAGTTGTAGTTATCTTATCATCAATAATTTTATAAGACATGACGATGTGTACCAGGGGGGTAATTGTTGGAACTATAAGTGAAATGAATTTGATATTACCACTACGGAAAAGTCTTAAATGTTCTCCAAGAACTGTTTCTAGTATCTCCCTAACCATTTGCATAGTACATACACCAGGCAGTACCGGCTGGCCAGGAAAGTGGCCATCAAATATCTTGTGATCCGCATTTAGTGCGATGGTGGCGCTGATGATGCTTCCATCGTTAGTTAGTTCCTGTATGGTATAAAGATCATCCCTCAACATGAATAGTTCTGCTATTTTGTAACCAGCATTAATGAACAATACTTGTTAAGATAGGTATTACAAACGAGTATTCGTTTTGCTGAAGGTTGTTTAACATGAAGTGAGAATGGTACTTTGCCGGCTTTTATGATGCTGTATGCCAACCATAAAGCAAATGACGATACGGTAGGGTAGTCGCCACAGAGATGTTTGTAACGGATAACAGGCAAAGCACTAAATATAGTTTGTTGTAAAGATTTGTATAAGCCATCCTGTATGGCATCACCGTTACTGCCATCTATAACAACATCTACATCCTGTACAGACAAATTATGCACTGAAAGAAAAGCGGCTATACGCTCAGTCGAAAGTTGTGCACGCTCTGATAAGTAAAAAGTATCCATTCCTTCTAATATAATTGCATCATGAGATGGTGTTGAAGAAAGGAGAAAAAAAGCAGTACCCTCCCCACCAATAGTCCTTTTGGTATTGGTACCGAATAACTCAAGATTGTTGCCTTCCTGCTTTTTATAGAGCCCCAGGCGTGTTAAAATGTGGTAACTGATGTCTGTAAGTTCATCTGCGCTACCTACCAGCACATTATCGGCTTCCTGTTCCCGGAGCAACAAAACCGCATCCTGCAGAGCGCTTTCGAAAGAGAAGCCATTGTGAACAAACGTATTGTTATACGCGTGGCAACGCAATGTGAGGGCTATTTGCGCACTCACTGTATTGTGGGTAGATTGTATGAAAGGCGTAGGTGGTAACAGATCTTCTTGCTGCTCTACCATTTTAGTTAAAAAAGTGCCTGTGACCTCAAGGCAACCATAGGCTGTACCTGTTATTATGGCGCCAGGCTCCTCTACTTGTGCATCCCTCAGGCATTTTATAGCCGCTGCTGTGCCTATACGTATAATGCGGCTCATGCGCCGTATCAGCTTGGCATCCAACAGGTCTTTATATGGCGGCTCTATAACTTGTAAACGATTGGTATTATACGTTACCAAATCTTCTGGCAACACATCATCAAAGGTATGTTGTGGAGATATTGCAGTGGCCGAATGTATGTATATCTTCATCTTAAGCCTTTGAAAAAATGAGTGATGTACAATTGCCCCCAAACCCAAACGAATTGGAAAGCACATGTCGCAGAGGTGCGTTCTTCAGGAAGCTGGTTTGGGGTATGAGCTGCAGTTCTTTCATAGGTACTTTAAAACGCAGATTGGGATAGACATAACCATGTTTTACAGCTAACACAGAGAACACAGCCTCTATACCACCGCTGGCGCCAAGGGTATGCCCGGTAAAAGATTTTGTAGAACTTATGCGCGGCACATGGGGTGCAAATAAACGGGTTATAGCAGTACCTTCTGCATTATCATTATTCTGTGTACCTGTACCATGCAGGTTGATGTAGTCAATATCAGCCGGTTGCAATTTTGCTTTTTTAAGCGCACCCTGCATAGCCAGGTAAGATCCTGTACCATCGGGCGACGAGGCAGTCTGGTGATATGCATCATTACTATTATTATAACCACTGAACCTGCAATAGATATGCGGCAATGATGCAGCTACTTTTTCTGATACCAGCACTACATACCCTGCGCCCTCACCCAGGTTAAGACCGGCACGGGTATCATCAAAAGGGCGACAATATTCCTTGTCCAGTATCATCAAGGTGTTGAACCCGTTGAGTGTAAACTTTGTAAGTGCATCTGTACCACCCGCAACCGCCACATCAAGCAGGCCATGGCGAATGAGCCTGGCAGCATAAAATATAGCATTGGCTGATGAGGAACAGGCCGTACTGATGGTAGTAACCTGGTCGCGCAGATTAAGCTGTTCAGCCACCATTTCAGTAATGTTGCCACACTCATGGTTGTTTACATTTCTTAGTCTGCCTGCATTCCTGTCTACAGCAAATGCCTCAAAGAAATGTTCACTTTTATCCATGCCGCCAACAGTATTGGCAGAGATAAAACCTGAGCGTAAACTGTCTATATTCTTAATACCTGCATCACTGAGCGCTTCACGGGCTGCAATACAACTGAGCAATGCTGTACGACTGGTAGTTGCAGACATACCAGCCATTACCGCCAGCTCCTTATTATTATGCTTCACCTCAGCTACTGGCAGCTCTTTATGCAGGCTATTTAGGTAGGTCATCCCACCCATGCCTGCAGCGCCTTGCTCAAATGACGTAATGCATTCACCTACGTTATTACCTATGGCACAGATAATGCCAGCGCCAGCAACGTAAATAGGAGCATATGTATATTGACCGTTACTCATTTAATTACTTTCAAACAGTTTTTTCAAATTGGTTTCAGAAAATGGAATGCCTTCTTTACCGGTTTCTACCAGGAACAAAACTGCTTTATAATCTTCGCCCAAAACATCTACCCATCCACAAATACAAGCTGCGGCTTTGTGATCCATAATTTCATTTACTTGCCTATACATTACAGTTGCATCAAAATGCTCTGTAATATAAAATGTATTCTCGCCTTTAAAACCATTGCGTATGCAGATCTCTCCAATAACAATATTGGGCAAGGTATATACAAATAACGCCGGGCTTGCACCATCTTTTACAGATTCTAAGTATTTCAAATCACTATCAAGACTGGCATTCGCATTAGCCAACACCACAGCAACCTGTGTCGGTGCATAGCTACTCTTATCAAAGTTATCTTTCAGCAATACTTCTGCAGCCAGCCAACCAAGCTTGCTCAGGTTATCCATCTTATAGAACTTAGGGTACTGCACCTGTAAATGTTTGTACACAGCCACAACAAATTCATTTATACCAACACTTTTGGCATCAAAAAGTTGCGTGCCATTTTTAACCACCTTATTATCAAAGATGGAACACCATGCTGTAATATGTTTCTGTTCGGCCAAATTAGTTTCTATTATTTACCAAATATTAAAGCTGCATTACACCCCCCAAAACCTGATGCAGTTTTTAAACCATTTGTCAATGGTCCTTTCAACATCTGTGCATTTACATTCAAAGGTTTTGACACCCCAGAATTTTGGAAGCCGGGGGTGGGAAGTATTATACCTTCTTTAAGGCTATGCAGCGAAACAACAGTTTCAATAAGCCCTGCGGCACCCAATGTATGCCCATAATATCCCTTCAGGCTGTTTACCGGTATTGTTTGCATACCTGCAATATTGATCGCATTTGCCTCCATCTCATCGTTGTATAACGTGGCCGTGCCATGTGCCGATATAAAGCTGATGTCGGCATTTGTAAGGTCAGCCTCAGTCAATGCCTCATTAATGGCCCATGCAAGCTCTTCACCGGTGCGCGATGGCCCCGATATATGGTTAGCATCATTACTAATAGCTCCGCCCAATATTTTTAGATTGTCCCTGTTATTAGCTACGGTTGATAACACCACCGTTGCAGCACCTTCACCCAGGTTTATGCCTTTCCTGTCTTTATCAAACGGTTTACACAGTTCGTTACTAAGCGCCTGGAAAGATCCGAATCCCGACAATACAAACTTCGAAATAACATCGGCACCTACCACAATCGCATGATCATAGTCGCCTGACTGCAATAAACGCATGCCGGTAATAATTGCTACCACACCAGATATGCAGGCATTGGAGATAATTATTGGCGTATTCACAAACCCGAAATGCCTTGCTACCAAACCGGCCGATGTATACAACGCTATGCGCTGGTATAACCCAGCGCTATGTGCCTTTGTTTCCAATAAACTAATATTGCCTTTAGTAGATGATATGATGAGTAAAGTACGCTCACTGCTTACAATTTCTGATAATTCTCTTACTGCATCGGTTACAGATGCAATAAGCAATTGTTCAAATTTTGTATAATCTCCTTCCTCCTCCAAAAATATATGCGATGGTGAGAACAGCGATGCTGAAAATGTACCAGGCAATATGTTTGTATTGCTATGCTGCCGCACGCCACTCTCACCATTTTTTAGGCTCAGAATGTTTTCTGCAGTCGTACTGCCAATAGGCGATACTATGTTATCAGCTATCACGAATACATCCCTATGCGTTGATTGCACATCCATCACACTACACTGTTTTGCGTAAACACTCTCATTTCACACGATGCAATTTGCGCTCCATTACACCTTACAATCCCGGTTATCACCAGTACATCAAATACCCTGCTGGCAACCTTTACTTCTGTTACCAACCTGTCACCAACTTTAGGGAAATCGATTATCTCAAAATTTTTAACAGCGCCAATATATCCCACAGTTACAGGTCTGTTATTTACTGCTGCATTATAACCGGCACCTGCTGCTGCCGTTTGCGCTATATGTTCCAACAAACCAGCCTCATTAAACTTTCCTTCCTCAACAAAAATATTATCAGCCGTTATCGTTAATGTACAGTTTGAGCTTTCCACATCTGCATACAGCAAACTATCCACCATAACGAATGGTGGTCTTTGTGGCAAAAGTGCTACAACATCTGATATAGGCAACGTAAGGTCCATTATGTATATAGCCCTCCGTTTACAGACAATACCTGCCCGGTTATATAAGCAGCCTCAGGCGCAGCCAGGCAACCTACAGCATATGCAACTTCTGCAGGCAGGCCAAAGCGCTTGAGCGGTATCAAGGTTTTTAATTCTTTTTCGTCGAGGTTCGCAGTCATATCCGTTTTTATAAATCCAGGGGCTACAGCATTTACTGTAATGCCCTGTCGGCCAACTTCTTGCGCAAGCGCTTTGGTAGCGCCTATAACACCCGCCTTGGCGGCAGAGTAATTGGTCTGACCAGCCATACCTTTAATGCCCGAAAGAGAAACAACATTTATTATCCTCCCATACCTGTTCATCATCATACTATTCAGCACCAGCCGTGTAGTATAGAAAAAACTATTCAGGTTGGTATTCATTACCCCATTCCATTGTTCATCTGTCATCCAGGCCAGTAAACTATCGTCACGTATGCCGGCGTTGTTAACCAATGTTTCAATTTGCCGGTCGGTATTCGTATCTATCCAGTTACCCAAAATTTGCTGTACCGCTTCCTTGTCCGCCACATCAAATTTTAGCAATTCAGCGCTGCCACCATTGTCCGTTATTTCTTGCAGTACATTATTGGCTTCAACATCATTTTGACGATAATTGATAAGCACATGATATCCCATGGCCATCATTTTCATGCATATGGCTTTGCCTATACCTCTCGATCCGCCGGTTACCAGTGCGCACTTCATAGGTCTTGCGGAATAATATTTTCAGCTGTTTCCAAATATTCTTTCACGTTGGTTATGTCCTTATACTTAGGCATGTCTTCCACAAATTTTGGAAATATCTTGCGTACTTCATTATATACATCTGCAGATATTGGTGCCAGGTTTTCTGTACACTGCAAGTAGTCTATTGCCTGCATGGTTGCCATCATCTGTATTGCCAGAACTTCAAAAGAATTGTCAATTACTTTTTTGGTCATAAGCGCGGCATTGCAGCCCATGCTTACTATGTCCTGGTTATCGTTGTTATTCGGTATGCTATGCACGTACATAGGGAACGACAACGTTTGGTTCTCGGCTACGGTCGATGTAGCAGTAAACTGCACACCCTGCATACCAAAATTCAACCCCAGCACACCCAGGTTCAGGAATGGCGGAAATTTCTCATTCAGTTTATTATTCAGCAGGTAGTTCAATTGTCTTTCAGACAGCATGGATAGTTTAGTAATAGCTATCTTCAACTTATCCATCTCAAGCGATACATAATCGCCATGGAAATTACCCCCGTGGTAAATGTTTTTATTTTCATGATCCACTACCGGGTTATCATTCACTGAGTTCAGTTCATCTGTTACTACACCTGCTGCATATTCTATAGTATCATAAATCGGCCCCAGCACCTGGGTCACGCAGCGCAGTGAGTAATACTCCTGTACTTTGTCCTCAAATATTTCTCTATCCAAATTGTCAGGATTGTAGAGATGATCAGCACGCTGCCGTATCATTCCGCTACCTTTCAAAATGCGGCGCATCATGGCCGCAACTTTGTTTTGACCCTTGTGATGTTTCACGGCATTCAGCTCGTAAGAAAAATGATCGCTGTAAGCTGATACCACCTCATTTATCATAGCAGATAACACTACCGACCAGTGCAGCAGTTTACGGGCACGCACAATATTCATCATCCCTATCCCCGTCATGGCCGATGTGCCATTGATGAGTGCAAGCCCCTCCCTTATACGTATGGACAAAGGTTTAAGTTGATATCTGCCCAATATTTCAGCAGCAGGATAAACAGTGCCTTTATAGATCACTTCTCCTTCGCCTATCAATACCAGCGCCAGGTGGGCCAGTTGCACCAGGTCTCCGCTGGCCCCAACTCCACCATGCTCATAAATACAAGGGGTTATATCATTGTTGATCAGTTCTTTTAGCAGTTCCAGCACATCAGTATGTACCCCGCTGCGCGCCTGCATAAAACTATTCAGCCTGGCTACCATCAGCGCTTTTACCATCTGGGGTTGCATCAGGTTGCCACTGCCCGATGCGTGACTGCGTATCAGGTTGTACTGCAATTGCAGCAGGTTGGCATCTTCAACCTTGTATTGTGCCATGGGCCCAAAACCGGTATTGATGCCATATATAAGCTTGTTGGAAGAGAACTCTTTTAAGAAATTATGACTGGCCGCTACCTTCTCAACGGCAGCGCCATGCAGTGCGATCTTTTGTTGTTTAAAAACCAGTTCAGCAAAATCTTCAACCGACAGTGTGCTTTGTCCAATTACGATCATGGGCAAATAGATATTTTTATTGCAAGTATTAATGAAGGGTAAATGTATTAATTAATGTGCTTAACCTGTAACATCACTAAAATTACGCCAACTTATTGCGGCTATTAATTTTTAGCCCTTTTATCTAAAAATTTAACGGCTTTGCGTGCGTTTTCAGGAAACTGCATTTTTTGCATGTCTGCAGCAGCTATGTATTTTATATACGGACTAACGCGCAACCTGGCTTGCAGGTAAGCTCTTATGCTACGGTCGCAGTCTTCGGTTTCATCTGCGGGTACTATATATATCAGCACTTCATCCAGCCCTACCTCATTTGCATATACTTCTACTACGTACTCTTTTATCTCATCCCGTTCATTCAGTATGTCAAACAAGGCAGGGGGATATAACGTTGTTCCCTTAAATTTTATCATCTGCTGCTTGCGCCCCAGTATAGGCGATAGTCGCCAGGTTTTTCTTCCACAAGTGCAGGGCTCATCAAAATACATGCAGATATCACCCGTCTTATAGCGAAGCAGGGGCATGCCTTCTACCCCTAAAGTTGTAATGGTCAGTTCTCCAGGAGTATGTGGCGGCACCTGCTTATCATTTTCATCCAGCAGTTCTATCACCAGCAGTTCATCAAAATGATGACCACCCATGCCTGCACTGCATTCTGTAAACGCGGTTTGCATCTCGGTTGAGGCATAGGTAGAATACAATTTAATATCCCATGCATCTGTGATCTTCTTACCCAGTATATTCAGTGATAAATCAGCGTTCCTTATATTTTCGCCTATACAAATTGCTTTTTTTACGGGTGATGCATTAATGTCAATGTTATTTTCACCCGCATACTTTATTAGTTTAAGAATGAAGGAGGGTACCGCTATAATGGTAGTGGGCTTCAGCCGTTCTATAGTTTCCCATTGCAGCGAGGGCACACCAGGCCCCAGCCTTATAACCCCGGCCCCCAGCATGCGCAGGCCCGAATAATAGGCAATACCTGCCATAAACTGTCGGTCTAGCGTCAGCATCAGCTGGTAAATATCATCAGCCGACCCATCAGCCGTTACAAAAGAATTATATTCATTATAAGCCAGCCGTTGCAGGTCGCGCTCTGTAAGTGCAATGGTTACCGGGGCACCCAACGTACCCGATGTGGCTGCATACTCTACTACGTCGCGCTGGGGTACGCACAAAAAGGCCTTATTATATCGCTGTACATCCTCCTTGCTGGTGGGTGGGATAGCCGCAAGGTCAGACACAGCATGAATGGTCGATACGTCAATATGATGCGTGTCAAACAGCGCTTTATAATAGGGCGAGTGCACCGATACATATTGCAGCAATGATTGCAGTGATTGGGCTTTATATTCTGTTGTTCTTTTTCCTGTCATACCTATTATTAATCTTCTAGTGCTAATCAAAATTAGTAAATGAAGACTCAGCGAACACAATATACAGGGAATCCTTATATTTGTTATGAACCTTTATATATGAAAACAGTAGCATTCAGTGAATTTAATAAGAACCCAGACAAGTTCCTTAATGCACTAAATAAACATAAAAAATCTTTTATACTTTCTCGACCGGAAGGCAAGGTTGTTCTCCTGGATTTTAACGAATATAACGCGCTCCAGGAAACACTGTATCTAACCAGTACTTTTGCAAATCAACGCAGGCTTGAAGATTCGTTGGCTGAAATGAAGGGAAATTTATAAAACATGGATTCGATGAAAGCATGGCAGCATCTCTCGCCTACTTTCCTTCGTATATACAACAAAAGTTCCCTCATGCTCAAAAGCGCCCTATGCTGCGTACTTTTATGTTTTACAACTACCGTTCATTCCCAATCCATGCAGCGTTACAGGTCCAATGTATTTACTGATGTTACTGTTGAAAAGAACTTGTCTTACCACCCGGGCCTGGTGGAGTATGAAAAAGCTTACCAGTTTGATCTTTACCAGCCAAAGGACGATACCGCAACAAAAAGGCCCCTAATAATATGGCTGCACGGCGGCGGTTTTAAATACGGCTCCAAGACCGACCATAGTATGCGGTTCTGGAACAAACTGTACGCCCAAAAGGGATATGTCTGTGTATCCATCAATTACAGGCTCAGCAAGTACAATCCCACTTCTCATTTCGATGAATTACTGACCAGCTGTTTTTATGCAGTGCAAGATGCCCGTACTGCAATAGCCTACTTCCGTCAAAATGCGTCCCATTATAATATCGATCCGGATAAGATCATTATTGGCGGCATCTCGGCCGGCGCTATAACTGCCCTGCAAGCGGTGTACAGCACTAACGAGCAATTGGGGGAGATAGCACATATACCGGAAGCACAAATAAAGAAAGCCCTACCCTACCAGCCTGTATCAGCAGTAATCAGCTATTGGGGTGCTATTTTTAATTTAGAATGGCTGGGCAACAACAACGTACCCATTGTTTGCGTACACGGCACAAAAGATCGCATAGTTCAGGCTACGGCTAAATCCTCCTTCTACGGCAGCATACCCATCCACACCGAAGCCGATAAACGGCACATACCCAATATGCTCAAGTTATACGAAGGGTACGGACACGAACTGCAAAGGCATTTCAATCCGTTGTTTGCAGGCCCTGGCACCCACAAACGGTGGCGCGATGCCGGGCAGTTCACTGCCGATTTCCTCTACAAGATTATAGGTCAGTAACGTTGCGACAGGCAATTACATGAAAAGTTGTCAATATCCACCTATTTTTGCCGTTCGGAAAAAGTAATAATGATCTATCATATAGTAGTTGGCGATCTCGCCGCTGTACCCCTTAAAGAAGCAATTGCCCAGGATCCCTCTATGGCAGGGGAAGTTGTGGTATTGAAAGATATACTGAACGTTGGCCCTATCTTAAAAGAAGATGGCGTACCCTTCAGCAACACCCGCACTGCCTTTTGGCAGCAGGTGATACCGGCAGAAAAAGATAAGATACAGGTAGATGATATGGAGCGTATCCTCGATCTGTCTCACGCCATGTACAAGAACGATCAACTGGTTGCCTGGTTCTGGATGGCGCCTATCCCTGCCGATGTTTGCGCATACCATTGGGTACTGCCCTACCTGTCTAAGCATAAAGAGCGTCTCTATATTGTCAATATCGCTAACCTCCCTTTTTTGGATGTACAGGGCAAAGTATTCTACCCCAAAAGCCTTAGCGAAGTAATACATAAGGAAATAATAAAAGCACGCAAACTGGCACGCCTGGTAACGCCATCCGAAGTGGAGATAGATGGCGATGAATGGCAGAAGCTGGTAAAAGAAAATAAAGGCATACGCACACACGAGGGCGGCAAAAAACTATCGTCTAAAGACGAGAATTTTTACGACAGTCAACTCATCAGTTTTTGTTCGCAACAATACCAGAAGGCTGCACGCATTGTTACCCAGGCGCTCACCAAGTTCGGTATCCCTACGGGCGATCTTTACCTCGGCTGGCGCTTGCGACAAATGGCAGCAGCAGGACTGGTACAAATAAAGGGCGATGAAACAAAGTCTATAAAGGACTTTGATGTAAAGCTACCGGGTGGCGAAGCTGAATCTGCATAAGCATAAAAAAAGAACATGAAAATTACAAGGCTCGATATATCAGGAAGTGACGACAGGGGTTATACGGCCGAGTATTACCATGAGCGTATAGGGCAAAGCCTCATCATTTTCCGCAAGGCGGGTACTGTAAGCGGCAGGCACTACCACAAAGGTTTATCGCTCACCAAAAACCCGGAGATATTTTATTTGCTCCATGGCACCTGCATCCTCAACTGGCGCAGTGTAAACGACACAGAAATACAAACAGCAGAATTAATAGGCCCGGTAAGACTGGAGATATTACCCTTTACCTGGCACGAACTCATTATGCAAACCGACTGTACTTGCCTCGAGCTCAATTCTATTTCAGACCACCAGAAAGATACTTTTTACTTGCCTTAACCATGGTTCAACTATGCATTCAGTTTAATGCTGGTGTTGTGCCAACACTAATAAATTGCCGTAAGCCACTAACGCAGTCTTCCGACAGGATGACTCGTGTCTAACCAAAGCAGCCGGTCTCCCGACCGGAATTTGAAAAGCTGAAGCTTAAAGTTTGTCCTTAGCTGCTTGCTATTCAGAACCTGCAATTTTTGATATTTTTGTGAATTTTTGGGCGGGTTCTTATGAGGTAGAACCCTTTAGTTTGGCAGAACAGCAGTACTGCTGCCTGCCCCACGATGTTCCTGATGTTCTGAAAGGCATCTGGAACCGGCCAATAAAATCCGTTCTGCGAACGCCATTCAATGTTATGCAGCTAAATTAAAGAACTTGCTCTGCTCGGCGTTCTATAGATAAAAAACAATTGACGACTATCCACCAACTATATATTACAGGCTACCAACCTTTTTGCTCACACCTCGTGTCTTTATATAAAACTCCCCAATATGAAGAACCTAAAAACCCTCCTCATAGTTGCCCTTATATTTATTTGCAGCACTGCAAATGCACAGATGATGGTAAGAATTGCCGGTACCGGTGTATGTGATACCGAAGGCAATGGCGGCCCGGCCAAGGATGCAACAATATGCGCTCCATGGGGTATGACAATGGATAGCTCAAGTAATATCTATTTGAACAACTTGAACTACAATGTTATCCAGAAAATAGCTGCCAACGGCATCATCGGCCCGTTTGCCGGCAACGGCACTTGGGGTAACTGGATACCAGGCACAGATGATGGTATCATAAACGGTGCACTTGCAGATACCACACCGTTTGAAAATGTTATGTACATGTGCACCGACAGGAATAATAATATACTCGTCAGTTTAGCGTGGGGACTGGTGGTGCAGATCTCTACATCCGGTATCATTACTGTGGTAGCAGGGAATGATACCGGATGTGCTTATACGGAAGGGGTACAGGCAACTACTGTATCTCTTGGGCCAATAAGCGCCATAACAACCGACAAGGAAAACAATATCTATATAGCCCATGCCGATTTGATGTATGGCTCCATTACCAATTGCTATATCTCTAAGGTAACCCCGGCGGGCATTATCACTCGTTATGCCGGCCTTGGTACATTAACTGCCGATGGCACACCGGCCCGCCAGGCCATTATAGACCAGCCGCTAGGGTTGATCACGGACGATGCAGACAACCTGTATGTTTCCTGCAACGATAGTTTTATCGTTAAAATAGACAACAAGGGCATTTATTCTTTTTACGGAGGTAATGGAACCGACCCTGCTGATGGCGCTCGCATCAGTGATGCAGCTATTTACCCTCATGCCCTTGCATTCAGCCCCGATGGTGAATTGTATTTTGCTGAACGTAATAACGCAAAGATCAGGAAGATATCGAAAGCCGGTATTGTTACTACAGTGGCAGGCGACGGTGCAATGGGTTACAGTGGCGACAGTACTGTGGCCGCTACTTCCCATACCAATAGCCCCAACGATATTATATTCGATAAAAAAGGCAACCTGTACTTTGATGAAGAATACCCAGATGGCAGTATGTCTATGGTGTTCAAGGTTATCTTAAATCCTCTTGATGTGCCTGAAACTCCTAGTGTCGGTTATGTTACAATATCACCCAACCCCTCCACCGGTGTATTTAACGTGACCACAACTGCACAGCAAACAAACACCAGGGTTGTAGTATTCAACAATATGGGTCAGTTGGTTGCTACACAGAAAATAGCTGGCAATGCTGCACAAGTAAACCTGAAAAAAATGCCTGACGGAATATATTTCGCCAGGGTGATGAACGAAACGGGTGCCGTGATAACAACCGAAAAACTGGTAAAGATGGAATAAAGAATATACCCACCCCCAACTGGTCGAAGCGTTTGCTTCGTCCTAAAACCCACGATGTTCTAGATGTTCTGAAAGACATCTGGAACTAGCCAATAAAATCCGTTCTGCGAACGCCATTCAATGTTATGCAGCTAAATTAAAGAACTTCCCACGCCAGGCATTCTACGGATAAAAACAATTAACTACTATCCGACAACTATATACTGCGGGCTACCAACCTTTTTACTTATACATCGTGTCTTTATATAAAACTCCCCCAATATGAAGAACCTAAAAAACCTGCTCCTAGTTGTGTTTATATTTATTTGCGGCACTGCAAATGCACAGATGATGGTAAGGATTGCCGGTACCGGTGTATGTGATACTGTAGGCAATGGCGGCCCGGCCAAATACGCAACAATATGTGCTCCATGGGGTATGACAATGGATAGCTCAAGTAATATCTATTTGAACAACTGGAGCTTTCAAGTTATCCAGAAAATAGCTGCTAATGGCATCATAAGTCGGTTTCCAGGCAACGGTACCAATAACTTTCTCAACCAAGTATCGGGTGCATTTTCAATAGTATCGGGTGCGAGTGCAGATACTACGCCAATGCTCAATGTCATGTACCTTACCAATGACATAAACAATAATATACTTGTTTCTATGGCATGGGGCATGGTGGTGAGAATATCTACAAACGGCATTATTACTGTGGTAGCGGGCAGCGATACCGCAACTGCTTACAGGGAAGGGGTGCCCGCAACTACTGTAAATCTTGGGCCTATAAGTGCCATAACAACCGACAAGGAA
>Ga0206829_10057_pt1 | contig 33103 bp, 30 predicted proteins | sample Alteio_BWOrgCont_75_FD_152862 | JGI IMG/M metagenome (GOLD analysis project Ga0206829, IMG submission 152862) | Enriched cells from forest soil in Barre Woods Harvard Forest LTER site, Petersham, Massachusetts, United States -... | ecosystem: Environmental > Terrestrial > Soil > Temperate forest >... | reverse complement strand
AGGTTAACAGCACTTGATGAACTTGTTCCGTTGCTCCATGAATAAGTATAAGGAGAAGTTCCTCCTGTTGCTGTTCCGCCAGCAGAACCTGTATTGCCTCCGAAACAATTTATGTTAGTTTGTGCAGAAGATACTGTTACCGCAGAGGATACCTGAGTAATCGTATAGCTTCTTGTTGCTGAACAACTGTTCACATCGCTAACAGTTACTGAATAAGTTCCAGCTGTGAGGTTAACAGCACTTGATGAACTTGTTCCGTTGCTCCATGAATAAGTATAAGGAGAAGTTCCTCCTGTTGCTGTTCCGCCAGCAGAACCTGTATTGCCTCCGAAGCAATTTATGTTTGTCTGGGCAGAGGATGCCGTTATTGCAGAGGATATCTGAGTAATAGTATAGCTTCTTGTTGCAGAACAACTGTGAGCATCGCTAACAGTTACTGAATAAGTCCCTGCTGTGAGGTTAACAGCACTTGATGAACTTGTTCCGTTGCTCCATGAATAAGTATAAGGTGAAGTTCCTCCTGTTGCGGTTCCGCCTACAGTACCTGTATTTCCACCGAAACAATTTATGTTTGTTTGCGCAGAAGATACTGTTACCGCAGAGGATACCTGAGTAATCGTATAGCTTCTTGTCGCAGAACAACTGTTCACATCACTGACAGTTACTGAATAAGTCCCTGCTGTGAGGTTAACAGCAATTGATGAACTTGTTCCATTGCTCCATGAATAGGTATAAGGAGAAGTTCCTCCTGTTGCTGTTCCGCCCGCAGAACCTGTATTACCTCCGAAACAATTTATGTTTGTCTGTGCAGAGGATGCCGTTACTGCAGAGGATACCTGAGTAATTGTATAGCTTCTTGTTGCAGAACAACTGTTCACATCGCTAACAGTTACTGAATAAGTTCCAGCTGTGAGGTTAACAGCACTTGATGAACTTGTTCCGTTGCTCCATGAATAAGTATAAGGAGAAGTTCCTCCTGTTGCTGTTCCGCCAGCAGAACCTGTATTACCACCGAAACAATTTATATTTGTCTGTGCAGAAGATACTGTTACCGCAGAGGATACCTGAGTAATCGTATAGCTTCTTATAGTAGAACAACTATGAGCATCACTTACAGTTACTGAATAAGCCCCTGTTGTCAGGTTAACAGCAATTGATGAACTTGTTCCGTTGCTCCATGAATAGGTATAAGGAGAAGTTCCTCCTGTTGCTGTTCCGCCCGCAGAACCTGTATTACCTCCGAAACAACCCACATTGGTTTGTGATGGAGAAGCCGTTAATGCTGCTGCCGGTTGAGTTATAGTATAAGTTAACGATGCTGTGCAATTATTTGCATCGCTTACAGTTACTGTATAAGTTCCAGCTACCAAACTATTCCTGCTTGTTGTTGTTGCCCCTGTATTCCATAAATAAGTCAATGGTAATGTTCCTCCAGAGGCAGTTCCTCCAGCCAACCCAGTTGCAGCCCCAAAGCATAATACATTGGTTTGAGCAGATGAAACAGTAATTGCGGAAGAAGGTTGAGTGATGGTATATGATTTATTTACCGTACAATTATTAGCATCTGTAACAGTTACAGCATAAGTTCCTACTATGAGGGCACTTATGCTTGCAGTTGTTGATGAACCGCTATTATTCCAATGATATGAATAAGGAGAGGTTCCACCTGCCGCTAACCCTCCAGCGGCACCTGTATTTCCTCCAAAACAAGCGACATTTGTTTGTGTTGTTGAAGCCGATAATGAGGAAGTCGGTTGGGTGATATTATAGGTTAAAGATGATGTACAGTTATTAGCATCGGAAACAGTAACAGTATAAGTTCCAGCAACTAAACTGTTTCTGCTTGTAGTTGTAGCACCCGTACTCCAAATATATTGATAAGGCAGGGTTCCACCGGTGGCAGTACCTCCTGCAATTCCAGTTGCAGCTCCATAGCATAAAACATTGGTCTGGCTCGAATTGACTACAATTGCTGTTGGCTGTGTTATGGTATAAACTTTTGTTGCAGAACAGCCATTAAAGTCAGAAACAGTTACAGAATAGGTGCCTGCTGTTAAAGCTGTCCTGTTTGCTGTAGTTGTTGCATTATTCCAAATATAAGTATATGGAGATGTTCCTCCTGTTGCTACTCCGCCTGCAGCTCCGGTATTTGCTCCATTACATAATAAATTTGTTTGTGCGGTAGAAACAGTTAATGCTGATGCAGGTTGTGTGAGTGTATATGTCTTTGTGACAGAGCAACCATTTACATCTGATACTGTTACAGAATAAGATCCTGCTGTCAAACCGCTTCTGCTTGAAGTTGAGACTCCACCAGTCCAGCTATAAGTATATGGAGAAGTTCCTCCTGATGCCGTTCCACCTGCCACACCAGTTGCTCCGCCCAAACAGTTTACGTTGGTTTGAGATGTTGAAGCTGTCAATGTCGAAGTTGGTTGTGTTATTGTATAAACTTTTGTTGCCGTACAACCACCCGTTGCAGTTACTGTAACTGTATAAGTTCCTGCTGTCAAACCGGTTCTGTTTGCTGTTGTAACTGCACTTCCATTCCAGGCATAAGTATAAGGAGAAGTTCCTCCCGAAGCAGCTCCACCTGCTGCTCCTGTTGCCCCACCATAACATAACACATTTACCTGTGTACTTGAAGGTATGATTGCAGTTCCTGATTGTGTTATTATAGCAGATAAAAAGGATTTGCTACCTGCATTATCATTTACGGTAACAGAATAAGTGCCTGCACTCAAATTTGAAATATTTTGCGTAGTTGCGGTATTAGACCATGAGTATGTATATGGGGTGCTTCCGCCTGAAACATTTAATGTGATAGAACCTGTGCTATATCCATAACATGCAACATTGGTAATATTTGCAGCGGAAACAGTGGCTCCTTGTAAAACAGTTATAGAACCTGATCCTCTCGAACAAAGAAAAGGTGAAGTTGCTTCACATGCTTGATATACAAAATAATCAGAACCGCTGTAATTCAAATTTGGAACATAAGTAAATGTTCCATTGGAGTTCATGGTTAATGTTCCATGAAGCGGTGCAGTAATTACTGTATAAGTAAGTTGATCTCCGTGAGGATCTGAATTACTCGAAGTGACATTACTCGAAAGCGTCACATTCATCGGGTCATTAAAAGTATAATTTGCGGCATTAGGACCGCAAGTATCTTTAACAATATAATTAATATTCACTAAAGCTGAATAAGAATACCACCAGGTATTAATAGTATTCACATTACCAAAACCATTCCCGCCTTCATCACCATCCCATCTATGTGATGGTGATGCGGATCCTACGTAATTTGAGGTTACAGTTTCTGTATCAGGAGAGGTACTATTTGGAATATTAGTATCATCCCAAAACAATAATGGTGCATTCCCGGCTGGGCGCACTTTTGTTACTATATATCCTAATTCATTTGTTTCGTCGTCATAATTTGGAAAATTAACCAAGCCTCCGAGAAAAGTCGCTGTAGCAGTAAATGATGTATTTGGAGCAACAATATTTCCTGCCCCGTCTTTCTGATCCCAAGGAATACAAGTCAAACCTGGCTGAATAGTTGTTCCTAACTGTCGGTCGGTTGTTCCTGGTTGAAAACCCGGTACTCCATTCAAATTCAAATAAATCTGAACTGCCCCTGCACGATTTGAATATACTTTAATACAATATCCGCCTGTGGGGCATCCTTGAATAGTAGCATAAAAAATCAAATTCAAAGTATCCCCCGTTGGATAAACTGTTGAATCAGGATTACTCAAAAAGATTTTATGCTGTGGAACCGGATGAGCATCTCCGGTTGTTGACTTCCGATCATTTGTCAAATTCCCGGTATTGGCATTCCCTGTCCCATTACACAAAAAGTAATATCCATAAGGCATCATTCCATTAAGACTGATATTTGTAACCAAACTATCAGGGGTATAAATATAAAATGAACTATATGTTGGATTATTAAAAGCTAATGTTGACAAATCCCATTCCTGTGACCATAACCTTCCATTTATAGCAGTATTATTCGTGGTATTAACTACAGTAATATCAAACAGTGGAAAATATGCCTGCTGAATAGTTATTGTAGTTGGGCTTGAAGGATTAACCTCAAAGATATAATCCCCAGCCATCGTCGGTTGATAAGATAGGGCACTATATCCCGCAGCATTAACCACACTCGGTCCGGCAACTGCCTGGGCATAAGTATTGATATACCCTGGATGCCCGCTTATAGGATCTGCGGTAGCTGCAATGACTATATTCCCATTAGGGTCGCGCATCCTGTAATAACAGCTCGTCAAACTATCCACGAGACCGAAATAAATCTTTTCGGTAGCAGGATTTTTGATGTGTATATACGTCCTCTTGTTATCCGATGCTGACCATGTTCCCGAACTACGCGTGGAATCATTAAAGTCATAAATTTGCAGACAACCTTGTGAGGCTGCTGTTGGTCTGAATTGTTTGGTGCCTTCTCCAAATGACAGGATGCTGATCATTAAGAAAGCGACGGAAAAAATTACTTTTGTTGTACCTGAATTTTTCATTTTTTTTTGTTTTTTAAGGCTTGATTTGTTAGATTTGAGATGTGTTTAGTTGTTTTTGTTTTTAAGAATTTGTTCTCTTTTTGAAATCCTGATTACCGGAAGTTTTTCGGTTTGGAATCGAGGATGAATTAATCCTGTAAGACCGCCATCAAAGAAGGCGTGAATAAAGGTTTTTGCGATTTTAATAATGTTGAATTTGTACATGTGTTTAATAAATTTAGTATTTTAGATAAGTTAATTAGTAATGTGTTATCAGATTTTGTATGTAAATGTGTATTTAATAGACCGGCTAAATTTTGATAAGTTTTTATTCGCAGAATGCCTTTTGTAAGATTGAGGATGCAAAATTAGTGAAAATTATTGATACCATCCAAATTTATTTTTACTTTTTTTAATAAAAACTTGTTTTAGAGGGCTTGAAAAGTATCTGAAATGCCGTATTTTAAAGGGGTCTTGTAATTTTTTAATCATTAGCTAAAATTTTAACATTTGGAGCGATTTTATCTTGTTGACAATTATTTGTTAACAATTCGGATGTAAGGTTTTTTGGAAATTGTTCGATTTTAATTGGTCTAAGTATAGATTTTTATAAGTCATTTGCACTTATTACGGATTTAACAGAGAAAAGGTTATTATATAGTTTCAACTGCAAAAACATCAATAATATAAAACTTATACCATTTCTAAATACAAATCCGACTAATTTTAAACAATTGGTTGTTGAAAGATTTTTGAATTCAGTATTTCCCCTAATAGAAATATTTTTTTATTTTGCCTCCCTATGGCAAAACCCCTCAACATTATTATCAAAGAAGACTTACCTTATTTAAAGTCTTGTTTAAAGAAACAGCCTGTTCACTTGAAGAAGCGTATTCAAATGCTTATCCTGTTGAAAAAATCATAAGTTCCATTGAGTAAAATGGAATTGGCAAAACAATTAAGAGTTGATCCTGACACTGCTCAACGATGGCGCAAATCATATATTGACAGAGGCATTGAAAAGCTGCTTGTATTCAAAAGGACGAGTAATATCAAACCACTTATTGATGAACATCTTAAAAGCAGTTACCGGGGACATTTGTATGCTTGATTTGCCTTATTGTAATTTAATGACGTTCCAAAAATTCTTAGAACCTGTTCATAATCTTTTTATCAATAAAGAAATAAATGCAAGCACCACAAACTGAAGGCTTGTATTGATTTTTCGTTCGCAGTTTTTCCAAAGTCTTCTGCATTTTTCCAGCCATGCAAAGGAACGTTCTACTACCCATCTTTGTGGAATAACTGCAAATGCGTGCAATTCATTTCGCTTCGCTACTTGTACTTCAGCACCAATAAGTTCTTTTACAGACTGAGCAAATTTCTCGCCACTATATCCTCCATCAACAAGTACCTTTACTACCTTTGAGAGATTGCCTTTTGCATTACCAAACATGGCTAATGCCCCTTCTCTGTCAGTTACATTAGCCGTTGTAACAAGCAAGGCATGAGGCAAACCTTGTGTGTCAACAGCAATATGACGTTTGATGCCTGATACCATTTTATCTACATCAAATCCTTTTGTTTCTGCCGTATCTGTATTTTTAACGCTTTGTGCATCAACGATACAAAAACTGGTTTGTTCGTTCCGACCATGTTTGATGCGGACCTCGCCAACCAATTTTTTTTAAGACCTCCTCCAAAAGGCTTGGTTGGTCATCGTTCTTTCTTTCGCTCCATTGCCGGTAATACTCGTGAACAGTGCGCCACTTTGGAAAATCACTCGGAAGCATTCTCCACTGGCAACCGCTTTTCAATATATAGAGCACTCCGCAAAAAATCTCATACAAATCAAAGTTCGAGGTTTCGTTCGCTTTTTAAAGTTTTCCAAGTCTTTGCGGATGTGCTCAAATTGTTCTTTTGTCAAATCACTTGGATATACTTTTCTGGGTTGTTTTTGCATGGCGCAAAGACAGCAAAATAATACGCTGGTTTGACTTAAACAGGCTCCTTTTTACCAACTGGTAATTGTTGATATCACTGAAAAAATTAGTCAAAAAAGATCATGAACAGGTTCTAAGGATCATTTGGAATGAAATATTAATAGAAATTTTGGATACTCTCATTAAATTTCTGGACATTGCATCGAGGATTTTGGACATAGCCTTCAAACATTTGGACATTGACCCCGAAATTCTGGACATCATCATCGAAATTCTGGACACAGACCACGGAATTTTTGACACAAACATGACTAAAACACCTGTTTCATTGAGTTTTGTTACCAGATTTTTAATGATAATTACCGCATAAATGATTGATGCTAAGCTATTCACAATAGCTATTCCTCCTTATTCGATAAAAAGAATGAAATCTTTGAATAGATTCTTCGGTTTAATGAAGTTAATTTTGCTTTTTTTATTCATCATTGTTTTATGATACCATTCTATCTGACAGCTCGAAAATCGAATGAAAAACAAGCAAATTTTTCGAGCCGTCAGAAATCCTTTTTTACACTTTTTTAAAGTGTAGGGGTAATCCGCTTTTGCGGTTATGCAATAAAACAAAGAAGATTAATTATGAATTGAAAGTTCTAACAGCTCTTCCTTTCAATTTCCTGCTGATATAGGGAGTGTTTTTAGACTTTGAGAGAATATCATTTTCGGTGAACGTCCATTCATTTTCTGTTTCGAATAAAGTGAGATTAGCTGGCTCCCCTTCTGTGATTTTTGGAATGGGAAGGTTTAATAACTGCCTTGGATTGATGGTTATCTTTTGGATTAATTCTTCTGTGGATAAAGTATCGCTCAAGTACTTATTTGCAAGACCAAAGAATGTTTCTAAACCTATGCTACCATTAGCTGCATGTTCAAATTCACATTGTTTGTTTTCGATGTCTTCTGGGGTGTGGTCACTGCAAATAACATCTATAGTTCCGTCTTTCAGACCTTGTTTAAGAGCGGAAATATCTTCCTTGGATCTTAGAGGAGGAAGGAATTTGTAATTGCTATCAAAGTCGTGAAGATATTCATCATCGAGAACCAAGTTATTGATGCAAACATCCGCAGTAACCTTCATTCCTTTTGCCTTAGCCTGGCTGATTAACTCAACCGAACGAGCAGTGGAAACACAGGTAAAATGAATTGGAGCATCAGCATATTCTGCAAGGTTTAAATCACGAATTATCATCACCTCTTCGGAAAGAGAAGGGATGCCTTTAAGACCTAATGAAGTACTCATAATTCCTTCGTGCATCTGTCCATTATGAGCAAGGCTTTCATCGAATGGAAAAGATACTACAAGACCATTGAAGTTCTTGGAATACATCAATGCCCGAAGCATCAAACCACTATCTGAAACTGGCTTCTTATCATCAGTAAAAGCAACGGCTCCTGATGTATTCATGTCATACATTTCAGATAATTCTTTGCCTTCTCTCTTAACAGATATAGCTCCAAAAGGATGAACCTTTACCGATGAACCTTTTGCACTGTTGATGATGTATTCAATACCTGATTTATTATGAATGGAAGGATTTGTAGAAGGCATTATTCCAACACCTGTGAAACCACTATGAGCAGCCACTTTCAAGCCATTCTGAATGTCTTCTTTGTATTCAAATCCTGGGTCGCAGAAGTTCACTCGCATATCAAACCAGCCCGGTGAAATAAACTGACCCATTGCATCAATAATCTCTACATCCTTGCCAGTTATTCTTATTGCTCTGTAAATCCTTTCTATGATGCCATCTTTAATAAAAATATCCCTTTTCTTCTTGTTGTGAGGAGAATTGGGATCAACGATCTTTACGTTTTTAATCAGTAGTTTCATGCCTTTATTTTATAGAATCATAAACAAAATCTTTAAAGAGAAAATCAGCGAGAATCATAATCATCTGCGTTATCTGCGTTCCTATCTCCATAATCTTAATAATAATTCTTCGGCAGCAAAGAAAATAAGTGCAAAGATGATGCAGTATTTCCAGAGCTGAATGCCACTCTCCAATTGGGCTAATTGCTTGGACATGCTTGGCAAATCAGCTTTAATAATCTCTGCATTATTGACATGATATTCCTTTGCCAAATCTTCTAATTCACCAGCATTATAACACCTCAAATCAGATTCCTTTCTGTCATAATTAAAGGAGTAGGTCGCCAATATTTTACCATCGGTAGTGAGATGATAATTCCCCGCACCTTTTATCTGATTATGAATGAAAATAGAATACACATTATTCATCATTCGATGCTCTGGAATGACATCAAAACTCAAGTCTTTATTAACCAAATGAAAAACATTATCACCCGTCAGTTGCATCTTATCATAATCAAAAGATTCATCCTTGCCGATGGTATAAGATAAGCGATTATTAGTAACACTCAACAAGGCAATCTTAAAGAATGTCGGAACAAAAATAGCATGTTGCACAAAGTTGCTGAACTCCTTATTCAAAGGCACTGCCGAGACATAAACCTTCCCTTTATCCACAGAATATTTACTTAAAAAACTCTCCTTATTTTCAAGGGTAAGTAGAGGTTGTTCAGTAGTCTTGGTATTCTTTGTGAAGGCATAATGTTTACTCACAACAGGCAGGTCAAGGTTCTCATTCAATTTAAACCCTGTAAAAACCTCCTTATAAACATCATCATCCAAATTGATTTTACTGACTTTAATAGAGCTTGTCTGCAAGCTTCCATAGCCATTGCAGCCCAATGATTGAAGCATGTCATTATAGGAACTTGCATTAATATCTTGCCCTGGAAATACAATTAAACTTCCACCCTTCCGAACATATTTTATCAACTCCTGTGCAAGCCCTGATGAGATAGAATTAAGTTCATTAAGGATAATTAATTGATCAGTATTAAACGAAGAATAATCTATCTGTTTCTCTGAAGAATTCCTGTAAACAAAGGCACTATCCTTGCCATACAAAGCATTGAGATAAACATTCTCATTGCCTCCATTGATACATAGAATATTTAGTTGTGCAGCTATCTCAAAAGAGAAAAAATAGTTATCATCAAACGTTATAGGATGATCGGCAACAGAGATTTCTCCATCCTGCCAACCCGTCTCGGTCAAGGTAAATGAAAGCGTATCTATCACCGTCCCATTCGCAGGAATGGTAACGCTTCCGGGTGATTTCTGCGTGCCATTTATCAGCAATTTTACCGGCATATTCTCGACCGATTCATCAGATAGATTCTTAATCCTTGCCAACAAATGTATTGTCTCATTGACCTTATGCACAGGGCTTGAAAACCAGCAGGAATCAATGAAAACATTCGCTGCCTTTTGTGATTCGAAAGGAACAAAACGAATGCTCAAAGCCGTATCTGCCTTGATTTTATCCACATCTGCCATCGTCTTTTGGAAGTCGGAAAGGATGAACGCAACAGGCTTCTTGGCATGTGCCGAATTAATCGTTTCCTGCTGCCTCGAAAGGATCTCAGACACATTCCTGGAAGCCGGACTCACCTTCACTTCATCCAATTGTTGCAGGAATTCTTCGCGGTTCATCAGGCGTTGATGGCGAGCCTCAAAATCATTCGTCAGCAACTGGAATTTATCAGAAGGTTTATACGCCTTGGCTATCTCGGCAGCCTTATTTTTCGCCTGTTCCAGCAGGGTGCCGTTCTTGCCGACAGCTTCCATGCTAAACGAATTATCAACATACACACTCACCGCGCGTTCGCTCTCGACGATGGCACTTTTAGAGACCGGAATATAAGGCTGTGCAAAGGCAAATACGAGAGCACAAATCGCCAGTATCCTCATCAGCAAAACGAGCAAATGTTTCAGCTTCGATTTCGACTGGGTATCGCGCTTGACCTCCCTGATAAATCGAACATTGGTAAAATCCATCCTCTTAAATCGTCGGAAATTAAAAAGGTGTATAATAATCGGTATCGAAACCGCCGAAAGGGCAAACAAAAAGGAAGGAAATACGAAATTCATCGGTGCAAAAATAAGAAAAATGTTAGCGAATAAATTAATATTAAGAATAAACAGAATCTTCATCCTTTTATTGCAGCTCCCGAAAAGGTCGCTATCATAAAAGGATGAAAGAAAAATTATGAATTATAAATGCTAAATTATAAATGCCTCGCAATTCATAATTCAACATTTATAATTCATAATTCTTTTCTCCATCTACGCTACCGTAGTGCTGATAGGCGCACTCCAGGCACTCATGCCGCCCTTCGAGGTGCTTGAACGCTTGCGGAAATAGGTCGTAACGGTAGTTGACATTCCAGTCAATAGAATCTTGCAATTCTTCTGACTTGGCAGGCTCACCCATACTATCACTCCCTCTGTCATAATACCATATTGAAATTCGTAAGTACCGGGTACTCTCTTTCCATCTACATTCACGGCGGCTGATTTGAGCCTTATGTTTCCGGTACCTGGTCCCATCGTATATTTAAAATCAACAATTTTTGGTGGATTCCGCACTATCACTACACACAGCGCAGTTTCTATGATTGATACTGCCAATGCCTGGTTTGCTGCGGCGAGCGCATTTATATATGCCATAAACAAATTCAGCGATGCCTTTACTTTCACTTTGGCGGCAGCTATCAGTGCGGTAGAGCCTGTTCCGTTTTTCTGTCCATAATTAAAAATGGCTGTGTTAAGCGCGGTATTGTAGCCAATCCATAAAGCAAGCCCGGTAAATGCAACCGTAAAATATGTGCTCAAATTCGCCGTCTGCACCGCCGCCATCTCTATAGAACGGTCTTTGTAAGCATTGATATTCTTCGGCATACCCAGCTTGCCTTTGATAATGGCAGCAACAGCCATCAGAATAATCATTCGTTTGCACACGCCATCCTGCATTTTCTTCACTGATTTAAACCACCAAATCACTTCATTAGTTGATTTAGCTCTGTTAGCTGCCTTGACGCTGTAATAAATCACATCAGCCTGTGCCGCAGAAATTACGTTGTCATTTTTCTTGCCATCTCTGATAATTTTGGCGATGAATTTCTGTTTGTGAGTCATTTTCGGACGACCGACTTTTCTTTTTGCAGGAATTGCCGCTTCCTTTACTTCAACAACTTTTTCTTTCTTAACTTTTACAACACCATTCTTCTTGTCTTCTTCTTTTCGAGTTTTAGAATTCTTATTAATGTTAGAAATTCTTTTATTCTCTGATGCTCTTGCGCCCGGAGCTTTCTTCTTTTTCAGAGGTGCCTTTTTCACCTCCATTTCAACTGCCATTGGAATCACTTCCTCTACTTCAATTGCATTTACACCTTCAGAAGCTATTTCTTGACGAGCTTCGATTTTCACCACAGACTCGACCCTTTTTTGGGGAATCTGCTGACCTTTCATTAAATTACTCATGTTATTAATATTATATGAATCTATTATTTCTTATTACATCACTATTATATACAGAAAAAAAGTTTGGACAAGGGAACATGTGCTACAAACAATATTGTCCGTGCTACAAACAATATTGTCCGTGCTACAAACAATATTGTCTGTGCCACAAACAATATTGTCTGTGCTACAAACAATATTGTCCGTGCTACAAACAATATTGTCCGTGCTACAAACAATATTGTCCGTGCTACAAACAATATTGTCCATGCTACAAACAATATAGTCCGTGCTACAAACAATATTGTCCGTGCTACAAACAATATTGTTCATGATACAAACAATATTGTTCATGCTACAAACAATATTGTTTAAACATCAAACATCCTTGCACGACGTTTTTATATGATTTTCCAGTATTAAACTTCATTAGTTCAATACCGCTATCATTTATTACCGACCACGATTTACAAATCATGGGGCGAAATTATGTTTTAAAGTGTCCCGTTTACACAAACAGGGTTACAAAGTGATTATTTCTTTAATCATGAGTTAAACCCGTAGATACCAATTTTTTTTAACCTTAGTAGAAAATAAAGCAATGAGAGTCTAAAGAACCTTATTACTTTATTTTATTCTATACAATAGACTTCTTCGATAAATAGTTTGGGATCATAAAAATAGGAACGCAGATGACGCGGATTTATATGATAAGATATGATTTTTTCCCTATGAGATCATATCTTATCATATAAATCCGCGTCATCTGCGTTCCTATTGTTAATCCTTGTCCCATTTTCCGAAGAGCTCTAATAAGGTAATAAGGTTGTATTCATCTTTGTTTTGTTTTCTACTAAGGTTAAAAACAAATCAACAGGGTTACAAAGTGATTATTTCTTTGTCAAAGCCTCAAATTTATCTTTCCAAGTCTTAAATCTTTTTCTTGAAAAATTAAAGAGTTTCATGATAATTTTCTTTAATAATTTATCATCAGAGCCTTTATTATCTTCAAAAGCCTGAAAGACCTCTATCGAAAAGAGATAATCCTTCAGCCTCCTGGTATTAAAAGTCCACCCCGGCAATTGCGTCAGAATTTCCTCGATTTTTTCAACACCCAAAATCTTAATCAGGATGTCATACTCTTCGTTATTCGCTATCATAGTATATGGTATTATATAATTATTTTAATGCCGCAAAATTACTATCCACATCACAGGGAAGGCTTACATAATTCTTTAAAAGACTTACATAATTCAGAGGTGGTTGTTTGGAATTATAAATAATATTGGTAATTTTGCGCCTTACTTTAATAATAATATAATGAGAATAAGAATTACAATCCTTGCAGCAATCATAACAGTTTGCTTTAGTTTAATCATTCAGAATGCCAAAAGTGCTATTGTAGATTTTAGCGCAAATCGTGATAGTATTTGTTTTGATTCATGTGTCTATTTTACAGATTTAAGTTCTGGAAATCCTATATGGTGGGAATGGACTTTTGGTGCTTCTAATTCTGATGCTACTGTTGGGAATACTGCATCAAATATGTATAATGGACAATCACCTCCATGTGTAAAATTTCATACTCCTGGACCACATAATGTTACCTTAGAAATTCATACCTCAACTGGTCATGATACTTCAATTACTAAAACAGCCTATATTTATGCTGGTGCATGCCCTGATCCTAGTATTTCTTCTACTATTCCTACAAATGATACAATTTGTTCATGTAAATGTGTTCAGTTTTTTTATACCGATCCTTCTGATCCCTTTGCACATGAGGTAACTTGGTATTTCATTTCAACATCTGCACCAACAGATACTTCGACAGAGGCGAGTCCAACAATTTGTTTTACAACACCAGGTGTTTTTTATGTTGTTTTGGTTGATAACAATGGTTTTGGAAAAGATTCATTGGTCTGGGGAGATAGTATAACAGTTATCCATTGTTTAAAACCTGCTGCGAATATTGATCCAGTTGTAGATACAATTTGCACAGGTACATGTGTACAATTCCATGATGCAAGTTGTAATACACCAACAAAATGGAGTTGGATTTTTCCTGGTGGGAATCCAGATACTTCAACTATCCAAAATCCACCACAAGTTTGTTATACTAACACAGGGAATACTCCAATTACTTATACAGTAAAAATGGTTGATACTAATGCTTTTGGATTTGACAGTGCTTACGCCACAATTATTGTTTTACCATTACCATGCATTGGAGGAATATCAAATATTCTAAAAATGAATAATACAATTCTTGTCTACCCCAACCCCGCCACCACCCTTCTAAACATCCATCAATCCCTCCCATCTCCCAATCAGCAATTAATCATCACAGACCTTCTCGGCACAGAAGTCTATAAAGAAATGCTTACCGGCATTGATAATACCATCTCTATTTCCACCTGGAGTGCAGGGATTTATTTCTATGAGGTAAGAAGCAATACCGACGTTGCACGCGGGAAGTTCGTGAAGGAGTTATGAGTTATGAAGTATGAGTTATGAGTTTTCTCACACGACTCATAACTCATACTTCATAACTCATAACTCTTTTCGTATCTTTGCAGCCATAATAAAATAAATTGAATGAATACGAAATATGTTACCGATAACAAAGGGAAAAAAGTAGAAGTCATTATTCCAATCAAAGATTATCAAAAAATAATTGAAGAATTAGAGGATTTAAAAGATGTCCGTGCTTATGATAAAGCCAAGGCATCCAAAGAAGTTTCTGTCCCGATAGACGAGGCTTTCAAGATGATTGAAAAGAAAAGAAAAGCAAGATAATGACCTACCAAGTCGTTATCAACAAAAAAGCTTTTAAGATATTAGAAGAAATAAATGAACCTGATTATTCTGCAATAAAGAAAGCCATTTATGCCTTAGCAGATAACCCGCGTCCGCATGGTTACAAGAAGCTGAAAGATAGAGCAGGTTATCGAATCAGAGTGGGAGAGTATCGCATAATTTATGAGATACTTGATAAGATTCTTTTGGTAGATGTGATAGATGTCGGTCATAGAAAAGATATTTATGATTGAATTCCTGATTCCATTTTCTTCTTCAAGTATTACTCCGCCACCACCCTTCTACACATCCATAGTCAATTAGGAATTAAGAATTAGGAATTAGGAACTTGCATCTCCTAATTCGTAATTCCTAATTCCTAATTGATTCCCTATCTTTGCAGCCATAATTAAATATAATCTAATGACAACAGCAAAGCTTAAAACAAAAGTTATAGACAAAATTAAATCTATAGAAGATACAAATCTTTTAGAAGCGGTCTATAATCTTATCGAATCAGATTTGGAATTACAGGTAACCATGAAACTTTCAAAAGAACAAATTACGGCTATTGAAGAAGGCAGGAAAGACATAAGAGAAGGAAAAACATTTACTGATGAAGAGGTGAAAAAAGAAATTGATAAATGGCTGCAAGAGTAGTCTGGTCAGCCAATGCCAAACATGATCTGAAAGAAATTTTAGCCTATTGGGTCTATAGAAATAAATCCAAAACATATAGTAAAAAGCTAAACTACCTGATAAATAAAGCGATAGAAGAAATTGTAATGTATCCAAAAGCAGGGAAATTGACAAGCGTAAAAGATGTTAGAGCAAAAATTATTGGGGATTACACAATCTTCTTTGAAGAAAAGAATAATAAGATTTATCTATTGCGAATTTGGGATACACGACAAAATCCTGAAAGACTAACAGGGTTATAAGCATGACTTCAGCAATATTATCAATGTCTTCAATAGCTTGATCAGACCATTTTACTTCAACCATTTCTTGAGTTTCTTCTTTGCCTCGGCAGTTGAATGTGTTTGCCCTTTAGCAGACTGCTCCAACCCTTTTTCAATCTTCTGAAGAAGAATGATTCTTTCAATGATCTCATCAGCAGAAAAGGTATCAGGGAGGTCATTTATAGTCTTTAAGACTTTCTCTTTGGTAAGCATTATCTTTAATTTTATTTGTTGCAAAGATACATTTTCTAATAGAAGAATATATCTACCCCACCACCACCATTCCACACATCCATCAATCCATCCCATCCCCCGAACATATAAAGGGATTTGCATTGGGGAGCTAAAATTACAATTACTAATAGGGATGGAATGGAAGAAATTATTTGGAATGATTGATTATTATCAGTAATTTTGCACTCGCTGACTTGCGCCATTGGGTTGCGGGCATTAATAAAATAATAATATGAGAAAAATCTTTACAACAATCTTAATCGTGTTGCCGCTTGTGTTCTTTGCATTGAGCAGCCATGCGCAGCAGGTTCTACTGTTCAATGAAAATTTCAATTCTGGCGGTGGAACTTTCACCCTTAACGGCACTGGTGTAGGCTCTAATTCTGGCAACAATCAATGGGTCGTGAATTCGCATTACTTCCCCACGAACGCTGCTTTTGATACCACTATTAACGAGGACCAGGTATGTAGCAACGGGGCAATTACGATGGCACCATTCAGCGGTTATTTGCATATCAATAATGCGTCATTGCCTACCAATGGTAATTCGGATTATGCACCTACGAATATATCGGACAGATTTGTTTATATGACCAATGGTATTGCCACTGGCGCAGATACCGTAACGGTAGCGTTCTTCTACAATTGTCATGGCTCTTCGACTGCCTATGCGGAGTTCTATTATAGCAAGAACAACGGTCCATGGATACAGGCAGGGCAGCCGAAATATAACAACAATTCGGCATGCTGGCAGTATGAAACAATTATAGACTCGAATTTTAGAAATGCAACGAGTTTGCAAATCGGTTTCCGATGGGTGAATGACTCCACTTCCACCGATACAGTGAGCCAGGGAATGAGTATTGATGATGTTTTTATCGTCGGAAATTCAGCATCAGGTGTGGAAGAAATTGCTGGAAAGTCAGCTATTACCCTCTTCCCCAACCCTGCCACCACCCTTCTAAACATCCATCAATCCATCCCATCCCCCAATCAGCAATTAATAATCACCGACCTTCTCGGCACAGAAGTCTATAAAGAAATGCTTACCGGCATTGATAATACCATCACTATTTCCACCTGGAGCGCAGGGCTTTATTTCTATGAGGTAAGAAGCAATACCGGCATTGCCCGCGGGAAGTTCGTTAAGGAGTAGTTATGAGTTATGAGTTTGCACAAACTCATAACTCATAACTCATAATTAATTACTCATAACTCATAATTAATTACTCATAACTCATAACTAATTACTCATAGCTCTTTTAATGCACAAATGTAGTATCCCTGGTAATAGAATAAGCAGCAAAATATCCGAAGCCTCCATTGCTGATATTGTTGACTGGATTGGATGGGGGTGCCTGTAGAATGGAACTTATTCCGCCTCCGACATTGGGAAGGGTGCTGAAGAATTCATAGGTCTTGAAGTCAATGCATTCGAGCTTCACAATGACGCTGTCGCCAAAGATAAGATGGGTGCGGTAAGTGATGGAAAGCTCCTGTCCATCGGCAAGTCCGTCTTTAAGAATGCGAACACTTGTAGTATCAAATCCGGCTGTATCATTGGAGTTTATCTGAAGTTTGTAATAATTCAAAATGTTTGGCGGATCCTGGAATTTACATACTATGCGATAGGTTTGGTTTTTGGTGTTTTCAACGAAGTTCACAGAGTCTATCGGCACAGGTGGAGGCATGGTGGAGGAAGCAGTATAGGTATTGCCATTGGAATTAATATTCATGGTATATGTTCTGCCCGGAACGCCTTGCAGATGGGCTGTTTGGTAGGTGCCTGGAATAACTTCAGTAAGGGTTTCGAAGTTGCCGGCATCATCAGAAACAGTAACCGTCGCACCTGTTACCGGAGGGAAAACATTAGGTTGATAATAGTTGGCGGTGTTGCTTAATTTAATGGAATAGGGACCTGGTTCATTGGTGATGTCGCCTTCCACAACTACCTTTGGACTGGAAGAATTCAAGTCAACAGTAATAACCTTTTCACAGGCAGAGAATGAAAGAATTCCCGCTGCGATTAATATCAATATTTTATTCTTCATCATGTCTTAGAATTTAAAATTATAAGTGATGGCAGGGACAAATCGGAAGAGAGATAATTGCACGGCTTCAGTCTGGGAAGGATTGTTCGGATCTTGTTGGAAATAGATGGAGAATGCATTCTCACGGGCATAGACATTATAGATAGAGAAATTCCAACTGCACTCTTTCTTTTCGGTCTTGACAGTGGTGTATGTGGCACCAATATCAAGACGATTATAAGGAGGCATACGATAGGCGTTTCTATCTGTATATTCACTGTAAACAACGCCATTAATTTCATATTTACCACTTGGAAAAGTAACGGCATAACCAGTGTAATAAACAAAGGTCGCAGATAAAGACCACTTCTTGCTCAGCTCATACATTCCGACCACAGATACATCATGAATAATGTCTTGTTTGGCAGGGTAAGGTGTACCGTTATCAATTCCCGGAAACACGCGAATTGTTCTCGAGAAAGTATATCCGATCCAGCCCGTAAACTTACCATATTTCTTCTTCACAAAAAACTCTGCACCATAAGCATACCCGCGTCCATAGAGCAATTGCGACTCTAAGGTCTTATTGAATATAAGGTTGGCATCCGGGACATAATCTATCTGGTTTTGCATGTTTTTATAATAAATCTCAACAGAGGTTTCATACGTATTATTCTTAAAATTATGGAAGTATCCGATGGCTTCCTGGTCTCCGATTTGAGGCTTCACATTATTGCTTGTAGGCACCCATAAATCAACGGGAGTCTGAACAGTGGAGTTGGAAAGCAGTTGAATATATTGATAAATTCTGTTGTAAGAAGCCTTCACAGAACTATTCTCATTAAGAATATAAACGATGGAGGCACGAGGCTCCAAGCCACCGTAAGTTTTCATTATTTGGTTGTTCTTATAGCTTGCAGAATCAAGAACATTTCCCAAGGAATCATAAGTATATGCAAGTCCAGGACCTAATTCAGAGAACAAAGAATACCGCAAACCATAAGTTATGTTCACACGCTTGCTTGTCTTCCATTCATCAGAGATATAGATGCCGCTTTCGATGCCATATTTACGTCCGATTGTGTTGCTCAACAACACTCGTGGAAGGACAGTGGAGGCTGTGTTCACAGTAACTTCACCGGGACGAAAAGTATGGAATGTTTCTTGTGTTCCGAACCTGATAGTGTTGGTTGAGTTGGCATAATATTCGAAAGCTTCCTTCCATGAAACATCGCGAATGCCTGTAACCACCTGGAATTGAGCATCACCGGCACCAAGCGTAATGTTGTTGCTGTAATCACTGTAAACAAGAGAGCTGTTGAGGAACAATTTATCACTTAACAAATGATTCTCTCGCAAAGTCGCAGTGGTATTTCCCCAATTGATTCCAAAATTTTGATTCGCATTCGTGTTGTTATTGAAATCAAATGCATCACGCCCAAAATACCCTGAAAGATAAATGCGGTCTTTAGCTCCTAATTCATAGTTTGCTTTCACATTAAAGTCATAGAAATAAAGTTGTGTATTCCTAAGGTTGGAAGGACCGAATAAATGCACAAATAAATCAGCATAAGTTCGTCTTCCGGAGATGATAAATGAACCCTTACCTTTCTTGATAGGACCTTCAAAGGTGAGCCTGGTAGCAATGATTCCGACACCACCGGTTACTTTAAATTCTTTGTTATCGCCATCATTCATTTTGATGTCAAGGACAGAAGAAATCCTGCCGCCATATTGAGCTGGAATACCTCCCGTATAAATCGTGACATCTTTGATGGCATCGGAATTAAAGATAGAGAAGAATCCCAATAGATGCGCGGGGTTATAAACATTTGCTTCATCAAGAAGGATAAGATTCTGATCAATTCCGCCGCCACGAACATAGAAGCCTGAATTGCCTTCTGTAACTCCTTTAATACCCGGAAGCAATTGAATTGTTTTGAGAATATCATGCTCGCCAAAGAACACCGGAATGGTACTTATCTCTTTGACATTCACCTTCTGAACGCTCATTTCCGGGGATGTAACATTCTTATTTGCTGCCTCCGATGATAATTCAAAAGTATGCAGAGAAACAACCAGTTCGGAGATTTCAATATCCAATTTATTATTATCATGAAGGTCAATAACTGTATCCCGTTCTTCATATCCTGTATAATGAAAAGCGAAAGTATATTTACCCTCTTCAATAGACAAGGAATAAAATCCATAAGCATTAGATACCGCACCAATATCGGGCTTTTCCTTCACTGTAATTGCTGCGCCAATCATCATTTCACCTGTCTTAATATCACGAATTGTTCCACTTATAGAATATTTTTTTTGTGCCATAATGCTTTGAAAACAAAGCATCAGGATTATCATAGAAAAGTAAAATCTCATCACGGAATTATTAATCATTTATCAATTAATGAATTGCTATTAATTGTCATTAACGGGAAAAGTATTTATACATTGTTTAAAATAAAAAGAGTTTCGCAAAGATTAAAATTGCTCTTTAAAACTCTTTTTATTTTATTAATCTGTGTAGAAAAAATCTACTCTGTATTCCCAAACAATTCTACTAATTTTTTTATCTCCTCAATATAATTTTATCCGACAGCTCGCTTAAATTGTTATTGCCATTCTGCGAATAGGCATAAAGATCAAAATCCACATTAGGTTTCAGCTTCCTGAATTTCGCATATTTTCCCTTGGCATTCGCCGATTTGAATCGTATCTGCCCCTTCTTTTCCTGCTCGATAATCACCTGTCCATTCTCTATAATAATCGTGGCATTCATAGAGGATTCCAATAAGATAAAATGCGTATTCATGGGGTTATATGTCTTGCCATTAATGATTTGAACATCAAAGCTGCCTTGTCCGATACGTTTCCAGGTAAGTCGAGGTGTTGTGGCTTTTCCCTTCTTGTTTTTAATCAATTTTCTACTGGTTAAAAAAGAATGATTGATATTGGTAGCAGCCTCTGAAATCGTATTTCTGTTGGCATCATCATTTGCAATAATCTCCACTTTGTCGGCATAACTGTCCAGCCATATTTTTCCTTTTACAATCTTATTTTTTATGGTCTTCCCATTAGCTTTCGTAGGTCTCAAACTATAGTTGGTCATGGCTGTTTGTATAGCATTGGCAGCGGCTCTGCCTTGATTATAAAAGGCGAGTGAGATATTCGGACTTCCATACAATGCTGAATCTGAACCTGTGTTTACGCAGTCTAAAATGTATTGCATAATTACTGTCGCGACATATATCCTGGTATATATCATTCTTTTTACAAGCATTATTTTCAAGAAATTTGCCATGTGGTTTAAGTTTATTTAATAGATATTAATTTCATTGATTATTATATGGAATAATCCATTAATAAAAGGTGATACTTGTGGCTGATCAAGTGATTCCAGTAATTGATTAACCACAAACTTACTCGCATTCTACCATACCAAGGATTAATCATATATGATTCGCAACAGGAATGAACGTATCGCCCATTGTTTTCATCGAGTAAGATTATTGTTACGATCATATCTGTCAGCATTATGATGAATCTAGTAGACGATATGGTCAAAACCAAGTCGGTTACGATGATTTGTCCCCCAGTTACGATGATTTGGGTGCCAGTTACGTTCATTATCGTCCTGAATCATATATGATTGTTCATTTGCTTGAATGTTTCGACCAAAATCATTATCCAAACATCTTGATACGAGGCTGTATTGACCACTACCAGAGATATTATTGATATTAATATAAACATGAATAAAAAAATTCAATACATAGATACTTCTTAAACGACAATGCTTTCTATTGTCTTTCATCAAAGTATTGTTATTATCAACATTTTTATCATCATTTCAATCATTATTAATATCAAGGCGGTAAAGATAACATTCTGGATGATAGTGAATAATCCTTCCGCGAAGAAGAATTAAACGGGAACCTTTATTAAAGAAAAATGACAGTCGGTTTGTATAAACCAAATTTTGTCTTGTCATTCAGACGAAGGAGGAATCCTATCCATATTTCAATAGGATTCCTCCTTCGTCGGAATGACAAGTTTACACAGTTTTTATACTGTAATTATATTGTTGGTATAAATAACCCGACAGTCATTTAAAGAAATAAAAAGTCTGATTTAAATTTGGATAACTGGTATAGATTTAAAATGATGCAGTAAAATTTACCGTCAAATCTATTCCAGTCGCAATGTGACTAAACAATAGTCCTCCTAAATTATCCGAGCCTATGCTGAATCGTTTATGAGACCAATAAACACTTGCAAAGGGTCCGAAAACATATCGGTTATATCCGCCATAAGCATTTGAAAGTCCTAAATTTAATGTATGTCCGAAAGCATGCGTATATCCCGCAGAAACAAAGGGATTGACCGTCGTACCGGGTTGATTGCTGAAGCCCTGAATGTAATTTAGAAAGATGGAATTTTGAGCATAATCTCCCTTTACATTGTCTTCAATCATTTGCTGATATTCAGCAAGCAAATTGATATTAGGGCTTACGGGAATCATGTAACTGCCGCCAGTGGTCTTTTGAGGAACGAAAACGCTGGTCAATTGATTAGGATTAAATTGTACATCGCCAAAGAGATTGCCGATGATGGCGCCATTATAAGATTCTGTACCAGTCTTGGAATAGCTCACGACATCTTTGGTATAGGTAACAAAATTAAGATTAGTCATGCTTGCGGCAAAGGTAAAATTAGTAGAAGGATAATAGGAAATACTGAAGTCAAGCCCTGCACCAGAACCCGCGGGGTTAAAGAGATTGAAAGAATTGTCGGCTCTTGAAGTATTGATATTATAATCGAAGCCTACATTCACAAATTTACCTTGAGGATCGGTATAAATTGTAAAGTCTTTGTTTGTCATATAAACAGAACCAATTCCTTGGATATACTTAGCGCGGATGCCTATACGCAGTTCCTTTTCATGCTCATCTCCAAACAATGAGAAGGCAGTTCCCAAGACATATTCGCGAGTGTAACTGACATTGATGGCAAAAGGATCGAGGGTTGTGGTAGTCCCCGCAAATTGGGCATTCCCTTGCCACATCAGCTTCGCAAGATTCTGCGAAAGGACAATGTTTGAAGCTACCTTATCATCAACCGAAAGAGTAAAGACCACATGTTTCTCATCCTTTGGCGTGGTGTATTGATATGCCAATCCAAGCACTTGAATGTCTTGCCCGAAACCAAAAATATTATTGCTTTTTATCTTGCTTAAGATTGAATTAAACTGGTTGGTGCTAATACTATTCTGAGAGTTAAGGTCTTGAATCGAGCCATAGTCAAAAGTGTTATTCCCAACCCAAAGATCATAATCAATACCCACTTGAAAATGACTTTTACCAAGGTCAAGTTCTGAAGGAAAAAGCCTGGCAGCATTGACGTCATGCTGATTATCGTAAAAGGTAGAAAGGTTATATTGTCCGTATGTCTGGCTCCGGAAAAGAAGTATAGCTATAAACAGAATTATGAAATTAAACTTTAGATTTTTCATTGTGTATTTTTCGATTAGTTTAAATTAATTTAATTGAACCTGAAGATTGCCAACCAGCAAGAAGTTGATGGAATCAGTTTTAGATATCACAACTCCTGAAGTCACATTCTTTACCTTGAAGGATGAAACAATATATCGAGCTTCATTCATATTACTTAATTTTGTTGGGGTAATAGTGGTTTCCACTGAATCCTTGCTGGGTATTGCAGCACTGATCCTTGCAGGAATAAAGGCAGGATTATCGAACAGAGAATCTATTATCGTAGCTCTGTCATCAAGCATGAAATAGAATTGAAGGTTGATATCTACAGGCAAGTTATTCGTGATAAAAGTTGTAATGGTGCCACTCTGAACATCTGTCTTGACTTTTGAACCTTGCAAACTGAATGCCGCAGTGTCTCTGAATGATGCGCTATCATTATAAAGAACGCAACTTTGAAATGTAGGGTTGCTAATAAAAGCTTTGACAGAGAAACTTTCATTGCCGGCTACAGTAATAGGTCCTGCAGAAGAATCTGTACTTAAATTTGTTGCAATCAAATTCAGGTTATTCTCAATAGTTATTCCTGACATATCCTTACCCGTAGGCATCATGTAAGTTCCTCCATAACCAGCGATATCAACTGGAATGGTAACACTAAATATAGAATCCCGACTGACTGAATCCATAATAACAACATGAGCACCGGCTCTCAAAATAACAGGTAGATTGTTCGTCAAGATAAAATTCATGGTGCCACTTGCTAATGTCAATGATTGGAATGCATTAAAAAACTGGAAATGAAAAGGTTGCAGATTAATAGGCGGAATAGCTGGTACCGTAACGAATCCGGTATTGGTATAACCCAATTGCTTTAATGAAACAGAAGCCGTTCCGCTTAATGAATTTATCTGCACGATGTTATTGCCCGAAGCACTGGTATTTACAAGCGGTCCTAAAAGATTTACATTCCAGTTTGGAACATTGATATTATTAGGAGAAAATTTGCAGGATGCCATCACAACCAGCAGCAGACAAGGGATCAGAAGTTTTCTATTTATATTTTTCATGATAAGAATTGTTTTTTTATTGGTGCAAAATTAGTAAAGTTCTCGACAGTCATTCTACGCAAACAGCTTTCAAAATGTTATCATCTGTAAATAATCTGCAATCGAGGATTCACAGTATTGATATTTGTGGGCAATGCCGTATAGCGGTCAATATATAATGTTTCGAGTTTATGCAGATGCGAAATGGTTGATGGGATGGAAAGTAGAACGCCACTATGCGCCACATCCAGCTCTACCATGACGGTCAATTGTCCTATTTCATCAGGGAGTTCATCCAATTGATTTTTGCCGATGTAGAGAAATCGGATATGTTTCCATCCGCCAATTTCTTTGGGCAAATGTATCAGGTTATTTTCTTCCAGATGAACCAATTCCAGGTAGCCAAGCCTCCCAATCTCCGGCGGCAAAGCTTTGAGTTGATTATACATCATGTCAAATTCCCGCAACTCTATGAGATTACCTATCTCCGATGGCAAACGTTCTATCTTATTATATTTAATGGAGAGCAGTCGCAGGTTCTGCAATTTACCAATTTCTGGGGGAAGGCTTGTCAACTTATTGCTGCTTAAAATCAATTCTTCGAGATTCTCCAAACCCCCTATTTCCGGTGGCAGCGAATCCAATTTATTCTTAAAGACATTCAATCTTTTAAGATGTTTCAGTTTCCCTATTTCAGGCGGCAGGGTCTTCAGTTGATTATTGTTTAATTCCAATTCCTCAAGGTTCACCAGCTTCCCGATATCAGCAGACAATTCCGTGAGATGTTGATATCCGAGTTTTAGTTTATAGACATTCAATGAATCAGCCACTGCTTCTTTGAGATTATTAAATGAGCGTCTGAAACTTTGTCCATAAGTATATGGGGCAAAAAGAAGCAAGCCGATTATCGAGATTAGAAGTAATTTATTTTTATTCATGTTTAAATTTTTTGATGCGGTAAAATTACTAAAAAAGTATTAAAGCGGGTATTTAGAGTTGGTCTTTGAATTTCTGTTTTGATACTCTTCGTTTTGTTGCTGCTCCCGAAGAGGTCGCAGTCACAAAACGATGAAAAGAGTTATGAAGTATGAGTTATGAAGTATGAGTTATGAAGTATGAAATATGAGTTATGAGTTATGAGTTATGAGTTATGAGTTTATGTATACGACTCATACTTCATAACTCATAACTCATAACTCTTCAGGTGTTAGGTCAACGGTCTTTTATGCTTAATTATAAAAGCTTGATCAATTTTATAAAAATTAGGTCAGATTACCAATGATTCTCCCTATAAAATCTACCAGCTTCGATACCTTTTCAGGGATTTTAAATAGAGATTTAATGACATTCCACACATTGCCAGTTATTCTCCATATAAAATTCAACAATGTCTGTGCATTTTATCCCAAAGCTCATGAGCATTGGGTCTTTTTCTATGGAAAAGTTTAGAATCTCCATGGAAAAGTTTAGAATCTCCCTGGAGATTCCAAGAATTTCCAGGGAGATTCTAAACTTTTCCATGGAGAATGGCAGATTTTCTATGGAGATTAATAGAATCTCTGGAGAGAATGAAAGATTTTCCATGGAAAATAACTCAATGCTCATGAGCTTTGGCTTAATGTCTATCAAGGATGATTTGGAAGGTGGGGAGTCTTATAAAATTGATGAATGTTTCATTCCACATAGTTATTCTTCTAATACAAAACCTTTTTATTATTCAATAATTGCAACATAAAAAATTATAATTCGTTCAACGCTCCAGAGGTTTGGAATGCCTTGTATGAAGGGGTGTGTAATGAATAATAAATAAGGTATGAAGAAACCAATAATCAGGATAAAAAGAGAATTCAAAAAGATGAAACAACATGAAAGACCTGCATACATGTTGAAGCATGGTAAGGCAGTTATTAAAAATGCGGTGAGGTTTGTTGGGATTCCTTATGATGGTGCTGTGATTAATTCAAATGCTTATATATTACTTGATATTCTTTCGGCGAAAAGGAAAGGGAAGAAGACGGATATGGATTATACTGACCAACTTAATCTTTGTATCGAAATGATTTATGCGAATTATGACTTCATTGATTTTGTTTCCGGAGGAGATGAGAAAATAAATGCTTTGTCGGGCATGAATTCCAGAAAAAATTCTAAGCCAAGGACTCAACGCCCGAAGAAAGATGCGGCAGCAAATTGGATTCCTGACTTATATCCTAATCGCCTTGTGCTGGGGACTTCGAGAGATGAGACATCAAGGGTTACTGCCGTGATTTCTTCTTCAGATGAAGGATTTAAAGTTGAACGACTGGAGAATAAACAGATAAAAATTTCGCTGGGAGATAAATCATGTTTACTGGATTTGTCAACTTCCATAAAAATGATTCTTCAAAATCAAAAAGGAGGTAAAATCACTGATGCTTATCTTACAAAATTCAATGCAAATGGTTTGTCTCCTACCCGAAAATTGCCACCCATTGCACCAAATATTGATGGGAATTACATACCTGTCATCCCTCCAATTCCAAAAGAAAAAACAAAGGATTTGGAAGGTGATAAATCTACTATGGAAGCTTCGGAAAGTATTTAATAACCGATACTTTCTCGCATGAAATTTTCTTTCATTGTCTTGTGATTGCGACCTTTTTGGGGCGCAACAACAAGACAATGATTATGATCAATATTGTTAGTGAAAAATTAGTAAGGATTCGCCTGAATAAAGCGGGCAATATCCTTGGCAAAATAAGTAATGATGATGTCGGCACCAGCCCGTTTGATGGCAGTGACAGATTCCATCATGGTCTTGGTTTCATCGAGCCAGCCCAGCTTGGATGCTGCCTTAATCATGGCATATTCTCCGCTGACATTGTAGGCAACCATCGGAAGATTGAAACGATCCTTGCCCATGCGGATGATATCGAGGAAGGCAAGGGCGGGTTTTACCATGAGGAAATCGGCTCCTTCGTGGACATCAATTTCCATTTCGCGCATGGCTTCATGACTGTTGCCATAGTCCATTTGATAGGACGCACGATCGCCGAATTGTGGCGAAGAATCAGCAGCTTCGCGGAAGGGACCGTAGAACGCCGACTGATATTTCGCAGCATAAGACATGATGGCGATGTCTTTGAAACCATTAGCATCAAGAGCCGTGCGGATAGCCTTGATTTGTCCGTCGAGCATGGCACTTGGCGCGACAATATCAGCTCCGGCGCGGGCATGAGAGAGAGCAACCGAAGCAAGTAATTCAATGGAAGAATCATTGTCAACATAACCGTTGTGAATGATGCCGCAATGCCCGTGAGTTGTATAACTGCATACGCAAACATCGGTGATAACTACAACGTCAGGGAAGTGTTTCTTGATGTATTGAATCGCTTGTTGGGCAGTGCCATCAGGATTAAGTGCTTCACTTGCTTCTTCGTCTTTATCATTGGTGAGACCGAAGATAATTACTGCTTTTATCCCTAAAGAAATAAGCTCTTTCATCTCCTCTTTCAGCATATCTATGGTGTATCTGAATTGCCCTGGCATAGAGCTGATGGCTTCCTTTTTCTTTTTGCCGGGAATGATGAATAAAGGGTAGATCAAATCATTGACTGTGATGGTTGTTTCTCTGACTAATTTTCTGATGCCGGGAGATCGTCTTAATCTTCTTGGACGTTGTATCATAATGGTTTAATATTGAATTACTTTTTGTTTTAATTGCTCATAATTTATCATGGCTTTGAGCATTCCTTCTATGGAATGTTCTTGGGCTACAATGGCATCTGTAATACCTGTTTCTATTGCTCTTTTATTAGTCTCAGAACCGATACAAATATAGGTGAATCCTGGAAATAAATCGATGTTGTATTTTTTAATCAAATGAATCCAGCCAGCACTGGTGGAAGGACTTGTAAAGGTTATGAAGTCGATTGGTTGATTTAAAACAGAGGCATCAATATTGGTTGGAATTGTGTTTCTATAAATGGTAATGGCATCGACATTTGCACCCAATTCTTTAAGGTTATTTATGAGGTCTTGCTTTGCTAAATCAGATTGCGGAATAAGGATTTTGGAATGGTTAATATCTTGTAAAATTGATGGAATTTCATTGGCTAAATACTTAGCAGGAAAGAGGACATTCTCAGCTCCTGATTCTTTTAAAAGATGAGCTGTTGATTTACCTACAGCAATAATTTTTGTTTGATGAAAATCTGGAAATGATTTGCCAAGATGCTTCCATCTATCGAAGAAAATTTCTACTGCATTTGAGGAAGTAAATAGGATATAATTATAGTCCTGAATTTTTTGAATAGCTTCATCAAGAAAAGACATATCTTCTATAGGATGAATCTCAATTGTTGGGAAAATAATTGGAATAGCTTTATGATCTTTTAATAAATTTATGAAGCTTTCATTTTGATGAATGGCTCTTGTGAGAACTATTCTTTTGTTAGCTAATATACCTTCTGAAACTTTCAAATTTATTGAATATTAATTCGACATTTCTGTCTTTAATTTATCTTTTAATGAAGCAACTAATTGCTCAGCTAATTCAAGGTTCTTATCTATACTTCCGGTAATCTCACCTCGCACCAAATAGTTGCCAGCTTCATCAGAAAGTAGTCCTTTAATATGAATGGAATCATCAGTAACGACGGCATAAGCAGCATAAGGGAACTTGCATCCACCACCGATTATTTCGAGATACTTTCTTTCTGCCTCAACAGCAATTCTTGTTGGGAGATGATCAATCGTTTTGGCGATGTTTATGGCAGGATCATTTTCCCGAACTTGAATGGCGAGAGCGCCTTGCCCAACTGCCGGCAAAATCTCATCAATAGTAAATAATTGATTGACTCTATTCGATAAACCAAGGCGATATAAACCTGCATGAGCAAGGATTATGGAATCAATTTCTCCCTTATCTACCTTGCCAATGCGAGTATCCACATTGCCTTGGATATGGATGAATTGAAGATCAGGACGAATCTGTTTTAATTGAGATGTTCTGCGAAGACTTCCGGTACCAATCTTAGCATTCAATGGCAAGGTATCGAAGGTAATTCCATCCTTTGCAATAAGGGCTTCACGAATATCAGCACGTTGAGGAATGGCTCCTAAAATCAAACCTTTGGGAGACTCGGAAGGGAGGTCTTTAAGGCTATGAATAGCTATATCTATATCGCCATTGAGGAGTTCCTTTTCAATCTCTCGAACGAAGGATCCGACTTCATTAATATTCCCTTTATCACCGGCAGTCTTGATGATTTTAAACTCAAAAATATGTTCAGGATTTAATCTTTGAAGCTCTGAAACGACCTGTTGGCTTTGGGTAAGGGCAAGTTTGGAACCACGGGTTCCGATAGTTATTTTGTTTTGATTCAAATGGAATTAGTTTAAGTTGAATATGTCTTGTAGCGTCTTAATGACGACCTCTTTTTCGGCCTCATTTTGAGCAGCCGCTTTAATATTTGCAATAGGTTCCTTCAAGATACTTTGAGATATTCTTGAAACCAATTTATTAAGATTACGAGTTTGAATTTCATCCAAATGACCAAGCTTAGGATGCACCCATTTCAATTCTTCGGCGATACATTTTTCGATATGTTCTTTCAATCCCACAATGACCGGCACCACTTCACGGTTATTAAGCCATTCAATAAATTGATGTGCTTCATTAGCTATAATATCATTTGCTTTAGGTATCTCAGCCTGCCGTTTCAATATTGAATCATAAGTTATTTGTTTGATATCATCAAGGTCATAAAGCGTTACATTCTCAGAATTTTTAAAGTCCAAATCAAAATTGCGAGGCATCCCAAGATCAATTATCAGGATGTCATTATTATTAGTTTTTGAATTCAAAATAGATGAGCCCATAATCGGATCCTTCGCACTGGTAACACCAATAATTACATCCACTTCATTAATTACAGAAGAAAAATCATTCAATAAAACAGGCTGAGCAATGCTCCTTGAAAACTCCCTTGCACGTTGTTCATCGCGACTCACTACATAGAGATTTTTATACTCGTCTTTCTCAATGAAATTCCACATTAATTCAGCCATCTCGCCAGTACCAATCAAAGCAACTGAAGTATCTTTCAATTCCATATCACGATTCTTCAACATCTCATAAGCAACGCCGGAAAGCGAGGTAACATAGCGCCCGATATCGGTATTACTTCGCACCAATCTTCCACAATGAATCGCTGAACGAATCAGATTATTCAATACAGTACCAATTGTTTGCGCCTCTTGATTCAATTCAAAGAATTCCTTTAATTGACCCAAAATCTGATGCTCACCAATTGCCTGAGATTCAAGACCAGAGGCGGTATCATAAAGATGTTTCACGGCAGATTCGGTATCATTACAAACAGTTGTATATTGGCTTATATCGCCACAATGTTTGAAGAAACCAAGAATAGGATTTACATCATTTGTATAGGCATAGATTGCGAAACGATTGCAGGTAGAAAGAATAAAAACCTCTTCGCATCCTGCCTTTTCTTTAAAAGTCTTTGCCAAATTAGTAATATACTCTTTATTAAAGACAAAACCCTCTCTTATTTCCATTGGAGCTTTGCGGTGGCTAATCTCAACTGCTACTATTTTTTTGTTTTCCATTCGTGATATAATCGTTGTCAGCTTTTATTTATTGTTTACGGATGCAAAATTAGCGCATAGTGAGGGGGCAAAAATATGATTTGAGTCGTAAATAGAATCTTAAAAACATGATATTCGTCAGGATTTATAAATTTAATAGTTACTTTTAAGTAATCATTAACGCAGCTATATTACTAGGGGTGCCTTCGATTGTCTTCAAGAATCGGAGATATCCAATAAAATTTCTCAGCACACATAGAATGTAAAGAGATTTCTAAAGGCTTTACACCAAATAAATCCATTAATTTGAATAAGGTCATGAGTAATCATATCTTTATTTCCAGTTAACCCGATTTAGTTGTTATTGGAAGGTTCTTCTTAAGAAAACCCATAATCAACATGATGAATCTTTAGCATTAAAAAAAGCTCCCCAATAAATTTTTCAGAGAGCTTTTTACTCTTTTTGAAATAGACCTCTTTCATAACTCGTAGTTAATAATTCCACAGACCAAGTTAAGTCTAAGAATAGAACGCTTTTATAATTAAAAAGTCCTCTGATAACTTATCAGAGGACTCTCTAATTCCTGATTTATTAGAACTATTTGACTACTGCACCACGATCTTGCTTTGCAATAAAGTCGTTCCGTTTTGAAGAATTACAGTATAGACTCCTTTTGCGACTGTTGAAAGATTCAATTGGTATTGATTTTCGCCAACGACAGAAGTGTAATTCTGAGAAAGAACAATCCTTCCGGTAACATCCATCATACGAATTGAATAAACATCTTCATTACCTGTTGTGAATGCCACAGTAACTCGGTCATTCGTCGGGTTAGGATAGACATTGAAAGCGTATTCTGGATTTCCTGTTTCCCCATCTGCCAATCGTGCCAAAGTTGTGAAAGTTTGTGTGGCACTGAATCCTGAATTAATTGTGCCGCTGGCATTGCAATTGGTTTGAATCTGCCAGTCATACGCAGTATTATGCAGCAAGTTTGAGAACATATAATGAGAATTCGGAAGGAAGGTATAACTTGTCCAACTGTTGGCATTATGAAGACTGATTCGGATGGTGTAGTTATAATAGCAAGCTGGTTGAATCCAATTAGCCATGCCACCTGTTGCAACAATATTAGTAGTCGGAATAGCGGCAATAACCGGAATGCTGCAGCCGCTGGTAGTAGCCGTTGAGGAGGCTCCTGTACATCCGTTTGTGCTGGTTACCGTCACTGAATATGTCCCTCCGGTATTAATAGTTATTAATTGGGAGGTAGCTCCTGTATTCCATAAATATGAATGGAAGGTTGCACCAACTTTAAGCGTTGCATTTCCTCCGCTGCACAGATTGGAAAGGCTGTCAGGAAAGATATTCGGAACAGGAGAAGTCAATATGGTAACAGACTGATGAGCTGTTGCCGTGCAATTTCCTCCATTTGAAACAGTAACATAATAAATGCCTGTAGCCGCAATATTGATTGCCTGAGTTGTGGCACCATTACTCCATATGTAGGAACCATACGCAGAGGAAGTGGTCAGGGTAACATTACCACCACCGCATGCAGATGTCGGACCGACAATCGAAAGACCATTTATCAATGGAGTTACGGTAACTGTTTGAGAAGCGCTTCCTGTACATCCGGTGGCATTGGAAACAGTAACCTTATACACATTCGAGGTGTTTACAGTAATGGTTTCGGTCGAGGCACCATTGCTCCAGATGTATAATGAATAGCCACTTCCGGCATCTAAGGTAACATTACTGCTTTGACAGAAAGTAGTGGGTCCATTAGCAGCAATGGTTGGAATAATAGCTGAAGAAACAGTAAATGAATGACAGGTGCTTGCAGTACATCCAAGAGAATTGGAGACAGTAACACAATAGTTGCCGGAAGTATTGACAGAAGTAGATTGTGTTGTAGATCCATTACTCCAGATATAAGAAATTGCAGCCCCTGCATTCAATGTTGCGGAATTTCCATTGCATATAAAAGAAGGTCCGGTAATAGATGCTATTGGAACTGCAAAAACATTAATGAAAATACAATTGGAATTAGTGCATCCATTGGCATCCGTAACGGTTACGCAATA
>Ga0206829_10097_pt1 | contig 33173 bp, 30 predicted proteins | sample Alteio_BWOrgCont_75_FD_152862 | JGI IMG/M metagenome (GOLD analysis project Ga0206829, IMG submission 152862) | Enriched cells from forest soil in Barre Woods Harvard Forest LTER site, Petersham, Massachusetts, United States -... | ecosystem: Environmental > Terrestrial > Soil > Temperate forest >... | reverse complement strand
TTCTAAAGAAAGGCTCCAGTAGTCCTTGTCGGTTTGGCCGTCCAGCTGGGAGGCCAGACTTTCGGTTTCCGTGTTCTGAACACCATCCTCAGCGGCATGGGCGGGGAGCTTTTTATTCAACTGAGAGAAAAAAAGAGTTTGGCTTACAGTGTGTACGGCGCGCATGATTCCGCTGAAAAATCGGGTGTTTATCAAATTTACATCGGCTGCGCCCCGTCTAAAGTGAAAGAAGCGAAGGAAGGTTTGCTGACCGTGCTCCAATCGGTGGCTAATCGCAAAGTTTCAAACGAAGAATTGGAAAGAGCCAAAAGTTACATGATTGGACTTTTTCAGGTCGGTCAACAGTCGAACCGGGCACAGCTTTTTACGATGGGCCGGTATGAATTAATCGGTTTTGGTCTTTCCGCCATATCGAATTACGAGAAACTGATCCGGCAAGTCACTGCAGAAGAGGTACAACGATTGGCGAAAAAATACTTAACCACACAGAGAAAAACATGGGTTTTGTTATCGCCTGAAAAATGAGGAGGCCGTATGTTTATCGTTGGTCATTTATTATCTGCACTGGCCGATGTATTGGGTTTTCTATTTGACGCGCTGGAAATTGTGATTTTGATTAGGGTTGTTTTGTCCTGGGCCAACGCCGACGCTTATAACCAGTTTGTCCGTACCATCTATGTTATTTCCGAACCCTTTTTGACGCCGTTTAGAAAGCTATTGCCGCCCTGGAAACTGGGGGGGCTGGATCTATCACCTGCCTGTGCCCTGCTGGCATTGTTTTTCATCCGCAGTTTTTTAATCCCAACTCTTTTTGACCTTGCCTCTAAAGCCCAGTAGTTGAACGAAGCGATGTTTAAAAACAAAATTTTTAAAATTAAGCTCTGGATCAAGGCGCATATCAGCCCCAAACGATATGAGCACATCCGGGGTGTAGCTCAAACCAGCCGCAAACTGGCGATTCGATATGGTTTGCCGCCCGATCAAGCGGAGTTGGCTGGGTGGCTGCATGACTGCGCCAAAGAATTGCCTAAAAGTGAAATGCTGGATTGGATAAAAAAAGGTCCTACACTATTGGACAAAGCTGAAAAGAAAATACCCGCTCTTTGGCATCCGCATGCGGGAGCATCCATTGCCCTTCATCAATGGAAGATTAAAGACACGCCAATACTGGAAGCCATTCGATGCCATACCTTAGGCAGTCCAACCATGTCGCCGTTGGCCCAGATTATTTTCGTTGGGGATTTTATTGAACCGGGGCGGAGGTTTGATGGAGTGGTGATGGCGCGCGCGATTGCCAAAAATGATTTGAATCAGGCCGTTTTGATAAAATGTTCAATGACCATTTCACATCTTTTGAGCCAGGATATGAAAATTCACGGCCGTTTGTTGGAAACCTGGAATAGTTTTTTGGGGTATAAAAATGAAAAATAAAAAGGTTTTCTTTAGTGTTTTTTTAACGGCGATTATTTTGTCGATTGTTTCCTACACTTATTTAGACCAAAGACCGGTCCGGTTCTTTGTTTTAAAAACTCACGCCAATCAGATAGAAGCGTTTCAAATCAATGTTTACCTGAACCAACACTTATCCACTATCGCACATTTGTCTTTAAATAATTTACAGCAATTCAAGTTGGCTCAGATTCTTTCCATCAAAAACCATTATCAACTTCAGTCCTTGGCTTCGAGTTTTGGGACATTTGATTTTGTGATTGGCTCTGGACAATCCAATGAAGACATTAACTCGTTTTGGAATAATTTTTTAAGCCGCGAGCCATCGGCCGGTGACTTTGATAATTTAAATGCGACTGACAGATTTTATTTTGAGTTCATTGCGGAACGGGAATTGAGCGCTCAAAATTCGAAGGAAGCGGCGATCAATTCCACCCCCCCCGTTTCAACCGCGGTTTCCATTAAACCGACAGTGTTGGTTCAGACAAAAAAGGCATTGTCCGCGCCAATTGTCCGAGTGGAAATACTCAATGGCTGTGGTATAAAGGGAGCATCCGAGTGGGTCGCGTCGCGAGTTGCCAATCAAACTATTTTGGCTAAAAATGGCGGTAACGCGGCGAATTTTAACTATCTGGATTCAAAGCTATTGTGCCCCGCCGTCGCTTCGCCAGATTTAATAAAGGCTTTAACCGTTTTGGGTTTTGCCAAGTTGAGTCAAATAAGTTCCAAAACTCTTCCGGCTGGCTATGACGCGGTTTTAATTGTGGGGAAAGATTTTCAAACGATAAAAGGAAATTGAATGGAACCGATTACGGAGCGAAACCGATTCAAGCTTTTGTTCTCCAATTCAACTTCCCGGCTGCTTTTGGGTGTTTGGTTATTGGTAAAAGGTTCCCGGTTTTCCGTGAAGTCGGTTTCGGAACTGATTTCGGTTTCGGAAGACGCTTTGGAACCCAAACTGCAGACTTTAGCCGGAATGGGCTTAGTGCACATTCTGATGGATAATCAGGGTGTTCGTTTCATTGAGTTTTTAGCCGCCCCCACACCCGATATCCAAAAAGCGATTGAAGAGATATTTGAATCCAGAAAAAGCGATTTTGACTCGGTTGAACTGAAATTAAGGGCGCTCATCTATAAAAATGTTTTAGAAACAACCCTATAAAATGCAACCGCTCGACATTTTTAAAATCCAAAATATTTTAAGTGACGCTTTTACGTTGGCCATTGAGCCTTTTGGAATTCAAACGGTAGAGGTCAACATTGAACGACCCAAAGACAAAACGCATGGTGATTTTTCCTGCCCAGTGGCCATGCTGTTGGCTAAAAAATTAAAAAAACAACCTCTTTTAATCGCGCAGGAAATTGTTAAAAATTTAAAACTGGATTCGGGTTTCATTACGAATGTAGAAGTCGCCGCTCCCGGATTTATTAATCTTAAACTACATCCGCAGGCCTTTTATCAAACTTTACAGAGGACTCTGGAAGAAAATGAGGCCTATGGCAAAAGCGTTCAAGGCAAAGGCGAAAAAGTACTTTTGGAGTTTGTCAGCGCCAATCCGACAGGCCCGCTTAACATTGTCAGCGCCCGCGCGGCGGCTTTGGGAGAATCGATCGCGAATCTTCTTTTAGCTTCGGGAACGGATATCAGGCGTGAGTACTATGTGAATGATGCCGGTGTTCAGGCCCGTTTGTTTGGCCAATCTTTAATAGCGGCCTGTGACCGCATCCATGGTAAAAACACTCAGGCTCCGGAGGGTGGTTATCAAGGCGCCTACATGGACGATTTGGCTATAGATTATGTAAAGGTCTCGCCCGCGCCCGATCCGGGAGAATGGGGAATGAATCAGGTTCTTCAATGGCAAAAGGAATCTCTTCGTCGGTATGACGTTCATTTTGATAGTTGGTACTCCGAAAAAAAACTCCTTCATGACACGGGTTTAGTCAAAGAAACGGTCGAACAACTCAAAAACATGAATCTCACCTATGAAAAAGACGGCGCTCTTTGGATTAAGGTTTCAGAATTCGGCGCGCCCAAAGACGAGGTACTGGTTAAGAGCGACGGCTATCCAGCCTATTTTGCTGCCGACATCGCTTATCACATACAAAAATTTAAACGGGGCTTTCATAAAATCGTCGATATTTGGGGTCCGGACCATCATGGTCACATTATCCGAATGAAAGCGGCCCTGCAGGCGGCAGGATATCCTTACGAACAGTTTTCAGTCATTATCGCCCAGCAAGTCAACCTTTTAGAAGAAGGCGAGAAAGTGAAAATGTCCAAGCGGGAAGGCAAGTTTGTAACTATGGACGAACTGCTTGATCAAGTGGGTAAAGACGCTGCCCGATTCTTTTTTGTCATGAGAAGCGCCAATACGCATTTAGATTTTGATATAGAAGTAGCCAAGAAACAGACGGAAGAAAATCCCGTTTTTTATATTCAATACGCTCATGCGCGAATTTGCAGTCTTCTTAAAAAATGCGCAGATAATAATTTGCAACCAGCAACTCAGGCTATTGATTTTGAGCACCTTCAGGACGCAGAGTCTTTTTTACTCTTGAAAGAAATTATGGAGTATCCACAATGGGTTCTGGAAAGTGGCAAAGCCTTGGAGCCCCATCGATTGGTTATTTATTTGCAGTCATTAGCGGCCAACTTCCACCTTTTTTACGCAAAACAGCGGATTTTAGACGCTCCGGCTGATGTGGCCAGAGCTCGTTTGGCGTTAGCATTGGGGGTTAAAACGGTTATTCGCAACGCGCTGGGATTATTGGGTGTTTCGGCGCCGGATCAAATGTGAGAGGGATTATTTTGAAAAAAGCTTATCTTATATTTTTACTCGCTTTGTTAATTCAGTTGGGATGTTCTGGGCCGAAACCAAAAGACGCTTCAATGAGCCCCGAAATGAAAAATATCCAAGAATTGCTTTCCAAGGGAAACTATGATGATGCGCTCAAAGCGGCCAAAGATATAGCAGTGCAGGTTCCGCCGTCCCCAGCCGCGGCCAATGCTCTTTATTTGGAGGGCTATATTTTGACTTTCGATAAATCCGATTTACAAAACGCCAGACCACCTTTACGCAAGCTTTTGGAAGACTATCCCCAGTCCGCCTATGTTATTCCATCCCAAAAACTGATCGCTGATGCCCAATATTGGCAGGGTCACTACGGCGGAGCGATTGAAGAATATCGGAAACTGGAAACGATGGGTAATTCAAAGTTGGGGCTTTATGCCAAACTGCAGATTGGAAATTCTCTGCTTTTAGAAGACAAAGTGGACGAAGCTTTAGCTTGTTACAGAGAATTAATGGAAAAAAATCCAGGTACAACTATCGCGGATTCGGCACAATTGATGACCGCCAACGCTTATCTAAAACTACAAAATGCGTCACAGGCGAAAAAAGAACTTAAAAAATTAATTTTACAGAGTCAAAATCACGATATTCAGGAATCGGCCCAAAAAGCCCTTCGTCAAATTGAGGAAGACGCTTCGTTTGGACAAGATTCACAAATATCAAATTGAACTAATATTATATGCTTAATTTCATGATTGCCTTTAGCGGTTTTTGCGGAACGGGAATTCTTTTTGGAATTTTTGTTCACTATTTATTGAGTCGTTTGCCCAAAACATTTCCATCAATTCAAATGCCCAACCCCAAGTTATCTCTTAATTCCTTTCAAAAATTAATCATCGCAGGAATTATTATCTCTTTGATTATTTGTTTTTTGGTTGATACGTCATTGGGTATTTTTTTATTAGTTGTCTGTATTTTTATTTTTTTTGCAAAAGAAAAAGTGCCGAAATTGATTAAGAATCATGAGAAAAACAAAATTCAAAGTAAAATGAGCGAGTTATTTCCACAAGCCTTGGGAATGTGCATACAGGCGTTAAAAACAGGCCAAACCGTGCCGCAGATTTTAGAATATCTGTCTCGCGAATGTCCTCAGCCTTTACAAAATGAAATTGCTTCTGTTTGCGCTGAAATGGCATTGGGTTTATCTGCTGAAGCGGCCTTAAGCAAAATGGGCGAACGATTTCCTGGTTTTTCTGAATTTCATCAGTTTTTGGAGTCCTATAAGATGTCCCGGCAAACCGGCGCCAACTTAACGCATTTGCTGCAAGTTTTGGTGGATGGTATGGAAGAGAAGAACCGAATACTTAGAAAAATGAACGCCATGACCGCTCAAGCCAAGTTGTCCGGTATGGTGATGGGTTTATTGCCGTTCATCTTGGGACTTATCTTTTTTGTGATGGATCCCAGTTTAATGACGCCGCTTTTTACCCAAAAAGCAGGCTGGGCCATTTTACTTTTGGCAGCTATTCTAGAAAGTATCGGTTTTTTATGGATTCGTCAGCTTTTGAGGGTGGAAATATAAATGATTATTTTTTTATCCCTCATCTCAGCGGTTGGAGTGGGCTGGTTTATTCGAAACATAGTTCTTTTGATCGTCACCAAAATTTTTCAACAACAACAGCGGATTAGGCTTAGCAATATTGTTAAACAAAAAAAAGCTATTCCATTTCAGTCTTTTATTGATACCTTTAGGGAAAATGTAACTTCATTTTTAACCACAAAAACAGTCAAAAATTATTTGGGCTATTTGGAAATACAGTTAAGACGAGCCAATTATGGACATTTTAAATCGGTGGATATTCTGGGATACCAAGTGTTAATGGGTTTTGGCTTTTGCCTTTTCTTTGGTTTTTTGGCCGGCAGCTATGAATTGACCCTAATTAGTATAGCGGTTGGTTTCGCTTTGCCGGTCATATGGCTAAACGACAAGGCCCAAAAGCGGGAAAGGGAATTATTACGGGAATTACCCAATGCTTTAGAGGTGATGTCCCTTTGCTCCGAAGCGGGATTGTCTCTTGAACAAGCTTTAGACCAATATCTCAAAAATGCCCAATCGGGGCCGCTCAAAGAAGAGTTCTCTAGGATAATGGAACAGACGCGTATTGGATCGGGGCGAAAAGCCGCCTTTACATCCGTCACTGAGAAATTGAATTTGACGGACTTTTCACTTTTTTCAACCAGCGTAATTCAGGCGGAACGGTTCGGTACCGGCATTTCAAAAACACTACAACAATTATCGTTGACTATCCGCGACAAACAGTCGCAAAGAGCGGAAAAAGCAGTTCAAGAAATGCCGGTCAAACTTCTTTTCCCTCTCATTTTGTTTATCATGCCCGTTACTTTTTTAATTATTTTTGGTCCCATTGTTTTACAGTTCATGAATCAATGAAATCCGAAACTAAAATTTTAACCGCTAAACGTTTTAAACATCGGCTTATCGGCTTGATGGGAAGAACCGTTTGGCCCACAGGTTTTGACGGCATTTATTTTCCACGGTGCCGCTCGGTTCATACTTTCTTCACTTTTTTAAGGCCAGACCTTCTTTTTTTGGATAAAAACCATAAAATACTCCGCATCCACTTTTCGGCCAAATCCTGGCTGGTTTTTGTTGGTCCTATGCATACTTATGGTTGTCTCGAGATTCCTCGAAGAGCCTCGCGATACCTGGGACTTAAAGAGGGGGATGTTATTGACTGGCTACTCCAATAATCCAAGGAGCACATCACTATGTTTTCCGATTTCTTAAAGGCCGACCCTCAAGTCTGGGAAGCAAACCGCAATGAACTCAAAAGGCAAAATGAAAAATTGGAGTTGATTGCCTCAGAAAACTTCACCAGCCTGCCGGTTATGGCAGCTCAGGGAGGAGTGATGACCAATAAATACGCCGAGGGTTATCCGGGGAATCGCTATTACGGAGGTTGTGAATATGTGGATGTGGTTGAAAATTTGGCGCGTGAAAGAGCATCTAAGCTTTTTTCGAATGCCGAATATGTGAATGTTCAGCCTCATTCGGGTAGTCAAGCCAATATGGCCGTTTATTTTACATTTATTAAACCGGGTGACACTGTATTAGGTCTGGATTTATCCCATGGCGGTCATTTGACGCATGGAAGTAAGGTTAATTTTTCCGGTAAAATGTATAATTTTTTCGCCTATCAAACAAGAAAAGAAGACGGCAGGGTTGATATTGATCAGGCCAGAGATTTAGCTCGTAAACATAAACCCAAAATGATCAGTATTGGGGCTTCGGCCTACTCAAGAGACTGGGATTACGCCGCTTTCCGTCAAATCGCCGATGAGGTAGGTGCTTTTCTCTGGGCCGATATAGCTCACACCGCAGGTTTAATCGCGGCGGGAGAACTTAATAATCCTATGCATTACTGTCATGTCGTGACTACCACCACACATAAAACACTTCGCGGTCCGCGAGGTGGGTTAATTCTAATGGGAAAAGATTTTGACAATCCATTCGGAATTACGGCTCCTAAAAGTGGTAGAACTCGAAGAATGGGAGAACTCATCGACAGCCAAATTATTCCGGGGATTCAGGGCGGACCATTAATGCATGTCATAGCCGCAAAAGCGGTGGCTTTTAACGAGGCGTTACAGCCCTCGTTTAAATCTTATGCGAAACAAATTCGGGCAAATGCCAAGACTATGGCAGAAGCTTTAACGGGTTTTGGTTTTCAGATTGTGTCAGGTGGAACAGACAACCATTTGATGCTCATTGACCTAAGAAACAAGAGAATTAACGGCAAACAAGCCCAACTAACCTTGGATGAAGCGAACATTACTACTAACAAAAACGCTGTACCTTTTGACACGGAATCCCCGTTGTTGACCAGTGGTATTCGTTTAGGCACCCCTGCCTTAACGACTCGGGGCTTTAAGGAAGGGGAATTTAAACAAGTAGCCAAGTGGATTAACGATGTGATTTCAGCTCCGGAAAGCGAAGCAGTTCGCCAAAAGGTAAAGGGTGAGATCGCCGAATTAACCAAGATGTTTCCGCTTTACCCAGAAATTTTATAAGTTTTAGTGTTACTTTGATGGCGTGGCAGGAGCGGAGACGGGTACGAAAATTGGAGCCCAGCTGGGAGAGGCTCCGCCGTCGGTAGTTAATGCTTTAACATCTGTTCCATTAGCGCTCATCACATAAATATTTAAATCTGAATCCCCACTGGGTCCATAAGAGGCATAGTATATTTTTTTATCCCCTTGCCCAAAGGAGGGTGAAAGACTTCGGACATTGTTTGTCAGGTTAATAGGATCTGTACCATCAGCTTTAGCCGTGTAAACTTGAGTAACATCTCCCCGATATAAATTAAACAAAATTTTAGAGCCATCAACGCTGAAGCTGGGAGCCCCAACATTCCAATCAGTGTAATTTGTGACTTTTCTAATTGTTTTATCCGATTGGTTCAGCAGGTACAGGTTGTAGACCAAATCGTTCAGGTTTGAAAGATAAAGAACCGATTTTCCATCGGGCGAAAAATTTGGACATAAAGCCGCTTGTCCCGAAAGAATAGTTTTGGGATTATATCCATCGGAGTCCATGGCCCAAATATCGCCGTCCTGAGTATAAATAATGGTTTTTCCATCAGAGGACCATGACGCAGAAGTGTTCAACAAAAGATTTTGCTCGTTAGATGGCAGTTCGGTTTGGTCATTAAAGGTTAATTGGGTTCTTTGTGAATTGCCTAAATTTAAGCTCCACAGATTGTAAACGTTTGAATCCGCATTTGACCAATAGAGAACCTGATCTCCTTTTGGCGAAACCTTAGGGAACCATTCGGTGCTTTTACCACTGGTGAGCGGAGCTGTTTCGGAAGTGGTTAAATTGAACTCAACTAAATGACCGCCTTGCGTAAAAATAATATTTCCTAAAGGTGGAACTGGGGTGGGCGTGGGCGGGGTAACCGGTGCTTCAACTACTTTCGGTTTGCAGGCAATAGTTGATATCAAAAATCCACCGAATAGAATTAATATTAGAAAAATTCCAGCTATTTTTTGAAGGTTGATAATTTTATTTTTCATTTTCTTGACCAATCAGGAGATTGAATACCTGTTAAAGCAATCCTCGTTTTAAACATTCCGCTCACAGAATCCATTATCCAAAGTTCACCCGAAATAACGTAAGCAATTTTGGTTGCATCTGGCGACCAAACGGCCGAATCCACTCCTGCGGGGGTTAGGTACTTCAAAGTACCTGTGTCGTTATCACCTTTGGCGGGTTTATCCACGACAGCTACACGGTAACCTGTGTCATTGGGGGTTTGTTTTGCCAAAAGCAATAGTCTGGTGCTGCCATCCACAGGTGAAAAGGAAATAAAGGGGGCAAAATCCGGGCTGGCACTACTAACTAAGGGTTGAGAAGTCGTATCTTCAACTTTAGTTGTATAAACGGAATTTTTTCCCGAAAGATAAGCCAATTCTTCAGCGCCTGAAGTCCAACTAATCGATGGTATTAATACTCGCGAGTCTGCCAAACTTAACTTATCTTTAAGGCGCGGGTTTACCAGAAACACACTCGAATAATTGGTTCCTCTGAGAACCGTATAAGCGATGTATTTATTGTCACGATGTGGCGCCCAACAAACCGTGCTGACTGTAAAAGCGGGATCAACTGTGACCAGAGTTGTTTGTTCAAGGGTATCTAACGAAGCGATCCAAACTTGATTTTTATAAATATAGGCTAATTGATCGCTTTTGGGTGACCAACTGAAAGGCGCTTGAAGAACCAAGGAAGCTGGTTTTGACATGTCTTCCCAGCTAGTCACTTGGGTTAATTGAGAAGAGCCTTTTTGTATGGTATACAAATTTACTTTTCCATCATTCGCGGTGGAAAGAAAAGCCAAAATTTTGCCATTGGGCGACCAAAGTGGATACCAAGTACTGGTTCCGATAGTAGTTAATCGAGTTCTTTCAGTTCCGTCGGTATTCATTGTCCAAAGAGTGGGTTTGCCTTCTTCAATGGTGGTATAGGCTATTTTTTCAATATCCACCAAAACAGGGGTGGCCGTAGGAGTAATTAAAATCGATTTAGTCGATGGGTTTGTATTAACCGAAATACTAGTCGAAGTTTGGGGATTTGAAACGGTATTATTGGATAAAGTGTTAGTAAAAGTTTGAGGATTATTGTTTTGATTCGGGAGAATTTGTTTAAAAAAAGGTAAGGAACGTTTGCCACAACCAGGGATGTTGACGTCGCAACCCGTTGAAATTAGTAATAAAAGCATCAACATTGCGGAAAAAATAGAAAGACTTTTAAATGTTTCTCTCAATTGTTGTTTCCCGGAAAGCGTATTAGTTGCGTTCTAGAATCAGTTTAAATTTTCAAACGGTAAAAGTCAATTAAATCGGCCCATTTCTGGGCTTTTCTGAGCCTTGTTCGTTTTCCAAAACCAGAATAGTTCCTTCCGGTACAGGGCGGATCAACACTGAAAGATGGGGGTGGGAAGGAAAGGCTTTTAAAAGTCTTGTCTCTTTGGCTTCCGCAATCAATCTCATCAAAGACGGATCGGGTAAAAGGTCTAAAAAATGATTCCCGACCAAATCGGAAACGGGCCGATTTAGTTCTTTAGCCGCCAATGGACTGATATGACAAATCATGTAATCCGCGTCCAATGCTAAGGTCAAGCTTTTCTCATCCATTCCTGAAATCATTGGTAGCGCTGTTTTCAGGTTTTCAACCAAAGAAGTCGATGGAACTTCAGCGGTTTGTTTGGTTTTGGGCGTCGCTTTCAACAGAGAAAGAGTTATACCGGTTAAAAAGCTGACTAAAAAAAGAAAAGCCGCCCATAAAAATGGGCCGTGGAAATCCTGAAAAACCATAGTCAGATCTAAAGATGTTGCGGTTTCTTTATTAAAACTCGAATGAACAATCCATCGATAAGGAACATCAAAAAATAGACCGTTATTTGAAACAACCGGGCATGTTTCTTGATTACCTCCCATAGCGATGACTTTTGATCCCGAATGAGCTTGGAAAGCCAGAACCGAGGCTAATTTTTCAAGTCTCTTTGACCAATCAATCAACGCCATATCATCTTTCAACTGAAGCGCATAAATCAAATGAGATTCCGCAACTGAGCTCAGTTCCGAAAAACGCGTTTGTTCGTCCTGGTAGGATAGGTAAAAGCCCAGCAGTCCTGCCGCCAGAGAAAGCGTTAAAAGGACAATCCATGATGTTTTAGATATTCTTCGAGAGCTTTCCATAATCTTTTCCTTGGGAAATCAAAAATATAATATAATCTCAAAACTTGCCGGGCATTTTATAGAATTTAATAAGGTTTTAAGCGTGAAAAATAAAAAAGTAGAACTCCAAAAGATCCGCAAAAATATCGACCATATTGACGGTCAATTGGTTCGTCTGCTTAACGAGCGTGCGAAAAACGTGCTAAAAGTTAAAAATGTAAAAACTGAAGGGAAAATGCATTTTTATGCCCCGCACCGCGAAAAGGAAGTTTACCAACGAGTAGGACGGTTGAATCAGGGTCCTTTTCCCACTTCCACGCTGGAAGCTATATTCTGCGAAATCATGTCCGGTTCTTTAGCTTTGGAATCGCCGCTCAAAATCGCTTATTTTGGCTTGGCTGGCAGTAATACGCATATCGCGGCAGTCCAGAAATTTGGTTCGTCTTCTAAATACGTCAGCGGTTCAACACTCAAAGATGTTTTCTTGGAAGTGGAACGGGGGCGCGCCCATTACGGCGTGGTACCGATTGAAAATTCAACCGAGGGTGTGGTTTTTCACACACTTGATCTCTTTGTAGAATCCGACCTGCGCATCTGCTCTGAAATCCTAATGCCGATATCCCATACACTCATGTCCAGGAGCGGTGATATCCGCAAGGTGAAAAGAATTTATAGTAACGCGGTTGCCCTGGGGCAATGCCGGATCTGGCTGGAAACTAATTTGCCGGGTGTCAAAATTATTGAAAGCACCAGCACATCCAAAGCGGCTCAAATGGCATCCAAGGATGAGACGGGTGCAGCCATCGCGTCGGATTTAGCGGCAAAACTCAATCACTTAAAACCAATTGCCAAACGCATCGAAGATATGCAGGATAATTTCACCCGCTTTTTGGTCATTGGCAAAACGAATGCTGAAAAAACAGGCAAAGATAAAACCTCAATCATGGTTTCCATAAAAGACAAGGTGGGAGCTCTTTACACATTGTTAAAACCCTTTGAAAAACAGGGGTTTAATCTCACCAGCATTGAATCCCGTCCGTCGCGTAAAAAAGCATGGGATTATTACTTTTTTATCGACTTCCTCGGGCACATCGACGACGACAAAACTAAAAAGGCTATCACCGAAATCGAGAAGGCTTCTTTGACGGTTAAAGTCCTGGGGTCTTACCCCCCGTTGCGAGCAGTAGGATGGGTCTTCAAGTCCCCCTACGAAAAAATTTAACGGTCATTAAGCCTTATGTGCCGGGAAAACCCATTGAAGAACTTGAAAGGGAATTGGGTATTAAAAACGCCACCAAAATCGCTTCCAATGAAAATCCAGTGGGCCCTTCGCCGAAAGTAATCGAAACCCTTCAAAAACAATTATCTCAAATCAGCCGCTATCCGGATGGTACGGCACATAACCTAACTCAAGCATTGTCCAAACATTTATCGATCAACTCCAATCAAATCATGTTAGGTCATGGTTCTAACGAACTTTTAATTTTATTGGCTGAAATGGTTTTGAATCCAGGCGACGAAGTTTTATTCGCCGACAAGTCCTTTGTGGTTTATCCGTTGGCGGCACAATTATTTGAAGGAAAATCTAAAGTCATTCCTTTGAAGGACTCGACTCATGACATGGCAGCCTTCGCCAACGCCGTTACACATCAAACCAAATTGGTTTTTATCTGTAATCCCAATAATCCGACCGGCACTTTTGTTCCGCTGCTGGCGATTGAAGCTTTTTTAAAAATTTGTCCGCCTCAGGTTTTAGTTGTCTTAGATGAAGCCTATTGCGAATATGTGGACGAAAAAACTTATTTTGGTTCATTAAAGCTTCTACGGGATTACCCCAATCTGGTCGTGCTTCGTACCTTTTCAAAAGTTTATGGTTTGGCCGGTCTTCGAGTGGGCTATGGCGTAGGTCATCCGGATTTGGTTTCAGTTTTTCAAAAAACCCGCCAACCCTTTAATGTCAACAGTCTGGCCTTGGCCGCGGCCGAAGCGGCTCTTTCGGATAACAACCATTTAGAAAAGGTTGTTCAACTCAACCGTCAAATGCGTCACAAAATGACCGAGGGTTTAAAAGCACTGGGCCTTCAGCCCGTTCCCAGCCAAACCAATTTTGTCTATTTTAATGTACCTCATGCTCAAGACCTTTATCAGCAATTGCTTCGCAAAGGCGTCATCGTGCGGCACATGGGGCCGGACGCTATGCGGGTCACGACAGGAACAGTCGAAGAAACTGAAAAGTTTTTGAAAGCATTCGCAGAAATTTATTCTCTTGCGGGAGTAAAAGCCTGATGGCCACTCGACAGAAAATAGCGATCATCGGTGTGGGTCTTTTGGGCGGCTCTTTAGCCCTGGCGTTGAAAAAGAAAAAAGGATTGGAGCTGGTGGGTTGGAATCATCGGGCGTCTTCTCGTAAAAAAGCTTCCCATCTTTTGCAAGTTGTTTCGACTTTGGAAAAAGCTATTCAAAATGCCGATGTTATTATTATATGCTCCCACTCAAGTACGGTTCTCCCACTTTTAAAACAAATCGGCGGCTTGGTTAAAGGCCAGACCCTCATTATGGATGTCTCCAGTATTAAGGGCCAAATTGTCCGGGCGGCTCAATTGATCAAAGGGCTGGAAAATCATTTTGTGCCTTGTCATCCCATGGCAGGCAAAGAAAAATCTGGTTCGAGTTTTGCGGACGCTCTGCTTTATCAGAATCACACGGTTTTCATCACTCCGCTTTCCAAAAACCCCAAAGCTTTAGTTCGAAAAGCGGTCCGATTTTGGAAAAGCGTCGGAGCTCTTCCAGTCCTGTTTAACGCGAAAACGCACGATCAATATGTTGCCCTGACCAGCCACTTGCCTCATCTTTTGGCCTCGGCTTATGTCCAACTTTACGGGCTGCAAACCAAACGGTCCCAAAGTATTTCCGTCGCAGCCGGATCCGGCTTTAAAGACTTTACCCGCATCGCCGCTAGCAATCCGGCCATGTGGAGCGACATTTTGGAAATGAACGCGGAAGAAGTCATCGTTTTTCTCAATCAATACCGCCGTCATCTGACTGCCTTGGAAAAACAGCTTCGCAAAGGAAGTAAAACATATTGGTTTTCTTTTTTTGAAAAAGGAAAAACAATTCGGGAAACCATTAAATGAAAAAACTCATCATTCAGCCGGCTTCAGGAATTCGGGGAACCATCACGGTTCCTGGAGATAAATCTATTTCTCACCGCTCCGTCATGTTGGGTTCCCTGGCTTATGGAACCACTGTGGTGGAAAACTTTTTAACTTCCGCCGATTGTGTTTCGACGATGAATATTTTTAAAACCATGGGCGTTCAAATTCAGCAAAAGGGAACCCGCCTGATGATTCATGGAAGAGGTGTTAATTCGTTGCAGCCCCCCAAAAAAATATTGGACGCGGGTAATTCGGGAACAACTTCACGCATTATTTTGGGTTTGTTGGCTGGCCAACCCTTTACCAGCCGGTTAACCGGCGACCAGTATCTTCGCCGCCGTCCCATGAAAAGGGTCGTGGGTCCCTTGACCCAAATGGGTGCCAGAATCAGCGGGCCGGATGGCGCCAGCTTTCTTCCTCTTAAAGTTGATGGGCGGAATTTGAAAGGGATTACTTATCGTATGCCTCTTGCCAGCGCCCAAGTGAAAAGCTGTCTTCTTTTAGCCGGGCTTTTCGCCGAAGGCACCACCACCGTCATTGAGCCGACTCCCACCCGCGACCACACGGAAAGAATGTTTAGTGCTTTCGGCATCCCCTACAAAGAAACACGTTCCGCGGTCATCGTAAAAGGCCCGGTAAAACCTTTCAAAGCCAGAAGAATTAAAGTTCCTGGCGATATCTCTTCCGCGGCTTTTTTCATAGTGGCCGCCTTAATTACACCGAATTCAAAATTACTTTTGGAAAATGTCGGTATCAATCCAACTCGAACGGGCTTGTTGGACGCGTTAAGAAGAATGGGTGGGAAAATTGCGGTCTACCCGCGAAAAAGACGCCAGGGCGAAGAAGCCGTCGCGGACATCTTGGTTGAGTCTTCCGAACTGAAAGCCATCAAGATCAATGATGAATCGATCATACCCCGCATGATTGACGAGTTTCCCATCTTCGCGGTGGCCGCGACCCAGGCAAAAGGAATCACGATCGTTAAAAACGCTTCCGATTTGAAAGTCAAAGAATCGGACCGTATTTTAATGATGGCGGTCACTTTGAAAAAAATGGGCGCGAACATCGAACCCACGGCGGACGGCTGGATTATTAAGGGGCCCACACCCTTAAAAGGTTGTAAGGTTTCTTCCGGCGGAGATCATCGAATAGCCATGTCCATCGCGGTGGCAGCTCTCATTGCGGAAAGCGCATCCACTATTTTGGATACTGAAAACATAAACACTTCTTTTCCAAATTTTGAAAAACTATTAAAACAGGTTACTGGAAAATGAGCAGACCCATCATTGTGGCCATGGATGGTCCGGCTGGCGCCGGCAAAAGTACGGTGGCAAAAACCTTGGCCAAGAAATTGGGCTTTTTGCATATCGATACAGGTGCCATGTACCGCTCTGTGACACTAGAAGCCCTGCGGTTAAATGCCGATCTTAAAAATGACTCAGCATTGGAAAAAATCGCCCGAGACTCAAAAATTGAACTCAAACCCGGGGAAGTTGAAAACAAGGTATTTTTAAACGGGGAAGATGTGAGCAAAGATATCCGTACTCCCGAAGTTACCCAGGCTTCCGCCTTTATTGCCAACTCCGTGCCTGTCCGTAAAATATTGGTCGCTCGCCAACAGCAAATGGGCCGGATGGACAGCGCGCCCTATGGCGGGTCCGTTTTGGAAGGCAGAGACATTGGAACAGATGTATTTCCCGACGCTCAATACAAATTTTTCCTCGACGCTTCCGTCGAAACCAGGGCCAGACGCCGTTATAACGATCTTGTCCGGGCTGGAACCAAAACAACCTTGGAAGAAGTATTGGCCGATGTTAAAGCCAGGGACGACCGCGACTATAATCGGCCAGTAGGGGGGTTGCGAAAAACAGCTGAATCTATTGTGATGGATCATTCGGATTTGACGGTGGAACAATCTGCCGAAGAGCTTTTTCAATACATTCAAAAACACCCGGTCAATCCAGCGTAACTTTTACGTCTAAACCATCGTACTCAATTGCAGGAAAATGACGGGTGGTACTCATGAAAAAGGCTTTGATTTTTAGTTTGATCGTGCTGGCTGTTTCAACCCTTGCCTTGAAGGCAACGGGTCAATCCATTACTGAAAAGGGGAGATATATGGGCGACAAAATAGTGAAGACAGACAGCGAATGGAAAAAAATACTGACGCCTCAGCAATATGATGTTTTGCGCGAAGAGGGAACGGAACCCGCTTTTACCGGAAAATATTGGGACAACCACGCGAAGGGCAAATATGTCTGCGCCGCCTGCGGGTTGGAACTTTTTGTTTCGGATACCAAGTTTGATTCCGGCACTGGCTGGCCGAGCTTCTATCAACCGGCATTTCCTGAAAACGTGGCTACTACCGTGGATAGTTCTTTCGGCATGACCCGTACCGAGGTCCATTGCCCCCGCTGCGGAGGCCATTTGGGCCATGTGTTTGACGATGGTCCCCAGCCCACCGGCCTTCGCTATTGCATTAATTCGGTCTCAATCAATTTCATGCCGGATAAGAAACAGTAACAAATTAATTTTTTGACGGAGTGCCATGCGGAACATACAATTTCTGCTGATAGTTCTGGGCCTGGCATTTTTGTGCCTTATTCCTCTCTCTATGACCAATGCCGGCGTCAATGGAAATCCAACGGTTACCGCCGTCGCGACCAGCACTCCTACAGATATTCCAACTGCAACACCGACCGTCATTCCCTTTACGGTTTCAGGCACGGTTACTTATCAGGGTGCGGGTCAGCACAACCTTTATGTTTTTATGACGGATAATAACGGCGGCTTTTATCTCAGCTCGCCTTTACTCAATAACGGTAGCTTCTTCTTTACGGCATCACCCAATAATATTCAGGGTTTTTTACTCTGGGCCTGTTACGATTTTTCAGGCAACGGAATTCAACTGACTCCGAATTGGAGCGGATATGGCTTACCGGTTGAACAGGGTAATGGCGAGGCTTTAACGAATTCGGGCGATGTGATCTGCAACGTAGGCTATCATGGCGATTGTATGAGCATTGGTCCCGGCGGCGGTACTCATTACACTTCGAGTGCTTCGGTCACGATTGTTTTTGGCGGTAAAACCGGAGCCCAGAGCGGGACCATCTGTACGGAGTAGTCTCCCTTATCCGATGATCGGTTCAAGTCCGACACGGAAAGGCAGAAAATCTGCTATAAATTATCATTAAAATATCCTTTAGGAATTCTTAATGCGTGAGTGGAGCAAACCTGTCTCGACCCTTTTGCTGGGTTTCGGACTTTTAATAGTTTGTATTTATATCTACCTGTCCCACACGCCGCTCAACTATACCTACGACGGCATGGTATTCGCCTCGCGGGTAGAGCGGGACAACGTACCGCTTTGGGACATGTTTCATCCTCATCATCTAATTTACACCTATCTGGGACGATTATTTTTTCTGTGGGGAAGAGCCAACGGGGCCACGTGGGATGGCCTTGTCGCGCTTCAATGGTTCGACATCGTTACGGGCGCCCTGGGCGTTCTAATTGTTTTTCATTTGCTGGTGCGGGTTACTAATGATCGTTTGATATCGGCGTTATCCGCTCTTGGTTTAGCTTTCTCCTTCAGCTATTGGTATTTTTCCACATCACCCGGGGTACGGGTTTTCGCCACAGTGACGCCTTTGTTCGCATGGTATGTTTTGACCTACATCAAAAAAGAACGTCCGGCTTTTGGCATTTGGCTGGGGCTGGCCCACGCCTTGGCGATTTTAGGCCACCAGACCAACATTATGTTGCTGCCGGCTTTTCTAGGCGGCATTTGGTTAATCGATGAAAAAAGTTTTTGGGACAAAATTAAAATCACGATTTATTACATTTGTTCGTTAACTGTGGTGACATTAGGAGTTTATGGCTATGTGGGGCGCTATGCCTGGCACCGAGTGACTTACGCGTCCTGGGTATGGTGGATATTTTCTTACTTTCACGTTCAACAATGGGGAGGCCACTTAGAGCAGACCGGCATTAATGAAAGCGGGTTTGCCATGGTGAAAGCGTTTCTTCAGCAAACCCTTTTGACCGAAACAATGGAAACTCCATTTACGTTTCAAACCGCCGAAACCCTTTTGATTTACGCGCTCTGGTTTTTATTAGGGGCGCTTGTTTTGCGGTCAAAATCACTTTGGAAAAATCAAAAGCAAATCTTGTGGGTGGGATTTTTATGGTTATTGGCTTTCGTGCCTTTCTTCATCTGGTGGGAACCCTGGAATATTGAGTTCTGGGTTTCATCCACCGCGCCTTGCTGGGTTTTAATGGGAGTTGTGGTCTCAAATCTTTCCAACGCTTTTTCCCAGCCTGTTTTATATTTTTCAAACCGAATTCTGGTGATCGGTTTTTGGACCGGCGTCATCACACTTTTATTTTTCTATAATTTCAGTTCAGTGGTTCAAACCATGGCTTCTCCAACAGCGCCAACGGTGGTTAAAAAAGAACAGGTCTATGCCCATCAGGATTTATTGGAGGCGCTGGATATTAAAGTGCGGAGTAAGGATCTTTTGATTTTAGATGGCATCAATACCCTTCCCTTATATATAGACCGTTACAAAAAGATGAACTATCTAAGCCTTCATGTTTTTCTTAAAAAATACATGGCGACCGCTAAGAACATCGAAAAGGCAACGGCTACCCAGACGCCTATACCCACTGACCCCTGGGGTGACTTGACGAATTTGATGAAAGACAAATGGAAACATCATCATCGGGTGTGGGTTTTAGCTGAAGTGGTGGATGAAAAAGATGAATGGCGGATGAAACTGGAAAACCTGATGGGATTGCCCCTGGACCAATTGACCGATTTCTTTAACGAGTTTGAGTTGAAGCCGGTGGTTTATCATAAAACTGTTTATTTTTACCAGGTTTTAGAACCGATAGGCCCCTCTCCCGAAACGACCAATGATGAGACAAAACCATGAGTCGAAAAGATAATTTTGAATTCTTAATTATGAATTTTAAATTGTTGTATTTGGTGTCTTGGTGGTTCATGGGTTTAGGTATCGTCTATGCGCAAACCACCACCATTTATATAGTTCCGACAGCGACGCAGATTGTTCTTCCGTCACCGACCGAAGTGGTATCCAAATTACCGCTGGAAAAAGCGGGGGACCAGATTTTAAAAGACCGACCCTGGTTGACCCAGCTTTACAGCTGGAACGAAACTTACGATCTAGAAAAACAACAGTACCAAATGAATAAAGCGGGAGCCTATTGCATCGGCAACGGCAAAACCTTTGCGTTGGTGGGGTTAGCCACACCCCTTTGGTCCTGGTCCAATATTTACGGGGATTCCTATCAGGAACCCGATTTGGGTTCATTACGGATGAGCGTTACCCGGGCGGGCTTGGACGCGTGGACGCCGGTTCAAAAAATAGAATGGGTGAAACGGTCTGGCGTGGTTTCGGTTCATGCCGAGGGTAAGGGTCTGGTTGTGGAAAGCTATGATTTTGCCCCGGTAACCAGCGAAGACGACCATTGGGATAACCCCGCCGCTTTAGTACGGTTGGTCCATATTATTAACACCAGCGATCAGCGTGAAAACGATTTGGATATCGCGTTGAAACTTCAATCGGCCTGGAACGTGAAAATCAATCCCCGACAAGTGGGGAATGATCTGGTTATTGACCAAAAAGCCACCCGAGCGAAAGTGAAAACCATCTGGCGGATGGGTTCCTTTGGATCCAAAAGAATCCGTATTTGGGATGACAGCATTCATTACAGCGTGCCTTCGTTAAAACCCGGACAGGAGACTTGGGCCGCTTTTTTTCTTACTTCCGCCCGCTCCGGAAAAGGCAATGACGATTTGACGGCTGATATCCGGTCTCAGGGCGCTTTGGCATTACTGGATAAAACTTATGCTTATTATCAGGATTGGTTTGCGAAAGGAACTGTTTTTGGTGGCGATCCCCAAATTGCCGATCTGTTTGATATCGAGTCCACCATTTTTAAATGCCAACAATCCAAAACGGGCGGCTTTTCGCCTTTGATCGGCTATTCTTATACCTGGATTCGCGACAACAACGGACCCATCCGCTGGTTTTTAAAAACCGGGCATCCGGCTGAAGCTAAAAGAGCCATGGATTTCTTTTATGGGGTCGGAGCTACCATGGGTTCTTTACCGAACAGTATCCGGGTGGACTATCCCCTGGACTTTCATTTGAAAGACCCCTCGACGATGCATGTGGAGCACGCCGAAACACCCAACTGGATTGTTTTACAATATTGGTGGTACTACCTTTCCACGGGTGACATTGATTTTGTCAAATCCCGCTGGCAATATCTGAAACGCTGTGTGCTGGGGCAGGTCAATGTGAATGACCAATATTTTTTCCATCGAGACGAAACTTATCTTTGGTGTTTGGAGTCGCGTTGTTTTGACGAGACTCCTTTCCCCAATTACGATCTTTCCACTTACGCTTTTTCAACCGATTCTAGTTTTGACCTGGTTTCTGCGGCCGATCATCTGGCTTACATGGGTAAATTTATTGAGATGGATAAAGACGTCAGCGAAATTCAACAATTAGCGGATAGAGTCCGGGCGAAAGCCGAAAAGGTTTATTGGAACGACAAGGCCGGTTATTGGGCGCCGGCCCAATCCCTTTTAGGGCCTCTTTATAATGCGCCTTTCGCCAATATTCTTTTAAATCCGCTTTGGTGCGGTTATGCCCGCAATGATTTGGATCCGCTAGGCCCCACACCCGTTGTTTTGCAAAGATCCATTACCTCTTTCAAGAGCGCTTATCCATGGCTGGGGAAAAAAGACAGCTTTTGGAAAACGACCCCTACCATGAGTTTTTATGTGGGTATGAATCCAGGCCAAATGCTTTATGACTTTTGCAAAGCCCGATTAGCCTGGGCCGGAAAAGCCTATGAAGCGGTTTTAAAAACCGCGACCCCTTCGGGTGAATTTGCTGAAATGTATGACGGCGACAGCCACCCCTGGAATCCGCCGATCTGGGGCGTGGGAGCCAGCGGACGGGTGAGACCCTGGGAAGGGGGATTAAATACTGAATCTTTACTGGAATACTTGATCGGGTTTGCCCCAGACGCGGGTAATAACAAGGTTGTTTTCGCGCCCCATATGCCGCTGGATCGGACAAGGCTGAGCGCTCAAAAACTATCGGTGGGACAGGCTTTAATTTCAATCGATATGAAGCGGGATAGCCCCAAAGAATGGAGCTGTACCTTTCATTTGGACAAGGGTCAACCTCTGAATGTGATTGTGAACTTTTGGGCCGATCATAACTACTTAAGCAATGTGGAAGCGGTGGGAAGAGTGGATTGGGATAAAACCATCGTGGATGGCCTACAAAGAAATTCCTTATGCCACTTTTTGCTGGATGAATCGAAAGATATTACTTTTGTGCTGGTCGAAGATTCGCCTCTGCCTTCGGACGAGTTGGTGCCGCCCGAACCGCAAAACTATGAACCGGATTCTTACACCACCTCCACCGGGGACATTTTACTTTTAACTTCTCCCACCGGAATTTTTCACCAGCATAAAAATACCGATCCGGTAAAATTTTTATCGGTTGCTCGAAGTGAATTGAAAACCGTGGAAAAAATAACCAAGTCGGTCAGCTTTTTGGACATGGATCTGCCGATCGCGTCAAAAGACATCGTCGACGGTTTGCTGGATGCCCAGGGTAATTTAAAAGTAAAACTGGCTCTTTTGGGACGCGGTGTATTTTCATCAGGAAAGCACCATTTTAAACCGGCTTCCTACTGGGCCGACCGTCAAATAGCCCAGGCGGTTCCCAAATTCGTAAACAACGGGGGCGTGTTTTTTATCGGGCCTTCTTATCCCAATCGGGAAATTTTACCGGACTGGCTGATTGCCATGACGAAAGGCGGATGGGAAGAAGGTACAGTATCCGATAAGGTGGTCATGGCCCGTCATTCCCAACCTTCCGTGAAGCAAACGCTCATGGATGAAATTAAGGTCGATGATTCGGGTTCGGAAAAAGAGCATGCGGTGACTTTTGAAGGGGCCACCTTTGAAGAAAAACAAAAATTACCCGAGGGTAATTCACCTGATCATCTGATTGAAGATAACGGCAGGGGATTCAAGGGTTACTATCAGTTCACGCTTAAAACTATGCCGGGGTTTAGTCACCGGTTGTGGATTCGGGTGAACACTGGTCATAACATGACCGGTATGGCTCTGGAAGTACAGGTGGGTGATAAATGGGTTCAATTGGGAATTCGAACCCAAAACGATGAGACCACACGGCATTTTGAATCCATCTATTTTGAGGTTCCTTCGAGATACATGACAAGCAATCAGACAGTTTTTCGCCTGATTTCAAAATATGACGACGAAGTAAATGCTTATCACCTCTGGATATATAAATTGGATACGGAATCCAATGCGCCTCTGCCGGAAATTTTAGGACTGAATAGTAGCCAGAGCTTGGGTTCGGTGGGACACGGATTAATCCCCAAGTCAACCGACTGGATGATTCCTCTGACCTTATCTCAGCATCCTGATCAGGCGGCGATTATGGTGTTGAAAGTGGGGAAGGGTTATCTGGTTCGAAGCGAATTAAGCCTTGAAGACTCTACTAATATTCTGAAATCGCTTTTAGGTGTAACGGCCATAGGCGCCGACGAGTAAAGCTTTGGGCTTTTGCGGGGAACACTTTTTCTGGTAAAGTTATGTGTCTCAAAAAGGATCTGACATGAAAGTTCTGACGATGCCCAAAAAATCAAATCCTGCGGTTGAAACCGGCGTGGTTTTAAAGCAAACGCCCACCTGGTGGGTAGCGGTCTACGCTTATTTTCTCGCGGGAGTTTTTTGTTATTTTAACCATGTTTTCTTCAATTGGTTCCCGCCTTATTTGTATGAAATTTTTAAAAATCTCAGGGGTTTGCCGACCAGTTGGGCTGATCTGGGTCTGTTTTGGGCTCATCGGGGATTCAATGTTATCGCGATCGTGACGGCTTTTTATTATCAATTTTGGCAGATTGGAACCCGTTATATTTTGACGGAGAATGAAATTAGAATCGAATCTTGGTTTCCGGTGAGAAAAGTAAATTTGATTCCTCTGGGCGCCATACGCCGGTATGGGTACGAGCAAAACTGGCTGGCGGTTCTTTTGAATTTTGGGACGATTGATATTGATACGGCTGGTCCTACTCCCGCCTCACTGCCTTTTTGCCCCCAACCCAAAGTTTTTGTAAACGCCTTAAAACCCAAGGTGGAAGCTAAGCTTCAAGTTATTCCATCGTAAAAGATGGCCGCCACAAGACGAAAAGAATGGCCCTTGGCACACTCTGACGAAATCCATATAATCCCCACTCAATTTCTTTAAGGACTCGTACTTTATGGCAAGCAAATTACCGTTAAAACCTAAATATTCCCAAATCGGAAAAGTCAGCTTACGCGCGAAGACCCAAGACACACATGTGGCCGGTTCTTCGGTGCTGATTACGCCGAAAAAAGTTAAAGCCCTCTTGCCGGGAAATAAAAAAGCTTACGAAACCGTTTTGAACGGGAGAAAAGACCTTGAAGCTATTTTGGACCACAAAGACCGTCGTCTTTTTGTGGTCGTGGGTCCCTGTTCAATTCACGATCCCCAAGCCGCTCATGAATACGCTGCCAGGCTCAAAAAACTGGCTTCCATGATTCGCTCCACCATTTTGGTCGTGATGCGGGTTTATTTTGAAAAACCTAGAACCACCATTGGATGGAAAGGTCTTATCAACGATCCGGACATGAACGACTCCTTTAATATAGAAAAGGGAATTCTTCAGGCCCGCCGCCTGCTTTTAAAGTTCACTGAAATGGGTTTGCCTACTGCAAATGAAGCGCTTGATCCGATCATTCCTCAGTACATCGCGGATCTGATCAGTTGGTCGGCGATCGGCGCCCGTACCACCGAATCCCAGACTCACCGGGAACTCGCCAGCGGCCTTTCCATGCCCGTGGGGTTCAAGAACGCCACGGACGGAAGTGTGCAAGTGTCTTTGAATGGCATCAAATCCGCCAACACCTCCCATCATTTCCTGGGCATCGACCAGAATGGAAAGATTTCGGTCTTTCGCACGACGGGAAATCCCTACGCACACACCGTTTTACGCGGCGGACAAAAACCCAATTACGATTCCGAATCGATTGCCGCGGTGGAGAAGGCTTTGCAGGAAGCAGGATTGCCAAAAAATATCGTAGTGGATTGCAGCCACGGTAATTCCAACAAAGATTACCGGTTACAACCGGTGGCATTTAACAATGTTCTGGATCAAATAGAAAAGGGAAATGAGTCCATTGTGGGATTCATGCTCGAAAGTAATATTAATGAAGGCAACCAGCCGGTTCAAAAAGACCGCTCCAAACTAAAATACGGCGTCTCTATTACGGATGCCTGTATTGATTGGGTAACCACCGAAGAATTGTTGTTATCGGCCCACCAAAGACTCAAAAAACTTTGGAACCGATAAATCTCCCAAGTCATTTCTTTTAAGGTTTGAGAATTATGGTTTCTTTTCCCAAACTTCGTTTCACCACTACCTGGCTGATCAATCTTTTATTTCAAACAAAAGGTTATGGTCTGGAAAATATTCCCGCCACCGGGCCTTTTATCGTGGTGGCCAATCACGCTAGTTTTTTGGATCCTTATCTCATCGGTTTTACCAGTATTCATCGTCAGGTGGGGTTTATGGCCAAAGAAGAGCTTTTCCGGGTACCGATTTTTGGATCCATTATCCGCTACTGCGGGGCCTTTCCGGTTAAGCGGGGTGCTTATGACGAATCCGCGATCCAAAGTTTTCATGATTTTTTGCATTCGGGCAAACCCCTGGTCTTATTCGTCGAAGGCACCCGAACCCTGACCGGGGAACTACAAAAGGCGAAAAAAGGCGCCGGGATGCTTCTTTTTAACGCCAAAGTCCCTGTGATTCCTGCCTATATCGACGGTACTTTTGCCTGTTGGCCCAAAGGAAAGCTTTTACCCAAACCGGGAAAAACCTCCGTCACTTATGGTCCGGCGATGACTCTGGACGATCTCTATCGGGAGAAACCGGAAAAAGCGACCTATGAAAAAATTGCGGTTCGTATCATGGAATCGATCTCCCGATTGAAGGTCAGCCGCCAAGTCTAACTTTGTTAACTTTCTTCTCTTTTCCCCAAAACCCTTCCCCCTCCTCAAGCCACTGATGTAGAATGACGTCAATTAATTAACCCGCTCCCTTAGGGGAGACAGAACTTGAGGACAACCATGGCCGATTCACCCCTTCCCGAAATGACAATGGAGGAGCTTTTAAACGAGGAAAAAAAGGTTGCCCGAGGCCAGGTAGTTACCGGTGAGATAGTCAAAATTGGCGATGACGAATTAGTAATTGACGTAGGGTACAAGACCGAAGGTGTTATTTCCCGCAACGAATTTCAAGACATAGAAGGCAATCTGCTCGTCAAGCTCGGCGACAAAGTCGAAGTCTCTATTGAACGGTTGGCCGATTCGGGCGGCCGTCTCCGTCTTTCTAAACGCAATGTCAATCAAAGCCGTGTGTGGCAGGCCCTTGAGGAACAACAGCAGGCCGGTCAACTCATCAAAGGCCGGGTTGTTAAAAAAGTAAACGGCGGTTTTAAAGTTGATCTGGGCGTGACCGAGGCCTTTTTGCCGGCCAGCCAGGTCAGTTTGCAAAAAAATCCAGGCGCCGAAGAACACATTGAAAAGATTTACGATTTCAAAATTATCAAAATTGACCGCAGCCGTTCCAATGTGGTCGTTTCCCGCAGACCGGTTTTGGAAGCCGCCCGCGACGAAAGCCGTTTGAAGCGTATTTCCGAATTGAATCCCGGCGAGATTTTAGAAGGCAAGGTTAAGAGTCTGGTGAGCTACGGAGCTTTCGTGGATCTCAACGGTATCGACGGCCTTTTGCATATCGCGGATATTGACTGGGGAAGAGTGAACAAAGTGGAAGACTTTGTAAAAGTCAATTCCACCCTGAAAGTCATTGTTTTACAAGTGGACAAGGATAAAGGAAAAGTTTCCTTGGGGATGAAGCAGTTAACTGCCGATCCCTGGGCCGAAGCGGACAAGCGGTACCACGCGGGCCAAAACCTGACCGTTGAAATTACCCACTTTGTGGATTACGGCGTTTTCGTCAAGACACCCGATAACCTTGAAGGTTTTTGCCACATCACGGAAATTTCCTGGTCCAAAAAGCTCAAAAAACCCTCCGAACATTTTAAAGTGGGCGAAAAGAAATCGGCTCAAGTTCTAGATATTGACACGGCCAAGCGAAAAATTAATTTCAGTTTCAAAAAAATGGAAAAAAATCCCTGGGATAACGTATCCCAGCGCTATGCCATTGGCACCAACATCCAGGCGACCGTCACTAATGTCGCCGACTTTGGATTGTTTATGGAAATCGAGGAAGGTCTGGAAGGTCTTCTTCATCAATCGGACATTCATTGGGATAAGCGCGCAAAAAATCCGCAAAAAGAATTTAAAATCGGCCAAAGCCTGAGCGTTAAAGTACTTAACATTGACGAAGAGAAAAAGCGCATTTCCTTGGGCCTCAAACAGGTGGCCGGCGATCCTTGGGATAAAGTGGAAGAAAACTATAAACCGGGCCAGGTCATCACCGCTAAAGTGACCCGTCTGGCCGAATTCGGCGCTTTTGTGGAGCTCGAAAAGAATATCGAAGGCTTGATTCACAAGACCGAAATCACCCATCCTGTACCCAAGAAGGTTGAAGACGCCTTGAAACCGGGCGATGAAGTCACCTTTAAAGTTCTGGGCGTGGATACGGGCAAACGCCGTATTTCCCTGAGCATCAAGGCCTTAATTGTCAAAGCTGCAAAAGAAGAAGGCGTTGAGACGGTGGATGAAGAAGGAATGGTCATCCGCAAAACGGGCGCTTTCCAAAAAATGCTCAAGAAATTCCTGAAGAAGGCCAAAGAAGATGATGCCCAGGACGACGACGAATATTAAGCCAAGGCGTTTTCTTTATGGCGGTCGCTCTTGAACATTTCTAAATTTTTGCTGGCGGCGTTTTTTCTAATTCCAGCGGTTCTTCAAGCCGGTTCCGGTGTTGATTATCCTTCGCTCTTTGACCAGGGAACGGCCTTTTTGAGGGCCAGGGCCTATCACCTGGCGTTGGATCGTTTTTTTCTCGCCGGTGAACTCAGCCATGATGACGCCAAAAGGGCCCAGGCGCTTCAATTGACGGGCGAAGCCCATCTGCGGGACAAACAGTATGATTCGGCTTATCACGATTTTTTAACCTCCCTCCGGTTGGACCCTCTTTCGGGCGACGCGTCGCAAACCGAATTTAAATCCGCCGTCGCCCTGGTTTACGGCCAAAAATATTCCGACTCCCTCGCACACCTCAACCATCTGGCGCAAAAAACAACCGACATTCAAACCCTGAGCGATATTAATTTTTGGCAGGCTGAATGCTATTACCAGATGGGGCAATATGCAGACGCTCTCAAAATTTATCAGTCCATCCTGGATAAAAACCCCGGCTACAAACACGCATTTTTAGTCAGTTATCTGATGAACTGGTGTTCTTTTCAACAAAAGGATTTTGAAAAAGCCTATCAAGGTTTCGATGCTTTATCGTCTGATTCAAAAGATGAAAACCTGGCGAAGCTGTCCGCTTTTCAATCCGCCGAGTGCCAGTTTTGGATGGGTCATTACACAGAAGCCCAAAAGGCCTACGAGCAATTCACTCAAACCTACTCGGGCGACAGCATGGAAGCGGCGGCTTATTACGGATGGGGATGGTCTTTAGCAAAACAGGGCCAACATATCCCCGCCTCAAAAATCTTCAAAAAAATCGTAACCGGTTTCCCCAAAAATCAATTGGCTCCCTGGGCCGCTCTTCGTGAAGGCGCCGAGGATTTCGCGGCTAATGACAATAAGGCGGCCCGTGAGGATTACGAGCAAGGGCTGACTTTATGCGATGGAAAAACTCCCGCGGATTTTCTGGAATATGGTTTGGGCTGGCTGGATTATTCGGATAAAGCTTATGATGAGGCCGTCACCCAATTTCAAAAAGTAAAAAAATTCGATCCCCAAAGCGCGCTCTACTGGAACGCTCTTTACCTGGAAGCCGGCTGCCAGTATCTTCGGAGCAAGTATGACGACGCTAAAAACACCTACGGCCAAATCGCCGATCCGGCGTCAGCCGAATTAATTCAAGACGCGGCTTATTGGGACGGTTGGTGTGATTACGCCCTGGGCCATTACGATTCCTCGTTGAAGTCCTTTCTTTTCGTGGCCCAAAACACCCAGGGCGAAATCCAAACTCGCGGTCGCTGGGGTTCGGCTGAGTCCGAATATCAACTGGGGCAATACGCCAAAGCCGCTGAGCATTATCAACAGGCCCTCAAAAACAATCCTCCCGATGATTTGGCCGCCGACTGCGCTTCCGGCCTGGGCTGGTCGCAGTTTCAGCAGGAAAAATATTCGGACGCAATTGACGCCTTTCAAGTCGCGATCGACAAAGCTCCCGGCACGCCGACGGAGACCGAAGCCCGTCTTCGCATCGCGGATAGTTATTACAACCTCCACAACTACAAAAAAGCCGCGGAAATTTATCAAAAGGCCGTCGCTGAAAATACCGGCAAGGCCCTTCTGGACGCGCTGGAACAGTCCGGTTGGTGTTCCTACCGGCAGGATCAATTCACCGACGCTGTCAGTCTCTGGGGCGACTTGTTGAAAAAAGACGGGGTGGAAGACCGCAAATCAAGGCTTCTTTACTGGAGCGCCTGGGCTTATTTTCGAGCCAAGGATTTTAAAAACGCCCAGCAGTTATTTCATCAGGTCGAAACGGATTATCCCCAGGATGCGCTGGCGCCCGAAGCCCATCTAAGGGAAGGGGATTGTTTTTTCAACCTTCAGGATTTTAAGAATTCCAAAGACGCCTATCAAAGCTTCATCGACACTTATCCCAATCACGCCCTTTTGCCCGATGCCCTTTATGGTTTGCAGTGGTCGGCCGATAAGCTGGGATTAAAAGACGAGGCCTCCCAAGCCGCTAAGAATTTCCTCCAAAAATTTCCGGACAGCGCTTTCGCCCCCAGTATTCAGTACCGTTTGGCGGATACTTTTTTCCAGAATAAAAAATACACTGACGCCATTGGTGCCTATCAAACCCTGCTGGCCAAATATCCCAACAGCCTGGAAGCTCCCAAAGCGCAGTTCTGGCTGGCCACAGCCCTTTCCAAGTCGGATAAAAAACCGGAAGCCATCGCTGCCTTTAATGAACTGTTAAGTAAATATCCCAATGATCCTCTGGCGCTGGAAGGGCAATTTAGCCTGGGTTCGCTTTATTACGACTCGGGCGACTTTAAAAACGCTCTGGGCAACTACACCCACATTTTTGAAACTAATCCGGCCCACCATTTAGCCTCTCACGCGCTTTTCAATAGCGCTATCTGTGAAAATGAATTGGGTGATAAGGATAAGGCCTTGGAATATTACGCGAAATTACTGAACGATTATCCCAATGACCCCTTAGTGGCTGACGCTTCCATCCAATCCGGAATCATCTACGAAAAACGCAACCAACCGGATAAGGCCCTCAAGGCATATGAAACCACCATCAAATATAAGAACGAGGCATTGGCCGCGGAAGCTTCTTTCTATCACGCTGATATCCACAAGCAGGCGGGAGATTACGCCAAGGCGATCGATGAGTTTAACGCCCTGATTGTCAATTACCCCGATCAAGACCAATGGGTGGTCACCGCTTACGCGAAAGTCGGCGAATGTTATGAAGCGCAGAAAAAATATCAGCAGGCTTATGACGCTTACAAACGGATTTTGAAATATACCCAGGTGCCCATGTATCGAAACGCCACCAACAAACGCCTCAAAGCTCTGGAGCCTTTCCTGCACCGTCACAAAAAGGCCGCCGCGGTTCCGACTCCCACGGAGACAACGCCATGAAAATAAATTTATGGGTCATCCTCACTTTGGTCATGGCTTTCACCAACAGGGTTGGGGCGCAGGACAATACCCAGCCCACGCCGGCCGCCGTTAATACGGTCGCCAATAGCGATTACGTGCCCACTTCCATTACGGGGCAAAGTCCCTCACAGGCGGTGAGCGACAAGGCGCCCGAGACCAGTAAGCCCGCGGCCATTCCCAAATTTTCACTGCCTGACGTGGTCATTACTGGCGAAAACGAACTCACCATCGGGGCCAAGCGGACGGAAGCCCTCGAAAACGATGTCACCCTGGGCGCGCAAAACCTGACCCAACTCAACCGATCGTCCGACGACCTGCCGGGTTTGGATAAATCCCTCACGGCCTTATCAACCCAAGAAACAGGGTCTTCCCAAAACACCGCCCTGATTTTGCATGGCGGCGGGGGAATTCCCGGCACTCTGGGAGGCTGGGGTCTCTTTGGGCAGGATTTGACTGATCTGGAGTATTTATTATCCGCTTACTATTCCACCTGGGGCGGGCAGGCGACCAACGGCAGTTTTGACGGGGACCAAAAATACAGTTTCGGCGGGGAATTTAAATTCATTCCCACGGACAAAACCACTTTAAGACTGTCTCTTTATTCCAACCAGGTGGACGCCACACTTCCTTACCAAAATGCCATTCAGGAAACCCATCAGGGTTTAAATATGAACGCCGTTCTGGATTACAAATGGTCCAACGTTTGGCGCACCGAAATGAGTTTCAACGGCAAAATCACCAACTTGAACTATTGGAATCAAACCTCTTTGAGCAACCAGGCCCAGGAATTTAATGAAAACATCAAACTCATCGGCGAGGAAATTGACCCCTTCTGGAACGCTTTCACTTTGGAAGCCGGCGACCGGCAGGACTCCTCAAACTTTACGGCCGCGAACAACGCTTATAACCTGGCCTGGGTCAGCGCCCAAGCCCGCTTTGTCTTTTTTGAAAATTTGGATTTAACCGCTTCGGTTGAGGGACAGTCCGGAAACAATTCATCCCTCAACTCAAAACTGTTCCCGGCGGCCAATCTGAGATGGAAGTTTTTGGAAGACACGCAATTGACCGCCTATTGGAAAACCGCCCGAACCCAGGATGGTTTTTACGACATCTTCATGGACAGGGAACATATCAGTCCCCAGGGTCTGCCCTCCGCTACCGAAAACACCGGTGAATGGGGCGCGAAACTGACACAAAAACTCAATGAGTCCATGGTCTTTAACGCCACCGCCTCGACTGCCCAATATCAAAACTATCAACAGTGGACCGATATCAATCCCGCCAATCCGAATTTCATCGAGACCTATTCGTCGGTGCCAACGGTTCAGATCAACCGCATCCTCGCGGACTTTGAGTGGAAATTCGATTCCGTCTGGAAAACCAACCTTAGCTATCAATGGACCCAGGGGCTCAATCAGTCAGGTAATAATTTGAATCTGACTTTCCTGCCTCAGAACCAGGGTCAAATTTCCCTTACCCGCGCGGACGATCAATGGGAAAGCACTTTGGCTCTTGTCATGGTTTCGGATTTCCAGGCTCTGGATTCGGCCACGTTGGATCTGCCCGCCTATGCCACTCTCAATTTGAGCGCTGCCTATCATTTCACCCGCAATTTTTCCCTCTGGCTCAAGGGGGACAATTTGCTGGGTTACGGTTATGTGATTCAGCCGGGTTATTTGGAACCGCAGGTTCATTTACGCGGAGGGGTTGAGATTATCTTTTAGTAGCGTCGTATAATGCGGTTAGTTCAATTCAGGAGGAACCAGTGTTAGACAACATTTCCCTATTCGAGTTCATTTTAAAAGGAGGTTGGGCGATTCTGATCCTGGTCCTTTTATCCGTCATCGTTTTCGCCATCCTTCTGGACCGGCGAAGCTACTACAAAAAAAATCTGAAGAGCCGAAAAGACGTTATGGAATCGTTGAGCGTTTTTATGAAGCCCAAAAACTTTTCCGACGCCATGGAAACCGCCGAACGCAACGGTTCCTTTCTCGATAAGGTAATCCACGCGGGGCTTTTGGCCAAAACCGAAAAAACGGATCCCGTTCAGGCCATGGACAGGGAAGCCAAGGCCCAGCTTTTGCTTTTAGAAAAACGTTTGCCTCTCCTGGCCACGATCGGCTCCATCGCTCCCTATGTGGGCTTGTTCGGCACGGTTTTGGGCATCATCCGCGCCTTTCAGGATCTGGCTCTGACCAATTCGGGCGGCGCCGCCGTCGTCTCCCAGGGCATTTCGGAAGCGCTTATCTCCACCGCCGCCGGTCTCTTTGTGGCCATCACCGCGGTCTTTTTTTACAACCTGTTCCAGGCCCGCCTTAATGTGGCGGCGCAGGAAGCCGAAATTGTCATTTCTGAAGTCGGCGAAAAACTAGATAACTAAGAGGTTCCTATGCAAAGCCGTTTGCGGTCCAAAACCAAACTGATCGCCGAAATCAACACCGTTCCTTTTACGGATGTGGTGTTGGTGCTGTTGGTTATTTTTATGGTCACCACGCCGTTTCTTTTTCAGGGCAGCTTTCAAATTAAACTGCCCAAAGTGGCGGCCCCTTCGCCCAATCTGCCTGAAACTATCACCATTA